>LNAP01002308.1_pt1 | contig 19252 bp, 18 predicted proteins | sample 602601 | NCBI WGS metagenome assembly LNAP01 (sample SAMN02440304, study PRJNA202911) | soil metagenome | biome: Subtropical and temperate rainforests or woodlands; isolation source: soil samples (1 kg each in a 20% v/v slurry with milli Q water) were... ...
TATATTTATCTTGATAATGAGCTTTATGACCACAACTTGTTCCAGGCCATTTGTCGCACCAATAGATTAGATGGTGATGATAAGGATTATGGACATATTGTTGATTACAAAGAGTTGTTCGGTGATGTTCAGCAAGCAATTGCAGTATATAGTTCAGATGAACTAGATATCGATGAAGGCAGCGGTGGCGATAATAACATCCATCTCAAAAACTGGTTGGACGAAGGCAAGAAGCAGCTTAACAATGCTCGACAAGCCTTGATTTATTTGTGTGAACCGGTTGCTTTGCCACGACAAGTAGAACAGTACCTCAGGTATTTCTGTGGAGATGCTGCAAACCCGAATGCATTAAATGAAACTGAGCCACTTCGAGTGTCTTTTTATAAAGCTGTTGCACTCTTTGCTCGTGCCTATGCTGATCTTGCCCAGAACCTTTCAGAGGCAGGATACACCGATACTGATGCGGCAGCCTTACAGAAAGAAGTCGAGTTTTATGTAGAGATCAGGGCTGCAATAAAAAAACATTCCGGTGAGGAACTGGATATCAAACCCTATGAGGCGGATATGCGCCATCTCATTAACTCCTACATTCAGGCTGATCCAGCGGCAGAGCTTGGTGATTTAGGTGAGCTTTCTTTGACCGAGTTGATTATCGAAACCGGTATCCATGATGCCATTGCTCGCAAACTTAACAAGAATAACAATCTCTCGAAAAACGCAATTGCTGAGGGAATTATTAATAACGTTCGTAAAACCATTATTCGCGACCAACTTACTGATCCAAGATTTTATGAGCAGATGTCTAAGTTACTAGATGACCTTATCAAACAAATTAGAGCAGATACCGTTGCTTATGAAGAGTTTCTACGAAAAGCCGAGTCGTTAGTAAAGCGTTTAGCTGCTAAACATCCTGAAGCGGGGATACCAGCGCAATTGCATGGTAAGCATGAAGCCACCGTACTTTTTAATAACCTTGCGTCAATCAAGGCAACAATTTTTCAGTGCCCTATGGATGATGATAAAAAAGCGGAATTGGCCATTGAGATAGATATTGCTGTGCGTGAGCATGCACCGGCAGGATGGAAGGGTGACCAGGCTCGTGAAGCTCAGGTTTTGAATGTCTTGTTCCCAATACTTAACCGTGACCGAGAAGCTACGAAGGAGCTATTCGAGATTATTAAAAATCAGCAGGGTTATTTGTGACAGAACTGATTCAACTCGGTGATATCCAGATTGCTGTGAATCGTAAGGCCGTCAAAAACGTCCACCTCTCAGTACATCCGCCAGCTGGCCACGTTACACTTGTAGCGCCTTTAGACACACGCTCAGAGGTTATTCGTGCCTATGCCATTTCTAAGCTTGGCTGGATTAAAAATCAGCAGGATAAGTTATTAAATCAGTCGCGTGAAACACAGCGCCAGTTTGTCGAGCGTGAAACCCATTATCTTTGGGGACGGCGTTATCTGCTGTCTGTTGTTGAGAAAGAAACCAAACCCTCTGTGACTCTGGATCATCGTCGTATTACGCTTATAGTACGGCCTGACAGCGATGTTCAGAAACGTGCAGAGGTGATTCACGAATGGCATAAATCCTTACTTCATGAAGTTGTGCCAACCCTGATCTCTAAATGGGAACAGAAGCTAAAGGTCAAAGTTAGCGGCTATTTCCTGCAACGCATGAAAACCAAGTGGGGAAGCTGTAATCATTCTGCTGGGAATATTCGCTTGAATACAGAGCTCGTTAAAAAGCCAAAGGATCTGCTCGAATACGTCATTGTCCATGAATTGGCACATTTGCTAGAACCAACTCATAGTGACCGTTTTGTTGCAATACTTGATGAACATTACCCAACATGGCGTGAAGCCCGTGTTGAGCTCAATGACTTACCTTTATCGGCCGAGATATGGAAGTAACGGCTTTTAGTTAATCTTGATCTATTAGTTTAGGTTGCCGTAAAAGTCTCAAAAATTGCTTATCAAATATCATATAAACAATAATAAAATCAACAACTTGCATTAAAATTTTGAGTGAATTATAGTGGGGTTTTTGCATGTCTTTTTTGAAAGAAATGCAGAGCAAACTCGACACTCTTAATTTTAGATGAATCCATTTTCAAATGAGATCCGCCGATTACGGAAATTAAAAGGTATCCGGCAAAAAGACGCTGCTGAAAAGCTTGGCTATGAGCAAAGCTATATCTCAGCAGTAGAGCTAGGTTTAAAGGATCCACCCAGGCACCCAAGTTTTCTTGAACGGCTGGCCAAGGCTTACCAGCTCACAGAAAATGAGCTGCACCGTCTAAAAGATCTTCTTCATCTCTCAAATAGAATCATCACTATCCCCAAAAAAGCCACTGAGGAGGAGTTCTACCTTGGGCATCAGCTTGAGCAAAAATTCGGAACACTGAGTGCAGATCAAATTCATTTGATTAATGTGGTCTTGAATATGAATTCTATTTCTATCACTGATTCTATAGGGAGAACTACCATGTAAAAAGGGCAAACCATGTGGCTTGCCCCCTTCACGAGATAACTGACGTTACCTAACCGTTAATTAAGTATCGCCTTCTTCATCTCTGACGTCAAGTCACATCTATCCAGAAAACCTAAGAACTGACGGTTTTATAACCGCCAGCAGGGCAACTTTTACCCTGTCATTCTTAAATATTTAAAACATTTAAAAATTGCGCGCGGTGCGTAGGGGCTCCTATTGCCGCTCGCAGGAGATGAACATGAGTGTAAGAAAAGTCGTAACGAGAAGTAGCCGTAAATTTAAAGGATATTTTCCGTCAAAAAAGTTAAATCGCATGGTCGAGTATGAATCCCTATTGGAGCGTGATGCGATCTATTTATTTGAGTTTTCACCGGGGATAGTGTCGTACCAAGAACAGCCGGCACTGATTTTGTACGAACATGAATGCAAGACTCGCAAGTATTACCCGGATTTTGAGGTGATATTCAAAGCAGGCAAACCGCTACATTTAGAGGTAAAGCCAGAGGAAAAACTAAAATGCCCCAAACTGGCAGATAAATTTAAAGCGATTCATCAGCGTTACCAGAGCCATGAGGCGCATTTCCATATCATTACCGATGAACTGATCAGGCAAAAGCCGCTTTTAGCTAATCTTAAAACGATAGCTCAAGTCAGAAATGAGCCCGAAGATCTTGATCGCATTATTGTCACAGCAGAAAGCCTCATTAAAGACAATCCTAACTTGTCGTTTTGCGCCTTTTCTGAGCTTATTGGTTATCCCAAAGCATTATTTTTACTCGCACGCCACCATGTTTTCTGCGATTTGTATCAAAAGCTCACCTCCCCATCTAATATCGTCAGAATGGCAAAGGAGACCGACCATGATACGGTTTACTTTTAAAAAAGGCATTGTGTACATCGAGCTTGAAAATCGCTGGGAACTGCAGCGGCGTCTGGTGACAGGCAAACTGCAGTTCCAGAACGAAAAGGGAGAGATAAGAAACCTTGAAGATAGTGAGGTAAACAAATTATGGCTTGATGGAAAATGGGTGCTGGACACTAATTCGATTGGATTATCCAAAGACATTATTACATTAGCTACGCCAAGGGATTTGAGTACCTTGCCGGAAAAATGGCAAAAAGAAGCCGAACGTCGAATGCACTATATTCAAAAGATTCAGCCAGATATTAATAAGTATAACGTAGAACTATGGCGTAGTCTTTCACAGGCAGCTGCTGAGGAAATCAATGATGATTCGCCACCATCGCCATCAACCGTACAGGAATGGTGGCGACGTTATCGAACAACTAAAAGCGTCATGACGCTGATCCCGCGTTCATCCAGAGGCGGGAGTTCGCAAAAGAAAGGTCCATACGGGATCTTTGAAGAAGTAATAGCAGAGATATATTTGACACCACAGCAACTACCGAAAATTGATGTTGTAAATGCTATTCATGACCAGATCAAAAAACTGAATGAAAGCCGCCCAGATGAGATAAAAATAAAGGCGCCGTCACGCTCAACAATTTACAGATGGATAAATGAATTGCGGCAGGATCTGGTTGATGTCGCACGCCTTGGCGCCAATGCAGCCCGCATGAAATATCGGATTGCCATGGGTGGGCTTAAAGTTGAAGGGGCTCTGGAACGCATCGAAATTGATAATACCTCATTGGACCTGATTGTTTATGACAAGGTGAATAATTTACCGTTGGGTCGTCCTTGGGTTACCGTGGCTATCGATAAAGGCACAAAAGTGATTTATAGTTTTTATATCTCTTTTAATGCGCCTTCCAGCTATTCGTTATTGCAATGCCTGAAACGCGGCATTCTTCCAAAAGATAAATTACTGGCAAGATTTCCAGATATCAGTGGCACGTGGCCAGTTTGCGGGATTCCGATTCTGGTTGCTTTTGACAATGGACCTGATTTTCACGGGGCGGCCGTTGAAAAAAGCTGTCTAGAAATGGGAATTCAGATCCTTTATTGCCCTGCGGCGCATCCTTATTTAAAAGGTAGCATAGAGCGTTTTTTCCGCACGAATAATCAGGGTTTGATTCATAAGCTGCCTGGAACAACCTTTTCCAATATTGATCAGCGCGGCGATTATCCTGCAGAAGATCTTGCCGCGATTGATATGGAGGATCTCATTTATCTATTAACCAAGTGGATAGTAGAGATATACCACAATGAATACCATAGGGAAATCCAGACTACGCCATTCCTGAAATGGACGGAGTTATCTCAGAGCACAATTATCGAGTTTCCCGCCTACCCTAAATCATTGGATGTCATTACCGGCATACCTGCAAAGCGTGTTCTTTTTCACTATGGCGTAGAACTTGAAGGGCTGCACTATAACTCGAAAAGATTGCAGGAGATACGGCGCCATGCTGGCGACAACATTACTGTTCAGCTTAAATTTCATATGGAAAGTATTTTGTATATCGACGTATATGATGAACGCGAGCATGAGTATTTCAGGGTTAACTGTGTCAATGAAGATTATTGCGAAAATCTGCAGCGTGATACCCACAGCTTGATCCGGGAGCGTACCCGTAAAAAATACAATGACCATTATTCTTCTAATCACCTGATGGAATCAAAACTGGAGGTTGAGGCCTATATTAGAAATGCTGTAACAGATAAAAAAATGGGAAAACGCAAGATGGGTGCGGCCTATTCCATGCTTGACTGTGAGTCGGTCTTCAACTCCGAAAACCCGATTCTTGAAAAACAAAAACTCGTTAAATCACCAGAGCAGAAACCGCCGCAAGAATTACCAGATGGACTGAATGACCCGTTGCCACAGTTTGATTTCAGTTCCATACCCAGTCTGGATCTGTCGGATAATGATGAGGAGCCGTCATGAAGCCTCTGGATATCGTCAAAAAATACACTGCTGAAGGGGCTGCTAAAAATATCGCTACTACAACTGGATTTAGCCTGCCACGATCCATACTGGAGCACACTCGTGTAAAGATTGCGATTCGTGCAATTGCTGAAATTCATCACTACACGCAGCGTAATCAGAAGGGTAAGGGCTTGCTGATCACTGGCCCATCCGGCGTCGGTAAAAGCAGTATTCTGAATCATTACTGTAATTTGTTTCCGCCCGTTCTGGAAAGCCAGTTTACCCGGATACCGGTCTTGCTGGTTGTCACGCCCAGTACGCCCACCGTTGGAAGTATCGCTGAGGCCATCCTGACGGCCATGAAAGACCCTATGGCACAACGCGGTACCGTCGAAGCAAAGACAGCTCGAATCTATCAGCTATTCACTAAATGCAAGATAGAGCTGTTGATGATCGATGAATTCCAGCATTTTTTCTATGCGCGATCTAATCATGATTTCAGGCGAATTACCGATTGGTTAAAGAATTTTATTATTGAAACCAAGGTTGCGGTAGTGCTATCCGGATTACCGGAATCAGAAATTGTTGTGAAAAGTAATTTCCAGATAGAACGCCGCTTTACGACGAAGTGTGCAATCACTCCGTTCCGTTTCGATTCAGGCCAGGATTTTGCGGAGTTTCGCGGTCTACTGGAGGCCTTTCAGAGAGCCTTGCCTTTGCCAGTAGAAACCCCCTTGCATGAGGCGAACATGGCGCGGCGCTTTTTGATAGCCTCTAACGGGTTGTTAGATTATGTTCACAAGATACTGGAAGGGGCAGTAAGCATTGCCGGTGCCGCTGGGCATCAATCTCTTGATTTACCTGTATATGCAGCTGGATTTAAAAAAGAGGTTTGGGCGGATGTCGGTGATCGCCTGAATCCATTTCATCCGGATTCACCTCTGCGTGAGCTCAACCGGCCGGATGAACCTTTTTATTTCAGCCAGAAGATCAACACTATCGGATCCTCACTCGCGAGAAGGGTAAACGTTACCGAGAAAAGGAGGCCCTAAATGATCAGCCCAAAAATCAACGAGGGCCTTCAACCAGCCCTTCTGGTAAGGCCGCATCCATTCCGCACGGAAGGTCCCAGAGGCTATTTGCTGCGCTTGGCGGAAGCTAACTGGATACCTTATGCAGAATTGGAGCGCATCGGTATCCTCTATGATTATAGCGTGATGACCTCACATGGATTGCTTCCAGAGGTTGCTGTAGACGAAGAAATTAATCAGGTGGCATCAAACATCAGCGATCTGCTAATTTCGTCTCCTAGGCTCTGGAATCATCAATACAGTCGATTTTGTCCGCTATGTCTTGCAGAAGATGCTTACTGGCGCACTGGATGGGAATTGCTGTTTCATGATGCATGCCCGGATCATGGAGTCTGGTTGATAGACCAATGCACATCGTGTGGCGAAAAGGTTACCTGGAATCGAGATAATATCGTTCGATGCAGTTGCGGCTCAGATCTAAGATTGGAGCAGCCTGCCGCGTGTCCCGATAACGTCAGCAGGCTATCATCAATTCTTCTGGAAAAATTCAAACACCCACACTCTACAGAATTTCCTGTTCCTTTTGAGCTGACTGATATTGAACAAACGCAGCGGCTGATCCGCTATATGGGAAGCTATATGGATCCTGAAGCAGGTAAGAATCCACTCAAGATTCACCAGATAGCGAGTATGAGTGCATCATGGCGCATCACCTCTTTGGCGGCCGAGGTTCTTCTGAATTGGCCACAGGCTTTTCATCAGTCCCTTGAAAAAGTACAGAGTACAGCGAATGAAGATACACGCAGAAAGATAGGCAACGCTTTCGGGCGTCTTTACCACTACCTTTATACTGGGCTGAAAGGGCCTGCTTTTAATACTGTCAGACAATCATTCGAGGATTGGCTCAGTATTTCCTGGCATGCAGGCTTTGCTAAGCGCAATACCCGGCTCACATCACGAATTCTGGAAAAGGCCCATTGGATACCGGCAAATCTGGCCACAGAAACGCTGGGGATATCGCGTCAGCGCCTGATGTATCTGATTCGCGAAGGTGTGATTGAAGGCGAGAAGTATGTTGGCGCATCGGGACGAGAGTCTGTGATGGTAAGACGTGATCAGATTGAATTGGCGCGTGCTCAGGTAGATGGTTCGATAGACATGAAAACGTCAGGTGCCTTGCTGGGGTTAACCAAGGCCCGTATGCGTCAGATATTACAAAAGCTGTTCCCGGAAGCCAAAAAGACTGGCGCCGCCGCATCTATTCCATGGAGCATCCCGCGGGTAGCTGTGGAAAATCTGTTAGCTGTTTCCGAAGACATTCCCATAGTATCCATCCCCGACGAGGGTTGTGTGTCCATCGATCATATTCTCAGGTATTGGGCATGGAAAGCAAACGACATTGCCGCGCTTATTCTCGCAGCCCGAGACGGCGAGGTTGAAATATTGAATCTTCTGGATGACAAACGGGGAGTTAGTGCATGGATTCTCAATGAAAAGTCCGTTAAAGCCTGGGAGGCCAGATCTATCCAAGGATTCGGAGCATGGCTCAGCATACCGCAGATGGCAAAACTGTTAAGCATCAAGCAGCAATCAGCATATGATCTTGTACAAAAACATTTTATCCATGGTGAAACAATTCATCACCAACCCAAAGGTGGAATGCGTGTGAAGCGCTCGGAGATTGAGAGTTTTAAGAGGAATTATGTTTTCTGCACGGAAATTGCACAAAGGCTTGGGGTCTCGTCCAGAAAAGCTAAATCTATCCTGGAAGACTTTTACATACTCCCAATTTCAGGATCTAGTATTGATGGGGCACGCCAAATGCTTTATTTAAGAACCGATGATCTGGAAGTTGCTGTAGAGAGTTTTGTCTCTGGCGGGAATGATAATTTAAGGTTGGTATAAATTTTTTCTGATTAAGGGGTTGAAACGCCTAAGTCTGAATTGTAAGGTGTGACCTTGCTGCATTAAATGTAGCCAAATACCCAACAAGAAAATACTTATAAACAAAATTTAAAGGAGTATTCATTGAATATAGCAAGGATTCCTCTCACTCAAGGCAATATCAATAACAATCACTTTTATTTGACTGGATGTTTATCCTTATTCCCTGCAGATTCGGTTGGCGGCAGAAATACAAATTTGCAAGCGCTTAACACGCTTAGACTTCTTCCACTTGGTGGTGAAAGTGTAGAAACCGACATTGATGGAGAAAAAAACATTTTCAGAAAACGTGGATGGGTGGGCGAAATGTTTAAACGTACAAAAGCCAAAGCTGGGGATCATGTGGTAATAGAAAAACATGAAAATGGTGCATATGAAATATGTATAGATAAAGCTATTTGATTTCCAAATCGCTGCATATATGGCTATTGAATGCTAGGATGGGGCAAATACCTACATATTGCCCTGTCTTAAATGAGCGTAGGTAAACTGATATCAAATAAGAATAAAACTTGACCAATAACTAATATAAATAACTCAAACCTCATGAAAATTCAGTCCATTCGTATTAAAAACTTTCGCACATTGAAAGACGTGACTATTCCGTTCGATTTTGTCACGACTTTCATCGGTCCGAACGGTGCTGGAAAATCAACTGTGCTTCGTGCATTAGATTGGTTTTTTAATGGTAAACCAGGATCGCTGACTGAGAAGGATTGTTCTTTTGGTGCAATTGATGAAGATATTGAGGTTCGAATAACTTTTTCGGATATCACAGTTAAAGACCGTGAGGCCCTTGGCAAATATGTGCCTGAGGAAGTGGCGACTTTTACAGCATGGAAATATCGAAACTCTGCAGGTGTTGAAGTGTTGTCTGCTAACGCGAAGAGTTACCTACCATTCAACGAAATACGCGCGAAAGGTTCGGCTGGGGACAAAAAATCTGCATATAACGAACTAAGAGCTGCTGATATTTCACTTGGACTTCCAGCATGGAGTAATCAAGATGCAGCCTTCCAAACAATGACTGCCTGGGAGGCTTCTCATACTGACGAGCTAACTGATGCTCCTGATGTGTTAGAAACCAATTTTTTTGGTTTCAATAGTGGCGGAAAAATGAGTGGCCTTTTTGATTTTGTGTTGGTTACTGCTGACCTTAGAGCGAGTGAGGAGTCAGTGGACGGAAAATCAAGCATTATTGGCCGAATTCTTGAGCGTTCAATTAATCGTAGTGCGGCAGATGAAGAGATTGCAAAAATCGTCGCGGAATCTCGTGAGAAACAGCAAAAAGTATACGAAAATACATTTAATGCACAGCTTGATGTCATTACTAAGCAACTTAACGAAGTTGTTACATCTTATTCTCCTGGCCGCTCAGTTACAGTTACGCCTGCAGAGGTGGAACTTAAGGCGCCTCGTACGACATTTAATGTTGCTATTTTAGATGGTGCGACTGAAACCGCAGTTGACCGTCAAGGCCATGGTTTTCAGAGAACTCTTTTGATTTCGGCTCTTCAACTTCTAGCTCAATCGGCAGCCGCTGATACAGAAGGAGTAATCTGTTTAGCGATTGAGGAACCTGAGCTTTTTCAGCATCCTATCCAAGCTCAGGCTTTCGCAAAAGTACTTAGGTCATTAGCCGAGGATGCTAATAAGCGAATTCAAGTGACTTATGCGACGCATAGTCCTTATTTTCTGGAAGCAAAACACTTTGATCAAATCAGGCGCCTAACAAGATCCTCTGACGAGAATCCAAACGTCGCTGTTCACTACACGACTATAGCCAATGTCAAAGAAAGACTCGAAGGTGTACAAAAAGCCCAGACGGTTGATCGCCAGCTGGACGCAATTGTTGCTAATGAGCTATCTATAGCTCTATTTTCTAATCGGGCTTTCATCGTTGAGGGCACGACAGAGTCGTCCATATTTTACGGCATAGGTGACAGACTCTCGCCAGGCTCGCTTGAGGCTGCAGGTATCTCAATTGTCCCCGTCGGAGGTAAGACATCATTGCCGCTTGCACATGCGATATTGACATTGATAGGTATTCCAGTTTATGCGCTTTTTGATGCAGAATCTGGTTTTGAAGCTCGATCAAAAAAACCTCAAGACAAGATTGAAGAGGAACGTAAAAATCATATAACAGGGAATCGCAAGGTATTGAAATACTTTGGGTTAGAAGAAATAGATTTTCCTAATTCTAGTATTACCGATAATGTCGCAATATTTTCAGATGATCTGGAATCATTTTTATCAGAGAATTGGCCTGAGTGGATTGATGCTTGTAAATCCATAGAGTTGGCTGCGGGAATAAGTCTTAGAAAGAATCAATTAGCATATCGGAATGCAACACTCAATGCTGATGGGGAAATTCCAGAAATGCTTTTGAAAATATTAGCTAAAGTGAAAGGTATTTAACTATGCACGAAATCATCTGTCCACACTGCAAAAAAGCATTCAAAATTGACGAGGCTGGCTATGCAGATATTCTGAAACAAGTTCGTGATAGTGACTTCGAACAACAGATACACGATCGATTAGCGCTGGCCGAGCAAGAAAAGCAGAATGCTATCGAGCTCGCCACAACAAAGGTTGCTAGCGAATTGCAGAAAACAGCTGCAATGAAAGATAGCGAAATTCAGGATCTGAAAGCCAGACTCGATGCTGGAGAGGTTGCGCGTAAGCTGGCCGTGAGTGAGGCTTTAAGTGCTGTGGAGAAAGAGCGTGACGCCCTTACTAGTCAGCTGGAGCAAGCGAAACAAGAAAAAGAAATGGTTTCTAAGCTGGCAGATGCGAATCTCTTGAATGAGTTACAAAAAGCAGCATCAACAAAGGATGCTCAAATCCAAAGCCTGAAAGCAAAACTTGATGCTATCGAAGTTTCTCAGAAGCTGGCGATTACGGAAGCAGTAAGCGTGGTGGAGAAAGAGCGTGATGAATTCAAGAACAATCTTGTACGTGCTGCACTAGAGAAAGAGCTTGCTGAGAAATCACTGAAAGATAAGTATGAAACGCAGATTAAGGATCGCGATGACGCTATCGAACGTCTTCGAGATATGAAGGCACGCCTTTCTACAAAAATGATTGGTGAAACTCTAGAACAGCATTGTGAAACTGAATTTAATCGCATTAGAGCGACTGCGTTTCCAAGGGCATATTTTGAGAAGGATAACGATGCCAGGACTGGCAGCAAAGGTGACTACATCTTTCGTGATTTGGATGAAAGTAGCACTGAGATTGTCTCGATTATGTTTGAGATGAAGAACGAAAATGATACCACTGCCACAAAGAGCAAGAATGAAGACTTTTTGAAAGAACTCGATAAAGACCGTAACGAAAAAGGGTGTGAGTATGCGGTACTGGTATCACTGCTTGAACCTGACAATGAGCTCTATAACACCGGTATCGTTGATATGTTCCACCGCTACCCGAAAATGTACGTCGTCCGTCCACAGTTCTTTTTACCGATCATTACCCTGTTGCGGAATGCCGCTATGAATTCGCTCAAATACAAGACGGAACTAGCTCTTGTTAAGGCGCAGAATATCGACATCACAAACTTTGAGAATGAACTTGAGTCCTTCAAGTCAGCATTTGCAAAAAATTACGACCTTGCCTCTAGACGCTTCCAAATTGCGATTGAAGAGATTGATAAGTCTATTGACCATCTGCAGAAGACGAAGGAGGCCTTATTAGGTACCGATCGGAATCTCCGTCTTGCAAATGACAAGGCTCAGGATGTGACGATAAAAAAACTCACTAAAGATAACCCGACAATGGCCACCAAATTCAAAGATATTAATGGTCAATAACTTTACGGCACGAGTCTGAAGCTATGATTAAAGTCTTATGAAGTTGACGAAGAGGGTTTATTATCTTGTTGGGGATAAAGACCTAACTAGCGCTTAAACCCATTTTTAACAACATGATTTTTCATAATGTAAGCATGTAAGCCGTCACCATAGTCAGCTAATTTTTTCATTATGCTGAAATGTGTTGCGCCAATTATTGATTCTGGATATTCGTATATTTCTCCAGTTTTAAATTGAACGCGAATGCTAGTATCGCTGTATTCATATGCTGAAATGCCAGAATCATTGTTAAGGTCTTTGTAATGTTGCATGTTAATGTCTCCATGGCTTTGATTTATGGGGATGAAGAAGCTATAGAATAAACTATTAAGGGGTTAAACAGCGAATTGACTCATGTAGGCGTCTAACTTAAATGAAGCGATTCCCGTATAGGAATTAACAGGTCGAAATATACAAAAAAAATTTATAGGGATAAACATATATATGTCACCAGAAAAAGCAAAATTTATTGTAGAAACCCTTGCTAATGGTACTGATCCCGAAACAGGAGAGGTAATTTCTGGCCAAAATATTTTAAATAAACCTGAGATTATTCGTGCATTATTTGTAGCTGTTTCTGCCCTTCAGGATTTATCTAAAAAGAAAAATCAAAAGGATAAGTTTCCTGACAATAAAGGGAGACCATGGTCAGAAGATGAAGAACGAGAATTACTTCTTGCATTTGATAAAGGTATCCTAATAAATGAGCTTGTTTTAAAACATGGCTGCTCTAGAGGGGCGATTAAATCCAGATTAGCGCGTCTAGGGCGCTCATAAAGGCTTCAATAATATGGAACTAACTCATAACTTGAAAAAGCTTGTTGATGTTATTAATAAGCATATTGAAATAAGTGAAAGACTTAGTAAGTTAGATAATGTATCTGCTCATTATGAGCCATTTAGGATCTTGCTTAATCAACTTCCAGAAAACAAAGGGGAGCATTTCCATAATACTGCTAAACGCTTCGCAGAAGATGTAATAAGGTTTTCATTTGTTTCTTTAGTAAGTCGTCGAAAAGTTGATGCAATCAATCAACTCATAATATTTTCTATTAATACCGCAAACGCTATTGCACTTGCACAAGGAGTAAGGTCATTAGTTGAGCATATTGCAGTGCAAGCAAAGACTGCTCGTGTAATAGAACAGCTTAGTAATAAACTTGAAGGCCAGACTGACACTGTAAAGATTCATGAGGCACTTTCTAAAGCTGAGGAGTTTCTCCAGCGCAGTTATTATGGAAAGAGTCCTAAAGTAGAACAAGAAAAAATTAAACAAGCACTGCACATTAATGATTGTATTGATAATTTAGAAGCCGAATTGCCAGGAATTACAGATTCTTATGATTTTCTTTGTGAGTTTGTTCATCCTAATCATGGAAGTAACACTCTTGTTTCAACTTCAAATATTCATGAACAGATCTTATCAATCTCAACAGATATGAGTCGGCCTGAAATTCAGAAAATGGCAGAAATTGGTATTAATATATTAACTATAAATGATGCTTTAGAAAGTCTATTGCATTCTTATATTGCAAGCCTAGGTATGTATGCTCATAGATTTACGCAACCAAGCTCAAAGATAACTAACGTCTTCGCTATGCCTAAGGTAAATCCAGTCGGAGATGGCAAATCCAAAGAAACAGCATTTCATTTTCCTACTGCACGTGATCCAATGGAATCCATAAAACTTTTAGCTCGATATTTGAATAATCGAAAGATTAGTATAAAAAATCGGCATTTAGCTGCCATGGAAGACAATTCTGCATATGATATTTATGAGACTTCTCTAGGTAAATTATGGCACAAAGTTAATTATCCAAAGGATGAATCAACCAAGACGCATTAGGCACATTCATTAGATTCAGAGTGCGAGCGTATCTGAACAGACTTATTAATTAGTATATTGGTTGTATAAATTATTCTGAGTTATTCAAAAGATTAGTGAGACATTAAAATGCAACCGGGAAAAACATCAATTACCCTTTTATTCAATGCCCCAACACAATACGTGATTCCCGTTTTTCAACGTGGATACGTTTGGACCATAGAAAAGCAGGTAGCACCGTTGTGGACTGATCTTTCAGACCGCGCTGATGATTTAATTAAACGTCAAGAAGTACAAAATACCCCTGCAGCACATTTGCTTGGCACACCACGAAAGCACTTTCTTGGTTCCTTAGTATTAACTCCAGTAGTAAATAGTTTCGGCCGAGTTGGAGCCTATGAGGTAATTGATGGTCAACAGCGCACTACCACACTACACCTTCTCCTTGTCGCATTCCGAGATGTAGCCAATCGCCTTGGGAATGCCGATTTACTGCAGCTGGGTCATTTGACTAAAAATTCTGGATCTTACAAAGACGCATCAGATCACTATAAGGTTTGGCCGACTCAAGCTGGCCGTGATGAAATAACTTTTCTGAATAATGCGGGGAGCTCGGAAGCTGTTTGCAAGAGATATCCTATAAAAATTGGCAAAGTAAGACAGGAACGTCCATTGCTGGTGCAGACGTATTTGTATCTATATCACGCAACTTTGGCTTATCTGCGCGGAGTGAATTTAGATGACCCCATCTCAGATGAAACGGATACTACCTATTCTGAACACTTGATTCATCTTATTCGACACGATGAACTAATTATAGAGATTGCTTCAGAAAAAGAGCTGCTTGCAGAGCGAGCGGAGACTCTGTTTATGGCACTCCAGGATCATGTGCAAATAATGACACTTACTCTGGAAGCAGAAGATGACCCTCAAGTTATCTTTGAAACCTTGAATGCCAGGGGCGAACCATTATTAGCTTCCGATTTAGTGAGAAATTTCTTGTTTCTTGAGGCTACCCGTAAGGGAATGGCTGTCGGAGAGTTATATGATAAATACTGGCATGACTTTGATGAACAAAAGGATGCTTTCCAGAAGGTCACCAGCAATCGTTATTGGCGAGAAAGGGAACGTCAGGGTCGTATTACCAATCCACGCATTGATCTTTTCTTTTTCCACTACACAATACTGCGACGCGTAGCTGAAACAAAAGTTGGACATGTTTTCCAGAACTATAAGGATTGGTGGCAAAGGCAAACTCGGGATCTTGAATCTGAACTTGCGCATATCCAAAAAGTGAGTGGATGGTTTAAAGAGTTTATTTCACCTGTAGGTGATTCAAGAATTGCTGAATTCGCAAGGTTGATTAAGGCTCTGGATGTCAGCACACTAATTCCAGTTTATCTTGCCTTAAGAGACATTTATGAGGAGGACTCTCCAGAGCTGATACAAGCTATTACCGATTTAGAGTCATATGTAGTTCGTCGAGCAGTTTGTGGCTACACCACAAAAAACTATAACCGCATTTTTATGCGTTTGCTTGAAATTCTGCATGAGGAACAATCTACAGTTAAGACTAAAATTGAAAATCCTGAACAAAACAACCGCCCAACTGCTGCTCAATTGCTCCGAACCTACCTTCAGAAACTTGGTGGGCAAAGTCAAGCCTGGCCTTCAGATCAGGAATTTCGCGATGCCTGGCTTAGCCGTCCAGTGTATAAGGAAATGCGTGTTGGAAAAGTTTGTGCCTTGCTTAAATCCATTGAACTTGGCTCACATGACAATAAACAGGAATTGCTAGCGCTTACTGAGGCTTTGACGGTTGAGCATATCCTGCCTCAAGCATGGGAAAGTAGTGGTCATTATCCGATACCAGACATGACTGATTCTCAGCGAATTGAGCGAAATCGAGTCTTACATACATTTGGTAATTTGACATTGTTAACAAAAGCTTTAAATAGCTCAGTTAGCAATGGTCCTTTTCAGAGCATTGTTGATGCTACATCCGGTGAAATTATTAATGAAGGAAAGCGAATAGGGATAGCCACACAGAGTCGTCTTAAAATGAATGCTTATTTCCAGACGCTTACTCAATCTGCATGGGACGAAGCAACTATTTTGACTCGTGCTGGTAAACTTTTTAACCAGGCATTACAAAATTGGAGCCGCCCTTAGTTTTTATAGTGATTGGGGGTAGGTCAGATAAATTAAGACTTCAGCTGTTCTGAATTATGTATATTAAGATATAGTTACTTAAGTCAATTGAAGCGAATCAAAAATGAATATAAAAAATGGAATTTTCCGACTAAAAGTCATATGGGCTGTTGTAGTTTTGCTTTTAGGTATTTTTTTTGCAAATATATATTCAGATCTTCCTGAAAAAGATCTTCAATTTCAATTAGTAATTGGGATTTCAGTTGCATCTGTTATGGCTGCTATTATTCCATTTCTAAAAATGCCTTTATTGGATAAATTTGTACTTTTCTGGTTTTTCGCTATTGGGTTTTTGGGATACGCCTTTGGTGGCGTGGGGTCGATAACATTTGCTTTAATTACAGCCGTAATATTTTATTTGGCAGTTCACGCTTTTAGATGGGTAATACATGGTTTCCGTGATAGTCCTTAGTGCATGTCCTGACTAAAAAATCCACTTACACACCATCAATTCGATTATGGTCTGTCTATATTAATATCTCTATATGCGCTATCAAGGAAAAGTAACCAATTGGAAAGATGATCAAGGATTTGGATTCATCACCCCGAATGGTGGCGGAAAACAAGTATTCGTTCACATCAAGTCATTTTCAAACCGACAACGCAGACCTGTCAGTAATGAAATAGTGACCTACGAGCTCAAGACCGATGTTAACGGTCGATTAAATGCTGAAAGTGTTAGATTCCTCGGTGAGCGAATGCAATCGGCTACTGCATCAGAGCATAACAATATTCTTCCCATTCTGACTGCGGTCTTTCTCATCTTCGTGGTTGGATCAGTTTTTTCAGGTAAGTTACCCATTGCTGTGCTTGTGCTCTATCTAGCTGCCAGCGTCATCACATTTAGTGCTTATGCATTTGATAAATCAGCGGCCAGGAATGATCAATGGCGAACCCAAGAAAGTACTTTGCATTTTTTCGCTTTGGTTGGTGGTTGGCCAGGTGCTTTAGCGGCACAAAGGCTGCTTCGCCACAAGTCTAGGAAACAGTCTTTTCAATTCGTTTTTTGGATTACTGTCGCTTTTAATTGCGGCGCTTTAGGCTGGTTATTTACACCTTCTGGCACCACAGCACTCAATTCTATTCTTGGCACTTTAAGTACTTTTACTCTATCAATGATAGTCTAACTGCACATTAATAGACTAACTCATCTATGTAATTATATTGCTCAAACATCTAGTAAGCTATGGAAAATAGTATACGTCAAAGGTAGTCTGAGCCTCCTGCCTTAGCCTAACTAAATTATTGATTTTTAACGATATTTTGTTAAATATTTCTTGATTTAATATTTCTTATTGGTGACAATAGTCTCACATCTTAAATTCATAGGAGATTGTGATGATGTCAAAACATGCTAATACCAGATTGCAGCAAAGAGCCATTCCTCCAATGATGCTTGATCTCCTTTTTGATTATGGGAAATTTGAATATGACCATCATGGAGCAGAAGTTTATTACTTTGACAAAGCAGGTAAAGAAAGAGCGCGTGCTGCACTTCAGCAGAAAAAATCAACGCAAATTGACCATTGCCTGAATATATATCTAGTCATGAGTAGTGATGGGCATATTGTTACCGTCGGGCATTTAGATAAAAGAATTAATCGTAATTAATATTGAATTCAAACCGGAGATAATCATGGAAATACAAAAAACACTTTATACCTTCATTGATATTTATGGAGAGCCATCAACATTAACACTTGATAAGCACGTTTCAGATTCACTTCAAAAGCAAGTGGGTGATGTACATCAATGGATTCAAAAAGCCTACAATTTTTATATTTCGAAATATGCCAATAGATCTAGAAGATCTACAGGTGATGCTATCCGGCGAAAAGCTTTTCAGATGTTAGAAGTAGCAGAAGATTTTTAATTTCATTTGCGCCGAGCAATTGAAACGCATCCTTACTATTAGAAACGTAGACGCCTCTTTTGGGCGTCTTGGACTTCCCACACTTTGATAGACACCGTTATAGTTTAATTAAACTAAACGGAGGAAGTTATGGCAAGGGAACGATTTGCTGAGGAATTTAAATCTGAAGCAGTAAGGCAAGTAGTTGAGCGTGGCTTTACAGTTGCAGATGTCGCGAAACGATTAGGTGTGTCCGCGCAAAGTCTTTACAAGTGGGTTCGGGCATCCAGTCCATCAGACGAACAAAAGGATAAGGTTGAGTTGGCGGAAGTGCGCCGGGAGAACCTGAGGTTACGTGCGGAACTTGCGCGAGCGCAGGAAGAGCGGGATATCTTAAAAAAGGCCGCCGCATACTTTGCAAGGCAGTCCGAGTAAAGTATGCATTTATAGAAGCCTGGAAGGAGCACCATGGTGTTGCTGTGCTCTGTAGATTGTTGGGCGTACATCGCAGTGGCTTTTATGCATGGCGGCACAAGCCTGAATCAAACCGAAGCAAAGAAGATCGACGCTTACTCGGTTTAATCAAAGAATCGTTTGAGGCCAGTCAGGGTATTTATGGCAGCAAGCGCATCTTTTGTGATTTAAGAGAGGTTGGCGAAACTTGCGGCGTGCATCGTGTTGCGAGAATCATGCGTGAGAACAAGATCGCTGCACTACGTGGTTACAAATCGCACCGGTTTCATTATCACAAACCCGCCAAAGCTGCGCCTAATCGCTTATCACAACAGTTTGCGATGCAAATGCCCGATGAAGCCTGGGTTACTGACATTACCTATATCCGCACCTTTCAAGGTTGGCTATATCTGGCTGTTGTATTGGATCTTTTCTCTCGCAAAGTCATCGGCTGGTCGATGAAGTCCACGTTAGCAAAAGAGATTGTATTAGATGCCATTCTGATGGCGGTATGGCGACGTAAACCGACAAAGCCGGTGATCATTCATTCAGATCAGGGATCACAGTATAGCAGCGATGAATGGAAGCGATTCTGTGAGCAGCACCAGCTACAGGCCAGCATGAGCCGAAGAGGTAATTGTTATGACAACGCAGTGGCGGAATCATTTTTTAGCAGCTTAAAGAAGGAAAGAATCCGCAACCATGTGTATCATACGAGAGATAAAGCACGTGCTGATATTTTTGATTATATCGAAGTG
>LNAP01002309.1_pt1 | contig 19249 bp, 28 predicted proteins | sample 602601 | NCBI WGS metagenome assembly LNAP01 (sample SAMN02440304, study PRJNA202911) | soil metagenome | biome: Subtropical and temperate rainforests or woodlands; isolation source: soil samples (1 kg each in a 20% v/v slurry with milli Q water) were... ...
CTTTAATGTGACATTTTAAGGCTCTAGCCAGTTTTGCCATATTTTCTAGAGAGATGTTTCTTTCTCCTCTTTCTACAGAACTGACATACGTAAAATGTAAGTTAGCGAGTTCAGCTAATCCCTCTTGTGATAGTCCATTCGCAAGCCTTTTTTCTCTCAGGGTTTTGCCGAATGCTTCCTGTAATTTGTTTTTCCTGTCTTTAGGTCTTTTTGATTTTTCCATAACCCTCCTTAAAGTAATAAAGGCTATAGATCTAAAGACCTCAATTCTAGAGACGTAAAATCTAAAGACTTTAAGTCTAGTATGTGATATGCTTCTTCTGACAAATTTTGAAAATAAAAGTAAATATTAGGGAATAGCATGAAAAAAATTTTAGAACATGGAGACAATGTCATTCAGAAAATATGTGACTGCATAATTTTATTAATTGGAATTGTAATATTTTTATTCGCTTTCTTTATGTATGCAACCAGCCAATATTTAAATTGTTTATGTCTCCTAATGATGTTGTTGCTTTGTTCAATTAGAAATTGGAAAGATCACTTAAAAAGAAAAGAGAAAAAACAACTAAAAGCTATGGAGAAGATTAAAGATGAAACAAGTTAGTATTTCTGATTTTGTAAACAATCAAATAGAGGTGGCAGTAAACATAGAGAGAGTTAGATTGGCCGAAAAATTTATATCAGAAAAACAAACTGGCTTCGAGATGCAGTATGCTATAGATCTATTGTATCAAGCTCTTTGTGGGTTTGAGAAATTAATGCGTTCTCACAAAGAGGAGAAAGAAATCGCGTTTCAAGACACTGAGTTAGACATATCTTGGCTTGAAGCTAAATAGCACAAAAATCGCAATATTTAGCCAAGGCGTGCATGAAGCAGTAAAACGTCAACCATTATATGCAATTCGTATTCATCAAGTGGTTGACCGTTTTGCAATTTATTGGAGATGCTTTTACTTAGCTTAGAAAGATCACCTGTATTAGGAGGTGTTTCGACCAATTCTAGAGCTAACTCAAGTGTTTTTCCCGTTAAGGGCTCGTTTTTTAACAAGCGCCGCTTGACGTGGCCATAGCTGGCCCCTCTTGATTTTTTATCTTTTTTCATTTCTTCGTAGGTTTTGAATTCTGCTTCCATTTCGTCTAAAATCTCGCCATTTTTTTTGTAGCTTCTTCCGTCGTGTACTATTCTTATTGTTTCAAGCTCTAGCACATATCTCGGTTGGGTTTCTGGCGATTCTAGCTTCTCAACGTATACTTTATTGCTGATTCCGCGGATAAAGTAATACCCCTCTGGCAGTTCATTAAATTTCATAAAGACCCCTTTGCGATCGAATTTGTAGAGTGGATTTAATTTTCGTTTTTTTGAAGACTATTCATGCGTGTTGCTTCTAATATTGGTAAGTTTGCTTCTGTAGGTACGTAGACAACTTGCATATGATTTGATTGAAGACCTTGAATCCAGAGATATCTTAGATATCCTTCATTGTTTTGCAGAGAATCTCCGATGATTTTGTTTGCTTTTGAAACGCCTTCAGCGCGGATAACTTCGGCTTCAGCTAAAGATTTTGCTGCTTCTTGCTCTGCTCTGGCTTCTAATACGCGTATTTGACGATTTGATTCTGCTCTGGCAAGCTCTGCTTCTCCAGATAATCTTTGCGCCCAAACAGCATATATTGGCCCAAATCCCAAGATAGCGATCATGAATAATGCGAATATAGATACTAGGTAGGTTATCAGTTTGAAAATCCATTTTCTTTCTCTATTGAGCTGCAATTTTCTTTCTAGCTCCTTTTCTTCTCTCTCTCTTTCTCTTTCCTCAAGTCTTTTTGTGTAATCGTCCATAGCAAATGCCCTTTAAATAAAAACTGTAACAAAATATTACAGTATTACAGAAACACTATAGTGTGTTATGTCCATTTTTTTCAACTTCATTTAAACGTTCATTTTTAGCCAATTTACCTAGAGATTTTTGATTTTTTAAGGTACAATTCGGCCATTATTTTTGGAGGTGTTTATGGTTGAGAAAGTGTACGGTACGGGTTTAAATGATTTGGATAAAATGTTGGGTGGAGGATTACACGCACATTCTTTACTGACAATCGGAGCTAGACCTGCAATGGGAAAAACGGCTCTTATGTTGACGATTGCCTCTCAATTATTAGAGGATGGAATTTCATTTGCATACTTTTCTTTAGGCGAAGGCGCAGACAAAATCACAAGAAAACTAATTTCAATTATGTCTGAGGTTGATTATGAAAAATGTGCTTTTCCATTAAACGATGAAAACCAAATGAAAACAGGGTTAACAGGAGAAGAATTTCAACGGGTAGTATCTGCGATAAACAAGACGAAAAAAGAATCACAAGCTATCATTTCTGATGATAGGTGTTCTCCGCTTGAACTGATTGACTCTCTTGAAAATGTCGTAAAACAGGGGGTATCTGTAATTTTCGTGGATTATTTTCAGGCTTTGGCTGGAATTAGAACGGGGGATATTTATCAAGAAAGCTCTAAAATGATAAACGAATTAAAGCTTTTTGCTAATCAACATAATGTTGCCGTTGTGGTTGCTTCTCAGCTTTCTAGAAAAGTTGAAGAAAGGGCAGGTCATAGGCCAATGATGACAGACTTTCGCGATACAGGTGCTATAGAAGAAGCGTCCGATCAAATTTTATTTCTGTTAAGACGAGAATATTACGATCCTATGGATAAACCAGGAATGGGAGAGATTATTTTTGCCAAAAACAGGCTTGGTTTGACTGGATCTGTGAAGGTAGCTTTTCAAAAAGAGATGTGTAAATTTGCAAATTTTATCAGCTATAGACAGAACAGTATGTGTAATACAGAAGTGGATGAATTTAGCTGTTTTAGACCGTAATACAGTAATACTATAATACGATAACACACAGTCTCAAAGGAGTTTCAATGAAATCTAGCCGTGACCAATTTGCTTTTGATGATAACTGCTTTCTTTTTTTAAACTTTAAAATAGACGGCTCTCTTTTTCATCAACTTCCTATAGAATTAGCCCCAGGTATTTCATTAGCTTCAACACCACAACACGCGTTAGCACAAGCCGCAGGACATGGCTCAACCGAACGAGAAAACATAGCCTTAGCTGAATGGGTTTATCCAGGCTTTGGCTTAGGAATGGGTATTGTTAATGCTTGCATCAAAATAGACTCATCCGTTCCAGCTAACTTAAGAAATCGCTATTTCTGGTTTATGATGTCAGCGTTATATTTAACTAAACCGCTCTATATAAACATCTCTGGAAGCTTTTCTTATGGTAATGAGGAAGAAGGTTTTCTTGGTAGAACACCTAGCAGGATTCTGAAAAAATCTAACATTTCTCTTAACACTTTCTTCAGCCATGCCAATGGAGAGAATCTGCTACAATACAATGAAGAAGATTTCAAACAAGCTGGTGTATATTTTGCGCGTTTCGTAGAGATTTTCAATTCAAGGAAAACAGCATCTCGCCCGTATTATGTTTTAAAAGCCTTCTTTGAGGCTACTCTTTGGGAGCAGTCAACCTATGCAAGCACTTCTTTTTCAAAACTCCTTCCCCTGATTGATGCTTTTACTGGAAATCCAACGCATAAGCATGAACTAAAGGCATCAACAAGATTAAGCCTATTTCTTAAAGAATTGCCGAGCAAGTTTTTGAAAAATCCCCTATCGGAAGAAGAAATCAAATCTCGCATAGCATCGATTTGGCAACTTCACAGAGGACCCGATCTACATGGTTTTCTTAAAGAGCCAGATGCCATAACGTCCGACGATCCCAATAAAATCCCTGTCGATAGCGAAGAACTTAAAGATCTTTTCGATTTAATGGAGTTTTCAAGGTTAGCCATAATAAAAATGCTTCTTCTTGATGACAGCTCGTTTAAAGAATACTGCGATATTCCTATTCCAAAACGAAAGTATTCTTCAAAAGAAGAGAGGACTGCCGACGAGTTTAAGAGAGATGAGTTAGGAAAAAAATTCTTTGAAGAAAACTTCCATGATCACCCAAAAGAATTGATTGCTTATACCAATTTTTCTGAGTTTTCTAACCAAAAATTTGAAGCAGAAATAGAAGATCAAGAGCTGGTTTCTATATAAAGAGGGCTAAGGCGGAAAACCTTTTCCGTCTTTGTATTTCAAAAACACTTCACTGCAGTAATACTGTAATACAGTATTACTGCACATTCTTTTTTCTATTCTTGCTCATCAAAATTTTTAACTTCTTTTTCATATAGCAGACGTATCCCTTCACAAATCAGCGATGATTTATCTGTTTTATTACGATTTCTTAGTCGCTTTATAAAAATTTCATTTAACAAATCTTCATCCTCTTCCGACATGTAAACCGTTGTCTTTGATTTTTTGTTTGCTGCGATTTCTTGTGTCATTGTTGTCTCCAGAAGGCTTTTTTCAAGAGAGTGCCAAATGAAATTTAAAAAGTCAAAGCAATAAGAAATCTAGACATCTTAATGACTTGACGTCATACCATTACACTTGTATACTTCTCCTTTATTTTTAAGGAGATATCGCATGTTTAAGTTTTTAACCGCGCTGTTGTTAGTGCTATTTTCATCTCAAATATTTTCATCAGAGTCATCAGGAATGACGCGAAAAGTTGAAAATATGTCAGAAGAAGAACGTGAAGCAATTGAAAGTTTATCAGAAATGCTAGCGGATTTATCCGAAGAAGAAAGAGAGATGACAATCGCATTTCTTTCTTTAGATTGGAAGGATACTGGAACCTACAAGCTTAACCAATCGAATTCCACGATATCCTTGCCTGAAGGGTATAAGTTATTGATCGGTGAAGAAGCTAAGAAAGGAAGAAAACTTTGTGGGGAGCCTGATAATACAAATTTAGAAGCTGCTGTTTGTGATGCCGATTATGAAAACACCATACTTTTTGAAAATTTGCAAGGTGGTTACGTTTCTTTAGATGATTGGGAAGATCTTGATGCAAAAAGCCTTTTGAAAAGCATTAGCGAAAACACTGAAAAGGCAAATAAAGAGCGGAAGAAAAATGGAGGGGGAGAATTACATGTTACTGGTTGGATACAGGAGCCCGTGCTTGATAAGAATACAAATACCGTCTATTGGGCAATTGAGGCAGAAAGTGATGAGGGAGCGATTGTTAACTCTGTAGCTATTAGGCTTGGTCGGCAAGGTTTTGAAAAGCTTGTTTGGGTGACTAATAAAGCATCTTACGTGCCATTTGGAGGCCATTTGGACGTTATGCTTCGTTCTCATAGTTTTGATCCTGGATACAGATATAAAGACTATAAAGAAGGAGATAAAATTGCTGGCTATGGAATAGCAACTCTTGTCGCAGCAACAGTGGGCGGAAAAATTGTTAAGGCTGGAGGATTCGCTGTTCTTTTTAAAAAGCTAGGCGGATTCATTTTCGCAGGTATCGCAGCTCTTTTTTACAAATTTAAAAACATTTTTAAGCGCAAAGAGGATTAGCATGCTTAGAATAATCCTTTTTGTTTTTGCTCTATTTTCTTCTAGCATATCCAATGCTGAAATTATCAAAGATGACTCTGGAAATAAATACATCACCCTTGGAAGTTCAAAAGATGAAGTCTTAGAAGTCCTTGGGACGCCGACTCAAGTACAATATAACGGAAGAACTTGGTGGTATGGAAGTAGTTACATAGACTTCAATGATAAGGAAGAGATCAAAGAGTATTCAGGGGGTAATCAATTAAAAATACGCCTTCTTCCTAAAAATAAGTCAAAAAACAACACACTAAATACAGTCCAGGCTGATTCTAAACCAGAAAATTCGTCATATTCATTTACACCAACCTCTGAAACAAAAAAAACCACACACTTTTCAGGATCATCTTCAGCTAGCGGCTATGGTGAAATCAGCAGCACAACTGGCAGAGCAAAAACCGTACATGTTCGTGGGTATACAAAAAAAGACGGTACCTATGTAAGCCCTCATTACAGAAGCCCACCTAGAAAAAAATGATAGAATTTATAGGATTGTAATAAATGTTAACTCGCGTCTTTCTAACATTATTGTGCTTAGGGATTACCTTAAATATACTTTGGATATCGGAAACCGCATTTTTTGGTGATAATGTGTGGCGTGATATGCGCTCTCTAAGGAAAGGTGAAGCTATTCAGTTTGAAAAAGACCTATGTGGTGGATACAATTTTAGAGAACGAGCAAGCCTTCATGGAAGACCTTTTCCAAATGGAGAAAAGATATGTGGAAGATTAAATTTTCAGAAAAAAATGCTTGAGGTGTCAACAGGAGAAGTTCTTTACGTTGGCGATGATCCTCATTTTTTCCCTTCTTCTAAAGCAGAACGAGAAGCCGTTGAACTAGACGAATCTTTTCAAAGCAATCATCCAATAACTTCTGTAATACAAAAATTTTACAAAGAGAATACTTCAGCTCTTTGGATTATTTTTGGAGTTGTTTTTGCTATTTATTTCTGCTGGAGACTACTAAAATTCATCATTCGAGAGCTATTTTTCACAGCCACTAAAGCAATAGAAGACGCAAAAAATAGAAATTACGGGGAAAGGTAATGAAAGAACTTGTCGGTATTATATTTTGGGGTGGAGTGATTTATGGGGTTTTAGCCTTCATTTGGTATGTTATTAAGCGTATGCTGTACTCGCTAGTTTACGTTTCAAGAAAGGCAATAGAAGATGCTAAAGAAAAAAACAATCGTCCTAAAGGAGATTCTTAGTGTTCAAAGGTATAACAATTTGGATTTTTGTAATTTTAGCAATTTTTGGAAGTGAAATAGTATGTGCTGATTTACCGCCGTTAAGTTATTCAGAAGAGGCAAAGTACACTTCTGAAGTAATAAAAAAATACCCTTCATATGACGAAAGACACAAATTTATCACTGAGAATAAAAAAGCTTTTAAGGTGCTAGAGAAGATTTTTGAAAAATTCGACGCAACTTTCTCTGAATCTCCAGAGAACGAATTATGGATTGCGCAAGATGTGTTTTCTGTTACTCAGGTTTTTCCCATCTATAAACCATTTTTAAAAAGCAAAAACACTGCAATAAAATCATGCGCAGAGGATGCGGTTAGATTTGCTAAAGCATGGATGATTTTTGTTCTATTAATAGAGCCTTTAGATGAAGCTAGTGATGATGAATTCGCAATAGCTCTAAAAAACGCTCAAAATTCAACAATGCAATTTAAGAGTTCTTATTCGAACTTTTTGCGCAGTTGTTTAGATGTAAAAAAATGAAAATAAATAAGGCTTCCTGGCTGAGTTAAAGACGCTATTTACAATCCAATCTTTGATGCAGCATTATCTCTCCAAAGATCTCTTGCTCGAATATATTTCTTAAGCGTATCAGACCTCTTGTGCCCTGTCTGCTTCATGATAGCATACTCTTGAACACCTGCCATTGCAGCGGTTGTAGCAAATCCAGCCCTTAAGCTGTGACCAGATAACTCCGCAGCCATTTCTTTATTAGGAGCGTATTTTTTTATAATGACAGCGACAGCATGAGAAGTCATAGCCTCAGTAGATTTCTGTCCATGTCTATTGATAGGCATAAAAAGATATCCTTCTTGAAGATTTCCTATATTAATCCAGTCTTGTAAGGCTCTAACAGGACAAGTTGAGGGGTTGGATCCATAAGGGATAGCGACTTCTCTTCCTTCTCCTTGTTGGTCAGTCTTCGATCGCTTTAATTTAACGACGTAGCCATCACGAACAAGCTTTAAATCCTCTATTTTCAAAGAAACGAGCTCTGAACGGCGGAAGGCTCCAGCAAATCCAAGAAGAAGCAAGGCTTTGTCTCTAAATCCTATCAAGCTTTCCTTACCTCCTGCTTCAACCTGTATGACATCAACCATTCTTCTAAGGTCTTCGATTAAAATAGGCTCCTTTCCTTTTTGAGCAGTCCCGTGAGTGTTTCTAATACCCTTCCATGTTTCTTGAATAGCTGGATGCTTCCTATTAAAATCAATTCCTGCAACTTGATGCGCCTGGCTAATTGCACTTAGTCTTCGTGCTAGGGTAGATGTTTTCAAAGGGTTTTGCTTGGTTCCTTGATGATCTATAAAAGATTGAGAGGCTCTGTCAGCTAGATAGCAAGCAACAGTTCGCGGATCCGCAGGCATAGTTTTCAATTCTCTCGACTGACACCAAAAATCAAAGTCTTTCCAATCAGAGCTGTAGCTTTTCACTGTATTTTTGGATCGTGAATTTTTTGCATAGTCTTGAGCTATTTTTGAAACGACAGCCAAGTTTGCCAAAACTTCCTGCCCATCAATCGCGGTTTGTACTTGAAGTGGAACAAGACCGTTTGGACCGTTAACATGTAAGACTAAATTTTGCTCCATCTGAAACCTCTTTGCCGAAAATCGCGGCCAATTTCTAACGTTCGATAAGAGTAGATTATCGAAGGTTAGAACATTTATGTAAAGTAATATCGTATGACAGGGTGACAATGTGACTGTATTACAGTATTTCTTCAAATCGTCAATTTGCATGATTTTTACATTAAAATTCTTGCAATATTCCGAGATTGTGGTATACTAAATTACAGGAGGACAACGAAATGACAGCATTACAAGAAATCAGGACTCACCTGAATCCTGGGCAAGTTTATAGACGATCAGATATCGAAAAATGGTCGAATGCTGTTGATCGTCATTTGAATCAGCTTCAAGAAGAAAAAGCTCTGCTTAAACTATCAGGTGGAATGTACTATTGCCCGAAAGAATCTCCTTTTGGGCCTGTGCCTCCAACCGACGATGAACTTGTAAAAGCTTTCCTAAAGGATGATAGATTTCTCCTGATGACTCCTAACGCCTATAACAGCTTAGGAGTTGGAACCACTCAGCTCTATAATGAAACTATCGTATACAACCATAAACGCCACGGCGTCTTTCAATTGGGAAAGCGAGATTTTCGGTTTGTCTTAAAACATCACTTTCCATCAGATCTCTGTGAAGAATTTTTACTGGTTGATCTTGTAAATCATATCGATCAATTGGCTGAAGACAGAGAACGGGTCTTAAGTCTTGTAAAGATAAAAGCACAATCAATGAATCAAAAACATCTTAAAAATGCCCTTTTAAACTATGGTGGAGTACGCGCAAAAAAAGAGCTCAAATCCATCGCGGAAATATAGACAATGACCGACTATTTGCATAATCACCCAAATTTCAACGACCTCATATTGATTTTATCAAATGAATTGTCTATCAGCCCTGTTCTTATAGTTAAGGATTATTGGATAATGCATTGTCTGTACGGACTTCAAAGTCAGGGTCTGGATTTTCAAATGAAGGGAGGGACTTCTCTTTCTAAAGGGTACAATCTCATCAAACGCTTTTCTGAGGACATAGACATACTCATAGAACCCCCTAAAGAACTATCCGTTTATGTAGGACGAAATCAAAATAAGGATATTCATAGGGATAGTCGCCGACATTTTTATGATTGGCTCGCGCAAAACATCAAAATAGACGGAATTATAAAAAGTGAGCGCGATACGGTATTTGATGACGATAAGTATAGAAGCGGCGGAATCAGGCTTTATTACCAAACATCTTACAACCATCCAAAAGACCTCAAAGATGGGATTCTTTTAGAAGTTGGATTTGATGATGTCACACCAAATTTCCCAAAAACAGTGAGTTCTTGGGCGTATGACTATGCTGAAAAAAAGATAGATATTCGCGACAATCGAGCTAAAAACGTCCTTTGCTATCATCCTGGATATACGCTTGTTGAAAAGCTTCAAACCATCTCTACGAAATTTAGGAAACAGCAGGCACAAGGCACGTTTTCTGAGAATTTTATGCGGCATTATTACGATGTCTATTGTTTGCTACAAAATTCAGAAATCCAAGAATTTATTTTAACACAAGAATACAAGGATCATAAAAAAAAGCGATTTCGCAGCGGAGACAATCCGATCATAGTGGAGAATGAAGCATTTTTCCTTAGAGAAAAAGAAACAAGACAGAAATATCAAAATGAATACGAACTTAGCCAATCTCTCTATTATAAGAAGAAACCAGCCTTTCAAGAAATATTGCAGTTAATAGAGAAGTTTTCAGTGTTACTGTAATACAGTAACACTGAAACGAGGAAAACACTCTAACACAGTGTTAGAGTAATACTGTATGACAAATTCTAATAGCTTACTCTTTCAAGATAAACTCGATCCTTAACGCTATATCCATAGCCATCTCTAAGACGTATTCTTACGATCAAGTCTCTTCTTTCAAGTTCGGCAATCAAATCTTTGATAGTTTTAGTACTGAGTCCTGTAATCTCTTCGAAAACTGCCATGCTTATTGGAGCTGAAAAACCTTCAGGAATTCCATGCAAATCTTTTAACTCATGGTGAAAATGTTGTGGGGTATCCAAAAGGTCACGTTTTCCACAAATAAGGTTTCCTAAATGATTTATCGGCCACATAAGGAATGGGTAGGTACGAGCATTTTTATGAGATGGGTTAAGGTATTCTGGATAAAGGCTATTTAATTCTTCTATATGACGTTCTTCGAAGTCTTCTAGCAAGGAGATTTGATGCTCCAATTTTTCTATATCTTCTAATATTGACTGTCTTAAAGCTTTGATTTTTTCTTCTTTCTCCAAAATCTTATTAGCAATCACTGTAAGCAAAATAGCCAAGCCTGGCCTCTCTTTAAATGTTTTCTCAGTCTCAGGATGAACATCAACGCAATTCATTATAAACTCCTTAGATGAAATACAGTGTTACTGTATTTCAGTGTTTCTGTGTCATCACATGACAGTATTTCTTAATGACAGTCCTTAAATTCTACCAGCGAAAACCATTTTCATCAATAAAATTGATCACTCTTGATCGAAATTGTCTTGCGTTGAAATCATAAATTCTGCTTTGATATGATTTTAGAACTTAACAATCATATGGAGAACAGATGGAAGGCATTCTAGAAGCCGAAGAAGCTTGCAGATACCTAAAGATGTCTAAAGTGACCTTGTATAGACACGCTCGAAATGGAGTAATCCCAGCCTTTAAAGTTGGTGGATCATGGAAATTTAACAAAAACTCTTTGGATGACTGGATTCAACAACGCGTTAAAGAAGACACAGCCGCACGCTCATTAAAAAACACAACTCAACCAAAAGAAGCCCCTTCAAAACGTAAAACAACAACTACTCGTAGGGGGAGCAAATGAAGGTAATCAGCTGTGTTGGAGCAAAAGGTGGAACAGGAAAATCTAGCATTTCTCTACTGACTGCTTGGGAGTTCGCAAAATCCCATAAATCAAAAGTGGCTCTGCTGGATGCAGACGTTCAAGGAACAAGCTTTTCAGCCAAAGCCATGAACCCAGAAATTCCTTTTGATGTCTTTTCCGTGGGAAATAAGACTCAGCTTTGGGAAAAAGGTAAGCAATTATCAGAAGGTGGATATGAATATCTCATCATAGACGGAAACCCGCGATCGATTCACGAAGATCCCGATCTAATAAAAATGATAGCCAAGCTAAGCGACCTAACTTTGATCGTTTCTAGGCCATCCCCAAGAGATTTAAAGGCTCAACTCAAATATGTGGAGATGGTCAAAGCAGAAACGAGCGGCGAAGTTCGTATTCTATGGAATTTTTTTCAGAAAAACACTGGAGCCCACAAAGATGGGATCCCAGAAGGAGAAAAACTCCTTAATCTTAAAAGCCTACAAACCCAAATTGGATTACGCATTGCTTATCAAGACATAGGCTATTCAGAATCCTATATTGGATCTCTTGGAAATAAAGAAGCCACAACAGAAATCCGTGCATTAGGCAACGAAATCAAGAGGTTGATAGATGGGAAAAAATAAACGCGTCCAAAGAAGCATGACTCACGTTGGCAATGCACAGCAACAAACAGAACAGACAACTGCTGATAAATTTGCCTCAACTCAAGACTTGGCCCAGCCAAAACAAGCCAAACAGCCTTCTTCAGCAGGAAGAATAAACCCTCAGTTAAGCTGCACCGTTACCCCTGAAGACAAGCAGCTTTTAGATGAGCTGACTGTTTTTGCCACCGTCAAACATGGGAGGGCTGTAAATGTATCATCAATCATTCGAGCTCTAATCCGTAATGGCTGTAAAAATAAAGAGGCTTTGGAATTCGAATGAAACACAAAAAGACACTAGCTGAAAGATGGGTGAGGAGAAATAAATGAGCGCAACAGACTATCTTATCGTATTGTCCCAAGGAAAAAGCTTTAAACCATTACAAGAAAGCTTTAGTCAACTTGATGGATTTTACAACGGTATTGGATACGTATTTTCCACAAAAGTTGAGGCGGAGCTAAGACAACTTCTCAGTCCGTTACAGGCAAGAATATTAAAAATGCCTTTAGGAGAAGGACAATCATTCGATTCTTTAAAACTATCTTTTAAATCTGCTTTTTTCCGAGATAAGTTAATGGAAAAAGAGTTTGAACTTCTCCAGCTAAAAACTCATCTGGGATTAGAGGAAGTATCAGAAGAATCTATTGAAGCTAGTGACATTCCAGACTATAGAAGAAAAGAACTACTAGAACTGCTTCATGAATGCGAAAAACTAAAAAAATCAGCCGTTTGGGCAGAGGGAATGGAAAAAGCTCTATCAGCAAAGGGCTCTACACTTCCTATTATTTCAATTAATGATCGAATAAAGTCTCATAATGAACTTTTAAACCTTTACCGTGGAAAAAAGTATCTAGGGTTACGTGTTAAAACAATTGAAGAATTTAATGAAAAATTAAAAGGGCTAAGAAAACTTATTTTATTAGCTGCCGCTCCAAATGTTGGAAAAACAGCACTCACAGTTCAATTAGCTCAAGAGGTTTTATCTATAGAGGAAGACGCGTGCCTAGTTTACATATCGTTGGAAATGACAGCTGATGAAATCTTTACACGAATGAATCTCTGCTTATCTGGATTAGACTTTGATACTTTCGTCCTCGGAAAGGAACAAGTTGAAACTGAAAATGGTAGACAACCCCTATTTTCTCCAGAAGAATTAAAAAAAATAGATGAATCAACCAAAAAGCTTGAGCAGATTGGGGATAGGCTACAAATCATTGATTCAGCTACATGTCCTATGCTCAATTCTCAAGCTGTTATTGATTATATCGAACGTCTAAAAACCAAAACAAAATGCACAAGGGTCGTTGTAATTATCGACTATTTACAAGTTTGGCCAATTCCATTGGGTCTTAGATTTTCAAGCGATATAGAAGCTGATAAATGGCGTATTGGAGAGATAAAAAAGATCAGAGACGCTATTAACAAAAGCAACCAAGATCCAGTGATTGTCATATCCGAATCAAGAAAACCCACTTCAGCAGATGATGCTTGGGGAGGGGACTTGTCCGATGTTATGGGATCCGCAAGGGGAACATATACGCCTGATGCTGTTTTACTTTTATCGGCCCTTCAGCCTGCTCAATTAAAGAAATTATGGGAGCAAATGAAAATGCCGTCAATTACATACAGAGAAGGCGGAAACGAATTGGAAGATTCAAAAGATCCGTCTAATATTAAAGGATTTTTAGCTCACCATGGCATAGCTATTTGTAACTTAAAGATGCCTAAAGCTCGTGATGGAATGAAAAAATTTAACATCCTTATCGCTTTTCATTTTTACAAAAACAGATTTTCTCAAATTAACTGGCTAGACATTAGAATGCTTGCCTCAAATTTTGAAAAAGAATCGGGTAGGAGATAGGAGTTATATGCGTGATTTAATTCAGGAAGTAATTGATAAACATAAAGATAAAAATCAAGAAGCAGAAGAGTACTTGCAAGGAGAGTACTCGCGTCAAACGAACAATAAAGCTCTTCTTATCTATTCAATAGCAAGTATACAATATTTAGCTGATTTAGGAAAAATACCTAAAAAATTAGCTGATTGGTATTCCATTTATCACAAAGAAGCCCTTAAACAGCATGCCGAATTCCTAGAATTTATTAATAAAAATCCAGATCTATCTCCAGAAGAAAGATGCAGACGTTTTTATAAACCAGGAGCACATCCTGAAGAAGAAAGAGCCCAGATGTGTGAAAATGGTTTTCTTTGTATTCAATTACTTATGTATCTTGTGCAAAACCGTGAACTCTTAGAATCTATTGAACCTATTTTAGCAGGTCCGTTAGAAAAAACAGCTGGTCTTTTTAATGATATTGATATTTCTGAAGAAATCGGAATAGCAAACTGTATATCAAATTCTCTCTATCATTTATCTGAAATATTAAAAAATATGGATTTAATCCCTCTATATGAAAATGTTTACGATGCAAAAGGAAGCGTAAAAAACTCAAAAGGCGAATCTATTAGTTTAAGCTATTCATTCCAATCTAGCAGTTTAGAAGAAGCTGAAAAAACTCTTAAAGAATACAAAACAATAATGATAAATAGGGGTCTAAAAATCTGGTTTTCTTATTGGATTATGGCAAACAAGCTAGGAAGGGTCGAGTATACTGTACCCATGATAGATATTATGAAACTATATTCGGACGAAGATAGAGAGTCTTTTTTTAGCGTTAAAGAAAAAGAAGAACATTGGGCACTTACAAAAATGCTAAATATGTCGAAGTTGTCCAGAGAGAAAATAACCAAAAAAAGAGGCACAGGAAACGAAGTTATTCAATGGGTTGAGCAACCACTAGTTGAAATTCTTGGTGGAGAAAAAGAAATGACAGGAGAAGATAAATATCCAACTCTAATTGCCGCCCGAGTTTTAATGCCTCGAATAAACAAAAAAGGCTTTTCTCCAAATATTTACAAAAATAACACGATCCTTTTAAAACCAAGTGATCTATTTCTAGCATTTAAATTACAAACTCGGGCGAATCAATTAGAAAGGGGGAATCGAAATATCCATGCAGATTGGGACTTTATTTTTGAAGCAGGAAACTTAGAAGCCACAGCGAATACAAAAAAAGCAGTTGCTAAAGCTCAAGCAAGAAAAAAAATGGACAGGCTTCAAAAAAGTGAAATCATAGAGCAGTGGGAAGAAGAATTAATGGGTGTTTGTGTTACCCCAAAAAAAATGAAAAAAGGATCCAAAAAAGACTCTAAAAAAGAGATTACTTAGGGCAACGGTTTACCAAACTTAGGGCAACGGTTTACCAAACTTAGGGCAACGGTTTACCAAACTTAGGGCAACGGTTTACCTTTTTCTCTCGAGAAACATGCTCATTAAGATATTAAGTCATTAAGACATTAATAGTGTCGCTCTCCGCTTGAGGCGGAGCGACACCTATAAGAGAGCATCTGAAATTAAAAAGTTCGTCCGTCTTTTCCGACATTCTAAGATTTCACTCTTGATTACACACAAAAAATAGTTCACATGAGTCTCATTTATCCTGTATGGTTTTTTTTATAACGATTTAGGTGATGCATGAAAAAACAGAAGAAAGAACAAAAGCATGAAATTATGCAAATGGGTGATTATGAGAAATCTATGATTTCCTATTGGAAGAAAATCGATCAGGCTCTCAGTCCATTAAAATGTACACATAACGGAGAAGGGTTCGTATTAGGGACCGTTTCTCGTAAAGGAAGTGATCAAGACAAAAATGATTTAATTCATGCAGGCGTATGTTTAGCTACTGGTGCTAAATCATCAATTTTCGGGACGATGCTTTTAAACTCTTGCGTGAATGCTGGAGGGTTTAACTTTGACAAGATGGAAAAAAAAGAATCTGAAAGAATTTTTCATGCAATTTTAGATGCTCTACATTCGCTTAAACCGTCTGATGAAATCGAAGGGATGCTTGTAACAAGATTGATCGCCTTACATTTTCAAACCCATAAATATATGACATTTATGGGCAGTCAAGGTTTAACTGTTGAACAAGTCGATTCCTGTATTAATCGTTCTGCTAAACTGACACGCCTTTATAATGAAACGTTAGAAGCTCTCATGAGGTATAGGCGTAAGGGGGAGCAAAAAGTTATCGTTCAACACGTAAATGTAAACGAAGGTGGGCGTGCTATTGTTGGTAATTTTGATGCAAGTGGGGGTGGGGGTGGAAGATAGAAATAATGGAGGTACCCCATGAGTCAGGAGTGTGGAGCAAAAGCTAGGTCAAATAATTACGACCCCTGTAAACGTGTTGCTATGGCTAACGGACGCTGTCATTTTCATGGAGGAAAAAGCACGGGAGCAAAAACGGCAAAAGGGAAGTTAAACCAAAAAATGGCTTCTTGGAAGCATGGTTTGTATTCGAAAGAAGCCATAGAAGAAAAGCGTGTTTTTAGAGAGATGTTGAATGAGCATAAGAATGTGTTGGCTTCATTTTGATAGAGAATTTAAAGAGGATTAAAGAGATGTTTTTTTGCGTTATCGCGACACCAATACGAAAATCAGTTGGTTTTCTTTGAAAATGAACAAGAAAAGGATAGTTTTTCCTTGGTTTTGAGATATATGTTCTCCTCTAGAAATGTTCAATTTGCTATGTATTTCGATAAAAAGTTTTTTCTTAGAAAAAGTGAGGTCGTGTGGGCAGCGGTAGTTGGCATATGTATTGGCAAAAAAAGAATCATATACCAAAAAAACTTTGCTCACAGCTTCCTTGCTATGATTCTTTTGCGATATTTAAAGAAGGATCATCACTTCTTACGGATCACTGCAATAAAGTATATGCTAATTTAGAGAGTGATGGATTTCGTGGAACCTGTGCAGGATGGCCATTTTTTTTACCAATAAGCAAGCAGCCTTGTCATTTTGGCGGATTTAGATATTTTTTCCATTGTACGAATTGTGCGGCTAGAATGCGGAAAGTGTATTTACATAGAGGGCACTTCGAGTGTAGGAAGTGCTTAAATCTTGGTTATCGTAGTCAGAGATTGAATCCAAGCGATCGATTTCTAGAAACAATGTTGAAATTAAAAAATCATTTGCCGCCAAGGAATTATAGTTTTGAGCGTGAGCGTGATTATGAACGACCGCGTAGAATGTGGAAGAAAACATACGAAAAGATTCAATTAAGAATATCGAATCTTTATTGGAAATCTTCAAGAGCTCTTTATTTTAGGTATTCAGAATTTCGAGATGACGTGGGTTTTCAGAGGGTTTTCGGGCCTGTTAGACAAAAAGCAAAAAGAGCTTAATCAAACATAGTCATCTGGTTCTTTGGAACTGGATAGACCGCTTCTATGGCCATTCTTATAGCTTCTGAAACAGTTATCTGTCTGCCCTCTTGGGTGCTCATCCGAAGAGCCATGTGTTTAACTCTTTCCGCTTGTTGTTTTGAAAGAACTACTGATAGCCTGGTTCCATCTTTTATTTCTTTAGGACGACCCATAAACCTCCATTAAATAGTAAGTTACTACCATAAAGGAGGGGTGTGGAAATGTTCAAGGATTTTAAGTTTTTAAAGTTTTTCAATGCTGTACAGTTATTCTCTTGATAGAGGTTTTTTAAGTTTTTTTATGTTGATCAGGAATTTTCCAAATTTTCCAATCCAAATTGGTATGTTTTCGAAATTTTCCTATGGTGTTGACCAAGTTTTTGCATCATGGAATAGACGCTCCATGATCCAAAAGAATTTTTACAATATAGCTTTTGTAGAAATATTGGGCATTTGTTACTGATGGTAAATCTAATGCGAGCCAGAGAGGACATAAATCCAGAGCCCTTTCATAGTTTGTGGAGTTTAGCCCTTCTTTAGGAATCCAAGAATTTGGATTTGCTCCTTTTTCCAAAATATAAGAAAGCATTTCGAGAGCTGGAAATGAATGGTTGAAGCAGTTATCAATGTTCTTGCTTTCGTCTTGCACGAAATTGAACGCGTGTCTGACATAATGGCTATCGGAAAAATCTAAACCCTGATCAATAACAAAATCAATAGATTCAAGTTTTTGGCTGTTTATAGCCGCATTCATAAATTTATACATGGTTTTTATTTTAGGATTAGCTCCATTAGCTATTAAATATTTAGCCATATTTAAATTTCCATTTTCGATTGAAAGATATAATGAATAACCTTCTGAGACGTTGGCATCAACTCCCATCTCGATAAAACGAACAATCAAATCTTCAATGTTAAAGTAACATGCGGTTATAAGAGGAGAAAACACTTCTGGCCCACCTGTGACATCAATTCCGCGTCCTAAGAGGATATACGCTATTTGAATCTCCTCATCGGATGGGTTTATTTTTGGTCCCTGCTTAACTCTAGCGTGAAAAAGAAGCCTTTCCAGAGCGGTTATTTTTTGAGTTGATCCCTTCATGTAGGGATCTCTTTGATGAATGTTTTCACAATGTGTTGCTATAATTAACGCCGCTTTAAAGTCCCTCATTTCGATAGCGTAGTTTAACGCAGACCACCCAAAAGGATTTCTGGCATATTTTTTTAACGATGATTGGATCTGATTCACATCAAAGTTGTTGTGATCTATTAGATCGAAACAGGCTACTTTTTCAATATCTGCATGGCAAAAATTAACAGATGAAATTGAGCATAAAATAGACATTACAATTTTTGTTAAACAAGACACTTGTTTTTACCTTTTTGGTTTAAATTTATTTGTTTTTTCTAAAGGATAGCAAAATAAGCATTAAAATAGTACTCATAATCATTATTTCGGACCCATCGTCTGTGTAATATCACTATGAGACTCCTTACCCTTGTATCTTTGGAGGTACATATGGGTAAAGAGCCACATAATAGAAAGAAAACACCTGTTCGAAAGGCTTTTGGATTGAAGGTGCGAATGCGAAGATTTGAAATCGAAATGACTCAGGAGGAGTTGGCTGAAAAGGCGGATTTGCATCCAACTTATGTTGGGTCTGTCGAAAGAGGAGAAAGGAATATAGCGATTGAGAACATCATATCTTTAGCAAAAGCTTTGGGTTGTTCCCCAAAAGATCTCATGCCCGATTAGAAACACTTTTATTCTGGCATGAGGTCTTTTGGCGAGATTTCAAGAGCTCTGGCGATTCTAACTAAACTATCTATGGAGGGATTTCGCTGAGCTCGCTCTATACCCCCAATGTAGTTGACATGAAAGCCCGATTTTTCAGCTAATTCTTCTTGGGTCAGATTCAGCTTTTGACGCTTTGATTTTATGGTTTTTGATAAAGCTTTCAGAACCTCATTTTTTGTTTTTTTTCTTTCCATATTCAATTTGCGCCTGTTAAGTCAATGTTAGAAACAAGGTCTTTAATGTGACATTTTAAGGCTCTAGCCAGTTTTGCCATATTTTCTAGAGAGATGTTTCTTTCTCCTCTTTCTACAGAACTGACATACGTAAAATGTA
>LNAP01002310.1_pt1 | contig 19244 bp, 19 predicted proteins | sample 602601 | NCBI WGS metagenome assembly LNAP01 (sample SAMN02440304, study PRJNA202911) | soil metagenome | biome: Subtropical and temperate rainforests or woodlands; isolation source: soil samples (1 kg each in a 20% v/v slurry with milli Q water) were... ...
ATCGACTTCTTCAATCGCGATCCCGTCGTCCACACTTGGACCTACAAACTTGACAAGGCCGCTTGATATGATTCGAATTTCAAAATCGCTGATCTAGGGTGATTTCCGACCGCGCGTTCGCAACCGCGCCAGCAACGGAGATCACCATGTACGACCACATCGGATTGAAAGTCAGAAGTCTCGACGACAGCGTGCGCTTCTATACGGCAGCGCTGGCGCCACTCGGCTATGTGCTGTGCTCGCGCGACGATGCCGGCGCAGGTTTTGGGCCCAAGGGCGAACCGGCGCTGTGGCTGCATCTGCACAAGGGGCCTGCGAACGGCGGCGCCCACGTCGCGTTCCGCGCTCCCGATCAAGCTGCGATCAAGAAATTCCACACCGAAGGCGTGAAAGCCGGCGGTCGCGACAACGGCGCTGCCGGCCCGCGGACGGATTACAGCCCGACCTACTATGCGGCCTTCCTGATCGACCCGGATGGCAACAATGTCGAAGCGGTGTGTACTTGACGTCTACCGCAACACCGCCGTCGCAATGACGGCCTGGCAGCAGGACCAACCACATGGCTTCCATCCACAAGGACATCCCTCTCGACGCCCACCCCAACGACGTCTGGTCCGCGGTGCGGGATTTCGGCGCGGTGCATCAGCGGCTGGTGCCGGGCTTCGTGCTCGATTCAAAACCCGACGGCGAGGCGCGGATCGTCACCTTCGCCAATGGCACAACAGCGCGTGAACTGCTGGTCGATTGCGACGACGCGCGGCGGCGGCTGGTCTATGCCGTGGTCAGCGAGCGCATCAAACAGCACAGCGCCTCGGTGCAGGTATTCGCCGACGGCGAGGCGCGCACGCGGCTGGCCTGGATCGTCGATGTCCTGCCAAACGAGATCGCACCGTACATCGACGCGCAGATGGACCAGGCGGCACTGGCGATGCAGAAGAAACTCGGATGCAACGCGGCATGACTCCGTTTCTCGATGCGCTCGGCGCCGACGGCCCCGCGGCCGACCGCACCGGCAAGATGGACCTTTACGGCCGCTTCGTCGGCTCCTGGGATCTCGACGTCACGCAAATTGCCGAGGACGGTGCGAGGCGGCAGCGCAAGGGTGAATGGCATTTCGGCTGGGCGCTGGAGGGACGCGCGGTCCAGGACGTCTGGATCGTCCCGCCGCGCGGCAACCTGCGCCATGGCGACGCCGCCGCCAACGTCAACTCCTACGGCACGACGCTGCGGGTCTACGATCCCGGGATCGACGCCTGGCACATCCAGTGGACCGATCCGGTCACCCAGAATTTTCTCGGCATGATCGGCCGCGAAGAAGGCCACGATATCGTTCAGCTCGGCACCCGGCCGGACGGCAATCTGGTCCGATGGAGCTTTTCGGAGATCACAGCGAATTCCTTCCGCTGGCGGGGCGAAATCTCGGCCGACAAGGGCGCTAGCTGGCGCATCAACGTCGAGTTCACTGCCCGGCGCGTCGCATAGCCTTATCCGTTGAACGTGATCTTTCTCACAGAAGCATCGCCTGCCGTCTCCTAGCCTCGCCGCGTGCGTCCGGTTTGCACCGCCTCCGCGGAGCTACGCACGCGAGGAGTGGAACCATGACTGGAGCTGACAAGGTGGTGTGCCAGGCGGCCACGCTGCTGCTGTTGTTTACGCTGACGACGGTGCCGGCCAAGGCCCAGTTCGGCGGCTTTGGCGGCGGAGGTGGCGGAGGCGACATGATGACCCAGATGGCGCCGATGCTGGAGATGATGAAGGCCAAGATGGGCAAGCGCCGCTTCGCGATGTTGATGCAGACCATGGGGCCGATGATGAGCCAGATGATGGAAGGCGGTGGCGGCGGCATGGGCGGGCTGGGCGGCATGCTCGGCGGCGGCGGAATCCCCGGCGGCTTCGGCGGCGGTTTTGGCGGCGGCGCCGGGTATGCGGACGGTTACGGAACGGGAATGGGCGGCATGGGTGGCGGCAACATCATGGGTATGCTCGGCGGCAGCGGCGGCGGCGAATTGATGAGCATGATTCCGCAACTGATGCGGATGGCCAATGTCGGCGGCGGCCACCGGCGTCACCGGCGGCGGTGATCGTCATTGCGAGGGGCGCAGCGACGTATCCAGCTCCCGTCATTCCGGGATGGTGCGCTAGCACCAGACCCGGAATCTCGAGATTCCGGGTTCGACGCTTCGCATCGCCCCGGAATAACGAACTTATGACAACGCCGCGCGAACTTCCGTAACGCGTTCGCGCTTCGGTCCCCAGCGCGTGAGAATGACGCTCGCGGCGGAAAGCGTGCCGAGCACCGCCATCGAAGCCGCCGCCAGTCCGAAGAAGTTCGCAGCCGTCGCATCATGTGTCGATAGCCACCAGCCGCCGATCGCGATGAACACCAGCCGCGCGCTTTGCGCCAGCACCGGGCCAATCACCTTGGCCGCACCCTGCGATGAGAAAAACATGGAGATCGAAAGTCCGATGAACGCATACAGCGGCGCGGCAGTTGCCAGATATTGCCGGCTGGCCGCACGCACGCGCGTATCATCGGTAAAGATATTAACCCAGAGATCGGGAAAGATCGCGATCAACGTCCCGATCACGCCGACTGAAGTGAACGAAATGAACCCGGCGGTCCAGGCAATCCGCCTGGCACGCCTGATCCGTCCGGCGCCGATGGCCATGCCGACCATCGGCACCGATGCGATCCCGAATGCAAACGAGACCGAGGTCAGCATGAATTCGAGGCGCGCGCCGATGCCGTAGCCGGCGAGGACCGCGGTGCCGAAACCCGCCAGCATGTGAGTGAAGATGCTGATCGTCAGCACCGATTGCAGCGGCGAGAAACACGAGACCGCGCCAACCCGCAGGATGTCGATGAACATCGTCCATCGAACGTGAAGCCCCCTGATCCCGGGAACGACGCGGGCGCGACCGGAAAACAGGTACCACCCCATCACGGATATGCTGATCGAGTAAGCGATCAGCGAGCCGGCGGCGACACCGCGCATGCCGAATTGCGGCACGGGACCGAGCCCGAGGCCGAGCGTGCCGCCGAGAATGATCTGGCAAACGGCGGACGAGAGGATCATCAGCGACGGCAGCTTCATGTTGCCGGTGCCGCGCAGGATTCCCGCCATCGTGTTCATCAGCCACGGCAGCACCGCGCCGCCGAAAAAGATCTGCGAGTAGGCGATGGCCTGCGCCAGCACGTTGCCGCGGCCGCCGAGCAATTCCAGAAGCGCGGGCCCGAACATCAGCATGCCGAGCATGAAGGTCAGCCCGAAGCAGATACCGATCAGCAATGCATGTGCGGCAAGCACCGAGGCGCGTTCGATATCGCCGGCGCCGAGCGCACGCGCGATCGCCGAGGCCACGCCGCCGCCCATCGCGCCGCCCGACATGGTCATGGTCAGGATCACGCAGGGAAACACCAGCGCCATCGCCGCCAGCGATTCGACGCCGAGCCGGCCGATATAGGAGGTCTCGGCGATGACCACGCAGGTGCCGGCGCTGAGCGCGATCACGTTCGGCCAGGCGAGCCACAACAGCGTGCGCAGGATCGGGCCATCGACCAGCGCATTCTTCGCCGATTCCGTCATCGGCGGAGGAAGCGGACGCTCCTGTTCGTCTACGGGTATTTCGGCGACCGCAATATCGGGCAAGTTGGCCTCCCTGGGCCCGATCTGATCGCCGCGCCGAGCCGTGTCCTAGCACGATCCCGCGCGACACCATGTGCGCCGGGCGCATGGGCCGCCTGCGCATTTTCGAATCGCCGCGATGAGCCGCGGCGCGGAAAGCTCGATCAGCCGATCGACCAGACAAAGGGCGGCTTGCCGCCGGCCGCCGGTGCCATCCGGACCGCGATATGGCGGCCGCAGCCGGCCGCGAGGCCCTCGAACAATCCCTCAAGCACTTTTGCACAGGCCGGGTGATAATCAGCGACATCGGCCATCAGCTTCCAGGTCTGCTGCCGGATGCTGTTGTCATCTTCGACATCCGCGACATCGTCCTGCGCTTCGAACAACGCACGCAGAAATTCATCGAACTCCTTTGCAGTCCCGCGACTCACACCGAAGGCGCGGGCGATCTCATCAAAATATTGCATGCCGATCAGCTTGCCGGTCAGATGCAGCAAGTAACCGGCATCCTCGGGGCCGAACAATTGCACCATCACGGGAGCGGCGGTCCGCACATATTCCATCGCATAATTGCGGTAGGCTTTTTCCAGCCGCGGCTTTGGCCAGTTCGCAACCGGCAACTCCGGCGCCGCGACCGGATCGAACAGCGGCGCTTCGAGATGACGCGCGAACACCAGGCGCTGATCGAGCTCGAGCGCATGGTCGTATTCGCAGTAATAGCCTTCGAGCCCATCCTGTCCGTCGACGCTCTGCTTGGTGCAGACAAAACCTAATTTGGGATTGCCGAGCGAAACCCCGTTGTTGGCGTGCCATCCGCGCAGCATCGCGCGCGACACCTCGCCGGGCACGCCGCAGATCGCGGTGCCGCGCCAGATCCAGCGCGGCGGCGGATAGCGGATCCAGGCCTTGCGGTCGGTCTCATACATGTACTCGACGCAAACGCCGCCGATCCAGTTCGAGAGATAATGATATTGCGCCGCCGCCACCGCCGGCGGCAGATGACTCAAGCCGAGTTTTTCCAGGCCGGGCAGGAAACGCTCCTGCTGCTGGCGGCGGAACACCCGGAAGACGAATTCCGCGGCATCGGCCGTCCCGCGCCGCGTGACCACGGTGAGAATGAGCCCGGTGAAATAGGCATGATAGAGATCGGCGACGCTGCGCCATCTCTGCCATTGCGCTTCGCGCGCGCGATCGTCCTTTACCTCGGTCATCGCCATCCCCAAAACCGTTGTTTGCCCGGACGTCTATCGTGTTTGTCAATTCACACGAAATTCATAGCAGACGTCGCGAACGATGGTCGTCGTTCTGCATTGTAGCGATGATATGCGCCCCATTGTAAGGCGATATGCACGGAGCCCTCATGCACAACAAGATACTGCTGGCAATTTGCGTTGGAGCGTTGGCGCTTCCCCTTGCCTCCTGCAACGAGGCTTCCAATCCCGCTCTCGCCGAACAGACGTTCGGTCCTTCGCCGACCCTGCCGGCGCCGCAACATTCCTGGATACCGACCGTCAATATCGCCACCGCCACCGGCTGGGCCGGCGGTGGCAAGCCGACGCCTGCCAACGGTATGGCCGTCAATGCCTTCGCCACCGGGCTCGATCATCCGCGTACGCTGTTGGTGCTGCCGAACGGCGACGTGCTGGTGGCCGAGACCAACGCGCCGCCGAAGCCCGACGACGGCAGGGGCATCAAGGCTTGGGCGACCCAGCTGGCCATGCGCCACGCCGGTGCCGCCGTCCCGAGCCCGAACCGCATCATACTGCTGCGCGATGCCGATGGTGATGGCGTCGCAGAAACCAAGACGGTCTTCATCGACGGTCTGAACTCGCCGTTCGGGATGGCGCTGGTTGGCGACCATCTCTATGTCGCCGATTCCGATGCGATCATGAAATTCCCCTATCATACCGGCGACACCAGGATCAGCGCGCCGGGCGTGAAGCTGACCGACCTGCCGGCAGGCACCATCAATCATCACTGGACCAAGGATCTCGTCGCCAGTCGCGATGGCTCGAAACTTTATGCCACCGTCGGCTCCAACAGCAATGTCGGCGAGAACGGCATCGAGGCCGAGACCAACCGCGCCGCCGTGCTCGAAGTCGATCGCGCGACCGGCAAATGGCGAGTGTTCGCATCCGGCCTGCGCAATCCGAACGGGCCGTCATGGGAGCCGCAAACCGGCGCGCTGTGGGTGGTCGTCAACGAGCGCGACGAACTCGGCAACGATCTGGTGCCCGACTACATGACCTCGGTAAAGGACGGCGGCTTCTATGGCTGGCCCTACAGTTATTTCGGGCAGCACGTCGACGTTCGCGTCGATCCGCAGCGGCCCGATCTGGTGGCGAAAGCGATCGTGCCGGATTACGCGCTGGGCGCCCATACCGCCTCGCTCGGGCTGACGTTCAACACCGGCAAGCTGTTTCCGTCCGACATGGCCGGCGGTGCGTTCATCGGCCAGCACGGCTCGTGGAATCGCAAGCCGCGCGCCGGCTACAAGGTGATCTTCGTGCCGTTCGCCAACGGCAAACCCTCAGGCAAGCCGCAGGATGTGCTGACCGGTTTTGTCAACGACAATGGCGAAGCCCAGGGACGTCCGGTCGGCGTCAAGCTCGACAAGCAGGGCGCGCTGCTGGTCGCCGACGATGTCGGCAACGCGGTGTGGCGCGTGATGCCAGCTGCAAAGTCGGCGGCGCGGTGACCAGCAGGTCCCGGCTCTGCGGCGCAGCATGAGGCACGCTGCACCGCGTCCAGGACGCGAGAGCTCAGACCCGGAAATGCTTGCTCAGCTTCAACCCCTGCGCCTGGTAGTTGGAGCCGATACGCTGGCCGTACAGGGCATCGGGGCGTGCCAGCATTTTCTCATAGACCAGCCGGCCGACGATCTGGCCGTGCTCGAGGATGAACGGCACCTCGCGCGAGCGGACTTCCAGCACCGCGCGCGAACCCTGCCCGCCGGCGCCGGCATAGCCGAAACCGGGATCGAAGAAGCCCGCATAATGCACACGGAATTCGCCGACCAGCGGATCGAACGGCACCATCTCCGCGGCGTAGTCCGGCGGCACCTGCACGGCTTCTTTCGAGGCAAGAATATAAAACTCGCCGGGATCGAGGATGAGGCTGCCGTCCGGGCGCGCCGCGATCGGCTCCCAGAACTCATCGACGGCATAGCCGCCGCGGCGGTCGATATCGACCACGCCGGTATGGCGCTTGGCACGGTAGCCAACGAAGCCACTGGCGGCGTCGCCGCTGAGATCGACGCTGAGCGCGACGCCATTGACCAGATCGGCGTCGTCGGCATCGACCAGCCGCTCCAGATCATGCAGCGCATCGAGCTCGTCGGCGTTGAGGACGGCATCGCCGGTGCGGAAGCGGACCTGGCTGAGCCGCGATCCCTCGCGCAGCAGCACCGGAAAGGTCTTCGGACTGATCTCGGCATAGAGGGGGCCGTGGTACCCCGCGCCGATCATGTCGAAGCGCCGCGTACCGTCCGCGATCACGCGGGTGAACACGTCAAGCCGCCCGGTCGAGCTTTTCGGATTGGCGGCCGCGACGATTTCCGGCGGCAGCGCGAGGCTCTCCAGCAGCGGCACGATATAGACGCAATTGGTCTCCAGCACCGCGCCATCGGTCAGGTCGATTTCGTGCAGCTTCAATTCGTCGATCCGCTCCGCCACCGTCGCGCCGGGGCCCGGCAGGAAGCTCGCGCGCACCCGGTAGGCGACGTCGCCGAGGCGCAAGTCGAGGCTGGCCGGCTGGATCTGGCTTTCGACAAAGGGGTACGCCGGCAGAATGAGGCCGGCATCCGCCATCGCCGCGATCATGCGGTCGGGCAGGATGCCATTGGCGTCGGGTTGAAGCGTGAACGACACGTGGTGGTCCCCGAAGGAGGTGGCATTGGCGCCATCCAAACCCCAAAAATACAGACTTTTACCGGTTATCCGATGACCGCCTTGACGGAAAGGGCGGCAGCGAATATGAGCATGACTTATCCCGTGGTGATTTGAGCCGGCCGGCTTGCAGCCACGTTAAATAAGTCGCTAAACAGGCCGGGGACAATGTGATCCCGGCCTGTGGAATTTTTCCAGGCCGGTTTTTTTGTGACCATTTTGAACAATGGTCACGATGGAGGTCACATGTCTGAGACTAAAGCTACCACCCGCTACCGTCCTGAAACCCGGCTGGTGCATTCCGGCACGCTACGCTCGCAATTCGGCGAAACGTCCGAGGCGCTGTTCCTGACGCAGGGGTTCGTCTACGACAGCGCGGAACAATGCGAAGCGCGGTTCAAGGGCGAGGAACCCGGCTTCCTTTATTCGCGCTTCTCCAATCCCAACATTTCGATGTTCGAGCGCCGCATGATCGAGCTCGAAGGCGCCGAAGCGGCGCGTGCCACCGCCACCGGCATGGCCGCGGTGACCACCGCCGTGCTGGCGCCGCTGAAAGCCGGCGACCACGTGGTGGCGTCGAAAGCGATGTTCGGCTCGTGCCGCTATGTGGTGGAAGACCTGCTGCCGCGCTACGGCATCCAGTCGACGCTGGTCGATGGCCTCGATCTCGACCAGTGGAAGAAGGCGATGCAGCCGAACACCAAAACGTGTTTCCTGGAGAGCCCGACCAATCCGACGCTGGACGTGCTCGACATTTCCGCCATCGCCGAGATCGCGCATCAAGGCGGCGCGCGGCTGATCGTCGACAATGTGTTTGCGACGCCGATTTGGCAAAGCCCGCTGTCGTTGGGTGCGGACGTCGTGGTGTATTCCGCGACCAAGCATATCGACGGCCAGGGCCGCTGCCTCGGCGGGATCATTCTCTCGTCGGAAGCCTTCATCGCCGAGCACATCCATAATTTCATGCGGCAGACCGGCCCGTCGATGTCGCCGTTCAACGCGTGGGTTTTGCTGAAAGGGCTGGAGACGCTGGCTGTACGTGTCCGCGCGCAAACCGAAACCGCCGCGGCCGTCGCCGATGCACTGGCGAAACACCCGAAGATTTCACGGCTGGTCTATCCCGGCCGCGCCGACCATCCGCAGGCCGCCTTGGTGAAGAAGCAGATGCGCGCCGGATCGACGCTGGTCGGCTTCGAGGTCAAGGGCGGCAAGGCGGGCGCGTTCCGCTGCCTCAACGGCCTAAAGATTTCGCGGATCTCGAACAATCTCGGCGACGCCAAGAGCCTCGTCACCCATCCCGCGACCACCACGCATCAGCGGTTGACGCCGGAAGCCCGCGCCGAGCTTGGGATCAGCGAAGGTTTTATCAGGTTCTCGGCGGGGCTGGAGCATCCCCAGGATCTGATCGAGGATCTGGAGGCGGCGCTGGAGAAGGCGTGAGGTTTTTCCTCACGCACGCTCCGCACGACGACAAGACAGTCGCATCACTTGGGCTGTGCCTCGCATTTGGCGAGCTGCGCCAATGCGTCGGGCAGGCCGGACATATCGGTCTGGTATTGTCGCCCCGCCACATCGATGGTCAGCGCTGCCGGTGTCAGCTTCGCGACAAGCTCGGGCGTCTGACTGCTGTTCGGATCGGTGGTGGCAAAGGCCGGCCCGGCGACTTGCGCGCGCAGCGTACCGACGGCTTTACCGCCCTGGATGAATGTCATGTCGCCGGCGCTGGTCGGTGGCTGCGTCTCGTCCACCACCAGCAGCAGGTTTTCCGACCCGCTTCGGACCAGGGTCAGCCCGAATGCGCGGGGCGTCTGCGTCGCCTTGCCTGTCGAGCACACCTTGGCGCCATCCGGATGCACGCGCATCTCGGTGAGCCAGCCATTCGACGTTTTCCAGGAATTGACGAGTTGCCCGGCCGCCGATGCAGGCAGCGCGTAAAAGGTGAAGGCTGCGGCCAGAGACAAAACTCCGCCTGTCAGAATGCTTCGCGTGGTCATTTCCAATACTCCGTACAATAAGAGGACGTGATGCCTATCGTTGTGCGCCGTTCTCGCGTCGACGAAATCCCGCGTAGCCGCCATCGGCGTCGTAGAGCACATCGAAGCCGTTCAGCAGATGGAAGCTGGTGTTGACGAAGACCCGGTCAGGCGACACCCTCAAATGAATACGCTCCGGCGCCAGCGCAGAATCTCCGCCGACTGTGAAACGGTAGAGCTCCGACGATTTCTCCGCCGTTCCCACATTGATGGAAACATTCGTTCCATCATCCAGCGACGCCGTCGCCTGGCCGGCTTGCGCCACAGGAATGGTCATGAACATGACGGACACACCGGTGTCGACCAGCATGCTGCCGCATGCCGGCGGCATCTGGCCGTTCAGCGAAATGCAGGCGGGTATCGCCGACCAGTCCGGCCGATCCTGCTGCCTCGATAATTTGGTGAATGCGAACGCGCCCCTGGTATTCGCACCGGTCAGCCCGACGTGGACGCCCTGCGGCGAGAGTATGTAGCCGCGCCGCCGTTCGCCGGAGCCACCGGTGACACGCAGCAATGGATTCTTGTCCGGCGTGCTCTGGCTTTGCTGGTCGCCTTCGCGCCCGAAACCGATGCCGACCATGGCGATGTTGTGAGGCGTGTCGGTCGGCGTGCAATCGCGCGCCTGGCGCAGGCATTCGACATGCGTTACCGCAAGCACCGGCATCGGTTCGGTTTGCACCACCGCGCCATTCTTGCCGACCAGCATGACTGGCGTCACGACCCACCGGCCGAGCATGACGCGGCCAGAACTCGTGTAGGTGAGCTTGCCATCGCCGACGGATGCGAGACTGTCGAAATTCGGAATCAGGCTGGCGGCGACGACGATTCCGGTCGAGCCGGAATCCAGCACGGCCCTGACGGTTCGATCGCCGAAGGAAAGTCCGATGCGCGGAACTTCGCGCAATTCACCTTCTTCGGCGTTGAGGTAGCGGAGGAAAACGCCTTCGCGAAAGCGCTCATAATCGGGTGCAGCGTCTTGCGCGCCGGCCGCTGCCGTCAGGCACGCCACCATAACGGCGGACAAATACCATTTCGATGGACTGAAAACCCCGGATTGCATCGCTCGCTGTAGCCCACGTTGATCGAACGAGAAGCTACGCGATAGACGTTCTGAAATTGCTCTGCGCTCCGCTCAAATTATAGCGAAATACGGCGCGGCTGGAACTTTTACAACCGCAACGCCCAACAAGCTCACATCGGCCGGTAGGTCTGCACGTTGACGCCGAGCTTGATCTGGCCGACCGACTTGATGATGTCGTCGCCCAGCAATTGCGCGAAGCAGGCGTAGCCCCAGTCGCTCATGTGCAGGCCGTCGGCGACGACGAAATTGTCGATCGGGATCGCCTGCTTCTCATGCCATTCGCGCATCACTTCGAAACGCGGGAAAATGCCGACGTGACGAAGTTCGGCGATATTGCCGAGTATCTTCACCATCTGGCTTGCGCTTTCGGCGCGCTCGTTGACCCGCGGAGAATATTGCGGATCGACCAGCACCACGTCGGCGCCCGCCGCCTGGATGCGCTCGACGCCGTCTTCCACCATCTTCGCGGTCTCGGCGGGATCGAGGTTGCGCAGCACGGCGTTGGTGCCGACTTGCCAGATCACGAGATCCGGATGCGCGTCGATCACCGAGGTCTGCAGCCGCTTCATCATTTCGGGCGCATCTTCGCCGCCCTGGCCGCGATTGACCACGGTGATATCGGCGGTCGGATATTGCCGGTGCAATTGCGCAGCGAGCCTGTTCGGATAGGTGTAGTCCGGCGAGGTCGAGCCGACGCCGGCTGTCGATGACGAGCCGAACGCAACGATCAGCACCGGCTGACCCGCAGCGAGCTTGTTCGCCACATGCGGCAGCGACACCATTTTTCTGGCGCCGCCCTTCGGCGGCAGGCAGGGCACGCGGCTGAAAATGTCGCCGGCCGTTTTCGCGACCTCCTTCACCTTTTCGATCGCCTTGGTGGTGAGGCTCTTTCGCTGCGCGGGATTGGCCTGATCGACGGCCGCGACATTGCTGCCGGTCGCGCCGGAGGTCGTCGGCGACGGCGCTATCCCGTTGGTATCTGGCTTGCTCGTATCAGGCGTGTTGCTGCCGGCTTTGGCGCTGTCGGACAGCGCAGCCGTTTGGCCGGCCGGTGCAGACTGCGCGCGCGCGGATGGCATCGCTGCCGGCGTCAGCAACAGCGCCGCGACCGCGATTAGCGATGTGATCAGGCAAAAAGGGCGGTGACAACTCATTAACGCTAGTTCCTCAATTCTGCTGCGCGGGGTTCACGCGGGCCGCATCGATCACGAATTTCGACAGCGCGCGGCCAAGGCAATCATGTACGCGCTTGGCAAGCTCGATGCCATGCGATGCGCTGAACAGATCGAAGTCTCCCTGCTCGTTCCATTGATGCATGATGGCGAAACGGTCGAACAGTGGAACGTCATGCTGCTGCGCGACAACGCGCATATTATCAAGATATGGCGGCGCGGAGATCATTGTTTCGGTGCGCGGGCTGTATTGCAGATTGATCAAAACCACGTCAGTCCCTGCCTTTTGCAGCGCAACAACGCCGTCGTCGACGGCACTGCGAAAATCATCGGGATCGATGGATCGCATGGCATCGACCGTGCCGGTCTGCCAGATCACCAAAGTAGGCTTTTTCCCTTCCACCAGCTTAACGAGTGTGCCGGCTACTTCCTCTGCCGTTTTTTTGACCTGTAGTTCTACGGAGACGTTCACCGCGATCGTCGGCAGCTTCTCTCTCAGCATCGCCCGTAATCGATCGGGATAGGCGCTGCCGTCAGATGTATTGATGGTTGAGGAACGGCTGCCCACCAGCAAAATATCCAGCGCACGGCCATTTTTAATGGCCTCGGCGACCCTGGGAAGGGTGCTTTCGGTTGTCAGCAGGTAAGCGGGAACGTCGCAGGTTGTGGTCGCATCCTCGGCGCGCGCCGACACTGCCGACAAAAGGCCGGCCAGCATCATCAGGCCCAGGATAGCTCCCGAGTTGGACTTCATCAGCCCCCTCCTGCCATGTCGGCATTGCCGCCGGTGCTTCTGGTCCGTGATGCACTCTTGTCGGCAGAGTGCTTGTACCACGAAAACAGCCACGCCGCCGCTGACATGATGAGGATTCCGGAAATACTGATAACGAAGTGCAGCGCAGCACCACCGGAGATTTCAGCCAGCACGAAATGCCCGGCAAAAGCCAGGAATACGCCGAGGCAGAAAATCTCCAGCGAATGCTGTCCGCACAGGATCAGCGGCCGCAGCCACGGCGATCTCAATCCGGACCAGTCCTTCGGCAGGAAGCGCACGGTGATCGCCGCCAGCGCCAGGAAGTGCGCGAACCGCAGCACGTCGAGATCGGTCTTGTTGATCGGATACATCCACTGCTCGAGCCGGCGCGGCAACAGATGATTGAGTTGCGGCACGTACCAGGTCAGCGTGACGAAGAAGGCCGCGAGCAGATAGGCGAACGCAATCCACAGCGTGACCGGCGACGACAGGATCCGCGACATGCGCCGCGCGCCGCCCAGCGCGCACCAGGCGCCGAACACGAACAACAATTGCCAGGCGAATGGATTGAAGGCCCAGAAGCCGTTCGGATAGGCCGACAGATAGAGGTCGTACTGCCAGGTGACGGCATAGAGTATCGCCGACAGCGCCAGCGTGACGTCGGCCCGCCACTTCATCAGCCACAGGATCAGCGGCAGAAACAGCATCAGCACGATGTAGAGCGGCAGCACGTCCATGTTGACGGGACGAAACCTCAGCAGCAGCGCCTGGACGATGGTGACGTCCGGCTGCTTGAGGAAATCCATGATCCCCATTTCTTCGGAGTACAGCGGGTTCTCGAAACTGGTGGCGACGTAGGAGATCTCGGCAAGGAAGATCGTGAACAGGAACACATGCGCGACGTAGATCTGCCAGACCCGTCGCAGGATGCGCGCGGTCGCGACTACAAAGCCGGCATCGAGCATGGCGCGGCCGTAAACGAACGCCGCGGTATACCCCGAGATGAAGATGAAGATTTCGGTGGCGTCGCTGAAGCCGTAGTTGCGGATCGTGAACCAGGTCAGGAAATTGGGCGGCAGGTGATCGATGAAGATCAGCCACAGCGCCAGTCCGCGGAACAGGTCGAGCCGCAGTTCCCGCCCGCCGCCTGCTGGAATCGCAATGGCCGGCGCAGCGGTCGCCGATGCGGTATCCGGCGCAGCGGTATCCGGGGCGCCCAAGGGTGGTCCGGCAATGCGGTCGGCAATGGACGTCATCTGGCACCGGTCTGGAGCAGGTCGGCTTCACGCGGATCGCACGAGGATGATATCGGCCCGCAGGTTGCAAGCAAGGATATCGGCCCAGGGCCGCGCCGGCGCGATTTAGAACGGAACTATGTTGAAACGGCGATTTGCACATCACACCGCTCTGGACGCCGCCATGCCGGTCCGGCAATTGGTTCCGGCTGATTTTTTCGATATGATAGCTTCAAGGCCTCTGGAAGATTCGTTCGCATGTACCGCGCCGTCACCCGCCAGATCGAAGTCACTGTCGAGCCGAACTTCCTGCCGGAACGCTCGTCGGTCGAAAATCGCCAGTATTTCTGGTCCTACACCATTGTGATCACCAATACCGGCGCGGAAACGGTGCAACTGCGGACACGGCACTGGATCATCACCGATGCCTCCGGCCGCAAACAGGAAGTCCGCGGCGACGGCGTGGTCGGCGAGCAGCCCGTGCTCGCGCCGGGCGAACGCTTCGAATACACCTCCGGCGTGCCGCTCCCGACGGCGTCGGGCTTCATGAGCGGACGCTATCAGATGGTGAGCGAGAGCGGCGAGCGCTTCGAGATCGACGTGCCGACCTTTTCGCTGGATAGCCCGGACAGTAAGCGGGTGTTGAATTAGCGGCAAGGCGCGTGACGGCATAGCCCGGATGGAGCGCAGCGCAATCCGGGGTCACGATGTCAGCGAAGCAGTCCCGGATTTCGCTGCGCTCCATCCGGGCTACGGCACTACGGATTCTATCGTCATTGCGAGCGGAGCGAAGCAATCCCTTCCACGGCGGAAAGATGGATTGCTTCGTCGCAAGTGCTCATCGCAATGACGGGGGCGACTACTCCACGCCCGCTTCATCCGGCGTGAATTCGTAGACCGATGAGCAGAACTCGCAGGTCACGACCACCTTGCCGTCCTTCACCATCTCGGCGCGGTCTTTGGGCGCGAAGCTTTTGAGCATCGCCGATACCGCGTCGCGCGAGCAGGAGCATTGCGCACGCAACGGCACCGGTGAGAACACCCGCACGCCGCGCTCGTGAAACAGCCGATACAGCAACCGCTCGCCCGACAAATCCGGATCGATCAGTTCGACATCCTCGACGGTGGAGATCAGCGATTGGCCTTCGACCCAGGCATCGTCTTCCTCGACCGTGTGGGCCACGGCGCCTTCCGGCGCATCGCCGGGATGCAGGTCTGCCTGCCGTGCCCGCTCGGGCGCCTTGGGCAGGAATTGCAGCAGCATGCCGCCGGCGCGCCAGCGATGTTTTGGGCCATCGCCGCCGCCGCGCCATTCCTCGCCGACCGCAAGCCGCACCCGGGTCGGAATCTGTTCGGAGCGCAGGAAATATTCGTGAGCGGCGTCTTCCAGGCTGCCGCCATCAAGCGCCACCAGTCCCTGATAGCGGCTCATGTCCGGCCCCTGGTCGATGGTCATGGCGAGATGGCCCTTGCCGAGCAGCGCGTCGGAATCCTGGCCGTCGCTGAGGCGCTTCGCATCGAAGCGGGCATAGGCGCGCAGGCGATCCGGCGCCTGGAAGTCGACGATCAGAAACGACACCGGGCCGTCGGTCTGGGTCTGCAGGATGAAGCGGCCATCGAATTTCAGCGCCGAGCCGAGCAGCGTCGTCAGCACGATTGCCTCACCGAGCAGCTTGCCAACGGGGGGCGGATAATCATGCTTGGTCAGGACATCGTCGAGCGCCGGGCCGAGCCGGGTCAGCCGGCCGCGCAGATCGAGCGCGTCGACCTCGAACGGCAGCACTGCGTCGTCGACTGGAACAGCTGACGGTGCGCGGATCGGGGTCTCTGTGGGGATCTTGGTGTCGGGAGATTGTGAGATCATGGCGCTTTATCTGGGGTCGGCGGGCGGAAATCGAAAGGGGTACACTCTATCGTCGTCCCTGCGAACGCAGGGACCCATAACCACCGGCGTACGTTGCTACGGAGGGCATCTACCACATCGCAAAAATCGAAGATCACGCGGTATGGGTCCCTGCGTTCGCCGGGACGACGTTGTGAGTTCTCTGTTCGCGTCTCAGGCTACGGTGTCAAAACACCACGCCAGAATGCCTTTTTGCGCATGCAGGCGATTCTCGGCTTCGTCGAACACCACCGATTGCGGCCCGTCGATCACCTCGTCGGTGACCTCTTCGCCGCGATGGGCGGGAAGGCAATGCATGAACAGCGCATCCGGTTTCGCGAGCGACATCAGCTTGGCGTTGACCTGAAACGGCTTCAGCAGATTGTGGCGGTGTTCACCGTCCTTGTCGCCCATCGACACCCAGGTGTCGGTGACCACGCAATCGGCGCCGCGGACCGCGGCTTCCGGATCGTTGCCGAGCACGATCGAAGCCTGCGTCGCCTTGATCCAGTCCTTCATCACCTTGTTCGGCGCGAGCTGCGGCGGGGTCGCAATGTTCAATTTGAACTTGAACCGCTCCGCCGCATGCGCCCAGGAGGCCAGCACATTGTTGTCATCTCCGGTCCACGCAATGGTGCGGCCTTCGATCGGGCCGCGGTGCTCCTCGAACGTCATCAGGTCCGCCATCACCTGGCAGGGATGCGAGCGCCGCGTCAGCCCGTTGATGACGGGCACGGTGGCGTGGGCGGCGAGTTCGAGCAGCGCATCATGATTGAGGATACGGATCATGATGGCGTCGACATAACGCGACAGCACCCGCGCGGTGTCGGCGATGGTCTCGCCGCGCCCGAGCTGCATTTCTGCGCCAGTCAGCATGATCGATTCACCGCCGAGCTGGCGCATACCGACGTCGAACGATACCCGGGTCCGGGTCGAGGGCTTTTCGAAGATCATCGCCAGCGTCTTGCCTTCGAGCGGCTTCTTCGGCTTCTCATGCGCCTTCAGCTTGGCCTTCATGGCGACGCCGGCGGCGAGCATGTTGCGCAGCTCCCCGATCGGAAGCTCGCTGATATCCAGAAAATGGCGAACGGCTTTGCTCATCACCCCGCCGCCTTCTTCGGCTGACCGGCGGATAGCGCGATGCAAGCGCTTTCGAGCCGCTTCACGGATTCGTCGATCTCGGATTCGGTGACGATCAATGGTGCCAGGAAACGCACCACATTGTCGCCGGCACCGACGGTGAGCAGCTTCTGGTCGCGCAACGCGGTGACGAGATCGCCCGAGGGTACCACGGCCTTGACGCCAACCAGCAGGCCTTCGCCACGCACTTCGGAAAGCACGGTGGGATAGCGGTCCACAACGGAGGCCAGCTTCTGCTTGAGCAGCAGCGACATCTTCTGCACATGGTCGAAGAAGCCGGGCTTCAGCATCACATCGAGAACCGCGTTGGCGGCGGCGACCGCGAGCGGATTGCCGCCAAAGGTCGAGCCGTGTGAGCCCGGCGTCATGCCGGAAGCGGCTTCGGCGGTCGCCAGACACGCGCCGATCGGGAAACCGCCGCCGAGCGCCTTTGCCAGCGACATCACGTCCGGCGTCACGCCGAGGCGCTTATAGGCAAACAGATCGCCGGTGCGGCCCATGCCGGTCTGGACCTCGTCGAACACCAGCAGCAGGCCTTTGTCGTCACACAATTCGCGCAACGCCTTGAAGAACGCATGCGGCGCGGTTCGGACCCCGCCCTCACCTTGCACCGGCTCGATCAGGATTCCGGCGGTCTGCGGCCCGATCGCCTTCTTGACCGCTTCGAGATCGCCGTGCGGCACCTGGTCGAAGCCATCCAGCGGCGGACCGAAACCTTCGAGATATTTCGCCGAGCCGGTCGCCGCCAGCGTTCCCAGCGTGCGGCCATGGAAAGCGCCCTCGAAGGTAACGAGACGATAGCGCTCCGGATGCCCCTTGGCGGCGTGATACCGGCGCGCGATCTTGATCGCGCATTCCATCGCTTCCGCTCCGGAATTGCAGAAGAACACGAAGTCGGCAAAGCTCTGCTCGCACAGCCGCGCGGCGAGCTTGTCGCCATCCGGGCTCTTGAACAGGTTCGACATGTGCCACAGCTTTGTGGCCTGCTCCTGCAGCGCCGCGACCAGATGCGGATGGCAATGGCCCAGCGCATTCACCGCGACGCCGCTGGTGAAATCGAGATAACGCTCGCCATCGGCTGCAATCAGCCAGGCGCCTTCGCCGCGTTCGAAGCCGAGGTTTACCCTGGCAAATACGGGAAGCAGATGCGACGTGGCGCTATCGGTCATGGCGATCACTGCAGGCTACGGACCGGCCGCGTTGCGCGGTATTGGCGCAGGCGCATCGACAACCAGCCCCGGAAAAACAAAATGTGCCGCCTTTTCGGGGCGGCACGCGCGAACCATTGTATGCGCGCGGCGATAACAGTCAACCTGTCAGGCAAAGTCCCGGCCGCCGCGTCACATTGCGGTACCGCGGAAAAATCAGATTGCGATGCTTAGGTGATGGAACATGTGGACGCAACTACGCGGACTCTTGCGCCGGAGTCACGCCATATTGTAGCTTTTGGCCTGTCGGGTACGACATCTCGTGCGGCAGTTCTGATCCTCTCGTCGTTCAGTGTTCGGCGTACACGTTCGGGCGCGCTTTCCGCGCCCGACGAGGGCTAAGGGATTCTGCCCGCAGGGATTTTAGCCATTTGGCATCGCAGCGCTGTCCTCGAGCTGGCCGGCGCGACGCGAAGGGAAAAATGCGATGACGGTATTGACCTGGTCTGACGATCGCGTCGAACAGTTGAAGAAACTCTGGGAGGCCGGGCTTTCGGCAAGCCAGATCGCCGCGGAACTTGGAAATGTGACGCGGAACGCCGTGATCGGCAAGGTCCACCGGCTGGGCCTTTCCGGCCGCGCCAAGAGCCCCTCCTCGGCGGCCCCGCGCCAGCGCAAGGCGCGGCCGGCCCAGCACATGATGCGGGTCTCGCGTCCGGTGTCGCGCGGCAACACCGCGCTGGCCCACGCCTTCGAGGTCGAGATGGAGCCGGATCCGATCACCTACGACAACGTGGTGCCGATGAGCCAGCGGCTGTCGCTGCTGGAATTGAACGAGGCCACCTGTCACTGGCCGGTCGGCGATCCCTCGAGCCCGGAATTCTTCTTCTGCGGCGGCAAAGCGCTGACCAGCCTGCCCTATTGCGCGCATCACTCGCGGATCGCCTACCAGCCGGCCTCCGATCGGCGCCGTCAGCCGCCGAAGCCGACGAGGTAGTTTGCCGTCATTGCGAGCGCAGCGAAGCAATCCACACTTGCTTTGCTGCACGATGGATTGCTTCGCTGCGCTCGCAATGACGATAGATGGTGTCGTCCCGGCGAACGCTGGGATCCATAACCACAGGTGTTCGTGGTTATGTTTGCTGGTCGCTCCAGCTTTTTAAACAATCAACATCGGCGGCTATGGATCCCTGTGTCTTGGAAGTCTGTCAGAATGGGGTTGGGCGGGAAGCCGTTGGGTCCTTGGCGCTTGACGCCGTGAGCCGGCTCGGTCTCCCGCCCGTTCC
>LNAP01002313.1_pt1 | contig 19241 bp, 19 predicted proteins | sample 602601 | NCBI WGS metagenome assembly LNAP01 (sample SAMN02440304, study PRJNA202911) | soil metagenome | biome: Subtropical and temperate rainforests or woodlands; isolation source: soil samples (1 kg each in a 20% v/v slurry with milli Q water) were... ...
TAACCAGCGAATCCGCCTCCGTCCAGATACTCCTGCTCCGGCGCGGTCGTGATGCGTCCCAGCAAACGGTTGCGGTGCGGAAACCGGCCAAACTGCGCGATGATGCGATGGTGTTCTTCGGCAAATGCACGTGTCGACGGGTCCATGTCGACCTGAAGCGCAAGCGAGCGCTCCTGGTCGGCCAGGGACTCCGAGTGTTCGAAAGGCAGATAGCAGAAGACTCGCAACGCGGGTTCGATATCCTGGTCAAAACCAGAGCCGACCATGGCGGTTGCAAAATAACGCGCCAGCTCATCGGTTGCGAACATGTGAGCCGTATCTCGAAACGCGTTTCTGGGAAACTGATCCAGCAGGATCAGCAGCGCCAGTCCGCCGTCGCCATCGCGCTGCCAGTGGTCAAGCTCGCGCCGGGCCGCCGCCAGGTGCAATTCCATGAAACGATTACGGAAGTCCACGTCGAAGGCGGCGTCCTTCTTGAACCACTGGGACTGGCCCGCGGCCCGCCAAAACGCAAGGATGTCATCCGGGGATATGCTGTGATCGCTGTCTTTTAGGGTCATGATGTGCTTTATTTAATCAGCCGCGTCCGACAAAAGGCATATTCGTCGCCATGATGGTTATGTTTTGCACATTGGCGTCCAGCGGCAACTGGGCCATATGCGCCACCACGCGGGCGACATGCCCGACATCCATGCGAGGTTCCGCCCGCGTACTGCCATCGGCCTGCAATACGCCTGCTGCCATGCGATCTGTCATCTCGGTAGCGGCATTGCCAATGTCGATCTGCCCACAGGCAATATGATAGGGGCGGCAGTCAAGCGAAATCGATTTGGTCAGGCCTGAAACCGCGTGCTTGGTGGCTGTATACGCGATCGAGTACGGTCGCGGAGCGTGAGAAGAAATTGAACCGTTATTGATGATGCGCCCGCCCTGCGGCTGCTGTTTCTTCATCAGGCGTATGGCGGATTGCGCACACAGGAACATGCCGGTCAGATTGACGTCAACCACGGCGCGCCAGGTTTCGACCGGCAGATCTTCAATGGGCACGGCGGGAGCGCCGCGCCCGGCATTATTGAACAGGAGATCGAGCCGGCCATAGTCGCTTTCTATACGCGCGAACAGGGCATGTACGGATTGCTCATCGGTAACGTCGGTGGAAATCGATACAGCACGCGCCGCATTTTCTGCCGCCAGCTCGCGTGTCTGCTCCAGCGCATCTTCGCGGCGACCCGCCAGTATGACTTGATAGCCATTAGCGAGAAGCTCCAGCGCCACGGCGCGACCGATACCGCTACCCGCCCCTGTTACCAACGCTATACCTGGTGTCTTGTCCATTATTATTGCTCCCTTGAGTATCAAACCGGTAGTCTGCAATCATACACGCGAGAATGCTGGATCACGACGCTGCACCGCGCCGCCCCACCCTCCATCCTTGCCGCATTGCTGCGGCCGCGAAAAGAATCGCAGCAACGCCGAACCACTGCAACCACTGCAGGCGATGGCCAAAGGCGACCCAATCAACCAGAATTGCAACGACGGGATAGATAAAGGACAAAGCGCCCGTAAGCGCGGTGGGCAATTTTTGGATGGCGCCATAAAGCAATACATACATCAAGCCGGTGTGTACGATGCCCATCGACAGCAGCGTGATCCAGGCCATCGCTGTCTGACCGGGAAGCGCGGAAACCTCGGCAAACGGTGCCAGCATCAGGATGCCCGTACATACCTGGATCAGGGCAATCAAATGTGGAGGCGTACCCGTCAGCCGCTTGACCAGCAAGGCCGCGATGGCGTACAGGAAGGCTGCCCCCAAGGCCAGTGAAATTCCCAACAAGTAAGCGTGTCCGCCGCTGCCAGCGGAGCCGTGCGATTGCGTGATGGCCAGCATGCCAATGAAAGCCAGGCTCAGCCACATCATTTTGTCCAAGGTAATGCGCTCACCCAGGAACATGGCGCCCAAGGCGACGAGCATGAAGGGCTGTGTGTTGTAGACCGCCGTGGCAATTCCAATAGAGGCGCCGGAATACGCGGCAAACAACAGAGCCCAATTTCCGACGATAGCCGCGCCGCTCACGACGGCAAGGCCAAAGACAGGCCAGCTCAGCAGACCTGGACGAAGGAATCCCATCAATCCGCAAATCAACAGCAAAGTAAGGGCGCCGAACAGGCAGCGCCAGAATACGACGTCGAGCACCGGCTGCCCCGACATCAATACAAACCAGCCGATGGTGCCGGATATCACCATTGCGGCGGCCATCTCCAGAGAGCCGCGTTTCACTTGATTTTCCATCACCAAACTCCTTTATTCAGACATGCAAAGTTTGACGCTTTCCAAGCGCTTCATCCATGGATAAAATTAAGTGAAACAGGCAATCTGCCTTTTTATCGCGCAGCAATATTGACATCTTTCCTATTAAATAAAATGCATGACGAAATCGACCGTGTCATCATAGCTGCACTCATGGAAGACTCCCGGCTCTCGCTAAAGGCGCTGGCGCGCGCCAGCGGACTATCGTCGCCCAGCGTAGCCGAACGTCTGCGGCGCCTGGAAGAACGCGGTGTCCTGACCGGCTACACGGTATTGGTCGATCCGAAGGCCTTCGGTTATCTTCTACAGGCCATCGTCCGGATACGGCCTCTTCCCGGCCAATTACACACGGTCGAGCGCCAAATACAGGCCATTCCGCAGTTCACCGAATGCGATAAGGTCACAGGCGAAGACTGCTTCATTGCGCGGCTTAACGTTCGGTCAATGGAGCAGCTAGATACTATCCTGGACCGGCTGACCGACCAAGCCGAAACCAACACCTCCATAATCAAAGCCACGCCGGTGAAGCGTCGCCTGCCGCCTCTTGATCGGTCCGACACTTGAAACGGTTAATTTTTAAGCGGCACAAACTGCCTATGCCCGATCGCGCAGCTCGTTTACTCCTTCGCCTTCCGCGCAGTGATTGCAGCAAAAAATTCGACCATTCTTTTCCAGGCCGTGACCAATGATTCTTACCCCGCAGTGCTGACAAAGCGGAGCCAGCGTCTGAATGGCGCACTCGAAACTGTCGAAAGTATAGGTTTTCCCGTCAAGGGCTGTCATTTGAAAAGACTTGTCGTAGTCGTTGCCGCAATTGTTGCACTTTGCCATAGCTGCTCTCCTTTTAATCAAGAACTACACAGTACTTGAGCAGACGTCGGCAGCATGTAGCGTGCCAGCAGTACGCACCGGGGTAGCACAGATAAGTACGCCCAAGGCCCGTCACACTGCAAGAGAACTGAAAAGACTTTTGTGTACACCGTACACAAAAATGTAGCATAATCATTTGCGGGGTACACATGGAGAATTGATGCGAGCTGCAACAAAAAAACCGGCGCGACGCACAACCTATCGCCACGGAGATTTACACAGCGCCTTGCTGGAAGCAGGCATTGCACTGGCGCGCAGTGGCGGGCCTGATGCAATCGTACTGCGTGAAGCGACCCGGCAGGCCGGAGTCGTTCCTAATGCCGCCTACCGGCACTTTTCCAGCAGGCAAGCTCTTTTCCAGGCCGTTCGCTCGGCTGCGCTATCAAGGCTGGCCATTGTCATGGAAACCGAACTAGCCAAATTGCGTGCTGACACCCCTGCAGTTGAACTGGCTCGCGCCAATCTACGAGCCATTGGCACAGGCTACTTGCTATTCGCCCAGACAGAACCCGGCCTGTTTCACACTGCGTTCTCGGTTCAGGACGAAGTCGAAGGAGACACCGACCCGGCCAAGGCCGGGCGTAGCGGCCTTAATCCGTTCCAATTATTGAATGCCGCCCTGGACAGACTTGTCGAGGTGGGAGTCCTGCCGCCCGAGCGTCGCCCAGGTGCGCAATACCTGGCGTGGTCAGCCGTGCATGGACTGGCTCTGCTTATTGCTGACGGACCTTTGCATAATGCTCCCTCCATGCAAAGAAACTTGATCGCGCAACGCTTGCTGGAAATGGTCGAAAAAGGTTTATAGAACTGGCTTATTCCATTTCCAAATCAATAGTGGACACGAAGGCGAAGTGCAGACAGTACCTTTGTACGGCTGCTGCGCCGACACAGTTCACGGTTGATTTGGAGTCTATTCCATTTCCAAATCGATTGTGAGCACGAAGGCAAAGCGCAGACAGTACGTTTGTACGGCTGCTGCGCCGACACAGTTCACGGTTGATTTGGAAATGGAATTAGTTCAGGCTGGCCCAATTGTTGTTCAGCAAAGGCCGCATCCAGACAAGCCCATCAGCTACCTGCCCACGCGGCCGATATTCGCATCCCACAAAGCCCTTATAGTCGGCCTCGTGCAGGCGTTTGAATGCCTGCAGCAAGCCATCAGCTTCCAGCGCCGGTTCGTGACGTTGCGGGCTGCCGGCAAGCTGTATATGCCGTATCCAGGGCAAACAGGCCAGCAACTGTTCATCCAGATTCAGGCCTTGCTTAACGACATGATAAAAATCAAATTGCAGACCCAGATTGGCTTTTTCACAAGCGCGCAAAACGGTTAATGTCTGTCGAGGCGTGGAATAAAAATAGTCCGGCACATCGTTTTCATTAAGCGCTTCCAATTGCAATACAACATCGTCATTTTGTATCGAAGCCCAATTCAAGTTATTGACAAGCACTTCCAGCTGCCCTTCGGGCGACAAGCTGTAATTACGCGGTCCGGCCATTACATGAACCGCTTTACAGCCAGTTGCAGCGCAAACTTCCAGCGTAGCGGCAAACGCCTGCCGGAACTGCGATGCCGCTTGAGGCTGGGCGGCCATTCCAAGCGGAAACTCCGGTCGAAATACGGGTGTATTGATCAATACCAATTGAAGCTGATGCTCCTTAAGCCGCTGGGCATACCAGTGGGGAGACTTGTCGTAGGGAAACAAAATTTCCACATATCGGAATCCATCGTGGGCGGCTGCGGCGAAGCGCTCTGCCACCGGCAAATGGCCATATAGCATCGAAAGGTTAGCGGCAAGCTTCATAAGTACATAATTTCCATGCGTCTAAAAATTGTATTTCCTGGAATTGTACGTGCCCGGACAGGATGGCATTAACTTGATAAGGCGGGACTTAACCCGCGTTCCTTAAATTAGCTCAGGCCTATAATCATGAAATTGTTTTTAACAAAGGCAGCGCACTCATGAAAACTGCCCTGATACCCTGGGCGCTGTCCGGTGCAGCCGCCGTTGCAGTAGGGTTTGCCAGATTCGGCTATGCCCTGATTTTGCCAGCCATGCAAACTGATCTCAGTTTGAATTATGCACAGGCGGGCTGGCTCAATACCGCTAATTCGCTAGGCTATCTGGCAGGGGCTGTGCTTACGGTTTACTGGGTCGGCCAGCTTGGCAATCGCCGCCTGTTCATGGGCGGCCTGGTGCTTACCACGCTAACCGTATTGGCATGCGGGTTAAGCCATAACTTCCAGCTACTTACCTTATTTCGCTTCCTTGCCGGCCTTGGCGCCGCAGGAACGTTTATCTGTGGCAGCGTGCTGGCCGGAGTCCTGGGAACTCGCTCTATCATGATTTTCTTCAGCGGCGGCGGCATCGGAATGTTTGCCACCGGCGCCGCCCTGCCCTGGTTGTTCGAATATACAAATGCCGCCGCGTGGCCTGTTGCATGGCTGGCAATGGGCGGTATCTGTATTCCGTTATCGCTTGCATCTATTTGCGCCATACGCAATATAGGCGAGCCCTCGTCAAGCTCCAAAAGCTCTGCAGTATGGCCATGGCGGCGTTGCGGACCCGAACTGGCCGGCTATTTCATGTTTGGGCTGGGCTATATCGCTTACATGACCTTTATTGTCGCCTGGCTGAAACAAAACAGTGCAGCATCGATCGGCCTGGCCATGACCACGTCCATAATGTGGAGCATTCTTGGAGCCGCTACTCTCGCTGCACCTATCCTGTGGAAACGCGTCTTCGACGGACGGAGCGACGGCGTACCGATGACTTGCTCCATGATCGTGCTGGCTTTGGGCGCTGCACTTCCGTTATTCATATCGAATCTTGCCGGCATCTGGTTCTCGGCGCTTTTGGTAGGATCCAGCGTTTTCATGGTGCCCTCGGCTGTTGGCAGTTTTATTAAAATAAACCTGCCTAAACCCGCATGGGGCCATGCCATGGCAGTTGCTACCAGCCTGTTCGCAATAGGCCAGGCAATCGGACCGGTTGCAGCAGGATGGATCAGCGACCGCTCGGGCGCGTTATCAACCGGACTGGCCGTCTCGGCCGGCATCCTGCTGATTGGCGCATTCCTGGCTTTGGCCCAAAAGTCGCTGCAATAATTTCGCATAGTCCTGCGCCAGCAAACCGCGGCAATAAGTCCACATCGCGAATCCAGCGCCAGCACAATACGGCTCCGCCGTTCATGCCTGGCCTTATAAACGCCTCATCGGACGGGGAAGAACTTGATCATTGGAATGACCGTCGTGTAGCGCAAGACCAACAAGCCATTTGCTTCATGTCTGCAGCTTCATTAATTAGAACTCTATATTCAAAAAAGTAATAATAAAATGCAAATAAACTTGTTCTACAAATAACCAGCCGTGGATAAAATAGCACTTTTGCATACTCTCTTGTTATTAACTTATGAGCACTACTACTGCGTCGGCATTGCCAAACGGCCTGGCTCCGCTGCGCCTGAATATCAGACCCCTTGTTATCGCGTTATTGCTGGTTATCGCCGGAACTTATTATCTGGGCGAAACCGTTAGCGTCAAGCAAGGCGCTCTTTGGGTAATCGGCATTTTGCTGGGCGTTACGCTCTACCATTCATCTTTTGGCTTCACTCAGGCCTGGCGAGTATTTGTGTCCGACCGCAGGGGCGCCGGTCTGCGCGCTCAAATGTTCATGCTGGCGTTTGGTGTTCTGCTGTTTTTTCCATTTTTGGCCCAAGGCACGTTAGCCGGTCAGGCAGTTAACGGGTTCGTATCGCCGCCCGGTGTTTCCGTGGTGCTTGGTGCATTCATTTTTGGCATTGGCATGCAATTAGGTGGCGGCTGTGCGTCGGGAACCTTGTTTGCGGTAGGTGGCGGCAGCACTCGCATGCTGGTCACTTTGTTCTTCTTCATTGTGGGCTCCATACTGGCTGCCCTGAATTTTTCCTGGTGGAGCAATCTACCCGCCCTCGCTCCGGTCTCACTGGTTAAGTCCTGGGGTTTATGGCCCGCGCTACTGGCTAACCTGGCTGTGTTTGCCGCCATTGCGTGGCTTACCGTCGTGCTGGAAAAGCGCCGCCACGGCCAACTGGTTTCCAACGCAACCGGCACTGCGCGCCCTGCCTCTCTCTTGCGTGGCCCATGGCCGCTCGTGTGGGGCGCTGTCGCCCTGGTGCTGCTGAACTTTGCCACGCTGGCACTGGCTGGACGCCCTTGGGGCATCACATCGGCGTTTGCCTTATGGGGGTCCAAAGGCATGATGGCTTTGGGCGCCGAGCCGGCGCAGTGGGCGTTCTGGGCCAACAACCCGGCAGCGCTTACGGCTCCTGTCAGCCACGACATTACTTCCGTCATGGACCTTGGCCTGATTCTTGGAGCTTTGGCGGCAGCGGCTGTTGCCGGTAAATTCGCACCTGTCTGGAAAATTCCCGCCCGCTCGCTGTTAGGCGCTGTAGTGGGCGGCATTATGTTGGGTTATGGCGCACGCCTGGCCTTCGGTTGCAATATCGGCGCCTATTTTAGCGGCATACTTTCGGGCAGCCTTCATGCTTGGCTGTGGTTGCCCGCCGCCTTCGCCGGCAGCGCCCTTGGTGTACACCTGCGTCCATGGTTCGGCCTTCAAGTTGAAAAAACAACTCAAATGGCAGCATGCTAATTCGCAAACCAAGGTAATCTTCAATCAAAAGAGCAAGCAAACAGGCTTGCTCTTTTTGCGTAAAAGGCGGGTTCTCGGGCAAAATAGCTACCCAGGCGCCCGTACCGAAGGACGCTCACCTATAAGCAGTATCTTGGGGCATTACCTGACTATGTCAAACACCGACAAACCGGCCTTCGTCGACGACTATCTGGCCGCACTACTGGCGCAAGCCAGCAAACTCATCTCCGAAGAATTCCATCAGGTTGTCCAGGCCAGCGGGTTTTCAGTATCTGAATGGCGCGTACTGGCTACGCTTGCCGGGGGTAAACTGATCAGCATCGGCGGAGTGGCGCAAACAACGGTTACGAAACAACCCACTATTACGCGCCTGCTGGACCGCATGGAAAAAAAAGGCTATGTAGAACGCGTTGCCCATGCCTCGGACCGTCGCATCACACTGGTACGCATCACAGAGCAAGGCCAGAAAACCGTTACAGAACTTATTGCCCAGGCAAAAGAACATGAGCATCGCGTACTCCAACCCTTGGGACCGGACCATGCTGAAGAACTCAAGGCCATGCTCAAGCGCATAATTGAATTGCGCCGTCCCGACACCCAGTCAAACTCGGCTTCTATCCCATTTTTAAAAGAATAGGACTCCAGACGCCGGATATTCTGTGTTATTACGACGTCAATTTTCATTTTGACTGAATTTTGCGTGCGCAAAAGAAATACCACTGTATTTATAAACAGTTATTCATGTTAAGTTCCATAGCCCTACAGGGCAAAGTTAAAAACGAACTTAACAAAGTTGTGTAACTCACTAATATATTGGTGATTTTTTAAATTTCTGGTATTATCTGCCTCACCAAAAACAAATTCTTTATACAAGTGCGGCCATGCGATCATTCTGGAATCGAGCTTCTTTACTGGCGTTTCTGCCCCTATTGGTAGTGGCTGCCCTTGGCCTTGGCTCGAACGCTATTGCGCAAACCCGCAACACAGCGAACGAAGCCAAGCAAAACACTACCAGCAAAAAAGCTACCGCAACGGCCCGCAAAAAAACCCCGGCCGGCACAGGCGCCAAAGCCCAGACCCGCAAACGCCATACCGTAACAAATTCAGGAAAAATTACTACCCGGCAAAATTTGCGCAAGGTAGGCCATGCGGCCAGCCAGGCTGGCGCTGCGCCGGTTTCTCTGCGTCCACGGGAATTAAATGACGTTGTGGAACCCTTAACGTCTCAAGCTGTATTGCGCTCGGAAGTGGCGTTTGTTCAGGATTTACAGAGCGCCACCGTTTTATACGATAAAAACAGTGACGATGTACGGCCTATCGCCTCCATATCAAAGCTTATGACCGCACTCGTTGTGGCCGAAGCAGGTCAAGCCCTGGATGAAATCCTGGAGATCGCGGACGATGACGTAGACCGTGTACGCCACTCCCGTTCGCGTTTGCCCGTAGGCACGCAGCTTAGCCGGGCGGACATGTTGCACTTGGCCCTGATGTCGTCCGAAAACCGGGCTGCCCATGCCTTGGGGCGTTATTACCCTGGCGGCATGCCTGCCTTTGTACGAGCCATGAATGACAAGGCGCGCTCATTGGGGATGCGCAGAACACGTTTTGTCGAACCCACAGGCCTTTCGGTTGAAAACGTTTCAACCCCGCGCGATCTCGTCAAGTTATTACACGCCACCAGCAAGCAACCTATAATTCAGCGCTACACGACTGATGACAAATATGAAATTGCCGTCGGCAAAGGCCGCCAACTGGTCTATAACAACACCAACAGGCTGGTTAAAAATGACGACTGGGATATCAAGATTTCGAAAACCGGCTTTATTAACGAAGCCGGGGAATGTCTGGTTATGCTCACGCGTATCGATGATCGTGACGTTGCCATTATTTTGCTGAACTCCACTGGCCGCTACTCTCGTATTGGCGACGCGGTGCGTATCCGCAACCTTGTCGAAAATGCCTCATCCAACGTAGCCATGCTGTAGGGCCCCCTCCAAGTACAATGTGCATAGCTTACCTGGCACTCCAGAGCCATCCGGACTGGCCTTTATTTATTGCAGCCAACCGCGATGAGTTTCATGAACGCCCCACTCTGGCCGCAGCGCCTTGGCCGACTTATCCCGATGTTATCGGCGGCATAGATTGTTTGGCACAAGGCACTTGGCTGGGCCTGACTCATCAAGGCCGCTTCGCCCTGCTGACCAATTACCGTGACCCGGCCTTTATTGTGGCCAATGCACCTTCGCGCGGCGCACTGGTAGGTCGTTATTTGACCGAACGACACAGCCCGCCTTCGGACTATGCCAGGGAAGCAGCCAGTTCGGGCTTGCTATACAACGGTTTCAATTTGATCGTGGGTAATTTATACGAAGCCTACTACGCCAGTAATCGCGCCGCGTTACCCCAGGAGCGGGCCCTGGCGCCGGGCCGCTATGTTATTTCCAACCATCTGCTTGACTCCCCTTGGCCCAAAGCCGAGCGCTTGCGTCTAGGCCTGGATGCGTTTCCTTTAGAACAGCTGGAGCACTCGCTGACACCCGTGTTTGAGTTGCTCAAGGACAATACCCAGGCGGCGGATGACACGCTGCCAAACACCGGCATCCCTCTTGAGCGTGAGCGCTTGCTGAGCAGTCCTTTTATTGTCAGTCCCACCTATGGCACACGCTGCTCCACGGTTATTGCCGTCCATGCCAGCGGCCGCGCCATATTCAGTGAAATAAGCTATAACGCGGATGGCATCGCCATCGAGCGCCACGACTGGCCTTTTGAAATTGAAAACGCATCGTTATCCCCGTGAGTACCACGAGCGTATAAAATAGGCTTAGTTAATTCGCTTTTGGGAATTGCCATGTTCACATCCGCCCCTTGCTCTCTTGGCCTGAAAACCGTCGTCACGATAGTCTTTAGTACAGTCCTGCTAATAGGTGCCGCCGTTTACAACCCGGCACACGCCCAATTACCTCCTTCACAACATTACGGCGGAACCGAATATGTAAGCGGAGGAATCGGCTACGATGAATCGACGGCTTTTAAAGCCGCCATGCCGCAATTCCCATTGGCATTAACCTTTGCCAGCAAAGCCGGCAACAGAGCGGCTTATGTTTCGGACGTACAAGTCGTTATACGCGATCCGCAAGACAACACCATCTTGAATGCCAAGGCAAACGGCCCTTATTTTTTGGTTAAATTGCCTCCTGGACAGTACAATATTTTTGCGACCTACAATACTCAAACCCTTTCGCAAAAAGTCGCTGTTAATAGTACGGGCACCGCCCAGGCCATATTCGAATGGAAATAGATCGGGCGAACCATATGCCCGACCGGGTAAAGCTTAATGCAAAGTTCGATTCGGAGTCATATCCGGATCTTCCAGGCCCGGGTCATAGACATCAATGCTTAATTCACCCAATGCTGCGCGCCAACTGCGTAGCGGGACACAGGTCTGCAAACGGTATATAGCCTGGCCAATTAATGCATCATGCAATTCATGCCCTATTTTTGAAGCAATATCCAGGGTTGCATCACCATGCAAACCAGCCAGATGCTCGTGCGTGCGTCGCATAAAAGAAAGCGGAACCAATACGTCGCTGGCCCCATGAAAAAGATGCAAGGTGGTCGCAGGAGGAGCCGCTGCCGGCAAACTGGCATAGCTTCCGGAAAAAGCCAGAACCCGGCCAGCCAAGTCGGTATGAAGGGAGCAGGCCTCGAGCGCCATCGTCGCCCCTTGATCAAAGCCTGCCAAGGCGGTGTTTTCGCCCGACAAGCCGTATACCGCCTGAAGCTGTTGAATTTCAGTCACCAGGCCGGGCAACGCCCGTGCTACCCGGTCGGCATAATTTGCTTCATTTAAACCACTTTGCTCAAACCAGTGATAGGCGGAAGCATCGCTACTAATCGTTCCATAAGGTAAAACCAGCAAAGCTTCCGGGAAAGCCTGCCTTAGCGCCTGGGTTAAAGACATTAACTGCTCAGGAGCCGCCGAATCACCATGCAAAAGCACAAAAAGCTGCTTAGGTTTGCTGTGCATTGGCAAAAAAATCAAGGGAGGTGGTGATTTTCCCTGTTGCGTAATAGTCATAGAGATATCGTCCACAAAATACAACCATTCCTGTTTTATAGTGTGATTCTATCCTCAAAAAATACAAATTGTTACCCGGCTGAAATGAAACCGCCTGGCAATTGATCAATCATCCGCTATATACTGTATATATAAACAGTATTAGTACGAGCCTACGCATGCATTCGCAAAAGCATTCCCGCTTAGCCCATCGGGCAGGTGCGCCGATGCTTACTATGTTTACCAAGCCCACAGCTAATCTTAACCCGCCAGCCTCACAAAGCCCAAAGCAAGATTTTTTATATGAATGCTATTAAACCCCCCGCTTTGCTGCACCCCGAGTGTATTCACCCTTTGCTTTGGCTCGGCTCGCAACTGGCCATGGGGCGTCAAAACACAGTATCAACGGGATTTTCGCCCTTAGATCAAGAGCTGCCTAATCAGGGTTGGCCTTTAAGCACACTTATCGAGCTTACATTACCCCAGGCCGGCATAGGCGAAATACATTTGTTGCGCCCCGCTTTGGCCAAACTTGCTCCAGAACGCAGTATTGCGCTTGTTCACCCACCTTACCCGCCTCACTTCCATTGCTGGGTTAACTGGCAACTAGAAACTCATCGTCTGCTGTGGATCAACCCCAAAACGGCCAGCGACTCTTTGTGGGCCAGCGAGCAAATTTTAAAACACAATGCCTGCAGCGCCTTACTGTGCTGGGTTCCCAGTATCCGGCCCGAGGCACTACGCCGTTTACAACTGGCAGCGCAGCAAAGCGATGCCTTGTTCGTTTTATTACGTCCGCACAGCGCTACCCGGCAAACCAGTGCGGCCCCCTTGCGTTTAAGCCTTAGGCCAGTCCATCAAGGATTGGAAGTTTCCATTGTTAAACGGCGTGGTCCTACGTGCAGTCATCCTGTTCTGATCAAGCTTTACCCCTCGCGCCCCTACGCTAAAACACATTCGTCTTATGTCCCTCTGGATCAGTCTGTACTTGCCCTTTCACAGCCTCGACGTAACTTTTCCCCATTGGCCCAATAAAACGCCGTTGGCTGCCGTCTTGCATAAAGAACGTGTTTATGCCTGCACGCCCGCTGCGCAAGCGTTAGGTGTGCAGACAGGCATGCGACGCGGCGGGGTTCTGGGACTTGCTCCCCACATTGTATTGCGCGACTACAACGACACTCTCGAGCAACAAAGCCTGAAGCAAATTGCATTGATCCTTTTGCAATACACACCTAATCTAGCGTTTGGCAACCAGCACGGATTATTGCTCGAAGTAAGTGCCAGCCTGCTTTTGTTCAAGGGGCCCCGCGGTTTATGGCGCCGCCTTAACGCATCATTGCTGGATCTGGGTTTCCATATGCGTTTAGGCATGGCGCCTACCGCTCAAGGAGCCTGGATTCTAGCCTGTCAGACTCAATCCAGGCAGCGCCGGGCATTACAAAAAACAACGCTTTCGCGCTATCTGAACCCCTTGCCTTTCAGTGTTTTACCGGCCACACAGCCTTATGCCGACTGGCTCGAAGGCATTGGCTGCCAAACACTCGGGCAACTGTGCAAATTACCGCGCAAAGCATTACAGCAACGCAGCGACCCCGTTCTTGTGCAAGCCCTTGATGCCGCCTATGGCCACATTAACGAACACTTCACATGGTTCCAGGCGCCTCCGCTTTTTTCTCAGCGTTACGATGCCATAGAGGCTCTTGAACACACCCATGCCGTGCTGGCCGTTGCTAAAAAACTTATCAATCAACTCTGCGGCTGGCTTCAAGCCAAACAGTATGCCGTCAGTACTCTTCTCTTTTTGCTGCATCACGAAAAAGGCCGTCACGCCCAGCCCCCTACCGAATTGTCCTTGGCGCTGTCCCAAGCTTGCTGGCACCCCAAAGACTTTTTAACCGTACTGGAAGAACAACTGCGCCACTTGACCCTGACGGCCCCCGTCATTGCCATAACCCTTTCTATTTCCAGCACCCAGGCTCGCCCCAGCGTCAGCGACAGCCTTTTTCCTGAACCCACGCAATGGGCCAGCGAAGAACGCCGTTTACTCGATTTATTGCGCGTCCGCCTGGGAACAGAAAACGTTTTACAAGCCCGGCCTCATGCCAACTATCAACCAGAGCGCGCCAATATCTGGGCGCCCGTCGACATCACAAACACATCTCATAACTTCTCAAAACACATAAGCAATTCAGACAACCCGCCTCGCCTTGGCATGAATACGCGCCCTTTTTGGCTCTTGCCTATTCCCCTGGCATTAAGCACCCGGAATAACCGTCCTGTTTACAAAGGAAAATCCCTGCACCTGATTCAAGGTCCCGAAAGGATTGAAAGCGGTTGGTGGGAACAATCCGGCCACCAACTGCGTGATTACTTTGTAGCCGAAGACCCTTACGCTGTGCGCTATTGGATTTACCGACAACGCGAATCGCCTGATCTTTGCTGGTTTTTGCATGGCCTCTTTGGCTAAGCTCAAACACCAACGTTTCATCGCTTTTTTCCTATGCAAACTTCATCGCTTGCCGCCTATGCTGAATTAGATTGTTTGTCTAATTTTTCGTTTCTGAAAGGCGCTTCACATCCCGACGAGCTCGTGCAACGTGCAGCACAATTAGGCTACCAAGCAATAGCGCTGGCTGACGAGTGCTCGCTTGCCGGCGTGGTACGGGCTAACACTGAAGCAAAAAAGCACAATATAAAGCTGATTATCGGCAGTCGTTTTACGCTAAGCGAATCGATAGAAATTATTGTGCTGGCCTGTAATGAAAATGGGTATGGCAACATATCGGAGCTTATTACTCTGGCTCGTACCCGCAACAACAAAAAAGGCAGTTATCAGCTAAGTCTTGACGATATCCTGCACCCCGACTCTGCCTTGCGACATCTGCAAGCCTTGCCTGATTGCCTGGTTATCTTTAAACCCTGCTACCAGATCGCAACCCATGAGCTGAACCCGCAAATCGAAGTATTGCTGCAAGCATTCAAGGGCCGTCTTTGGCTGGGACTTGGCTTGCATCAGCAGTATGGCGATGCCGCACATCTGGCAACCCTGCAAAACGCAGCCGCTACATATGACATTAGGCTGGTCGCCACGGGGCAGGTTGAAATGCACCGGCGATCACGCCAGCCTTTGCACGACACCATGACTGCCATTCGACTGCACCAGCCGATCGATCAATGCGGCTATGCCCTTAAGCCCAACGCTGAACATCACTTGCGCAGCCGCTTGCGTCTGACGGGCCTTTATCCCAGCAGCACCTTGCAGGAAACCTTGCGCATAAGCAACTTGTGCACCTTTTCGCTAGATGACATCAGCTACCGTTACCCAACAGAAATAGTGCCCCAAGGCTATACGGTAAAAGAGTACTTGCGCCAGGAAACCTATGCCGGTGCGCATAGACGCTATCCTCAAGGTATTAACGAGACTGTTGCCGCGCAATTGGAATCCGAACTAAATATTATTTCCAAGCTGGAATACGAGCCCTATTTTTTAACCGTTTACGACATCGTGTCCTTTGCCCGCCAGCGCGGTATTTTATGCCAGGGCCGGGGGTCGGCTGCCAACTCGGCGGTTTGCTATTGCCTGGGCATTACCGAAGTCGACCCTGAAAGCGGCAACTCGTTGTTTGCCCGGTTTATCAGTTCAAAGCGCCATGAGCCGCCCGATATCGACGTCGATTTCGAGCATCAACGGCGCGAAGAAGTCATTCAATATATTTATAAAAAATATGGCCGCCAACACGCCGCTCTGACAGCCGTAGTAACGACTTACCGCACTCGCAGTGTTTTGCGCGACACCGGTAAAGCGCTGGGCCTGGATCTGGATCTGATCAGCCGCGTAAGCAAGTCCTTTCATTATTGGGATGGCAAAAAAGCTTTGCTTGAAAAAATTTCCGAACAAGGCCTGGATCCGGACTCGCGCGTGGCCAGACTTTGGACGGGTTTGGCACAAACACTTATGGGCTTCCCACGCCATTTGTCCCAGCACCCTGGCGGTTTCGTTATTTCCCGCGACAAGCTCTGCCGACTGGTGCCCATCGAAAACGCCGCCATGCCCGAACGCAGCATCGTGCAATGGGACAAAGACGATCTGGATGCGATGGGCCTTCTGAAAATCGATATTCTGGCGCTTGGCATGCTGTCCGCCCTAAAACGTGCCCTGGACCTGGCCGAACAACGCCAAACCCATGAACTGGCGATGCAAAGCGCCCGAACACCACCACCGCGTCCTTTTACGATGCAGAATATTCCACGGCACGACAAAGCCACATTCGACATGATAAGTTGCGCCGACACCATCGGTGTATTTCAAATCGAATCGCGTGCGCAAATGAGCATGTTGCCCCGCATCAAGCCGCAGCAATTCTACGACTTGGTCATTCAGGTAGCTATTGTGCGGCCCGGCCCCATACAAGGCGGGATGGTTCATCCTTATTTACGCCGCCGCCAAGGACTGGAGCAAACCGATTACCCTAACCCCAAAATTGAAAAAATCCTTTCCCGCACATTAGGCATTCCCATTTTCCAGGAGCAGGCCATGCAAATAGCCATGGTCGCAGCGGGTTTCAGCGCTGACGAAGCCGATCTGTTGCGCCGTTCCATGGCCGCCTGGCGCCGCAAAGGGGGGATAGAAAAATTCCGCATACGGCTTATCGGCGGCATGGTATCGCACGGCTATTCCGAGCCCTTTGCTGAAGCTATTTTCAGGCAACTTGAAGGGTTTGGCGAATACGGCTTTCCCGAAAGCCATGCTGCCAGCTTCGCCCAATTGGCTTACATCAGCGCCTGGCTTAAACGCCATGAGCCCGAAGCTTTTCTAGCCGCTTTGCTGAACTCGCAGCCCATGGGGTTTTATGCACCCAGCCAGCTGGTACAAGATGCTCAACGCCATGGAGTAATGGTGTTGCCGGTTGACATTGCTGCCAGCCAATGGGAGGCAACCCTGGTCATGAACCACCCCACCTTCCCGGGGCCTGGCCAGGCCAATACAAAAAACACTGAAGCAGCAAAAACCAATGCAGCAATACCTCGTCCTGCCGTGCGCCTGGGCTTGAATTTAATCAAGGGCTTGTCTCAAGAGGCCGGCCATCGAATCGAAGCAGCACGTCAAAACCACAGCTTTCACGACACCCATGATTTGGCTTTACGCGCCGAACTGGGACGTGCCGAGATGGAAGCCCTGGCTGGCGCCAATTCACTGCTTTCGTTAAGCGGCCATCGCCGCATTGCCCGCTGGCACGCAGCCAATGTTCCGTTAAAAGGCCTGTTGCGCGAAGCTCCCATTATGGACACAAGTCAGCCCGACCTGCCTGCCCCTACCGAAAGACAAAACATAGTTGCCGACTACCAGTCGATCCGGCTCACGCTGGGGCGTCATCCGCTCAAACTGCTGCGCCCCGCCTTATTGTCTCAACGCTTTGTCACGGCGGCTGCATTAAGTAAGGATTATCCCGACAGGCGCCTGGCCAGAGCCTGCGGCATTGTCACAACGCGTCAACGACCGCAAACCGCGAACGGCATCATCTTTGTAAGCCTGGAAGACGAAACAGGCATTGTAAATGTAATTATCCGGCCCGAGCTGGCCCAGCGGCAACGTCACGAATTACTGCAGGCCAGACTGCTGGGCGTCTATGGCATCTGGCAGCGGCAGCACAACGTCTGCCATTTAATGGCCAGCCGGCTAGTCGACTTAAGTTATCTTTTGCCAGAACTAGCTACCTATAGCCGCAATTTCCACTAACCCTGCCTCGCACCGGCACCGTCGACAAGCCTGCGCTAAAATAGGCGCATTCGCCTTTACGCATAACGCTCTTTGACGTTATCTTTATTTAGGATCAATTATGAGCAATCAGCTCAAACCCCAACTTGCCGACGCCGTTAAAGCAGCAATGCGCGCCAAAGAAAGCGCTCGTTTAGGAACGCTACGTTTTTTACAGGCTGCCATTAAACAAAAAGAAGTGGACGAACGCCAGGATCTCGATGATGCCCAGATCACAGCCATTATCGAAAAACAGGTCAAGCAACGACGAGAGTCCATTGCCGCCTTCGAAAAGGCCGGCCGCATCGAAACTGCCGAACAGGAAAAAGCTGAATTATTGGTCCTGCAAGAATTCCTGCCCGCCCAGGCCACACCCGACGAAATCGACGCGGCTATCCAGGCTGCCATCGCCGAAGTCACCGGCCAGGGTATTACCGGCGCACCAGCCATGGGCAAGGTCATGGGTATCCTGAAATCGGCGCTGGCTGGCCGTGCCGACATGTCGGCTCTTTCGGCTCTCGTCAAATCACGTCTAAGCTAAATATGACTTCAGCCCAGGTACAAATCAGGGATGCTGTAGCAACCAGCCCCCATAACGACCCAAATAAACCCGTTGATTATTTTGGACTACCCATTCCATTTATGGAATTTATTGGCCTGGTCCCCGAGATTTTTCAGCCCGATTTAATTCGCACCCGGCTGCCCTACCGGGAAGATCTTCGTAATAGCCGAGGCGATATCCACGGCGGCACACTTATGAGCGCCCTGGACTTCACATTAAGTGCAGCGGCAAGAGCCAATGATCCGTCCAAGGGCATGGCTACTATTGACATGACCACGCATTTTCTGGCGCCGGCCCGTGCCGCAGTGATTTTCGAGGCCCGGTGCTTACGCATGGGTAAGTCGATTGCCTTCTGTGAAGGCCGGGCATTAAGCGAAGAAGGCGAATTACTGGCAACAGCAACCGCCACATTCAGGGTCGTGCCTCTACGCTAAAAACAGCGTTAGCGAACATCTGTTAACGCCCCTTTAGTCGTTTTATTCGCTTTACTCTACTACCAACTCAGTTGTGAACACAAAGGCGAAGCGCAGACAGTACCCTTGTACGACTGCTGCGCCGACACCGTTCACGGTTGATTTGGAAATGGAATTACTGATAGGCCACGCATACCGACGTGTCCATGCGGACGGACTCGCGCATGGCATTCAAGGCGTTTGCGTCCCAGGGACTACGACCCCAAACTGTTTGCGTAACCTGTGTATGCTGAGCGTCTACCGCCTTCAGCTCTGTACGTGCCACTTCGGCATTACCCAAGGGCCCCACCACCGAGACGACTCCCGACTGCTGAGCAGCATCGACCTGAGTGCGCACCGCAAACTGGCTTTTGCCTCGCAGGCATTCGTCGGCCTGATTTTGCGCGCGCAAAAAAACAGTTTGGTAACTACGAGGCACGGTATAAGTAACGCTTGGCGCTTCGCCCCCCGGTTGAATTCCCATAGAGCAACCTGCAACCGAAACGGCAGCCACCACCACAACGCTGCGTATTCTCATTATCACTCTCCGGCAACGGGCTCAATGTAAATATTACGCCACTTCAAGTACGGAAGCGCAGTTAT
>LNAP01002315.1_pt1 | contig 19232 bp, 13 predicted proteins | sample 602601 | NCBI WGS metagenome assembly LNAP01 (sample SAMN02440304, study PRJNA202911) | soil metagenome | biome: Subtropical and temperate rainforests or woodlands; isolation source: soil samples (1 kg each in a 20% v/v slurry with milli Q water) were... ...
CCCGCGAAGCTTCGCTTCGCTCGGGGGGAGGGGAGCTACGTCACTCTTCGTAATCAGCATCCCTGTTTCGACAAAATCATGCTGTCTACGTCCCGCCATGTCCGATTTTGTCCTGTCGACCCGCCGGCGCCGCCTGTGGCCCGTTTTCATCATGCCCGTCCTCGTGGTCGTCCTGGCGGCGGCGTGGAGCGCATTCTGGTTCTATGCCGCCTCCAAGGTCGACGAGAATGTCGATGCGTGGCGTGCCCGCGAGGCGGCGGCCGGTCGGATCTACGATTGCGCCGATCGATCGGTGGCCGGCTTCCCGTTCCGCCTCGAAGTGCGCTGCACGGGCGTGAGCGTGGCCTTGCTGTCACAGACCGCAGGCCAGCCGGCGGCGCAGCCGATCAGCGCCAAGCTCGGCGAAATCCTGGTGGTGGCGCAGATCTACGATCCCAAGCTGTTGATCGCCGAATTCAAGGCGCCGGCCACGCTGTCCGATCGCGGCGTGCCTGCCATGGTGGTGAACTGGTCGACGGCGCGCAGCAGCATCGTCGGGCTGCCCGGAACGCCTGATCGTGCCGACATCGTGTTCGACGACGCCTCGGTGGACCGCATCGCCGCCTCGGTGCAGGCGCCGATCGCACGCGCCAAGCATATCGAGCTGCACGGCCGCAACGCCGAGAGTTCCACACCGGACAAGCCGGTCATCGAGGCCGCGCTGCAGCTCACCGGCGGCAGCATCCAGGACCTGCATCCGCTGCTTGCGGTGCCGTTCGATGCCGACATCCGCGCGCAGCTCAGCGGCCTGAAGGACTTTTCACCGAAGCCGTGGCCGGCGCGGTTTCGCGACCTGCAGGCCGCCGGCGGCCGGGTCGAGATCGTGCAGTCGCGGATCCAGCAGGGTGAGTTGATTTCGGTGGCGTCCGGCTCGCTCGGTCTCACCGCGTCGGGCAATCTCGACGGCGAATTGCAGATGACCGTGGCCGGTCTCGACAAGGTGATTCCGGCGCTGGGCATCGACAAGCTGCTGGAAATGGGCGTGCCGCAGTCGGCGCTCGACCGGTTTGCCCCCGGCGTGAAAAGTGCCGACGTCAGCAACGTGCTCGGCGCGCTGGACCGCGCGATTCCCGGTCTCGGCAAGATGGTGCGCCAGAATGCCAATGCCGGCGTCACCGCCGGCATCAATTCGCTGGGGACCGAGGCCATGCTGGAAGGCCGCAAGGCGCGCAGCTTCCCGCTGAAGTTCGTCGACGGCGCGGTAATGATGGGCTCGCTGAAAGTCGCGCAGATCCCGCCGCTGTTTTAGCTCGATCTCGTGTCCCGGACGCGGTGCGGCATTCTCATGCCGCTCCGCAGATCCGGGACCCACGCTTGCTCTCAAAAAATGACGGGCCCCGGATCTGCAGCGCACCACGCCGCAAGTGCGGCGCGTTGCGCAGCGTCCGGGGCACGAAACCTACTCCGCCTTCTTGGTCAGCGCCGCGTGCTTGCGGCCGAAGTCGGCCGACGCCTCGTCCTGGCCGATCGAGACGATGCCCCTGCGGATGGCGCGGGTGCGGGTGAAGTGGTCGAACAGCGCCTCGCCGTCATTGCGGCGGATGGCGCGGGTGAGCTTCGACAGGTCTTCCTGGAAGGCGCCGAGCATCTCCAGCACCGCATCCTTGTTGGCGAGAAACACGTCGCGCCACATGGTCGGGTCGGACGCTGCGATGCGGGTGAAATCGCGAAAACCGCCGGCGGAGAACTTCAGCACCTCCGAGCGAGTCACGTCCTCGAGCTCGTCGGCCGTGCCTACGATTGTATAGGCGATCAGATGCGGCAGGTGGCTGGTCACCGCCAGCACCAGGTCGTGATGCGGCGCCGTCATGATCTCGACATTGGCGCCGAGTGCGGTCCAGAACGCAGTGAGTTTTTCCACGGCGGCCGCATCCGCGCCCTCGGGCGGCGTGAGAATGCACCAGCGGTTCATGAACAGTTCGGCGAAGCCGGAATCCGGCCCGGAATTCTCGGTGCCGGCCACCGGATGCGCGGGAATGAAATGCACATTGGCCGGCAGGTGCGCGGCCATGGCGGTCAGCACCGAAGCCTTCACCGAGCCGACGTCGGAGACGATGGCGCCCGGCTTGAGATGCGCGGCGATGCTTTCGGCGACAGCACCGCAGACGCCCACCGGCACGCAGGCGATTACCAGATCGGCATCCGCCACGGCCGCGGCGTTGTCGTCAGCGACGATGTCGGCGAGCTTGATCTCGACCGCCCGGGCCCGGACTTCGGCCGACGCGTCGGTGGCCACCAGCACTTCGGCGAGGCCGAGTTGCTGGATGCCGCGCGCCAGCGACGAGCCGATCAGGCCGAGCCCGATCAGCGCGATGCGTTTGAAAGGCGGCTGCGAGGTCACGTATTTGACGCCATGAATTCACGCAGCGTCTCGATCACCAGGAGGTTGGCCTCCTCGGTGCCGATGGTCATGCGCAGCGAATTGGGCAGGCCGTAATTGGTGACGGCGCGCAGCACCAGTCCGCGCTTGGTGAGGAACGCGTCGGCATCGGCTGCAGTTTTTCCCGTCTCCGGAAAATGCATCAGGAGAAAATTCGCCACACTCGGCGTCACCTTGATGCCGAGCTTGGTGAGCTCCCTGGTCATGATCTCGACCCACTTCGCAGTGAAGTCGACCGACATCTTTACATGACCGGTGTCCTCGATCGCAGCCACCGCGGCGAACATCGCCGGCGCCGAGACGTTGAACGGACCGCGCACGCGGTTCAGCGCATCGACGATATGCGCCGGGCCGAACATCCATCCGATCCGCAGCGCGGCAAGGCCGTGCACCTTGGAGAAGGTGTAGGTGGCAACGGTGTTGTCCGTGGTCTTCGCCAGTTCGAGGCCGTTGTCGTAGTCGCCCTTGGTGACATAGTCCGAATAGGCGCCGTCGAGCACCAGCAGCACGTTGTCCGGCAAGCCGGCGCGCAGGCGCTTGATCTCCGACGACGGCAGATAGGTGCCGGTCGGATTGTTCGGGTTGGCCAGCCACACCAGCTTGGTGCGATCAGTCACGCATTTCAGGATGGCGTCGACGTCGCAGGTGAAGTCCGTTTCCGGTGCCACGACATTGGTGGCGCCGTTGCCCTGGGTGGCGATCGGGTAGACCAGAAAGCCGTGCGCCGTCGAAATCGCCTCGTCGCCGGGGCCGAGATAGACATGGGCCAGCAGGTTCAGGATTTCGTCGGAGCCGGCGCCGCAGATGATCTGCGCGGGATCGAGGCCGAAACGGCGGCCGATCGCCTCGCGCAGCACCTTTGAGGTGCCTTCCGGATAATCCTCGAGATGGGCTGCCGCGGTGGCAAACGCCTCCTTCGCCTTCGGCGACGGGCCGAACGGGGTCTCGTTCGCCGACAGCTTGAAGGTCTTGCGGCCGGGATCGACCACCGGGCTCTTGCCGGGGGTGTAGGGCGAAATATCGAGGATGCCGGGCTTCGGCACGGGGCGGGACATTATCAACTCCAGAAAATCGAACGGGCTTTAACGCTGGGCGCCGTCGGCGGGCACCGTATAGCGGGTTGCGTGGCTGCCGACGAGGGCCGAAGAACGCATGGTTGCCCCCGCCGCAATGAGCGCCGCCTTGATGCTGTCGAGGCTGGTGGTTGCGGTGATCGAGATCAGCAGCGCCGCGCCGTCGAAGGCGGTATCCGGCACGGCGACGATCTCGGCCAGCGGCGACAGCGCCCGCGCGATCTCGGCATTCCAGCCGGAGACCCGCACGCTCCACATCTCGACTTCGGTGACCATGGCGCTGTCGGCGACGCGGGACACCACGAACACCGGCAGCGCGGCGGGATGGTCGGCGCGCTCGATGAACGGCAGCCGCGCGATGATCTTCGGCGTCCCCTTGGCTTCCAGCTCGAGCCACCATGGCGTGCGGCTCGACGTCGCCGACACCAGCGCCAGGTCGCCCTTGGATTTCGCCACGGCCTCGACCGCCGCCGCGGCGCTGAAATGCGCCACATAGGGCACCGTGAAGCCGAAATGGAATCGCGCCGAATCCCGCATCGCGGATTCGCCGAGCGACAGGTCGGCATGCACCGAGAACGGCGCCTGCACATAGGTGAAGGTGGCGATGATCACCCGCCAGATGCTCTCCACGGTATCGATCGGCAGGATACCGCGATGGCGCTGCACCAGGCGTCGCATCATGTCGGCCTCGCGCGCCGGGCGAAATGCCGAGCCGACCTCCTGGGTTTGCTTCACCGAGATCAGCCGGTCGATGATGTCGCCGCGCTGCATCAGCAGGCTGTGGACCTGCGCGTCGATGCTGTCGATTTCCTGGCGCAGCACCTCGAGCGAGGGCGGGGCGGGCGGTGCGATGGACATGCGTGGTAACCTGCAAGACGTGGAAGCGACTGATGAAATCGGGGATATGGCTGCCCATCTTGATAGGGTTCGCAGGCCCTGAAAGCAAAGAAAACATTGCGCCCGCGCACCGCCGCGGAAGACAGGATTTACCGTGTCCTCCGCCGCTCCTTGACGGAGGGCGTGTGCAGGACTAACTTGAATGTCACTTCGTGGTCATTTGAGCCGGCCGGCTTGCAGCCACGTTAAACAACTTGCTAAACAGGCCGGGGACACACTCAGAGTGATCCCGGCCGAACGCGTGTTCAGGCCGGGTTTTTTATGGCCTGAATTCCGCGTTGGTCTGCGTGACCTTCTGGGGAGGCCAGTATCGAGATGGTAAACGTCCAGGCGTTGAAGCCGGAGCCGGCGCGAAACAAGGATAGTGCCCACGAGGCGGATCATCCCACCTCGCTTGTGGCGCAGTTCGGCGCCGACCAGCCGTTGCCGCTCGATTGCGGCATAGATCTCGCGCCATTCCAGATCGCCTACCAGACCTACGGCACGCTCAACGCCGACAAATCCAATGCCATTCTGGTCTGCCATGCGCTGACCGGGGATCAGCACGTCGCCAATCCGCATCCGGTCACCGGCAAGCCGGGCTGGTGGAATACGCTGGTCGGCCCGGGCAGGGCGCTCGACACCGACCGCTACTTTATCATCTGCTCGAACGTGCTGGGCAGCTGCATGGGCACCACCGGCCCGGCCTCGACCAATCCGGCCACCGGCAAATTGTGGGGGCTGGATTTTCCGGTCATCACGATTCCCGACATGGTGCGCGCTCAGGCCATGCTGATCGACCGGCTCGGCATCGCCACGCTGTTCGCCGTGGTCGGCGGCTCGATGGGCGGCATGCAGACGCTGCAGTGGAGTGCGGCCTATCCGAAGCGGGTGTTCTCGGCATTGGCGGTGGCCTGCAGCACGCGGCATTCGGCGCAGAACATCGCCTTTCATGAGCTCGGCCGGCAGGCTGTCATGGCCGATCCGGACTGGCGCGGCGGCCGCTATTTCGAAGAGGGCAGCTATCCGCACCGCGGCCTCGGCGTGGCGCGCATGGCCGCGCACATCACCTACCTGTCCGACGCCGCCCTGCACCGCAAGTTCGGTCGCCGCATGCAGGACCGCGACCTGCCGACCTTCTCGTTCGACGCCGATTTCCAGGTCGAAAGCTACTTGCGCTATCAGGGCTCGTCCTTCGTCGAGCGCTTCGATGCCAACTCCTATCTGTACCTGACCCGCGCCATGGACTACTTCGACATTGCCGCCGACCACAACGGCGTGCTGGCGGAAGCCTTCCGCGGTACGCAGACGCGGTTCTGCGTGGTGTCGTTCACGTCCGACTGGCTGTTTCCCACGCCGGAATCCCGCGCCACGGTGCATGCGCTCAATGCCGGCGGCGCGCGGGTGTCGTTTGCCGAAATCGAAACCGACAAGGGCCACGACGCCTTCCTGCTCGACGTGCCGGAGTTCATCGACATCTCCCGCGCCTTCCTGGAATCCGCCGGCGCCGTGCGCGGCCTGATCGCGGAGAAGTAGCATGGCCGCACAGCAACAGGTCCTGCCCTTGCCCGGCCTCGCCATCCCCGGCGCGCAACTGCAGCGCGGCGATCATCTGCTGATGGCCGAGATGGTCGCGCGTGGCTCCAAGGTGCTCGACGTCGGCTGCGGCGAAGGCGATCTGCTGCAGCTGCTGGAAAGCCGCGGCATCGACGGCCGCGGCATCGAGCTGTCGCGCGAGGGCGTCAACCGCTGCGTCGCCAAGGGCCTCGCCGTGGTGCAGGGCGACGCCGACACCGACCTCGTCAACTATCCCGACGACGCCTTCGACTATGTGATCCTGTCGCAGACGTTGCAGGCCACACGGCAGCCGAAGGTGGTGCTGGAAAACCTGCTGCGCATCGGCCGCCGCGCCATCGTCTCGTTTCCGAATTTCGGGTTCTGGAAAATGCGATTGCAGTTGCTGGTCGGCGGCCAGATGCCTCGCACCGAGAACCTGCCTGCGACCTGGTACGACACGCCCAACATCCACTTCTGCACCATCAAGGACTTCGTCCAGCTGTGCGACGAGATCAACGTCAAGATGGAGCGCGCGGTGGCGCTCGATCTCAACGGCCGGCCGTTGCGGCTCAATGCGCCGTGGTGGTTCTGGAACATGTTCGGCGAGCAGGGCGTTTTCCTGCTCAGCCGCGCAGCCCGATCGGCCGGACGATAGGCCTTGGGCTGCACATCAGCCGCGAACGGTAAATTCATCCGATGAAATCGTGCATTTCGTGGGTCGTCTTTTTGCAGGCCACGTCTGCAACGTTGTCGTATCAAAATGATAATGGAACCAGATCGCGTACTAATGTTGCGCGCAGCCGGCGTTTCACACGCATTTAAAGCTATTTGGCGCAGCAATCTTAATGGAGGTTAATGCTCATGGCCGCAATGCGGCGTGGATCGCCGCAGGCAGTGACCCGCGTTTTGGCCGTGTCTTTTTGTCGCCACATCAAATTCCTTAACCCCACTCCCCGATATCGGCCGCGCGTTTGGCGGTCGGCATCGGGTCTGGGTTCACAAGGAAAAAATTTGGTATGGTTCAGTTCACTGCGTTTCGTTGGGCGCTTCGCTTCGTCACTCTCGCATTTTGTTCGGTCGTGATTGTCGCGCTCGCAACACCGGCTTCGGCACGGCCACGTCACAGCGGGCATCATGCCCATTCCCATCACAAGAACTACAATCACACTTCGCGTCATCATGGACGCCGTCACATGCGCGCCTCGGCTCGCCATGCGACCCTGCAGAGCGCCGACAGCGCGGCGGAATCGTTCGCCGGCAGCGGCTTCAGTTCGTCCAACGTCGTCGCCGAAGCGCGGCGTTACATCGGCAGCAATCCCACCGGCCGCAGCCGCTTGTGGTGCGCGCGCTTCATGAACATGGTGCTGCAGCGCTCCGGCCATCAGGGCACCGGCTCCGACATGGCGCGTTCGTTTTCGAGCTACGGCCAGCGTATTTCCGGCCCGCAGGTCGGCGCCATCGCGGTGATGTCGCGCGGCCGTCGCGGCGGTCATGTCGGCGTCGTCAGCGGCATCGATCCCAACGGCAATCCGATCATCGTCTCAGGCAATCACGGCCGCCGCGTCGCCGAGTCCGTCTATTCGCGCGGCCGCATCTACGCCTATGTGATGCCGACGAGCTGAAGTGCGGCGCACTTTCGTTCTTCCCCCTCTCCCCTTGTGGGAGAGGGGGATCGAACCGCGAAGCGGTTCGAGACGGGTGAGGGGTAGTCACAAGCTCCGAGCCAGTAACCCCTCATCCGACGTGGCCTATGGCCGCGCCACCTTCTCCCACCTAGCGAAGCGAAGCTTCGCGCGGGGGAGAAGGAAGAGGGCGCCTGCAGTGTCGTGCTACACCAGCTTCGGCGCTTCCATCGCAATCGCATCGCCTTCGGCAATCGTGCCGCCGGCAACGACCTCGGCATAGACGCCGAGGTCGGCGTGGTCCCAGGTCTGCATCAGCGTCGCAGGTATATTGAGATCGCGCGCCGCGGTGTCGGGATCGACATTGGTGGCGGCGCAGCGGACGATGCGCTTGACGACTTTCAACCGGGCATCGCCGATCGCGAGCACCTGATCCATCAGGTCGAACTCGCGCCAGGCCGGCCAGCCCGCCACATAGAGGTTGCCCCTAAACCGCAGCGGATCGACGGTCTGCCCGACGACGCCTTCAACCGCCGCAACGCTGGCCAGGTTGATGATCGACACCACCTTCTTCGCCACGTCGGAAAAGCTGTGGCCCGCCGAAAACAGGATTTTGGGCGGGCCGCGCAATTCGTCGGCAAAGTTTGCGGCGAAGGACTGCTCGATCGCCGCCCGGCCTTCTGATGTCTCCAGGTCGCCACGGGCGATCTCGGCGCCGTCCCGGTGGATCGTCAGGGTATGGCTGGCCTCGTCGTAGTGGCTGCGCAGGGCGGCCAGCCGCTCGTTGCGCATCAGCATCAGGAACTTGATCTTCGGAAAATACTGCGGCGCCGCCGGATCGAAGCCGCTGGGGCCGTTCTCGATGGCGTAGCGCCGGTCCAGGGGCAGCGGCTGCCCGGGGGCCAGCGCCACCTGGTCGAGGCGTTCCGGGGTAAGGCCCTTGACGGGATAGCGATACAGGCTGGCGACGCTGGCGACGGGATTTTCAATCATCGGAGATTTTTAGGGGATTCTCGCCGGCTCCGCCACCGCTGACGAAATTGTGAGGTGACCTCTTCCGTTCCGGGAACCGACTGCCCACATTTGCGTCAAGCCGGCGCCATGCCGGCGACGACCGCGGCTGTTGAGCGATATCAATGCGGCCCGCGGAAACCCAATGAAGATGCCGGTATCGTGCTTTCGGGGCGAACCGGCAGGCCGAGGGAAATCCCAACCATGAATATTGAAAAATACACCGAACGCGTGCGCGGCTTCATCCAGTCGGCGCAATCGCTGGCCGTGCGCGAGGGCCACCAGCAGTTTTCGCCGTTGCATATCCTGAAGGTTCTGCTCGACGACAGCGAGGGTCTGGCCGGCGGCCTGATCGATCGCGCCGGCGGCAATTCCCGGGCGATCCTGCAGGCCGCCGAAGCCGAACTGAAAAAGATGCCGAAAGTGTCCGGCGGCGGCGCCGGGCAGGTCTATCTGGCCCCGGCCACCGCGCGCGCCTTCGACGCCGCCGAACAGGCCGCGGAAAAGGCCGGCGACAGCTTTGTCACCGTGGAACGGCTGCTGCTGGCCCTGGCGCTCGACAAGGACTCCGAGGCCGGGTCCCTGCTCGCCAAGGGCGGTGTCACGCCGCAAAATCTCAATTCCGCGATCAATGCTTTGCGCAAGGGCCGCACGGCGGATTCCGCCACGGCGGAAAACGCCTATGATGCGCTGAAGAAATACGCCCGCGATCTCACCCAGGCGGCGCGCGACGGCAAGCTCGACCCGGTGATCGGCCGCGACGAGGAAATCCGCCGCACCATCCAGGTTCTGTCGCGCCGCACCAAGAACAATCCGGTGCTGATCGGCGAGCCTGGCGTCGGCAAGACTGCCATCGTCGAGGGCCTGGCGCTGCGCATCCTCAACGGCGACGTGCCGGAGAGTCTGCAGGACAAGAAGCTGCTGTCGCTCGATCTCGGCGCCCTGATCGCCGGCGCGAAATATCGCGGCGAGTTCGAGGAGCGGCTGAAGGCCGTGCTGCAGGAAGTGACCTCCGCCGAAGGTGGCATCATCCTGTTCATCGACGAGATGCATCAGCTGATCGGCGCCGGCAAGGGCGACGGTGCCATGGACGCGTCGAACCTCTTGAAGCCGGCGCTGGCGCGCGGCGAACTGCATTGCATCGGCGCCACCACGCTCGACGAATATCGCAAGCATGTGGAAAAGGACGCCGCTCTGGCGCGCCGGTTCCAGCCGATCTTCGTGGCCGAGCCCACTGTCGAGGACACCGTCTCGATCCTGCGCGGGCTGAAGGACAAGTACGAGCAGCACCACGGCGTGCGCATCACCGACTCCGCGCTGGTCGCGGCCGTCACGCTGTCGAACCGCTACATCACCGATCGCTTCCTGCCCGACAAGGCCATCGACCTGATGGACGAGGCCTCCGCCCGGCTGAAGATGCAGGTGGATTCCAAGCCCGAAGAGCTGGATTCCATGGATCGCGAGATCATCCGGCTCAAGATCGAGCAGGAGGCGCTGCGCAAGGAGACCGATCAGGGCTCGAAGAGCCGGCTGGAGACGCTGTCGAAGGAACTGGCCGAGCTTGAGGAGAAGTCAGCCGATCTGACCTCGCGGTGGTCGGCCGAGAAAAACAAGCTGTCCAACGCCCAGAAGCTGAAGAGCGATCTTGAGGCGCTGCGCAACGATCTTGCCGACGCCCAGCGCCGCGGCGAGTACCAGCGCGCCGGCGAGCTGGCCTATGGCCGGATCCCGGAACTGGAAAAGAAGCTGGCGGACATCGAGGCGCACGAGAACCACGGCGAGATGATGGAGGAGGCGGTCACCGCCAACCACATCGCGCAGGTGGTCTCGCGCTGGACCGGCGTGCCGGTCGACAAGATGCTCGAGGGCGAAAAGGACAAGCTGCTGCGCATGGAAGACAGCCTCGCCGAGCGCGTGGTCGGCCAGGCCGAAGCCGTGCATGCGGTGGCCACGGCGGTGCGCCGCTCACGGGCGGGATTGCAGGATCCGAACCGGCCGATGGGCTCGTTCATGTTCCTCGGCCCCACCGGCGTCGGCAAGACCGAGCTGACCAAGGCATTGGCCGGCTACCTGTTCGACGACGACACCGCGATGGTCCGTCTCGACATGTCCGAATATATGGAGAAGCACTCGGTCTCCAGGCTGATCGGCGCGCCTCCGGGCTATGTCGGCTATGACGAGGGCGGCGCGCTCACCGAAGCCGTACGGCGCAGGCCCTATCAGGTCGTGCTGTTCGACGAGATCGAGAAGGCGCATCCCGACGTGTTCAACGTGCTGCTGCAGGTGCTCGACGACGGCCGCCTGACCGACGGTCAGGGTCGCACCGTGGACTTCCGCAACACGCTGATCATCATGACCTCGAACCTCGGCTCCGAATTCCTGGTCAACCAGCCGGAAGGCGAGGACACCTCGGTGGTGCGCGAACTGGTGATGGGCAATGTCCGCTCCCATTTCCGGCCCGAATTCCTCAACCGCGTCGATGAGATCATCCTGTTCCACCGGCTGCAGAAGAGCGAGATGGGCCGCATCGTCGAGATCCAGTTCTCTCGCCTGCAGAAGCTGCTGGAGGACCGCAAGATTGTGCTGTCGCTCGATCCCGCGGCGCGCGACTGGCTGGCCGAGAAGGGCTGGGATCCCGCCTATGGGGCGCGTCCGCTGAAACGTGTGATCCAGCGCTTCGTGCAGGATCCGCTGGCCGAGATGATCCTCGCCGGCGATATCAGGGACGGCGACACGGTGGCCATCTCGGCGGAGGGCAACGTGCTGACCTTCAACGGCCGGGTGCCGCAGACTGCCGAGATCGCGCAGTTCGAGGCGCCGATCCCGAAGCGCAAGCTGAACTGACGTCACATGCCGGGTCGCCGCTGCGGGTCATGCGCCGCGGCGGCCCGGTCCATGTGCGGCGCCGGTTCAAGCAGAGACTGATTCCGGGTGCGTCGTCCTCAATTCGGCCAGCGATCGGAGGATGACGGTCGTCGCACCCTGCAGCGCCAGCACAGCCATGATGGTGGCCACAATCATGTCGGGCCATCCTGCGCCGGTGCCGAACACGCCCAGCGCCGCCAGTAACACCGCAACATTTCCGAGCACATCGTTGCGTGTGCATATCCAGGCCGACTGCATATTGGCGTCGCCGCTGCGGTGCGACCACAGCAAGGCAAAGGACGCGGCGTTGGCGGCAAGCGCCGTGACGCCGACCGTTCCCATGGTGAACGCGCTTGGCAATGTGCCGTGCGCGGCGTGCCAGATCACCGTCCCGATAACCCACAGGCCAAACAGCGCCATGGTCACGCCCTTCGCCAGCGCAGCCGCGGCCCGGTAACGAAGCGCCATTCCGATAACGAGCAGGCTGATGCCGTAGTTCGCGGCGTCACCGAGGAAATCGAGTGCGTCCGCCTGAAGCGAAGCGGAGCCGGCGGCGACGCCGGCCGCCACTTCCACCACAAACATCGCAATATTGATGGACAGGACTGCCCATAGGACGCGCCGGTACGATGCTGTTTTCCGGGGAGAGTCCAGATTCAACGGGGGTGGTGCGCAGCAATTGTCCGCCATGTCGCGACACTCCGGCGAGAATGGCGCAGCTTAGGTCCGGGCGCCTGGCGTGACAAGCTGCGCGAGGAGGGGGCAAATACCGATTGAATCGGACGTGATGGGGCATGCATAACATCGGCGTCTGCGCCAGCGCGCGTGCGCAATGCCCCTTTGGGCCGAATAGCCCTGAAAGCCCCTCATGATCGACAATCGTTTTGCCTTTGGCGTGGTCGGCGGTCTCGGGGCGCTGGCCGGGGCGGATCTGCTGCAGCGGCTGATCCGCGTCACCGCCACCGATCACGAGCGCTATGCCATCGTCTTCGAGCAGCAGAGTTTTCCGGGCGACCGGCTGCGCAGCGACAGCCAGTATGATCCGACCGGCCGCAAGCTGCATGCTTTCAGCCTGATTCGCCGGCTCGAGACGCGCGGCACCGATGCGATCCTGCTGCCGTGTTTCGTCAGCCAGACATTCCTGCACGAGATCGAACCCAACATCAGCACGCCGGTTGTCGGCCTGATGGCCGCCTTGCTGGCAAAGGTGACGACGGCGTTTCCGCAGGCACGGCGTATCGGCGTGCTCACCTCAGATTATGTCCGCGACAGGGATCTGTTCGGCCGGACGTTTGGCGACAGCCATGAGCTGGTCTATCCGGACGCCGACGCGCAGCGGGCGCTGATGGATATCGTCTATGCGGCCGGCGGCATCCGGTCGGGGACGGATGCGCCGGCGCTGATCGGCCGGCTGCGCGACATCTGCGAAGGCCTGGCGGGGCAGGGCTGCGACATCATCCTTCCCGGCTTTACCGAACTGTCGCTGGTGCATGCGGCGCTGTCGGCATCACTGCCGATTCCGATCCTCAATGCCAACCAGTGCTATGCGGACTACGCGCTGAGCCAGCCGGTACTGCGCCCGCGCAAGGCCTTCAAGATCGGCGTGGTCGGCGGCGTCGGACCGCTCGCCACCGTCGATTTCATGGAGAAGGTGGTCAAGCTGACCGAGGCGCGGCGCGATCAGGATCATGTCAAGATGATCGTCGAGCAGAATCCGCAGATCCCCGATCGCACCGAGCATCTGCTGCATCAGGGCACCGACCCGACCATCGCGCTGTTCGCCACCTGCAAGAAGCTGGAAGCCGCCGAGGCCGACCTGATCGCGATTCCCTGCAACACGGCGCACGCCTTCGTCGAGCGCATGCAGGCGCACCTGAGGATTCCGGTGCTCGATATGCTGGATGAGACCATGGCGCAGATCGCCAGCCGTTATGCCGGCCAACCGGTCGGGCTGCTGGCGACATCGGGCACGGTCGAAAGCGGGGTCTATGCAGTGGCGGCGAAGCGCGCCGGCGTCGCGATCATGGTGCCGGACGCGGCGCACCAGGCCCTGGTGATGGAATCGATCTATGGCGCCAGCGGCGTCAAGGCGGGCTTTACCGAGGGGCGTTGTCGCGACGACCTGCGCATCGCCATCGCGCACCTGGCCGAGCGCGGCGCCGCCGTCGTCGTGCTCGGCTGCACCGAACTGCCGCTGCTGTTTCCGCAGACCGAAAGTTTTGAAACCGGAGGCCGCACGGTGGCGCTGCTCGATCCGACGCTACTGCTGGCGTCGGCGTGCGTGCGGCATGCGCAGGCGGCGCGGGGAACGCTGTAACCGTCACCTCTCCCCAGCGGGGAGAGGTGACGAGCCGACGTCGATGGTCTCAAATGAACTCGGTCGCTTACGTCAGCGGCACCGCCGGGACAGCGGAGCCCGCCTCGTTGCGCGCGTCCTTCCGGACCAAAATCGCCTGCGCCTGCCAGCCGGCAACAATCATCACCGCGCACAGCACATAGAAGCACACGCCGAGCCCGAAGGTCCGGGCGATGCCGAACTCGATCGACAGTGCGACGCCGAGCGCCGAGGCCAGCATCGAGGTGATGCCGTTGGCGCTCCAGAAGAACGGCAGCAGCCTGTCGTGGCGACGCCAGATGCTCAGGCCCAGCGGGAACATCATGCCCATGAAAAATGCCGGCGGGGCCAGCAGCAACACCGAGATGAGGATGCGCATTTCGGTGGCCTCGGTGCGTGCCCAAGTGGTCACCACGGGTGTCAGAAGCCCGGCCATCACAAGCATGGCCAGCAGCGCGACGATGCGGGCGACCACGGCGCCGGGCCTGGGCGGCCGTGCGCCCACGGTGACGCTGCCGAGCCCGCTGAAGATCAGGATCGAGACCAGCACCACGCCGAGCCCGTAAACGGGATGGCCGAGGAACACCATCAGCCGCTGCATCTGCGAGATTTCGATCAGCATGAAGCCCATGCCGATGCCGCTGAAATAGATCACCGGCGGCGTCAGCGTCGACAGCGGCATGGTCCGCGCGAGACGGGTGAAGGGAATGACGATGTAATAGATGCAGGCCAGCCCCGCCACCAGCACCAATGACAGGGTGATGCTGACCGCCGAATTGTTGTTGTTCAGCGCCTTCGATGGCTTGGTGAAGAAAGTGCCGAGCCGGGCAGTGTAGAAGAAGAATGGACTATCGTCGGTGGATGGCGCGATGTTCTCCGCCAGCGTGTTGAACCAGGCGGTGTCGGCCTTGCCGGACATCAGCGTGGTGGTGACGTCGTCGAACGACACGTCGGGTCCGAGCAGGATCTTGAAACCCTGCGCGAGTACGCGGCTCTTGGCGGCTTCCCACTGCGCGGCGGTGAAGGCGTCGGGCCGGCTGATCACCGTGACGATGTTGTCGACATTCAGCGCCACCACGTGCTGCGCCAGTTCGGCGGCGGGCACGCCCTTGTTCTGCAGGGCGGCGGATGCGATCGCCACCAGGCGATAGAATTCGCTGCGGTGATCTTTCGGGTCATACCATCGCGACACCGACAGCATGCCGCCGGGATTGAGCGCCCGGTAAAAATCGCCCCAGGCCTCCACGGTGTACAGCCGGTTCTCGGTCAGCGTCAGGCCGCCGGCGGCGGTGGCCGCCCAGGTGTCGATCAGCGAGATCTGCACCAGGTCGAACCGCTCCGGTGAATGGTTGATGTAGCTGCGGGCTTCGGCATTGACGAGCTTGACGCCGGGCTGGCGGTCGAGATGGCCGGAGAAGTCGGCGAACTTGTCGGTGAGCACTTCGAAGATCGCCGGATTGATCTCGATGCCGCGTATGGTCTTCGCGCCAAAATACAGGCCCGAGAGAATATCGCGACCGCCGCCGACGCCGACCACGGCGACGTCGTTCGGCCTCTGCACCAGATAGGCGGCGTTGATGACGTCGTCCTGCAGATAGGACAGCTTGGCGAGATCGCCGTCGAACCTGGTGATGACGGTGGCGGCATCGGCGTCGATGTCGAGATGGTTCTGGTCGATCTTGACCTGCGGGGGATGCGCGATGCCCCAGCCCTGCGGCGTGCTTTCGCCCATCGCCGTGACGCGGACGCGGGAATAGGTGTTCCAGCGCTCGAACAGGGTGCCGGTCTGTTCGGCGCCCTTGGCCCAGAACACGCCGAGATGGCTCCTGCCCGAGACCGCGAGCCCGGTATGCAGCGTGGCAATGGTCGCCAGCGTCAACGCCACTGCGCCGCTCAGGCGCAGGCTTTTGCGGTCGCCGCTGTGCCGCGTCACCATCCAGCCGGCGGCGGCGGCAAAGGCGCCGATCCAGAACGCGGCGCTGACCGGATCGATCAGCAGCAGCACGAAGATCAGGCCGAGGCAGCCCAGTGCGGCGCCCGACAGGTCGGCCGCATAGAGCCAGCCGCCGGCATAGGGCAGGCGGGTCAGCAGCAGCGTGATGCAGACGCCGCTTTCGGTGAACGGGATGACGAAGGCGAAGGTGGTGACGGTCAGCGCCACGGCGACATAGGGCTCGGGCACCGCCAGCGGGACGCAGAGAAACACGGTCATGGCGGCGACGCTGGAGATGGCGAAATACGCCGCGTGGCGCGCAAAGTCCTGCGCGACCCGTTCCGGCGCGTAACGCGCCGCATCGCCGTAGACCGCGATGGCGCCGCGGGTCAGCCCGAGCATGGCGAAGGAAATCGCTGCGAAGGCGAAGTGGTAGTACAGCATCACGCTGAAGAAGCGGGTGATCAGCACCTGGTACGACAGCGTCGCCGCGGCCAGCACGAAAATGGCGATGCAGTAGCGGCGTTGAGCCGCAAATGATGTCGGCAAGGCGCTGTCCTCACGTGAACCGTGACCATGCGCTGACGCGCAGTTTCCGCCGAAACTGCCAGAAATCTCCTAAGATCTGATTGACCTGATGCCGTATTTGACGGGGTTTTGGGAGCCCGCAGTTGCCCTCCTTCACTCCTCCCCGACGGGGAGAGGTGAAGCGAGAACCTACCGGTTGCTGACCTGCCGCGCCGGCGTGCCGGTCATGGCTGCGTCGGAGACCCGCGCGCCGTTGCCGCGCATGTTCATCTGCGTGTCGAGGCCGTCGCGCACCTTCTCGAAGCTGGCCATCAATGGGCCTTCGAGCGAACGGCCGCGCGGCAGCTTCACGCGCATCGGGTCGACGAAGCGGCCATTGACCAGGATTTCGTAGTGCACATGGGCGCCGGTGGAGGCACCGGTGGAGCCGACGAAACCGATCACCTGGCCCTGACGGACGCGCTTGCCGGGTTCGAGGCCCTTGGCGAAGGCCGACATGTGGCCGTAGGCGGTCTCGTAGCCGTTGTTGTGCTTGATCTTGACGAACTTGCCGTAGCCGCCTTCCCAGCCGGCGACTTCCACCGTGCCGTTGCCGGACGCGAAGATCGGGGTGCCGTAGGGCGTCGCCCAGTCGACGCCGGTGTGCATCTTCACATAGCCGAGGATGGGATGGCGGCGGCTGCCGAAGCCGGAACGCATGATGGCGTTGTTGACGGGCTTGCGCACCAGGAACTTCTTCGCGCTCTTGCCGGTCTCGTCATAGTAATCGACGATGGAATCGTCGGGGGTCTGAAAGCGGTAGTATTTCTTGGTCTCGCCGCCCACCGTGAGCGAGGCGAACAGCACCTCGGTCTTTTCGGTGATGGTGGCGCCTTCGTCCTCGCCGGCGAAGAACACGTCGAACGAGTCGCCGGGTTGCACCTTGCGCTGGAAATCGACGTCGTAGGAGTAGATCCGGACCATGTCCTCGATCACGGTGGGCGGCACCTTGTTGCGCAGCGCGGTCTCGTAAATGCTCTGGTAGAGCCGCACGCCGGTGCCGTCATCCTCGTCATCGTCGCTCTCGGCGGCGGGCGCCTCGGCCACGGTGTTCATGCTCTGCACGTCGACGGCGACGTATTTGCCGAGATCGGACAAAGCGGCGACCGCTTCGATGGTGGAGTCGTTGGCGACGATCACGCGGTAGGGCTGCAGCCGCTGGCCGGGCGCGGACGGCGCCATCAGGATCCGCAGTTTCTGGCCTTCCTTCAATCCGCCGTCGCGGCCGCGCGCGCCGAGCGTATAGGCGATGGCCTTGATCTCTTCCGGCGAGGCGCCCTGGTCGCGCAGGATGGTGGCGACCGTGTCGCCCTTCTTGACCACATGAATGCGCTCGCCGCTGGGGTTGCCGCCGGTCGCCTGGTCTTTGGTTTTCGGAAGCTGGGTGACATTTTCCGGGACCACGCGGGTCTGGAAGCCGGCATAGGGATCCGGTGTGGTGCCCTCGGCGGCGTAGGACATCTTCATGTCGGGCTGGCGGCCGACCTCGCCGGTGGCGCTGGCCAGCGTGTAGCGGACGCCGGAATTGCCGCGCCAGTTCGAGGCGTCGCGGACCCGCATCAGGACCTCGTCGATCGCCACGGAGGCGGCGATCTTGGCCTTCGGCAACACCGGCGCGAGATCGCGGGTGACGAACGATACTTCGGCGTCCGGCTCGATGGCGTCGGGGTTCTGCGCGTCCTCGGTGGCGGCGGGCGCCGCGGTGCCGACGTCGGTCAGCATGCGCTGGGCATTGAAGGGCGGAATTTTCGCGGTGAGGTCGCTGGTGGCCATCGACAGGTTACCGGAGATCCGGATGAACGGGCGCACCCGCATGACGTCGCGATTGCCGACGCGGGTCACGGTGGAGACCCGGACCACCTGGCGCGCGGCGGAGGATTCGCTCGGCGGCGGCAGGCGGTCGCTCTTGTGCAGGCTGGCCAGTTTGTCGTTGGCGCTGAAGGCGCCGCGCAGCGCGCCCTCGACGCGTTCGGGCACCTTGGCAAATGTCATCTCGCCATCGAGCGACGCAAAAACGGCGCCGCCGATGAGAGCTGCGCCGCAAAGACCCGTGAGAATCGTGCCGCTGAACCACTGTACCGAAACGCGGCGGCGATCGATCACCGCGGCTTCGGAGCCGTCGACGGAAAGTGGCGGCTCGTGTCCGAGATCGATGATCCCGGACTCGCGTCCATAGTTGCCGCCGCGTGACGTCGCGTAATTCAAGCCGAAATCCCCCGAACGTTCATCACCACAATACGACGGGATTTCCCCCGACCGCGTCGCATCGACATTGCAAACGTCACCGCGTCCGAACAGCGTGCGCCAAAATGCTGGCCCCGATGCAGAACGTCAATGCCGCAAAAACTTCCTGCTGCATTCCGATGAAACCGAAGGGAGGAACGCCAACTTGCGATCGTCACGTTCGATCCATGAAATGTCGGTCGCCTGACCCGGCGACCGAATTTTTTTCCGAACAACTCCCCGCCAGAACGCCGCAGCATTGTGGCTGATAGATGGCTAGCCCCTGTAATACCTCAGCTTTTGGGCACGCGCGCGAGATGACGTTTTTCTGACGATTGGCGTTGACAGATCCAAGTTGGAGGGCCTATAAACCGGCCACTGAGCGCGGCGGCGCCGGGGCCCACGGGTCCGGGCGGGTGTTTGTGCCTTTGAAGCTCCTCATCAAGGTGAGTGACTCAACAGCCGATAGGTCTCGGTTGTGATTCGTCGTCTTGTGAGGTTGCCGGCTCCTCTGCAACAGAGGCGCCCAAGATTTTCTCCCTTAGGGGAGGGCGATGCTTTTTGCATCGGGTTGTTTGACAAGTTTAGATGAAGAAAGAGAAACGTGGACGGCGGAGTCCTTGCGGGTCTCGGTTTGGAAGCATTCGGCGCGAGCTGGTGATTTTGGATCGGGGCCGGACGAAAGACTTCGGCGGTACACGTTTTGATACAAAGGTTACACCATCGTTGTTTGCGCTGTGAAGCGCGGACG
>LNAP01002539.1_pt1 | contig 19226 bp, 21 predicted proteins | sample 602601 | NCBI WGS metagenome assembly LNAP01 (sample SAMN02440304, study PRJNA202911) | soil metagenome | biome: Subtropical and temperate rainforests or woodlands; isolation source: soil samples (1 kg each in a 20% v/v slurry with milli Q water) were... ...
ATGAAGTCCTGATTCAGTTGTCCTTGGTCGGAGGGCGGCGCGATGATGGGCGAACGGCGAGTGGCGCAAGAGGCGCTGTTTTACGAGTTTAGCCTTGAGCGTCATGTGCCGGACGATCATTGGGTGCGCGCCATCGATCGCTTCGTCGATCTCTCCGATATCCGCGCGCATCTGCGACCGTTCTACAGCGAGATGGGGCGGCCCTCGATCGATCCGGAGCTGATGATCCGGATTCTGCTCATCGGCTATTGCTTCGGCATCCGCTCGGAGCGGCGCCTCTGCGAGGAAGTTCATCTCAACCTGGCCTATCGCTGGTTCTGCCGGCTCGGGCTGGAGGGCGATGTGCCCGACCACTCGACCTTCTCGAAGAACCGGCATGGCCGCTTCCGTGACAGTGATCTCCTGCGCGAACTGTTCGAGACGACCGTCCGGCGCTGCATCGCGGAAGGGCTCGTCGGCGGCGAAGGCTTCGCGGTCGATGCCAGCCTGATCAAGGCCGACGCCAACAAGCAACGCTCGGCCGAAGCGTCCGAGCCGGTCGATTGGGATGATCTCGCCCGAACACGGCGCTCGGTGCGCGAGTATCTCGAAACGCTCGACGAGGCCGCCTGGGGCGCTGCCAGCGAAGCCAAGCCGAAGTTCGTCTCCCGCTCTGATCCGGCGGCGCAATGGACCGGAGCCCTGAAGGGCCACGCCTTCTTCGCTTACGCCACCAACTATCTGATCGACCTCGATCACGCCGTCATCGTCGATGTCGAGGCCAGCCGCGCTATCCGGCAGGCCGAAGTCGGCTCGGCCCGAACCATGCTCGACCGGACGCAGGAGCGCTTCGGCCTCTGGCCGGCCCGGCTCGCCGCCGATAGCGCATACGGCTCGGCCGAGAACCTCGCCTGGCTGGTGCATGAGCGTGGGATCGAGCCGCATATCCCGGTCTTCGACAAATCCCAGCGCAGCGACGGCACCTTCAGCCGCTCCGACTTCGGCTATGACCACGACCGCGATCTCTACATCTGCCCGGGCGGGAAGGAGCTGAGGCAGCGCCAGAAGGTCTATCGAACAGAGCGCCCGCTTGTCGATGAGAACGGCCTGATGCGCTACCACGCCAGCAAATTTGCCTGCGATGCCTGCTCGCTGAAGCCGCAGTGCTGCCCCAACACGCCGGCCCGCAAAATCCTCACGAGGGTGCCCGCGACATGGCCAGAGACATCGCGCAGACCGACGCCTATGTCGTCTCGCGGCGAGAGCGGAAGAAGGTCGAGATGCTCTTCGCCCATCTCAAGCGCATCCTGAGGCTCGACCGGCTGCGCCTGCGCGGACCGAACGGCGCCAGAGACGAGTTCCATCTCGCCGCAGCAGCCCAGAATCTCAGGAAACTCGCCAAGCTTCTGCCAAACGGGCCGCAGATCAGGCCCGCATGAGAGGGCGAGCCTCGATCGGCCAAATTCGCCGCCCGGCGGCTGCGCTACAATGGCCGACTTTTTCAACGGTATCCGCCAGGAGCCGAAGTTCGCTGCTGCGACGATGAATGGCCGGTTTGGGGCCGGTGGCAGACTGTCCGCTATTGGGGACTTCAAACGAGAAGCGGACATATCGCCGATGAATGTCCGAGGCCGAAACTGACCCATGGCGGACGTCCAGGGTGTCTGCTTTCGCTCAATCGTGTACGTGGGCCTGACATCCCCCTTAAATGCATGCACAGCGCATTTAGAGATTTCGTCAAACGACATGACATCCTTGCGTATCGGTGGTTCCGATCGCGTCGAGCAGCGCAAGCGCCGGACTGACGACACCTTCAAGCAACGCCCGTTCCGGCCGGACCCGCGCGAGCACGCGCAAGCCCATCAGAACCCCCAGCAGATGCCGGGCGAGGTCCTCCGCCGGCAGGGCAAGGGTGATCGTTCCGTCGGCCTGTCCGGCTCTCACGCGTCCGAGAAAGAACGCTTCGATCCGGGTGAGCACGCCGGCGACGATGTCCTGGAATCCCGGATCGTGCGGCACCACGTCGAGCGCCGCGTTCACCAGCATGCATCCCCTGTGCTGGCCGTCGTCGAGCGAGCGTTTCAAAATCTCGGCAAAAAAGGCGGCGATGGCCTCACGCGGCGCCATCGCCTCGCACCGCCGGATACGATCCAGGATGCTTATTTCGACATAATGGTCGAGAGCTCGCTGATAAAACGCCCGTTTGTCGCCGAATGCATTGTAGAGGCTGGCACCTGTCAGGCCCGTTTTCTCGATGAGGTCACGTACCGAGGTCGCTTCGTAGCCGCGGCTCCAGAAGCACTCCACCGCCGCATTGAGCACGGCTTCCTCGTCGAATTCCCGCGGTCTTGCCATCCAGATACCTGTCGATGTGTCTGCGCTGCATCTTGTCATCGGCAGCGACCGGATGCATTATAGAACGATCGAACTAAAACTCAATGTACGGCGCCCAATATCGCAGGCGACCGCTGCGCAAGACGTCGCAGAACCGGGGAGATGTCGATGATCCGTCTCTATTTCCACCCGACGCCCAATCCCGCGAAGGTCGCCCTGTTCCTCGAAGAGGCAGGTCTTTCGTACGAGACCCACCCTGTCGACACCAGCAAGGGCGAGCAGCACACGCCCGAGTTCCGGGCAATAAATCCCAACGGCAAAGTGCCGGCAATCATCGACACAGACGGTCCGGCTGGCACGGAAGCGCGGGTCTTCGATTCCACCGCGATCCTGATTTATCTCGCGGAAAAGACCGGCACGTTTCTCGGCAAGGCGGAAGATCGGCCGGAGCTGCTTTCGTGGCTGCTGTTCCTTGCGTCCGGCCTCGGGCCCTTCTCGGGCCAGGCAGTTCACTTCCAGTTCGCCGCGCCGGAGGGCGAAGCCTATGCCCTCAACCGTTACCGCCGCGAGGCCGAGCGGCACTATCAGGTGCTGAACGACCATCTGGAAGGGCGGACCTATATCGTCGGCGATGACTATACGATTGCCGATATGTCTGCCTGGGGCTGGCTCGACCGCGCTTCACGCGTGCGCAAGGGCGCCGATGACCCGCTCGCGCCATTCCCTCATCTGAAGCGGCTGTTCGAGACGGTCGACAAGCGCCCGGCGGCGGCCCGCGCGCGCGAGGTCGGTAAAGACCATCCGTTCAAGCGGGTCAGCGACGAAGAGACCAAGCGTGCGCTGTTCCCGTCCAACTATCCCCCCGCCGCCTGATCCGTGCCGTAGCATTTGTGGAGTTCGAGCATGCCGGGTTCGCCCGACTACAGGCCGCCGAAAGTCTGGACTTGGAGCCAGCCGAGCGGTGGCACTTTCGCCAACATCAATCGGCCAATCGCCGGACCGACGCATGAGAAGGCGCTGCCGGTCGGTCGCCATCCGCTCCAGCTCTACTCGCAGGGCACGCCGAACGGCGTCAAGGTCACCATCATGCTCGAGGAGTTGCTCGCGCTCGGACATGCCGGCGCCGAGTACGACGCCTGGCTGATCCGCATTGGCGAGGGCGACCAGTTCGGCAGCGGCTTCGTCGAGGCCAACCCCAACTCCAAGATCCCGGCGCTGGTGGACCGCAGCGGGCAAACCCCGGTGCGGGTATTCGAATCCGGCTCGATTCTGCTGTACCTCGCCGAGAAGTTCGGTGCCTTCCTGCCGACCGAACAGCCGGCCCGCGCCGAATGCCTGTCCTGGCTGTTCTGGCAGATGGGAAGCGCGCCCTATCTCGGCGGCGGCTTCGGCCATTTCTATACCTATGCTCCGACCAAGATCGAATACGCGATCGACCGCTTCGCCATGGAGGTCAAGCGCCAGCTGGATGTTCTGGATCGACGCCTGAGCGAGAGCGAATATCTCGGCGGCGCCGACTACACCATCGCCGATATGGCGGTGTTTCCCTGGTATGGCGGCCTCGCCAAAGGCTGGCAGTACGGTGCCGCCGAATTCCTGTCGGTGCAGGACTACAGGAACGTCCAACGCTGGGCCGACGCCATCTTCGCGCGCCCAACCGTGAAACGTGGCCGCATGGTCAATCGCATGAGCGGCGAGCCGCCCGAACAGCTTCACGAGCGCCACGATGCCAGCGATTTCGAGACCAGGACGCAGGACAAGATAGAGGGAGTTCAGTCATGAACATCGAGGGCAAGCGTGTCCTGATCACGGGCGGCTCAAGCGGCATCGGTCTTGCCCTCGCGCACGCGCTGCTGGCCAAGGGCGCGAGCGTCGCCGTCAGCGGCCGGCGGGCGGAGGTGGTGGCCACGGCGGTGCGGGATTTGCAGTCGGTTGGTCCTTCCGCTCATGGCGTTGTCGCCGACGTTGCGACACCGGAGGGGCGCGCAGCTACGCTGAAGCAGGCGATCGCCGCTCTCGGGGGCCTCGACATCCTCGTCAACAACGCCGGTGGCGTCCGCGCCGGACGTCTTGAAAACACCCCCGAGGCGGAATTGCAGGCGATGATCGAGGTCGATCTCGTGGCGCCGATCCTGCTGACGCGCGCGGCGTTGCCAGCGTTGCGCGCCAGCGGCGACGCCGTCATCGTCAACATCGCTTCCGGCATTGCTCTGGTCGGTGCGCCATTCTACGCGACCTATGCCGCGACCAAGGCCGGTCTCGCCCGCTTCGGCGAGGCGATGCGGCGTGAGCTAAAGGGCGAAGGCATCCATGTGCTGACCGCCTATCCCGGCGGCACGGACACGCCGATGATGAAGTCCAACCGCGCCGGTTCCGAGCTCGGCTTCGCGCGCGAGCCGGCCTCGGCGGTCGCCGACGCCATTGTCGCCGGCATCGAGGAGAACGCGTTCGAGGTGATCCGGGGCGGCGAGACCCGTGCCCAGATGATTGCGCTCAACCGCGAAAATCCGGCTGCCGTCGACGAACGCTTCCTCGGATTGAAGCCGGCGCTCGAGGAAGCCGTGAAGGATCACTCGGCGCTCTGAACGGCGGAGTTTGGTGGCGCATCGTCGCCCGAGGGCGGGATGGCGACATAGATGCGCCACGCATCCGCCTGCGCCTCGGCCAGCCGGTAGAACGGGCTGGTGGCGAACGGGTCGTTCGTCCAGGCACCGTCGAGGGCGGTGAGCAGCACAGTGCCGCAGCCATAGGTCTCGGCTAGAGCGCGGACGTCATCGGGCGATCCACTGCCGGCGAAGGTGCGGAGAAACCGGCCCGAAATCTCGGCCCGGCGTTCCGGCGAAAGCGGGGCGAAAGCGATTGCCAGTTCATTGCCGGCGAAACATGAGCGGCGATCGCCAAGCAGCGCCCAGGAGATGTTGACCGGCCACGGCGTCATGTCGGCGAACAGGCCGGGGTTGTTCGCGACCCGTGAGTCTTCCGGCGTGTGGCGACGTACCGCCGCCCACATGGCGGGCGCCCGCGCGAACGCTTCGGCCGAGGGCGAAGGCTCGCCCCTCGCATTGCCGGCGATGATGATGGCGCCGGCTGGCACGCTCGCCGCGAAGGCGGCCACTGCGAGACCGACCGCAAGGCGGGTGCGTTGTTCGACCCAGCGCGCGATGCCCGCCGCCGCTGCGGCTGTGAGCACCAGCAGACCGGGCAGCACCGCGCGCCAGCCGAGATCGTTATTGTCGCCGACCGTGCTGACGAGCAGCCAGCTGGAGGCGAGACTTACCGCGACGACGGTGAGCAGCGCGCGGATATCGATCCGGCGCAAATCGTCATCCTCCCGCCCGGTTGCCCTTCGCACCAGTGTCAGCGTGCCCGCGATATAGACCAGCGGAAATTCGACGACGAGCAGCACCAGCCAATAGGCCGCCATGTCACCCGCCCAGCCGAGGGCAGCTTCCGCCAGCGGGCCGAGCACCGCATAGGGCACAATCATTACCGGGCTTCCAGCCGCCCGCAGCAGCGCGGCATGATACTGGGCGACGAGAAGCGGCGAGGCGATTCCGAGGGTGAGCAGCCCTGCCGCGACCCCCGCCCCGACAAAGCGCGGCCACGCCGGGAGGGGGATCGAGGACAGGAGCAGGGGGACGAGCGCGGCGGCGACAAGCGCCATGACCACCCCGCCGACCCAGATCGAACTCTGGAAGCCGGCCGCCAAGACAAGAGCCAGTATCACGGTCGAGAGGGCATCTGGGGTGCGTGCGAGGCGCGTGACCAGCAGCGTGGCCGTGACGAGACAGCCGGCTGCCGCGACATGATGCGGGCTCCAGCTCGACTGGAACAGCCAGCCGGCAAAGCCGCTGGCGGGCTTCAGTAGATGTTCGAGCTCGGCGCCGCCTATGATGGCTTCGAGGACCGGCCGCAACGAGCCGGTGCAGCACAGCGCGAGGGCGATGACCGGAGCAAGCCGCGAAGCACTGAGGTAGCGCGCCAGACCCGCCATGAGGGCCAGGGTCGAGAACGCCGTGAACCAGCTCGCCGCCGCGTCCGCCTCCCAGCCAGTCGCGCCGGTAAGGCCGGCGAGCTGGGCGGCGCCGAAATGCCAGAGATAGTAATAGGCGACGTCCGCGGACTGGCCGGCGGGTCCGAAGAATGGATTGACGGGCGGCACGCCACCTCGAACGATCTCGTCGATCAGCGCGATCTTGGAGTGATCAAAGATGGCGGGTGCAAGGATGATGCCCTCCGCCGCCTGTTTTGGCAGCACGGCCATGGCCGGGGCGATGGCCACGATGGCGGCAATGGCAAAGATCCACCAGGGCACGGTGCCGTGGTTGCCTCCAGCCACATCCGACGAGGGTTGCTTCAGCAGAACGGCCGAGCACAGCAGCGCCGCCGCACCAAGGCTTGCGACGGGCGAGAAGCCGATCAATTGCGCCAGCGCCAGGGCGACCGCGTTCTGTACCGCCCAGCCGAGCGCCGGCGCCACCGGCAGCGCCAGCCCATGGCCAAGCGCCAGGCGTCGCGCCAGCACATAGCCGACGCCGGTCCAGAGCAGGAGACCGACGGCGGCGCAGAGAAGGGCCGAAATAAGCGAGAACATCGCCTATCCGCATCCGGCCGCAACGGGTTCATCCCGATGCCGGGGTGCCGGCACGCTCACAGCCCGCTGAACCAGTTGAAGCCCTGCTTCTCCCAGAACCCTTCCTGGTAGGTATTGGTGACTTCGATGGCTCGTATCCATTTCGGGTTCTTGAAACCAAGCTTCACGGCGGTGCGCAGGCGCAAGGGAAAGCCAAATGGATCGGTGATCGGCTCGCGGGCATATTTTGTAGCCAGAATGGTCTGCGGATGCAGCGCCGAGGGCATGTCGATGACTTCCAGATAATCGTCATTGCCGTGGAAGGCGACGTATTTCGCCGTCAGGTCGGCGCCCACCAGCGTCAGGAACTGCTTGAGGTTGGGGCCGGACCATTGGCCGATGTAATCCCATCCCTCGACACAGATGTGCTTGATGATCTCCTCCTGCTCGGGAAGGGTATAGATTTGTTCCAGGCTCCACGGACGTGGGTCCTTGATGAGGCCGGCGAGTTCCAGCTTCCAGCCGGTGACGTCAATCGGCTTGACGTTCTCGATCTCGTAATAGGCGTTGAAGCGCGGCGGCTTCACCACCTGCGACTCCGAATAGGTCGGCGCCAGCCGGTTCGGATCGAAGATCGCAGCCTGCACCCGGTCGTTGAAAGAGGAAACCGTGCGCAGCACGCTCTGGACCTGCGGCTGCTCGGCGACGTCGCATCCGGTCAGCATGGACAGCGCACCGAGGCTTACCGCTCCGCGCAGCAGCTTGCGGCGGTCGATATCCTCGATCAGCGCGCGGTTCTCGGTGAGGATGCTCTGGTCCGGGCCGCGGCGCGGCCGGAATAATGAAGTCGGGCGTCGGATGATGGACATGGCTCGATCCGTCACATGTTCGGGGAATTGATGGAGACGGGCGCGTCGGAGTGCCGGGCATCGACCCGGGGGCCGCCGGTAAGCATCGCCAGAATGGTGCGGGGCACGAGCAGGGCGAGCGCGATGTGCACGACCATGAACAGGCATATCGCCGTCATGCCGAAAAAATGCACGAGGCGAGCGCCCTGGAAGTCGCCGAACAGTGAGACGAGGAAAGAAAATTGCACCGGCTTCCAGATGGCGAGGCCGGAAATCACCTGCAGGATAATCACCAGTATCACGCCGACATACAGCGTCTTCTGGACCGCATTGTAGTGCGTGAGGTCGGCATGCTGGAGCTTGAAGGTAAGCGCGGCCAGTGCTTCGCGGATTACCTCGCGCGGTGAGATCGGCAGCAGCAGGCGGCGAAAGCGGCCGGAAACTATCCCGTAGGTCAGGTAGGCCAGCCCGTTCAGCGCCAGGATCCACATGCCGAAGAAGTGCCATTGCAGACCGTGCTGCGCCCAGGGGCCAAGGGTGATGGCATCGGGGAAGTGCAGGAAGCCGAATATGACCTCGTCATTGTAAATCTTCCATCCGCTCATGATCATGATGATCATCGCAATCGCATTGGTCCAATGCATGATGCGTATTGGCAGAGGATGCATTTTCTTTTGCGTATTCATCTAATTTATCCATAATTGTATAATGAATAGCTAGATTATGAATATTTATACTTGTGCATTATCGCATATATTACTACATTCGGCGCTCAGAGTTATTTCAGATGAAGGATGCCTGCCATGAAGTCCACGTTGTTCTCTGTTCTTCTCGGTGTGTCCGTGCTGGGGGCGCTGCCGGGCGGCGCCCACGCGGATGATCCCGCGCCGATGCGCGCCGAAGGCGGTGCCCATACGCAGCCGATGCAGGCGCAGGATGGCCTTAGTCCCGAGCAACGCATGAACCGCCGCTTCCCGCAGAAGGTGCGCGTCGGCGACCTCGTCGGGCTGCCAATGCAGGACTACGACGATCGCATCCTCGGCTATGTCGAGAAGGTGGTTCGTACCGCCGATGGCCGGATCGTGCTGGTGATGCCGTTCGGCGGCTGGTTCGGCTATGGCGGACGCCCGGTCGGCGTTCCCATCGAGACCGTGGCAATCCTCGCCCGGCACCTGAACGTGCTGGACATTCCGCGAGAAGACTTTCCTGCGCTGCCGAGCTGGAAGGATGGCGAGGGCACACCGATCCCGGCGGACGATATCATCCGCATCGCGATCTCGCGCCGCTGAATCCGGCGAGAAGGACGACGACGACAAAGGCCGGCGGCGCGGCTGATAATTTATCATCGGCCATGCCCGGCAAGTTTCGCTACCAGCGCGCTCACATCGGCGATGTCGGAAAAGCGCTCCGGTTCTACGGCAAGTACGCGACCGAGACTGAGCGCGCGACGCTCGCAGCCGGCCCGCAGCTCCTCGTTCGCGATGGCCTCGAACTCTGCGATATGGGCGAGGCCGAGAACGCGACGATGCATCTCAAGGCCTGCAAAGCCGAGTGTATCGTGCCAGATGTCGTCGATCAGCGCGTTGAGGGCGAGGGTGGCGCCTTCGGTATCTCCCTGATGCTCCAGCAGTTCCCGCCCGCCGAGGATTCCGGAACGCTCGGTGAGCCATAGATGCGTAAATTCAGCGACGAAAACCTTCCACACCGTCTCGGCGAGATCGAGAATCCATCGACCATAAGAAGATGCGTCGTCGTCCTTCGGCTGCAGGCCGCTTTGAGCGAGACATGCCATCCAGAGATTGGCGAGCAGCGACCCGATGTCGAAGCCCATCGGCCCATAGGTCGCGAATTCGGCGTCGATTACCCGGCTGTCCTCGGCGCTGACCATGATCGAGCCGGTATGCAGGTCACCATGCAGCAGCGTCTGCATGCCGGTGCAGAAACGGGCCTTCCTTCGCAGCGCGGCAAGCTTCAGCGCCCGGTCGCCACGAATGGCGGAGACGTCGCGATCGAGAAGCGGGTTGTGACGATTGCGGACGCAATCGTGGAAGGGGTCGGTAAAGAACAGATCCTCGGTGATGCCGCACAGCTCTACATTGCCGGCAAATAACGCCATATCCGCCTTCCGACGTGCCGTCTCCATAGACCAGTCCGATCCGCGAAACAGCGTGCGCGCGAGATAGCGGCCAAGATGCCCGCCCAGCATCGGATAGCGCGTGCGCTCGATCAGGCCCCTGCGCAGGATGATGTGCGGGGTGAGATGCTCCATGATCTGGACGGCTTGCTCGCGGTCGAACAGGTGCATGTGAGGCATGCGGCCGGGATCGCGGGCACCGAGGCGCATGCTGGCCTCATATTCGAAATAGGCTCGCTCGAGCGACATCGGCCAGCTCTCGCCAACCACGCGCGCATAGGGCAGCGCCTGTTTCACCACCAGCGATCCGGCCGGCCCTTCCACGATGAATACGAGGTTGAGGTTGCCGTCGCCGACCTCGCGCACCCGCCACTCGGCCGAGCGGCCGAGCCTGCGTGTCATTTCCGGCAGGCCGCCCAGCCGGGCGCGCACCGTAGTCGGCGTTAGCGGCTCATAGGGAGATCTGGTGAGCATGTCGGTCTCCGCAGTATGGCGCGAGGACCGGACGTGCCCGTAGGGCGCCTCGCAAAAGTACCTACGCGGGTACGGCGCCGTTCATTACATCGATCACGGATTGGTGAACGGGTCAGAGCGCAGCAGTCCGGCGGCGAGTGGCCAACACAAGCGCGTGTGCCGGTAACAATCGAAACGGAACCCGCGAACTGCGGAACGACGGCGGCGTGGGTCGCCGCACAGCGGATCGGAGTTCCGATGAAACCCCTCTCTCTTCCCGTCACTGTTCTGACCGCCGTTCTGCTCTGCGCTTCGATATCTCGGGCCGCCGCCGAAACCGTGGTTACGCCGGAACGGCAGCCTGTCGTCGTCGAGCTCTTTACGAGCCAGGGATGCTCGTCTTGCCCGCCGGCCAACGCCAATCTCATCGCGCTCGCGGCGCGCGACGACGTGCTCGCCCTGAGTTTCAGCGTGACTTATTGGGATTATCTGGGCTGGAAAGACGTGTTCGGGCGGCGTGAATATACCGAGCGACAAGTGACCTACGAGCCAAAGCTCGGGCAGAGCGGGCCCTTCACGCCGCAGATGGTGGTGGATGGGCGTGCGAGCGCCATCGGGTTCGATCTGGCACAGATGCGCCAGCTGATCGGGGCGAGCCCACGCAAGCGCGGCCCTACGCTGACCCTTGCGCCGAACCGCGTCGGTGTCGGAGCCGCCGAATTGCAAGCGCCGAGCGATGTCTGGCTAGTCTGGTATGAGCCTGGCGTGGTTCAGGTCCCGGTGCGGCGTGGGGAGAATTCCGGGCGCACGCTGCCGCACAGCCATGTGGTTCATAACCTCGTCCGTCTCGGGGGATGGGACGGCCGTGCCACGACCTTCGCCACTCTGGCGACGCCAGCAGGATTGAGGGCTGCGATTCTCGTGCAGGAGAGTGATGGTGGCCCGGTCATCGCTGCGGCGACGCAGTAAAGCCTTTCCACCTGCAAATGCGCCGGAACACGCTCAGCCGGCATTCGCCTGGTAGAGCGCAGCCAGCGCCCTCAAGGCCCGGTGCAGCGATACCCGGACGCCCGTTTCGCTCATGCCGAGGCGGGTAGCGGCCTCCCGCGCCGAGCAGCCTTCGACCGTAACCGCCTGGATGACCGCGCGCTGCTGCGTCTTCAGCTTCCTCATCAGACGCTCCACCTCACCGGGTTCAGGGCCGGTGAAGGCGTCATCTGACGGCAGCACATCGACGAGGTCGTCAATCGGAACGGTCCTTTGGCCGGACCGCCGCAATACGTCGATGAGCTTGTTGCGGACGATGACCGAGATCCATGGAGTAATCGGCCGTGCCGGGTTCCATGTGCTCCTTTTAAGGTGGATCGCCAGCAAAGCTTCCTGAACCGCGTCTTCGGCGTCGGTAGCCGGTGCGCCGAAACGCGCGCAGCTGCGGCGGGCCAGCGTGCGTAGGTGCGGCGTCACGGCATGGAGAAAACGGCGATAGGCGTCGGCGTCGCCAGCTAGAGCGGCGCGCATGTTCGCCGACCATTCACCCTCGCGACTCGATTGCCTCAAGCACGCCCCCGTATGGATCCTGTCATCAGAACGGCCTAGGCCGTTTTATATCGTTCGATCTACAATCCCAAGACGCTCGCTCCAGTAGCCATGCCGACAAATCCGGACAGTTCCGAGACAGGCTGGGCGGCGCACACGGCGCCTGCGTCTTCAGGCCGGCAGAAAATCTCCCTTTCATGACCACGAAGACCGTGTCCGTTGGGATTTGCCAGCGGACGATTTCTGCGAGGTCGGGAACCGAGATGGTCCTGGCACTCTGACCGGAACCGCTGACGGAAAAATGTAAGGCCGCTGTAACGAAGCCGCCACTCGCTGCGTAGAGACTTCAAGGCGCTTAAACCGCCCAGGCGGAATGTGCCTGGTTTCATCCCAGATGCCGACCAATCGCAGGTTCCATGGACGACCGTCCCACTCGAAATGTTACGCCGCGCACTGTCGCCGCCCGCGCTTTGGGCGTGGGGCGCCCATCGCTGACGGCGTTGACCCCATCCATCGACATGAGCGCGACCTATACGCGCGACCATGACAACGGGTACAGCGCCGGCCGCGTTTATGGCCGCAAGGACAACGCGTCGGTTCAGCAGGCTGAACGATACGTTGCCGAACTCGAACACGCGCAGGAAGCGATGCTGTTCGGTTCGGGCATGGCCGCCGCAACCGCCATCTTCACGGCGCTCCCACCCACGCACATCGTCGTGCCGAGCGCGATGTACTGGGGGCTGCGTATGTGGCTGCAGGGCGCATCCCGCTACGGGCATGACATCACCTTTGTCGACATGTCCCGGTTGGACGAATTTCGTGCGGCCGTCCGTCCCGGCAGGACGGGGCTGGTGTGGATCGAAACCCCGAGCAATCCACTCTGGACAATCACCGACATCGCCGCCGTTGCCGACTATGCCCATCGTGCCGGGGCACAGGTCTGCGTCGACTCGACAGTCGCGACCCCTGTATTGACCCGGCCGCTCGATTTCGGTGCCGACATCGTCATGCATTCGGCGACCAAATACCTCAACGGCCATTCCGACGTGGTAGCCGGCGTGTTGGCTACGGCCGATCGCTCGGAGCTCTGGCTGCGTGCGAAGGATATGCGCGACCAGTCCGGCACCGTGCCCGGCTCTTTCGACGCGTGGCTGCTGATGCGCGGCCTGCGCACGCTTGATCTGCGCGTGAAGGAGCAAAGTCGGAGCGCGGCGATCCTTGCTGACCGGCTCTCCTCGCATCCGGCGATCGAAACGGTGCTATATCCGGGACTTCCACACCATCCCGGACATGCGACCGCCGCGCGACAGATGGCGAACGGCTTCGGCGGAATGCTGTCGGTGCGGGTGAAGGGCGGCGCTAAAGCCGCCATCGCGGTAGCCGCGAATGTGCAGCTTTGGCGGCGGGCCACTTCATTCGGCGGAATCGAAAGCCTGGTCGAGCATCGGCTGTCGATCGAAGGCGAGGGATCGACATGTCCCGAAGACCTCCTGCGTCTCTCCATAGGCCTCGAGGATGCCGACGATCTCTACCGGGAACTTCTCCAGTCCCTCGACCTGCTGCTCTAGCGATCCGCGGAGAATTCGATTCATGAACACGATAGCAGTCGCGGTCATCTGCAAGACGCCGGCGCCGGGTAAGTCGAAAACCCGCCTCTCGCCGCCGCTGCTGCCGGAAGAGTGCGCGCAGATCTCTTCTTGCTTCATTGCCGATCTGTCCTCCACCATCGCCAGCCTTGCAGCGGACGGCGATGTCGACGGTTATGCTGTCTATACGCCCGCCGGCAGCGAGGAGGAGCTAAAGCGGCTGCTGCCGGACAGCTTTCGCCTGATATTGCAGGGCGAGGGTAACCTCGGCGATCGTCTCGACAAGGGCATTGCCGATCTGCTGAGCGCCGGTCATGCAGGCGCGATCTTAATCAATTCCGACAGTCCGACCCTGCCGAAATCCATCCTTCGGGCCGCCGTTGATGCGCTGAAAACGGGCGACCGAGTCATTCTCAGTCCGGCGCTCGATGGCGGCTACACCCTCGTCGGGCTGTCGCAGCCGCATGCGCACCTCTTCAAGGACATCCCGTGGAGTACCGAGGAGGTCTATCGGCTCACGCTTGAGCGCGCCCGAGCGATCGGGTTGCCGGCGGTTGAACTCGATGCCTGGTACGATATCGATGATGCCGAAACCTATGCGCTGCTTGAGCGGGAGGTGGAGGGTCTGCCACTGGCGTTTGCGGCCCCCGGCTTGTCGGGCGAGAACGCACCGCGGACCACGGACTTCGTTCGCCGTCGCGCGGCATCGGGCGCCGCTGTGAAGGCCGGCGCTATGCTTTCTTCCGTCGCTGTGGTCATTCCTTGTCTCAATGAGGAGGAGCCGATCGCCGACGTCGTCCGCGACGTCCTCGCCGCAGGTGTCGAGGAGGTCATCGTCGTCGACAATGGCTCAAGCGACCGCACCGCTGAGCGCGCGGCAGCCGCCGGCGCGCGCGTGGTATCCCAGCCCATGCGGGGATACGGCCGGGCCTGCGCCGAAGGTCTTCTCGCCCTGAGGCCCGAGACCAAGATCGTGTGTTTTCTGGATGGCGATGGCAGCGATGTGCCGTCTTTCATTCCCGAGGTGGTGGAGCCGGTACTCGCCGGCACGGCCGACTTCGTCATGGGTTCGCGCCTGCGCGGCCATCGGGAATCCGGCTCGATGACGCCGCAGCAGATTGTTGCCGGGTGGCTGTCCGGCGTGCTGCTTAGGATGGTCTATGGTGTCCGTTTCACCGACATGTCGCCGATGCGCGCCATGCGGGTCGATAAGCTGGCTTCTCTCGGCATGACCGAGCGCACCTATGGCTGGAATCTTGAAATGCAGATGCGTGCCGCTGCAGCCGGCCTGCGCTGCATGGAGATACCCGTCGATCACCGCCGCCGCCGAGGTGGGGAGTCGAAAGTGTCGGGCAATCTGATGGCCGGGGTAAGCGCCGCCTGGAAGATCACCACAACCTTCATCCGGCTCGCGCGGCTGCAGAGGCGATCCAGCGCGGCCAAGGCCGGGCTCACGGCCCGCTCGCTGCCCGATGGACGGCACTGAAGTACGAGGAGAAACGGCAATGCGGGTTCTATTGACCGGTGCAGCAGGCTTCATCGGTACCCATGTCATGGACGGGCTGCTCAACCAGGGGCACGAAGTCCGGGCCATGGATTCGCTGCGCCCCGATGTGCACAAGAGCGGCAAGCCCTGGGAGGTTCCGCCGGGCGTCCACTGCCGCATCGGCGACATGCGCGATCCCGTGGCATTGGAGGAGGCGATGGCCGGCGTCGATGCCGTTATCCACCTCGCCGCCAAGGTAGGCCTCGGTGTCGATGTGAGCGACATGCCGGACTACGCATCTTCGAACGATGTGGGGACGGCCGAGGTTCTGGTGGCGATGGCCCGGGCCGGCGTGTCGCGCCTCACCTTGGCGAGTTCGATGGTGGTCTATGGAGAAGGCTTCGGCCTGTGCTCCCAGCACGGCCCGGTGCGGCCCGCGCCACGGTTCGAGCGCGCGCTCAAGGCGGGAGACTTCGAGCCGCCCTGTCCTCATTGCGGCCGGCCGCTCGACACCCAACTGGTGGTTGAAGACACCCCCTTCGATCCGCGCAATGCCTATGCTACCAGCAAGGCTGCTCAGGAGTTTTACGCCGCCAACTGGGCGCGGGCGACCGGCGGTGCGGCGGCGATGATGCGCTATCACAATGTCTATGGCCCGGGCATGCCGAAGGACACCCCCTATGCCGGGGTCGCTTCGATCTTCACCTCGGCATTGCGGCGCGGTGAGGCTCCGCAAGTCTTCGAGGACGGTCGCCAGAGGCGGGATTTCATCCATGTACGGGATGTAGCCGCCGCTACCGTGCTGGCTTGCGAACGGCACGACAGTGGGGTCAGGGCCTTTAATGTCGGATCGGGAACACCACGCACCGTTGGGGAGATGGCGGAGGCGCTTGCGAACGCACTGACCGGTCCTGTTCCGGTGGTTACGCACCGTTATCGGCTCGGCGACGTGCGTCATATCACGGCCGATTCCTCCCGACTAAGGCGCGAACTCGACTGGCGACCGGATATCGACTTTCACGACGGGATGGCCGAACTGGCTCATCTCGACGTGGAGTCCGAGCTGTCGAGCCCGCGTCACGCGATGATGTCGCACGAATGAACAGGACGTTGCTCGTTAGTATGATCCTTACCAGCGTCACGCTGAATGCGGTGGCGCAGCTTTTCCTGCGATGGGGCGCGCGATCTGCGGCGGAGTCGACCACTGGATCGTTGATCGAGTCGATCGCTTCATTGGCGCTACGTCCGTCGATCCTGGTAGGCTTGGCCTGCTACGGCGTCAGCATCCTTGTCTGGCTCTACGTACTTGGCCGCGTGGAAGTGTCGTTCGCCTATCCATTCCTTGCGCTTGGCTTCGTCATGGTCGCGATCGCCGGCTGGCAACTGTTCGGCGAGTCCATGCCGCCGATGCGGGTGGCGGGCATCGCCATCGTCGTTGTTGGTGTGCTGGTATTGGCGCGCAGCTAGCGGAAAAATCCGATGCCACGTGCTATGTGTCCGACTGCCGAGGCGAGGTCGCGTTTGCGCCGTCCGGTCAGAGAATTGGGTGGCAGATGCCGCTGGGCAGGAGCGGTGCGTTGAAGACCGACGATCTGATTGAGTTGCTCGCGAAGGACAATGCGCCGCAATGGTCGTTCCGCATGCTGTTCAGTGTCGCACTGATATGCAGTGTCGCTGTCGCTGGTGTCCTGTTCTTCGCGATGATCGGCGTGCGGCACGACTTCTTGAGCGCGGCCGAAACGATGCGTTTCCTGATGAAGTTCGTTGTCACCGTCACCCTCGCTGTTGGGGCCGTTGGTCTGGCGCAGGCAATGGCGCGTCCAGGGGCCGAATTCGGCGCGTGGCCGTGGCTGCTTGTCGCCGCGCCCGCACTGCTGATGGTGGCCGTGGTTGTGGAGTTATCCGTCGTGCCGTCCGAGGCGTGGACGGCGAGGCTGGTTGGGCAGAACGCCAGCTTCTGCCTGAAAGTCATTCCGCTGTTGTCGCTCGGCCCGTTCGCCCTTTTGCTTCTGGTTTTGCGGCGTGGCGCTCCGAGCAATCCGGGCTGTGCCGGCACTCTCGCCGGGCTGGCGTCGGGCGCTATTGCCGCAACGTTCTATGCCGCCCACTGCCCGGACGACAGCCCGCTCTTCGTTGCGGCCTGGTATAGTATTGCCGTCACGATCATGGGTGGGTTCGGCTATCTCGCCGGCCGCCGCCTGCTGCGCTGGTAGGTAGGATCAAACGCTCCATATAGAACCGCTGTGCCGACAGGAACCGCCTCGTTACGCATATTCCGGGCACGGCAATGTAACGAATCGCCCTCACCAGCGTATCCGTAGAGTATGCCGGCGGGAGGCTAATCGTGAAGACCGTCGAACTCATTGAGCTTCTGGCGCGTGACGTGCCTCACGGCTGGCCCTTTCGTGCGGTTTTTCTCGCTGCGGCTTTCGGGAGCGTGGCATTTGCCGGCGCGTTGTTCTTTTCGGCCATCGGTGTCCGGCCGGATCTTGATCATGCAGCAAGGACGGTTCGATTCCTGGCCAAATTCGTTGTCACGGTTCCGCTTGCTATCGGTGCGACGGGTTGGGTGATGGCGATGGCCTGTCCAGGATCGAAACCCGGTGCCTGGCGGTGGCTGCTCGCCGCCGCACCGATCGTTCTGCTTGGAGCTATCTGGTGCGAGTTAAGGCTTCTACCGCCCGAGGCATGGCAGGCGAGCATGACCGGTCATAACGCTCGATTCTGCCTTATGCTTATCCCGCTCCTGGCCATCCTGCCGCTCGCCTGCCTCCTGGCCGCGCTGCGACATGGCGCACCTACCCAGCCGGGACGGGCGGGAGCGATCGCCGGTCTTGCCGCTGCAAGCATAGCCGCGACCTTCTATGCAGCGAATTGCGACGACGATAGCCCGCTCTTCGTCTTGCTCTGGTATCCAATCGCTATGTCATTCGTCGTAGCTGCCGGGTATGTATTGGGTCAACGCCTGCTGCGTTGGTAATGACCTGTGTGCGCTTAAGAATGGCGGCTTTTGGCATGAGATCCAACGTCCGCTTCGGCGGCGCAAAGCGGACTTTCGCACCGGCGTGTCGGGAAGGTCGCTTTGGCTCATGATGGGACATGGCATAGCGCCCAACTACTCACTATCCACTCGACTTCGCCCGCACACAGAGCGACAGCTTGCAGGGGCGCCGGCGCTGGATCGTGACCGGCCGCCTGCCGCCGAACTCCCGGCCCGCCAAGCGCGGGCTCGCCTCAGTACAGCCGCCGGATTGACCGCGGCGTGTTCTGAGGAGAACTGGAATGACCAACGCTGCCATCCGTCGTCCGGCTCGAGTGCGTTTTCGCTCCGCGGCACTGGGCACCAAGCCCGGCCAGACACACCGTCGACATGGGAAGCGCACCGAGCCCGCTTCAGACGATCCGTCTGTGATCGAGGCCGTAGCGACCGGGTCGCCGGATCCGGTCGAAGCATCGGTGAGCCAGGCTCCTGAACAGTCCGCGCCATCAAGCCGATGCACCAAGGCAGATATCGTCCTCTCGCTGCTCCAGACGGAGCAGGGCGCTAGCATCGCTAGCTTGATGGAGGCGACTGGCTGGCAGGCGCATTCAGTGCGTGGCTTCCTCTCAGCGGTGGTGCGCAAAAAGCGCGGCCTGAACTTGGTGTCCGAGGTCAGCGCAGACGGCCAGCGCCGCTACCGGATCGATGCGTCGTCTGGGGTGGTGGCCTGACGATGAAGATCGAACAGCAGGTGATCGCGCTGGCGGAGCTGGAGGGTTCTCAGCTCCGCCAGCGCTGGGAGCAGGAGACGGGAGGTCCCGCACCCAGCGTCAGTCCCAAGATGCTGCGGCTGGCGCTGGGCTATCAGCTGCAGGCCAAAGCGTTCGGAGATCTGCCCGGACCCGCGCGGCGCAAACTGGCGCAGCTCGCCAACGGCAAAAGCCGTAGCCGGCCGATCAGTGCCGGCATGCGGCTGGTGCGCGAGTGGCACGGCATCACCCATGTCGTCACCATTGATGACCATGGAGCGGTCCACTGGAATGGCCGGGAGTGGAAATCGCTGAGCGCGGTCGCCTGTGCCATTACCGGCCAGCACTGGTCGGGACCGGCCTTCTTCGGTTTGCGTAAGACGGTGCCATCATGAAGTCGGTGCGGTGTGCCATCTATACCCGGAAGTCGAGCGAGGAGGGCTTGGAGCAGGACTTCAACTCGTTGGATGCCCAGTATCTGGCCTGCTCGGCCTATGTGGCGAGCCAGGCCAGTGAGGGATGGACGCTGCTCAGCCAGCGCTATGATGATGGTGGTATCTCAGGTGGC
>LNAP01003838.1_pt1 | contig 19225 bp, 16 predicted proteins | sample 602601 | NCBI WGS metagenome assembly LNAP01 (sample SAMN02440304, study PRJNA202911) | soil metagenome | biome: Subtropical and temperate rainforests or woodlands; isolation source: soil samples (1 kg each in a 20% v/v slurry with milli Q water) were... ...
CACCAGCTCCAGCAGGCCCATGTAGCGCGGCGGGTTGAAGAAATGGGTGATCAGGAAATCGGCCGCGAAGCTTGGCGGCAGGCCGGCGGTGATTTCCGACAGGCGGATGCCGGAGGTGTTGGAACTGACGATCGAGCCGGGTCGACGCACGCGCTGGACGCGCTCGAACAGCGCCTGCTTGATCGGTAGGCGCTCGACCACCACCTCGACGATCCAGTCGACCTCGGACAGCCACCCGAGATCCTCGTCGAAGCCGCCGGTGCGGATCAGGTCGGCCGCCGCGCGGTTCATCAGCGGCGCCGGCTTGCGCTTGAACAGATCCTGCTTGCCGCGCTCGGCCGCCTCGCGCGTCAGGTCCAGCAGCAGCACCGGCACACCGGCGTTTGCCACCTGCGCGGCAATGCCGGCGCCCATGTTGCCGGCGCCCAGCACCGCCACCTGCCTGATCGTCGTGTCCAGCGTCACCTGCGCGCCCCCCAAATCCTGTTGCTGCTTTTCCGCACTGCAACGAAGCCGTGAACCTTAATGAATGTTAGCCACCGCTGGCAAGCCGTCGGCCTTCACATCAACAGCGCCATGCCGATCGGCAGGGTAACGAAATACAGCAGCGTCGAGCCGACCATCACCGCCGCCAACAGCTCCGTATCCAGACCGAAGCGCTCGCTCAGGATCATGCTCGCCATCATGGTCGGCATCCCCATCAGCAAGGTGGTGGCGACTGTGGTTTCGCCCGCTCCGGCCACCAGCCGGGCCAGGCCATAGACCGCCACCGGCACCAGCGCCAGCTTGATGAGCGCGACGCCGGCAATCTGCCGCCAAAAAGTGCTGAAATGCCCGAACGACAGCGACATGCCGACCGTCAGCAGCATGCACGGCATGGTCGCGTAACCGAGCATGCCGGCAGCCTTGTCGATGCCCGGCGCGACGGGCACGCCCAGCAGGTTCATCGCGAAACCGACCACAAAGGCCCAGATCGGCGGCAGCGTGGCCAGCACGCGCAGGAACTGCCCCGGCCTTTGCAGGTGCTCGCCGTGGGTGCCGCAGCGCACCGCCACCCACAGCGCCAGCGACCAGAACAGCGGATTGATGCCCAGAATGTCGGCATAGATCGCGTAGCGTGCAGCGTCCGGCCCGAACAGTGCCTGCAGCACCGGAATGCCCAGCGAGATGATGTTCGGCAGGCCGCTGGCAATGACCAGCGCGCCCAGCTGCGCCGGCCCCTGCAGGGCGAACATGCGCTGCCGGAACAGCGCCCAGGCCAGACCCATGCCCAGCACGATGGCGAACATGGTCAGCGCCGGCGCCAGAATCAGGTCGGCATTCACCTGCGCGCGGATCACGGTGTGAAACGCCAGCGCCGGGTAGAACAGATACATCACCAGCCCGCCGATCACCCGTCGCACCGTCGGTGCATCCAGACCCGCCGGGCGCAGGCGGCGCCACACATACCCCAAGCCCATGATGGTGCCGACCGGCAGCAGCGCCTGTTGCAGGACCGGGGCGAGGCTGATCACGGGCGGCTCCCTGGATTTGTTCTGAATTGCTTGCCGCAGGCGGCCGGGACGGTTGCAGCCCGGCCCGGGCGCGCCGCAAGCGGCCTGCGTGCGGTATGGTAAGCGGGACTCCCCAGCGAAAATCCGCCATGCAAGCCATCCTCGCCGAACCGCGCGGCTTTTGTGCCGGCGTGGTGCGCGCCATCGACATCGTCGAGCGCGCCCTCGAACTGTACGGCCCGCCCGTCTACGTGCTGCACGAGATCGTCCACAACCCGCACGTGGTCGATGATCTGCGCAGCCGCGGTGCGATCTTCGTCGAAACCGTGGACGAAATCCCGCCCGGCGCGCGCGCCATCTTCAGCGCCCACGGCGTGGCCGACAGCGTGGTCGAGGCCGCCGCCGCGCGCGGCCTGCGCAGCATCGACGCCACCTGCCCGCTGGTCACCAAGGTGCATGGCCAGGCCCAGCGCTATGCGAATCAGGGCTACGACGTCGTCATCGTCGGCCACGCTGGCCATCCGGAAGTGGAAGGCACCCGCGGCAGCGTGCGCGGGCGGGTGCATGTGGTGGGCGAACCGGCCGAGGTCGACACGCTGGTCGTGGCCGACCCGGCGCGGGTCGCCTATGTGACGCAGACCACGCTGTCCATGGACGACACGCGCGACGTGATCGACGCGCTCAAGGCGCGTTTTCCGGCCGCCCGCGGCCCGGACACCAACGACATCTGCTACGCCACGCAAAACCGCCAGAACGCCGTCAAGGCGCTGCTTGCCGACATCGACGTGCTGCTGGTGGTCGGCGCCCACAACAGTTCCAACTCGAACCGCCTGCGCGAGGTCGGCGAGCGTGCCGGCAAGGCGGCCTACCTGCTCGGCGATGCCGCCGATCTGGATCCGGCCTGGTTCGGGCCGGACACGCGCATCGGCATCACGGCCGGCGCCTCCACGCCGCAACGGCTGGTGGATGCCGTCATCGAACGCCTGAAAGGCTTGGGCCTGGACGCCATCGACACCCAGGTCGGCGTGGCCGAAGAAGCCATCTTCCGCCTGCCGCCGGAACTGGCGCGCCCGGGCCGCGGCCGCCTGCCCGCCGACCTGCGCTGACAACAGTCACCGCGCGTTTCTGACGCCGGCCTCAGCCGCCATCGGCGGCCAGCGCATCGGCCTGTTCGGCACAGTCGAACACGGCCCCCAGCGCCTGGTCGACGTTTTCCAGCCACACGAACTCCAGGTGTTCGCGGGCGCTGGCCGGGATGTCGTCGTAGTCCTTCTTGTTGCGCGCCGGCAGCATCACCCGGCGGATGCCGGCGCGGTGCGCGGCGACGATCTTTTCCTTGATGCCGCCGACCGGCAGCACCAGGCCGCGCAGGCTGATTTCGCCGGTCATGGCGGTATCCGCGCGCACGCAGCGGCCACTGTGCAGCGAGTGCAGGGCCACGAACATCGCCACGCCGGCGCTGGGTCCGTCCTTGGGGATGGCGCCGGCCGGCACGTGCACGTGGATGTCGTGCTTGTCGAAGGAATCCGCTTCCAGGCCCAGCGTGTCGGCGCGGGCCTTGAGCAGGCTAAGGGCCGCCTGCACGCTTTCCTTCATCACGTCGCCCAGCTGGCCGGTCAGGATCAGCTTGCCGTTGCCCGGCACGCGGCTGGCCTCGATGAACAGGATGTCGCCGCCGACCGGGGTCCAGGCAAGACCCGTGGCCACGCCCGGCATGGCAGTGCGCATGGCCAGTTCCGAGTCGAACTTGCGCGCACCCAGAATGGCCGGCACGTCGTCCGCATCGATGCGCTGCAAGCCCGTCTGGCCCTCGGCCACGCGCACCGCGACATGCCGCAGCACGGCGCCGATTTCGCGCTCCAGGTTGCGGCAGCCGGCCTCGCGCGTGTAGCCGTCGATGATCACGCCGATGGCGGCGTCGGTCAGTTCCACCTGTTCGGCGCTCAGGCCGCAGGCTTTCAGTTGCCGGTCGATCAGGTAGCGACGGGCGATCTGCAGCTTGTCCTCCTGCGTGTAGCCGGGCAGTTCGATCACCTCCATGCGGTCGCGCAGCGGACCTGGGATGTTGTCGAGCACGTTCGCGGTGGCGATGAACATCACCTGTGAAAGATCGAACGGCACCGCCAGGTAATTGTCGCGGAAGGAATTGTTCTGCTCCGGGTCGAGCACTTCCAGCAGCGCCGACGACGGGTCGCCGTGAAAGCCCTGGCCGAGCTTGTCCATCTCGTCGAGCATCAGCACCGGATTGCGCGTGCCGGCCCGGCGGATGGCCTGGATGATGTTGCCCGGCAACGCGCCCACATAGGTGCGCCGGTGGCCGCGGATTTCCGCCTCGTCGTGCACGCCGCCGAGTGACACGCGCAGGAACTTGCGGCCCATGGCACGGGCGATGCTCTGGCCGAGCGAGGTCTTGCCCACGCCCGGCGGCCCGACGAAGCACAGGATCGGGCTCTTGCCCTCGGGGCTGAGCTTGCGCACGGCCAGGTGCTCCAGGATGCGCCGCTTGATCTTGTCCAGGCCCCAGTGGTCCTCATCCAGCACCTTGCGCGCGGCAGGGATGTCCAGGCTGTCGGTGCTGGCGACGCTCCACGGCAGCTCGGTCAGCCAGTCCAGGTACGTGCGCAGCATCGGGTACTCGCCGGAGGCCTCGGGCATGCGCTCCAGGCGCTTGAGTTCCTTGCGCGCGTGCTGTTCGACCTCTTCCGGCATGCCGGCCTTGGCGATGGCCTCGGCGATTTCCTGCACCTCGGCCGCCTGATCGTCGGCTTCGCCCAGCTCTTTCTGGATGGTTTTGAGCTGCTCGCGCAGCACGAACTCGCGCTGGCGCTCGTCCAGCTTCTCGCGGGTCTGCTGGGAGATGTCGCGCGAGATCCGCAGCACCTCGATGCGCCGCGCCAGCAGTTCCGACACGCGCATCAGGCGCTGCGGCAGGTCCATCAGCTCGAGGATTTCCTGTTTCTCCTCGGGCTTCAGGTCCATGTAGCTGATGATCAGGTCGGCCAGCGCCGAGCCGGTCGGCGTCGACTGGATGGCGTGCACCCGTCTGCGGCAGCAGTTCGAGCGCCTGCAGCGCCTGCTGGCGCAGGCTCAGTACGCGCGCCTCGGCGTCGACTCCGGTTTCCGGCGCGGCCGGCAGGCGCTCCACCCGCGCCAGCAGATACGGGTGACCGGGGATGAAGTCCAGCACCCGGAACCGCTCCTCGCCCTGGCACACCAGGTGGTGCGCACCGTCCTGGGCGGACACGAAGCGCAGCACGCTGGCCACGGTGCCGACGCGGTACAGGTCGTCCGGGCCGGGGTCGTCGATGCTGGCGTCCTTCTGCAGCAAAAGACCCAGCGGCCGGTCGCTGCGCGCGGCTTCCTGCGCGGCTTCCACCGAGCCCTTGCGGCCGACCGTGAGCGGCATCACCACGCCCGGAAACAGCACCAGGTTGCGCACCGGCAGGATCAGCAGCACGTCGTCGCCGACCGTGCTCACGGCCGCGGCGGTGACTTCGGGGTTGTTCGCGTTCATGTTCATTCTCCGGTCAGCGAGTCGACCCGGTGCAGCACCAGCACCAGGCAGCCGTGGTTCAGTTCCAGGCGGTCGATCTGATAGACGCCCGGCGGCAGGCGCAGGCGCCGCTCGAAGCGCCCGCGCGGAATTTCCAGGCGCTGTACCTGATGGCCGCGCAGGGCGTCCGGCAGGCGCCGCTCGCCGGCGATCACCAGCATGGCGCCGTCGATGCCGACCTCCAGCCGCTCGGCGGTGACGCCGGGCAGCGCGGCCATGATCACCAGCTCGTTGCCGGTGGCGTAGATGTCCACCGGCGGCTGCCAGGCGCGCGCCGCGCCGCGCCGGCCCGGCGGGTCGAAAAACTGTCGCTGCAGGCGTTCGGCCTGGTCGAGCATCGAGCAGGCCTCGGCCCACATCCAGCGTTCCAGATCACGCGATGGCATGGCGATCCTCCGTGCAGTGTTCAGGCGCAGGCCGGCAGCGTGCCGACCCGGCCGTGGGCCAGACTGGCGGCCAGCGCCGGCGGCAGGTCCAGTTCCACCGCCACCGGCAGGTGGTCGGACATCGGATGGTCCAGCACCCGCGCGTGGCGCACCTTCAGGCTCGGCGACAGCAGCACGTGGTCGAGGTTACGCCGCGGCCGCCAGGACGGGTAACTGTGACCCTCGGTGTCGGCCACGTGCAGCCCGGCATTGATCAGACTGGAGTGGCGCTGCAGCTGCCAGGCCGGGCAGTTCATGTCGCCCAGCAGAATCAAGTCCTTGCAGTGCGCCGACAGCCGCGCCAGATAGCGCAGCTGGCGCTGGCGCGAGCGCTGGCCCAGCGACAGGTGCACCGCCAGCACGTGCAGCGGCCGGGCCTCGCTGCCGAAGCTCACCAGCAGCGCGCCGCGTCCGGGCAGGAAACCGGGCAGGCGGCATTCGCGGATGCCGGTCGGCGGCAGACGGCTGAGCACGGCAATGCCGTGGCGGGCCAGCGCCCCGTAGTTGCGGTTCACCTGCAGGTGCCAGTTTGGAAAGCCGGCCCGCTCGGCCAGGTACTGGGCCTGGTTCACAAAGGCGCCGCGGTAGGAACCGGCATCGATTTCCTGCAGCGCCACGATGTCGTGGTCGCGCAGCACGGTGGCGATCTGGTCGAGGTTCTCCTGACGCCCGCCGAACGGCAGCACATGCCGCCAGCCGCGCGTCAGATACTGGCGGTAGCGGCCGGTGTCGATGCCGACCTGGATGTTGTAGGTCAGAACGCGCAGGCGATTTTCGGGATGAGACATGGGGTGTCCGGACGCGCCGGGATCGGCACTGTGTGTTGCAAGATGGGGTCGGTGCGGCGGTGCGCAAGGGCGACCGTCCCGGGGCTTGGACCACGTTGCGGGCTGCGTGGCATGTTGGCATGGGCCGGGGGCCGGCGGCTGTGATGTCAATCAGACGGGGCCGGCGTGGTGCTGGTTGATTCGCGGCGCGGGCGACGCTCCCACAATGAGGGCGCCGTTCCCACAACGGGGGCACCGTGTGGGAGGCCCGCCCTCGGGCCGAACTGCTACCGTTTGCCAAGATGTGATGTTCTGACCCGAAATATCCGCCATAGCCATGCCGATACTCGACCATCCCCTGTCCGGCCCCGCCTGTCTGTGGCGGGGATTCCGGTGCCTGTTCGATCGCCGCTGGCGCAGTCTGGTGCTGGCGCCGCTGGCCATCAACGCGCTGCTGTTCGGAGCCGGCAGCGTGTGGGCTGCCGGGCGCGTGGCGGCGGCCGTGCGCTGGCTGCAGGATGCGCTGCCGGGCTGGCTGGACTGGCTTGCGTTTCTGGCCTGGCCGCTGTTCGGTCTGGCCCTGCTGCTGGTGTTCGTGTATGCCTTCACGGCGCTGGCGAACCTGATCGGGGCGCCGTTCAATGTGATCCTGGCGCGCCGCGTGAGTGGCGATGTCGCGCCGCCGGCCGGCGGCTGGCTGGGTGAGGCCGCACAGGCGATGCTGAGCGAACTGCGCAAGCTGGGCTACTTCCTGGTGCGGGCCGTGCCGCTGGGTCTGCTGCTGTGGGTGCCGGGCCTGAACCTGGTCGCCGGACCGCTGTGGCTGCTGCTGGGGGCGTGGCTGCTGGCGCTCGAGTACCTCGACTACCCGCTGGGCAACCGGGGCCTTGATTTTGGTGCCGTGCGCCAGACGGCCGCTGCCATGCCGCTGCGGGTGCTGGGCTTTGGCGGCAGCGTGCTGCTGCTGGGCGCGGTGCCGATCGTGAATCTGCTGCTGATGCCGGCGGCGGTGATCGGTGCCTGCCTGCTGGTACGGGACGACGATAGGGACTGAACAGCGGGACTCGACTAGGGGCCGTGGTCTTGCCAGGCATCGCGACACGGAACCCAAAAAGCAAGGTTGCCGCGTCCCGCGGCGCGCTCCTCGCAACGACGGGGGCAAAGCCGGCGCGGTGCCATCAACCCATCAACCTGGACCGCTCCACCCTGGCTGTCGCTTGCCCGTCAGGGCGCAATCTGCGCCAAGGGCCGGTGCCGTTCCAAAAGACCCAGCGCCTCGGCCGCCGCCCGGTACGTGACATAGCCATCCAGGGTGTTGACGCCCGCCCCCAGCGCCGGGTCGCTGAGCAGCGCCGCGCGGCCACCAGCGGCCAGTGTTTGCAGATACGGCAGCGTCGCCTGCGTCAGGGCCACGGTGGCGGTGCGTGGGTAGGCGCCCGGCATGTTGGTGACGCAGTAGTGGATGACGCCGTGCACCGGGTACACGGGGTCGGAGTGGCTGGTCGGGTGGGCGGTTTCCACGCAGCCGCCCTGATCGATGCTGACATCCACGATCACCGTGCCGGGCCGCATGCGGCGGACCATGTCGGCGCTGACGACGTGCGGCGCGCGGGCGCCGGGCAGCAGCACGGCGCCGATCAGCAGATCCGCCTGCGCCAGTTCGGCGGTGATCGCCTCCGGCGTCGACAGCCGCCAGCTCACGTTCGCGGGCAGGTGCTTCAACAGCGCCGCGCCGTGCTCGGCGTCGATGCCGTAGACGATGACCTCGGCGCCCAGTGCCGCCGCGCTGGCCGCGGCATGCTGGCCGACCACGCCATCGCCGACCACCAGCACCCACCCGTGCGGCTCGCCCAGCACGCGGCCGAGCTGCACACCGATGCCGCCGTGCGGTCTGGCCAGGTACCAGGCGCCGACGGCCACCGCCATGTTGCCGGCGATGGCGCTCATCGGCGCCAGCAGCGGCAGGTGGCCGGCGGCGTCGCGCACGGTCTCGTAGCCGATGCCGGTGGTGCGACTGGCCAGCAGGGCCTCGGTCAGGGCCGGATCGACGCCGGCCAGGTGCAGGTAGGTGAACAGCATCTGGCCGCGCAGGTAGCCGTACTCGGCCGGCAGCGGTTCCTTGACCTTGACCACCAGATCGCAGTCCCAGGCACCGGCGGCGTCGGTCAGCACCGCCCCGGCGGCGACGTACTCGGCATCGGCAAAGCCGGAACCGACGCCCGCGCCGCGCTGCACGCGCACGACGTGCCCGGCGCCGGTCAGGGCCGCCGCGCCTACCGGCGTGAGGGCCACGCGGCTTTCGTTGTCCTTGATCTCGGTCGGGATGCCTATGTTCATGACGGACTCTTCGCTTGGGGACGATGCCGTGGCGCGGCAGCGGCCACAGTCAGAGCATCCGATGGGTTTCCGATTCGGTTATCGTGCAAACCTTGTACCAGACTCTTGGACTGTTTCCGGGCATGACGTTTTCCGTCCTTGCCGCGGTCGCCGTGGCGGCCGGGCTGCTGGCCCTCGTGCTGGCGATTTTTCTGATCCAGACGCGCGGCCGTCTCAATGCGAACCAGCGGCAGGCCGCGGAGCTCACGACCGAGCTCGACAGCCTGCGCGCCCAGCGCCAGTCGCTGGCCGAGGAGCGCGCCCGGCTGCAGGCCGACACCGCCCGGCTTGCTCCGCTGGAGGCGCAGCTGCGCGAAAAGTCCGACCAGGCGCAGGCGCTGGCCGTGCGTCTGGAACGCGCCATGACCGAGCTGTCGGAGGAGCGCCGCCGCAGCGAGGACAAGCTGGCCGTGCTGCAGGAAGCGCGCGGGCAGTTGACCGAGCAGTTCAAGAACCTGGCGCAGGAAATCCTGGAAGACAAAAGCCGCCGTTTCACCGACCAGAACAAGACCAATCTGGAAGCGCTGCTGAATCCTTTGCGCGAGCAGATCGGGGGCTTCCAGAAGCGCGTGGAGGACGTCTACGACAAGGAATCGCGCGACCGGGTGTCGCTTTTGAAGGAAATCCACACCCTGCGCGACCTGAACCAGACCATCGCCGTGGACGCCGTGAATCTGACCAATGCCCTCAAGGGCCAGACCCGCACCCAGGGCGTGTGGGGCGAGATGGTGCTCGAACGCGTGCTGGAACAGTCCGGCCTGCAGAAGGACCGCGAGTACGAGCTGCAGGTCAGCGTCAGCAGCGAGACCGGCCGCCAGCGGCCGGACGCCATCGTGCATCTGCCGGACGGCAAGGACGTGGTGATCGACGCCAAGGTATCGCTGACCGCCTACGAGCGCTACGCCAGTGCCGCGGACGATCTGACCCGCGCCCAGGCACTGCGCGAGCACGTGGCCTCCCTGCGCGCGCACATCCGCGGCCTTGGCGAGCGCAACTATCAACTGCTGCCGGGCGTGCGCTCGCTCGATTTCGTGCTGCTGTTCGTGCCGATCGAGCCGGCCTACATGGAAGCCCTGCGCGCCGAGCCGGCGCTGTTCAGCGAGGCGCTGGAGCGCAACATCGGCCTGGTGAACCCGACCACGCTGCTGACCACGCTGCGCATGATCCAGAACGTGTGGCGCTTCGAGCACCAGAGCCGCAACGCGCAGGAAATCGCCCGCCGGGCCGGTGATCTTTACGACAAGTTCGTCGGCTTCGTGCAGGACCTGGACACCGTCGACAGCCGCCTTGCCAGCACCCGCACCGCCCTGGATGCGGCGCGCAACAAGCTCGTCAGCGGCCGCGGCAACCTGGTCAAGCGGGCCGAGGACCTGAAGGCGCTGGGCGTGGAGGCCTCCAAGTCCCTGCCGGCGGCGCTGCTGGACCAGGCGCAGGCGGAACTGTCGGCGCCCGAGTCGGCCACCGCCGACGGCTTCTGAGACCCGCGGCCGGCGCAGGGGGAGAGCGTGTCCGATCGTCTGGTGGCCCGCCTGGGCGCGCGCTTTTACTACGGCTGGGTGGTGCTGGCGGTGGCCGCGCTGGGCGGCTTCATCTCCGCCGGCAGCAGCCAGATGTACATCGGCTCGGTGCTGCTGGCCATCACGCAGGACACCGGCTGGACGCACACCGCCATCTCCGGGGCGCTGCTGGCCGGCACGCTGGTCGGCGGGCTGATCTCGCCGCTGGCCGGCGCCTGGGTGGATCGCCACGGACCGCGGGCACTGATGAGCCTGGCGGCGCTGGCGATGGCCGGCGGCTTCGCCTTGATGGGCTGGAGCCCGAGTCTGCTGGTGTTCTATCTGGGCTACATGCTGGCCCGTGGCGCCGCGCAAGGAGCACTCGGCGGCGCGGCGCAGCGGGCCATCGCCGTGCACTGGTTCCTGCACTACCGCGGCCGGGCGCTGGGCATCGCCTCCATGTCGGTGCCGCTGGGCGGGGCGGCCATGGCCTTTGCCGGTGCCTACGCGCAGCGGCACGGCTGGGACTGGCGCGAGATCTTCGTGGCCATGGCCGCATTGAGCGTGCTGGCGGTCGTGCCACCGGCACTGGTGCTGCTGCGCAGGAGTCCGGAGGCGCTCGGCCTGGTGCCGGACGGTGGGCCGGTGGCGGCGCGCGTTGCCACCGGCTGGCGCCGCGCGCGACCAATCGGCAACGAATACCCGTGGACCCTGCCACAGGCGCTGCGCACCTGGACGCTGCGCCTGCTGATGGCGGCTGCGGTGACGGCCATCGCCGCCAACGGCACGGTCGTCTTCTACCACGTCACGTATCTGGCCAGCCGCGGCGTGTCGCAGGTGCAGGCGGTGACCGCGGTCAGCGTCCTGGCACTCACCGGCGCGCTGGCCAACGTGGTCTGGGGCTACTTGTCGGAGTTCTTTTCCGAGCGGCGCCTGGCCATCGTCTCGCAACTGCTGGCGGCCGGCGGCATCCTGCTGATGCTGGGCGTGGACACGGCCACCGGCGCACTGGTGCTGTCGGCGGTGCTGGGCCTTCTGGTGCGCGGCGAGGGCTCACTGACCGGGCTTATCCTGTCCAACTACTTCGGCCGCTTCGCGTTCGGACGCATCGCCGGCCTGATGGCCAGCTTCCAGCTGGTAGGGCTGGGCCTGGGGCCGGTGATCGCGTCCGCCGTGTACGATGTTTCGCATTCCTATGCTGCCATCTATGGCCTGGTCGCCGCCGGTTACGTCGGTTCGGCCGGCCTGTATATGCTGGCGCGCCCGCCCTCCCCGCCGGCGGACTGAGCCTCGTCCCGTTTTCCGAAACCACTCGCAAGGAGCTGAACAATGAACTTTTCCGAACTGGTCCGCGCCCGGCGCAGCGTGCGCGACTACGACCTCTCGCAGCCGGTCACCGACGCCGATCTGCAGGCGATCTTCGAGGAGGTGATCCTGAGCCCCAGCGCCTTCAACCTGCAGCAATGGGCCTTCGTGGTGGTGCGCGAGGCGGAGCAGAAAAAACGCCTGCGCGCCGCATCCATGGACCAGGCGCAGGTCGAGAACTGCGGTGCCGCCATCGTGGTGTGCGCCAAGCTGGACGCCCACCTCGACGCGCCGACCGTCTTTGCCCAGGCGCCGGAACCGATACGCGAGCGCATGATCGGCATGACCGCCCAGATGTATGGCGGCAATGCGCAGTTCGCGCGGGACGAGGCCATCCGCGGCGCCAGTCTGGCCGCCATGACGCTGATGTATGCCGCCAAGGCGCGCGGCTTCGACACCGGCGCCATGATCGGCTTCAACCCGCAGCAGGTGGCCGAAGTCGCCGGCCTGACCGACAACTACATCCCGGCCATGCTGATCGTGATGGGTCGCGGCACCCCGCCGGCCACCCCGCGCGGCTACCGCAAGCCGGTCAGCGAGGTGGTTAAGCTGGAGCGCCTGGACGGCGCCGGACTTGCCTGAGAAACGCGGCCCGCCCCGGGCCGAATGCCTGGCCCGGGCTTGTGGGAGGCCCGCCCCGGGCCGAATCTGTGATTGGAAGATTCGCGGCGGGGGCGCCGCTCCCACAGGGGCGCCGCTCCCGCACGAGCGTTGCCGATCCGGGCCTATGCCACGGCCCGCTGCAGCCGATCGTTGACCGCTCGCCAGGATTCGTCCCGTGGCGGGGCCTCGACCAGCAGGCATGAAAAGCCGCGGCCGTCGAGTTCGCGCAGCGCGGCATATAGGCCCTGGCCGTAGGCAGCCGGATCGTCGGGAAGGGCGATGCAGTTCTGTCCGACGGTGCGCCCGAGTGCCAGCACGCCCACGGACTGCCCGAGCGCCGCCAGCTCGGCCAGGCGTCCCGGCAGGGCGGCGCTTTCGACCAGTTCGGCTGGCGTGCGCGGCGCGTAGTGCCGGGCCAGCAAACCCGAGACACGCGGGGCAGGTCCCGCCGCTGTCGCGCCATCGGTCATGGCCGCGCTGCCGATCACGCGGGCGATGTCCGCCGCGCCGATGGCGCCGGGCCGCAGCACCACCGGCGCGCCGCGGCTCAGATCGACGATGGTCGATTCAAGACCGACCCGGCACGGCCCGCCGTCCAGGATCAGCGGCACGGCATCGCCGAACTCGGCCCGTACGTGCGCGGCGGTGGTGGGGCTGATGTGCCCGAAGCGATTGGCCGACGGCGCCGCGATGCCGCTGCCGAAGGCCCGCAGCAGGGCCAGCGCCACGGGGTGGTCCGGCACGCGCAGGGCCACCGTGTCCTGCCCGCCGGTGACTGCTTTGGGCACACGCGCGCCGCGGGCCAGGATCATCGTCAGCGGACCCGGCCAGAAGGCCCGCGCCAGCGCCCGCGCGGCCTCCGGCACGCTGGCCGCCCAGTTGTCGAGCGGCTCGTCGGGCGGCAGGTGCACGATCAGCGGATGCTCGGCCGGTCGGCCCTTGAGGGCGAAGATGCGCGCCACGGCGGCCGGGTTCAGCGCATCGGCGCCCAGGCCGTAGACGGTCTCGGTGGGCAGGGCCACCACCTGCCCGGCGCGCAGCAGTGCCACTGCCTTGGCGATGAGGGCGTCGGTCACGGTGCCAGCCGGTCGATGTGCGCCGCCAGAATGAAATCGTTGCAGCTGAGCCCCCCCACCGAGTGCGTCCACAGGGTGATTTCGACCCGGCCCCAGGCCAGCAGCAGCTCGGGGTGGTGGTCCTGCACCTCGGCCAGCGCGCCGATGCGGTTGACCAGCGCCAGACCGCTCGCGAAGTCGGGCAGGCGGTACAGGCGCCACAGGTGATGGCCGTCCACCACCTGCCAGGCGGCGTCGATCTGCGCCTGCAACGCCTGCCAGTCCGGTGGCGCCAGGGGCGGCGTGCCGGCCGGCAGGGGCGCGCAGTGTTGCCGGGCAAGGTCGGTCATGGCTCAGGTCCGCTGAAACAGGGCGATCGACTCCACATGCGCAGTGTGGGGAAACATGTCGACGATGCCGGCCCGCGCCAGCCGGTAGCCGTGGCCGACCAGCAGGCCGGCGTCGCGCGCCAGCGTGGCCGGATTGCACGACACGTAAACGATGCGCGCCGGGCCCGATTTTGGCACTGCGCCGCACAGGGCCTGCGCGCCCGATCGGGGCGGGTCCAGCAGCCAGGCATCGCAGCGGCCGATGCGGGTCAGGGCGGCCGGGGCGTCGTCATAGAGATTGGCCTGCTCGAAGCTGCAGTTCTCGGCCAGGCCGGCCCGTTTGGCATTGGCGCGGGCGCGCGCCACCAGCGCCGCCTCGCCTTCCAGGCCCAGCACGCGGGCGCCGCGCGTTGCCAGCGCCAGGCTGAAGTTGCCGACGCCGCAGAAAAGATCGGCCACCCGCTCGCCGGCTTGCGGCGCCAGCAGGTCCACCGCCGCCGGCACCAGGCGCTGGTTGATGGCGAAGTTGACCTGCGTGAAATCGAGCGGCCCGAATTCGAGTTCCAGACCGAAGGCATCCAGCCGGTACGTGGGCAGACGATCGCCGCCCGGCGGCAAGGGGTGGACGGTGTCCGGCCCCGCCGGCTGCAGGAACCAGCGCACGCCGTGCGCCGCGGCGAAGGCGGCCAGGGCCGTGCGGTCGGCGTCGGACAGCGGCGCGAGGTGGCGCATGACCAGCAGCACCTCATCGTCGGTGGCCGTGACCTCCAGTTGCGGCACCTGCTCCGCGACCGACAGGTCACCGATCAGCGTGCGCAGCGGGTCGATCAGCGCCGACAGGCGCGCGTGCAGCACCGGGCAGTCGTGCATGTCGGTCAGGAACGACGACCGCCGCTCGCGAAACCCCACCAGCACGCCGCCGCGCCTGGACACCCGCCGCACGCCCAGACGCGCGCGGCGGCGGTAATGCCAGGCCGGCCCGACGATCGGGTCCAGCCAGCGCGCCGACTGCACGCCGCCGATGCGCGTCAGCTTTTCCGCCAGTTGCGCCTGTTTGTCCTGCACCTGCGCGGCGTGGTCCTGGTGCTGCAGCATGCAGCCGCCGCAGCGCGCATAGGCCGCACAGGCCGGGGTCACCCGCTGCGGCGAGGCCTCCAACACTTCGGTGACCGTGGCCTCGTCGTAGTTGCTGTGCCGGTGTACCAGCGCTGCCCGTACGGTCTCGCCCGCCAGCGCACCTTCGACAAAGCACAGCTTGCCGTCGATGTGGGCGACGCCCTGGCCGCCATCGGCCATGCGCTCGATCAGCATCGGCTCAGGCAGGGGCTGCGCGACCGGAGGGCGCACACGGCGGTTGCTGCGGTTCATGGGGACACAGGGAAGCGGCGGCAGGGCCGGCATTATCCGGAATTAGCCCCTGCCGTACCGGCCACGGGTGCCCATGACCGAGTGGGTCCCGCAATCAGATCAGGCTTTCAGGCTCCTGCCGGTCGAGCGGTCAGGCCGATGCTTGCGCCATGGCGCGCTGCGGCGCCAGGTACCCGCAGGAGCAGGCGCCGGGCTTGCCCCGGCCGTGTCAGACGCTGATCCGCCGGCGGCCCGATGTGGCGAATCCGGCGCACGCCAGCCCGGCCAACAGCAGCGCCCAGGTGTCGCCTTCCGGCACGGCGCTGATCTGCAACTGTATCCAGTCCTGGTAGGGCGCGATCACGGTGCCGCCACCGGCGGCGCCGAAGGCGACATTGCTGCCACCGGTGCTGCCGTTGAAGGCACCTATGCCCGCCAGCAGCCAGGTGCCGTCGCGCTGCACGAACACCGGCGCACCGGAATCACCGCCTGCAAAACCGGCCTCGAGGTTCGCGCCCAGGCTTCCGGCGCCCCACACGCCGTTGCCCGTCGGGCCATCGAAATCGAACATGAAGACTTCACTCGCGCCGTTGGTGACATCGTCGTCCGCCAACAGCTGGTCCACCACGTTCTGGCCGACGCGCTTGACGTTCGGGGTCGCTGGCACGGTCGCGCCGTCGGTGCCGTTGCCGCCGGCGCCGTAGCCGACCATGGTGATGGTCTCGCCCATGCCAAGCGGAGCACCGGAAAGAGCATAGGAGGGGATGCCGCCCTGGACCGGCGCTGCCAGGCGCACCAGGGCGAGGTCATCGTGCCAGACGCCATCCGCACCGGCCGTAGTGCCGGTATATCCGGAGTAGACGAATACCGCCTCGGCGGTGAAGGTCTGCATGGCGCTGCCGTCGACATTGAGGCTGAACTGGATGCTGCCGGGCGCACGGCCGCTGACCACATGCGCGGCGGTGAGCACGTACCGATCGCTGACCAGCGCCCCGCTGTAGGTGCCGCCGTTGATGCTGAGCGAGCCGACGCCGGCCCAGGGCGAGTCGGCGCTGTTCGGGGCGACGCCGCTGCCGCCGACGATGGCCTGTGCACCGGTGGAGACCAACAGGGCCAAGCCCGCCAGGGCGAGGCGCATCGGGGGAGCCGCAGTGGCATTTGTCATTGTTCGTTCCCTTTGCGTGAGATTGTTTGTAGGAGTTTGCACCTTACGTGTCACGAGCGGGCCGGACCTTTAGTTCAGGGCGCCACCTGGATGCGGTTCTGCGGGCCGGGCGCCACGCCGACCGGGCGCGCCGCGAAGTAGGCCTCCAGGGCATCCAGGTCCTGCGCGCCGCCCAGCCGGCCTGTGCCCTGCTGCAACACGTAGATCTGGTCGCCGCCGTCGGCCAGGAAGCTGTTCACCGTCACCCGGTAGCTGCCCGCCGGATCGATGGGCGCGCCATCGATCCGGATAGAGGCCGGATCCACGTTGTCGCAGGGGGTGCCCTTTTCGCGCCAGGCGTAGGTGAAACCTTCGGACACCTGCAGGATGCGGTTGAACGGCTGCCCGGCCGCCGGCGCGCCGGCCGGATAACCCACCGTACAGCCGGTGAACTGCTGCTCGAGCAGGGTATGGATCTGCGCGCCGCTGAGGGTCATGGTGACCAGCGAGTTGCCGAACGGCTGGGTGGTGAAGGCCTCGCCGTAGGTGACGTCGCCATCGGCCTTGCCCGGCGCGCTGAACGGCAGGTCGGCGCGGATGCCGCCGGGGTTCATGAAGGCCACCACGGCATCGCCGAAGCCTGCGTCGTCGGTGGCGTCCAGCTGCGCATCGGCGATCACGTCGCCCAGAGACGACTCGCCGGCGGCGTTGCTGGTGCGGGTCAGGGTGGCGGTGATCTTGCCGATCACGCGCTTGCGCGGACCGTCCGACAGCGCCACGTAGTTGGCCAGCAGCGGCATGAGCGCCGGGTCCTCGGCCACGCTGGCGTTGTTCGGAATCGGCACGTTGTTGGCCGCCACGCTGAGCACGTCGCGGCGGCGGGTGTCGATGGTCAGGTCGATGTCGCTGACCAGCCGGCCGAACGAGCCGGCCGAGGTCACCCGCACCGACACGCCGTCGCGGTTGGCGATCAGGCAGTTGTAGGCGGCGTGGGTGTGGCCGGAGACGACCAAATCGACCTCGCCATCCAGGCGATTGACGATATCGACGATCGCGCCCGACACGCCGTCGCAGCCGTTGACGCCACCGCCTGTAGTCACGCCGCCCTCGTGGATCAGCACCACCACGCTCTGGATGCCCTGCGTGCGCAGTTTGCGAATCTGCGCGTTGACGGTGTCGGCTTCGTCCCGGAACTCCAGACCGGCCACGCCGGATGGGGTGACGATGGTCGGCGTACCTTCCAGGGTCATGCCGATGAAGGCCACCTTGTTGCCCAGGAAATCCTTGACGCCGACGCCGGGAAACAGCGTCTGGCCGCTGGCCACATCGACCACGTTGGCGGCCAGGAACTTAAAGCCGGCGCCGGCGAACTGGCCGTCCCTCAGGTCATCGGTCAGGCCCAGGCCGGAGTTCGGGTCGGTCGGGTGGTTGCCGCCGTTTTGCATGCGCAGCAGCTCGGCGCGGCCCTCGTCGAACTCGTGGTTGCCGACGGCGTTGAAGTCGATGGCCAGGCGGTTCATGGCCTCGATGGTCGGCTCGTCGTGGAACAGGGCGGACACCAGCGGGCTGGCGCCGATCAGGTCGCCGGCCGACACCACCGCGTGCAGCGGATTGGCGGCGCGCAGGCCGTTGATCACGGTGGCCAGGCGCGCCACGCCGGGGTTGCTGCCGGCCGCTTCGATGTTGCCGTGAAAATCATTGAACGCGATCAGCTTGACCGTCAGCTGTGCGCCGACCTGCGATCGCGGCGCGGCGGCGATCAACTTCGCCCGCTCGAGCGGGCGCAGGGCACCGGCCTGCACGGGCGCCCGCGTGACCTCGGTCACGTGACGCAGAAAAGCCGCGCGGTTGCCCCAGGCGTCCTCGTCGCGGATCAGTCCGTCCAGCGTCTGGCAGCTGGCGTCGAGGGTGCGGTCGGCCACGCCGGTGTCGAAATCGCCAAAGCGCACATTGCCGCTGGGCGCGGTGCAGGCGGCCTGCAAAGCTGGCGCGGCGAGGCCGGCCAGCAGAAGAAGGGTGGCGGTTTTGCGGTCCATCGAGGTGCTCCCTGTCGGTTGTCGGGTCCGGCCGCGCGCACGGCCGCATCGTCGGGCAGGGATGCTAGGGCGCCGAATTGACGGCGCGGAGACAGTTCCATGACAGCTTCGTGATGCAGCCGGTCCGGCTGCACCGGGCGCGCGCAGCGCAGTTTGCTATACAGTTGTTAAGGAGCAATCACGCACAATCGGCCTGGCCCAAGCAGGAGCACCCGCATGAAAACCGTCGCCTTCAACCTGATGCCGTACAAGGATCTGCCGGCGGATTTCGAGAAGAAATACGCCAGCGTGTGGGTCACCATTCCGCGCACCCTGTACGACCCGCGCAAGGGCCACGAGTACTACCACGACTACCTGGATGCGCTGGAGACGGCGGTCGACCTCGGCTACGACGCGGTCGGTGTGAACGAGCACCACAGCAACGGCTACGGCCTGATGCCCTCGCCGAACCTGATGGCGTCGATCCTGTCGCGCAAGGTGCGCCATTCGGACACCACCTCGCTGGTGGTGCTGGGCAACAGCCTGGCGCTGTACAACCCGCCGATCCGCGTGGCCGAGGAGATGGCCATGCTGGACGTGCTGTCGGGCGGCAAGTTCATCGCCGGTTTCCCGGTCGGCACCTCCATGGACACCAACTACGTCTACGGCATCAACCCGTCCGAGATGCGCGAGCGCTACTACGAGGCGCACGACCTGGACCACGGAAGAGGTGTTCACGTGGAACGGGAAGTACAACCAGCTGCGCTACGTCAACACCTGGCCGCGCACCGCCCAGCGGCCGCACCCGCCGGTGTGGATTCCCGGCGGCGGCAGCGTCGAGACCTATGACTTCTCGCTGCTGAACGACTACTCCTTCTCGTACCTGTCGTTCTTCGGCCACAAGTACGCCAAGAAGGTGATGGGGCCGTTCTGGGACCGCGCCGACGCGCTCGGCAAGGACCGCAACCCCTACCGCGCCGGCTACGCGCAGTTCATCTGCGTATCCGAGACCGACGCGCAGGCGCAGATCGATTACGAGGAGCACGTCAAGTACTTCTTCGCCAAGTGCATGCACATCGACCCGCGCTTTTTCGAGGCGCCGGGCTATCGCACCGTCGCTTCGCTGCGCGCCGGCCTGCGCTCGCAGCTGGACGGCACGGCCAAGGTCGGCAAGGCCATCCTGGACGAGGGCTTCGGCTGGAAGGAATTGGTCGAGAGCGGCTACATCATCGCCGGCTCGCCGCAGACCGTGCGCGA
>LNAP01002316.1_pt1 | contig 19222 bp, 14 predicted proteins | sample 602601 | NCBI WGS metagenome assembly LNAP01 (sample SAMN02440304, study PRJNA202911) | soil metagenome | biome: Subtropical and temperate rainforests or woodlands; isolation source: soil samples (1 kg each in a 20% v/v slurry with milli Q water) were... ...
TCCCCTAGGGGACGCCAATGCGGGAATAGCTCAGTTGGTAGAGCACGACCTTGCCAAGGTCGGGGTCGCGAGTTCGAGTCTCGTTTCCCGCTCCAAATTTTGATCTATAGACGTCTACTGAAGTCTGTAAGTCATTGAAAAAAGGGCCGCAAGGCCCTTTTTTCGTTCCAGTGAAATCCACTGGAAACCACTCCTAGCCAGGACTTTTAAGTCCATTTTTAAGTCCACCTTTACGGGGTGCGTGGTTTCCGGATTGTTGCTGGAGGAGTGTGCCCGGCGAGACAAGCATCTAGCCCTGACTCTAGTTCAGGAACTAGACCATGGCACTTACAGACCTCGCTGTCCGGCAGGCTCGGACGACTGGCAAAGACTATACCCTCGCTGATTTCGATGGCCTTTCCCTGGCGATTTCCGCCACGGGTGGCAAGTCTTGGCACTTCAGGTATTACTGGGTTGCCCAGCAGAAGCGGATGTCCCTGGGCACCTACCCGGAGGTGAGTCTCCGGGAAGCACGTACGCTGCGCGACGAGGCCCGCGCCCTGTTGGCAAAGGGCATCAATCCGAAGATCGACCGCAAGCAGAAGTTCCGGGCCGCGTGTCTGGCGGCAGAGCATAGCTTTAAGGCGGTGTATCTTCAGTGGCTGGCACACCGCAAGCTGGAACTTAAGGAAGGGCGTCAGAGCACGCTGTCGCAGATCCAGCGCATCTTCGAGAGAGACGTGCTGCCTGCTTTGGGTACCATCTCCATCTACAACGTCCGCCGTCCTGACCTGCTGGATGTAATCGCCCGGATCGAGCGGCGTAAGGCGTTCACCACTGCCGAAAAGGTGCGCACTTGGTTCCGGCAACTGTTCCGCTACGCCTTGGTGAAAGTCGAGGGGCTGGAGGGGAATCCCGCATCCGACCTGGACGTGGTTGCAGTGCCCAAGCCTCCCGTCGTCAACAACCCGTTCCTGCGGTTGGAGGAGTTGCCCGACCTGCTGCGCAAGCTGCGCTGTTATAGAGGCAATACCACCACGCAGCTGGGTATTCGGTTGCTGTTGCTGACCGGCGTGCGCACCGGCGAACTGCGTTTGGCAATCCCAGACCAATTCGATCTTGAGCGTGGCCTGTGGATCATTCCGGCCGAGGTGGTCAAGCAGTTGCAGGACAGCGCGCGCAAGCGCGGAAAGCGACTGCAGGACATTCCTCCCTATGTTGTGCCGTTATCCATCCAAGCGATCGAGATCGTTCGATACATGCTGGAGCAGGTCAAGCCGGCGCAACGCTATCTATTTGCACACCGCAGTGAGCTGAAGAAACGCATCAGCGAGAACACGCTGAATGCCGCCCTCAAGCGCATGGGGTATCAAGACTTGCTTACTGGCCATGGTCTTCGTGCCACGATTTCCACGGCGCTCAACGAGGTCGGCTATCCCAAGACTTGGGTGGACGCCCAGCTGTCTCATGCGGATCCTAACAAGGTCAGCGCTGCCTACAACCACGCTCTGTATGTCGAGCCTCGACGGAAAATGGTACAGGACTGGGCTGATCGGCTCGACTTACTGGAGCAGGGCAAGGTAGCGGCGGCGAGCACGCACCTCACCATTCGTATTGATGGCGTGCCGTTGCTGGGCGAGGATACAGAAGGATCTGGATACCTGATGGAGCCTGTTACGTCTCCTATCCTGGTGTCTTCGGTGGTGAATACGCCACCCAGCACGCGGCTGTCGGCAGTACCGGCAAGTCCCGAGCCAGTGGCTCCAGTGGAGCTGGTGGTTTCGGACTTCCAGCGCGAACGGATGGAGATGCTCGAAATCTATGAGTCCCCCCACAACCTGCCGGTAGTTCAGTTCGCCAGACTGGCGGGTAAATCTCGCGATCAGATCAATCGCGAGATCAAAGCCGGCAAGCTGTTGACCTTGAATGTGGGCAACCGTGGTCAGCGTATTCCCGAGTGGCAGCTCGATCCGCTCAAGCAGGAGCTGGTGCATGCGGTGCAGCAGCAAGTAAAGGATGTCGATTCGTGGCAGCTTTATCGGGCGTTGCTGCTGACTCGTGACGCGTTGGGTAGGTGCTCCGCCATCGATGCTATTTCGCACACCAACTCTCATGAGCTAGCACAGATGATCAGCATTGATCTCGTAAGGAATGGAAAACCCGAGGGGGACGTCGCGTAGTTGTCCTGTTTATACGAGGAGGGGTCGTTGGTACCGAGCCCTTTCCCAAGCAGATCATGCTAGTTACAACAATCATGGTTCTCGCCATTATGGGGTGAGGGCGCTGTTCCCACTCGACATGGGATTTCAAGGAGGAAGCCATGGGCATTAACGTCGACCCAGAATTGGAGCTGGGAACTATGTGCGTCAGCATATGTGCGTAGATAATTTCTCGTCGCTGGCTGAGGAGGAGGAAGATCCGGAACGTTTAGCGCTCCGGATCATGGCCTGATCAGAAGCTCTGGGTGTAGAACAGTGAGTACGACTCGATACCCTCGTTGGGATCCTTGATCCCCGCGTTCGAGTAGTGAATGGCTCGCAGGCCGACCTTCTTGCTGTCGGACAGCTTCAGGCCAACGCCGATGCGATCCTCGAAGTTGAACGAAGAGCCCAGTTGCTGTTCACCCACATCGGTCTTGGAGAAGAAGGCGACACCGATGCCGACTTCGATATAGGGCGTATAACGCCAGCCGGCAAATTCATAGGCGAATACCGGGCTGAACGACAGGGAATGTGCGCCAGACGCTTCATCGCCGCCCTCCCAGTAGGTATAGGCCGCATCCCAGTAGCCGCTGACATGGCCTGTATCGGTCACCCACCAGCGCTTTTCCCATGCCTGCTCCAGCCCGGCGCGGTAGATCATTTCGCCCTGGCCGGTGACACCGACGGCTCCGGAGACGCTCGCGGCATTGGCAAAGGGAGAGGCAAGGCTCAGAACGATCGCGCTGGCCAGGATAATACGGATGTTCAAAATGCACTCCTCATGGTCTGACTGTGGTTTTCAATGCTGCGACGAGGGGTAATCCGCTCTACTCAGTTCGAAGCGGCAAGCGGACGGGAGGCTTTGGTATCCCAGCCGCCCCCCAGAGCCTTGAACAGTTTCACCTCGCTGCTGAGCTGACTCAGGCGGTCATCGAGCAACTGCTGCTGTGCGGCGAACAACTCGCGCTGTGCGTCGAGCACTGCCAGGTAGTTGTCCACGCCCTCGTCATAGCGCTGATAGGCCAGTCTGTAGTAGGCCTGGTTGTTGTCGACTAGGTCGCGCTGCGCCTGCAGCTGTTGGTCAAAGGTGCCACGCGCCGCCAGGCCGTCCGCGACCTCGCGAAAGGCGGTCTGGATGCTTTTCTCGTATTCGGCGACGTTGACCTCCTTGACGACGTTGCCGTAGTCAAGGTTGCCGCGCAGGCGTCCTGCGGTGAAAATCGGGAGATTGATCTGAGGCATGAAGCTCCACAGCCCTGAACCTCCCTCGAACAGGCCATCCAGTTCACTGCTGGCCGTGCCGGCTGCCGCGGTCAGGGTGATGCTTGGGAAGAAGGCTGCCCGTGCCGCGCCGATGTTGGCGTTGGCGGCCAGAAGCTGGTGTTCGGCGGCACGGATGTCAGGGCGGCGCAGCAGCAGATCGGCCGGCAGGCCCGCCGATAGTGCGCTCAGCGGTTGCTCAATCGAGTCAGTGCTCGGCAAGTCGGCCGGTAGCTTGGTGCCGAGCAGTAATTGCAGGGCATTGATGTCCTGCGCGACCTGGCGGGTATACAGCTCCTGTTGCACGCGCGCCGTTTCCACGAGGCTGCGCGCCTGGCGTACGTCGAGCGCCGAGGCGGTGCCGACCTCGCGACTTGACTTGATCAGGCTCAGGCTCTTCTCGTAGCTGGCAAGCGTCGAGCGCGCCAGTTCGAGTTGAGCCTGGTCGTTGCGCCAGGTCAGATATGCAATGGCGACGTCCCCGATCAGTGCGATTTGCAAGCTGCGCTGGGTTTCGACAGTAGCCAGGTATTCCTGCAACGCCGCATGCTCAAGGCTGCGCAGGCGACCGAACATGTCCAGTTCATAGGACATGCCCAGCGTCGCCTCGTACTGACTCTGGATGCCGGCCTCGCCTGTGGATGACAGATCGGCGGGCAGACGCTGGCGCGTAGCACCGCCACCTGCATCGATCCTTGGGAACAGGGCAGAGCGCTCAATCCTGTGCAGTGCGCGGTAGGCCTCGACGTTGAGTGCCGCCTGACGCAGGTCGCGGTTGTTGTCCAGGGCTGTGGCGATCAGTTTGTGCATGGCGGGGTCGCGAAAGAACGCCCGCCAGCTCAGTTCGGCATCGCGATCCTCGGCTTCGTGATCACCGCCTGCCGGGGGCTTGGCGTAGGCATCGCCCTGGGGCCAGTCGGGCTGGACGGGCGCGCTCGGGCGCTGATAGTCGGGGATAAGACTGCAGCCGCCCAGTGCCACGCTCAGTGCAAGCGAAAGGTATTGACGCTTCATGCCGATTCCCCCTCAGCGATCGCAGCTTGCTTCTTGCGTTCGAACACTTTCACAACCACTACATAAAACAAGGGTACGAAGAACACGGCGAGTACCGTGGCGGTGATCATGCCGCCCACCACGCCGGTGGCGATCGAGTGCTGGCTGCCTGCGCCCGCGCCGGAGGCGAGGGCCATTGGTAGCACACCGAAAGTGAAGGCCAGGGAGGTCATGATGATTGGCCGCAGACGCAGCTTGGCGGCCTTGATGGCAGCCTTGGCCAGTGGCATGCCTTCCTTCTCGTACAGCTCCTTGGCGAACTCAATGATCAGAATGGCGTTCTTCGCCGACAGGCCGACGGTGGTCATCAGGCCGATCTGGAAATACACATCCGCTTCCAGGCCGCGCCACAGGGTGGTGAGCACCGCTCCCAGGATACCGAGCGGTACCACGAGTATCACCGACAGTGGCACCGACCAGCTCTCATAAAGTGCCGCCAGGCACAGGAACACGATCAGGACGGTCAGGGCATAGAGCATGGGTGCCTGGTCGCCCGTCTGGATTTCCTCGTAGGATAAGCCGTTGTAGCTCAGGCCAATGCCGGGCGGTAGTTGTTGCATGATTTCGGCGATGGCGATCATTGCGTCGCCAGTGCTGTAGCCGGGAGTGGGTTCACCGAGGATATTCACGGCCGAGATACCGCCGTAACGCTCAAGCTTCGGTGAGCCATAGATCCATTCGCCTGTGGCGAAAGCAGAGAACGGCACCATCTCGTTCAAGGCGTTACGCACGTACCATTTGTCGAAGTCCTCCGGGGCGATCCGCGAGCTCTCCACGCCCTGGATGTAGACGCGCTTGACACGGCCGAGGTCGATGAAGTCATTGACGTACATCGAGCCCCAGGCGGCGCTCATGGTTTCGTTGATCGAGGCGATGCTGACCTGCAGGGCGCGCGCCTTCTCGTCGTCGATCTTGACCTGGAACTGAGGCTCATCGTCCTTGCCGTTGGGGCGTACCGCACGCAGTCTCGGGTTCTGGGCGGCCAATTCCAGGAACTGATTTCGTGCCGCCATGAGTGCTTCATGGCCGACGCCGGAATTGTCCTGCAGGTACAGGTCGAACCCCATCGCGTTACCCATCTCTAGGATCGCGGGTGGCACGAAGGCCATGACCGTGGCGTCCTTGATCCTGGAAAAGCGCGCGTTGGCCCGCTCGGCCACGCTGAACACGTCCTCGCCGGCAGCCCGGCGAACGGCCCAGTCCTTGAGTACGATCAGCACTAGCCCCGAGTTCTGCCCGCGTCCGGCGAAGTTGAAACCGTTGACGGTCATGACGTGCTCGACTCGATCCCCTTCTTCGTTGAGCAGATATTCCTTGACCTCCTGCAGCACGGCTTCGGTGCGCTCGGCAGACGCATTAAGCGGCATGCGCACTTCTGCCATCATCAGGCCTTGGTCTTCGTTTGGCAGGAAGGCATTGGGGATCTGGGTGAACAGGTACCCAGTACCGGCGGTGATCAGTGCGAAGATCAGCAAGTAGCGACCGCGATGCTTGAGAATTCCGCCTACGCCTCGCTCGAAGCGTGCCGTGCTACGATCGAAACCGCGGTTGAACCAACCGAAGAAACCTTTCTTTTCGTGGTGCCCGTCGCCCTGTGGTGCTTTGAGAATGGTTGCGCACAGCGCCGGAGTGAAAATCAGCGCAACCAGAACCGAAAGCCCCATGCAGATAACGATGGTGACGGCGAACTGCTTGTAGATGATGCCAGCGGAACCGCCGAAGAAGGCCATTGGCACGAACACTGCTGAGAGCACCATGCCGATGCCGACCAATGCGCCGGATATCTGCCCCATGGACTTGCGTGTGGCCTCCAGTGGCGATAGGCCTTCCTCATGCATCAGGCGTTCGACGTTTTCCACCACCACGATAGCGTCGTCCACCAGAAGCCCGATCGCTAATACCATGGCGTACATGGTCAGTACGTTGATGCTGATGCCAAAGTATGGCAGCAATGCAAACGCCGCCAGCAAGACCACCGGAACTGCCAAGGTTGGAATGATCGTGGCGCGTATGTTTTGCAGGAACAGGAGCATTACCAGGAACACCAGTACCACGGCCTCGAAGATGGTATGCACCACGGAGTCGATCGAAGCCTCCACCACAGGTGTGGTGTCGTATGGATAGATGATCTCGACGCCTTCTGGCAGATAGGCTTTCTGTTTTTCAAGCTCAGCCTTGACTGCCTTCACGGTCTCCAGCAAGTTGCCGCCGCTGGCCAGGCGCAGGGCGAGTCCCGCCGAATATTCACCTTTGTATTTGGAGGAAATCGCGAAATTGTCGGCAGCCAGGGCAACGCGGCCAAGATCCTTGACTCGCACCTGCGATCCATCCTCCTTGACCCTCACGAGGATTTCCTCGAATTCGGCTGGGGTGGTCATGCGCGTCTTGCCCAGCACCGTGGCGTTGAGCTGCACGCCTGAGCGAGTCGGCAAACCGCCGAGCTGGCCGGAGGAAACCTGTACGTTCTGCTCGCGGATGGCCTGGGCCACATCGCCAGGGGTCAACTGATAGCTGTTGAGCTTGCCGGGGTCGAGCCAGATGCGCATGGCATAGGGCGAGCCGAACAGCAGGAAGTCACCCACACCGTTGATTCGCGAGATAGGATCCTGCAACTGCGAGGCGATTAGGTTGCCAAGGTCGAAGTTGGTCATCTTGCCGGTCTTGTCCACCAGGCCGATGATCAGGAAGAAGTTCATCTGGTACTTGACGACCCGCAGTCCCTGGCGTTGCACCTCCTCAGGGAGGCGTGGGGTGGCAAGTTGCAGCTTGTTCTGCACTTGAACTTGAGCGATGTCAGGGTTCGTGCCTTGCTCGAAGGTAACGATGATGTTCATGCTGCCATCGGAGGCGCTTTCTGCGGACATGTAACGGAAGCCATCAAGTCCGCTGAGTTGCTGTTCGATGACTTGAACCACCGTGTCTTGTACGGTCTTTGCCGATGCGCCAGGGTAGCTGACCTGGATCGAAACGGCGGGAGCGGCAATGTTGGGATACTGGCTGATCGGCATTTTGACCAGCGACAGTCCCCCGGCGAGCATGGCGACTATCGCCAAGACCCAGGCGAAAATCGGCCGGTCGATGAAAAAGCGGGACATGGATCAGTAACTCCTCAATTGGCCTGGACATCTGGCCGCGAACCGAACTCGGCGACCAGCTTGACGTTCGTGGCGGCGACAGGCTTGACAGTGATACCTGCACGAGCCAACTGAACACCTTCAGTGATGACCCGCTCCCCATCCTGGATTCCTGTGCCTATCAGCCAGGCGTTGCCAACGGTTCGCAGGGTTTCCACTTCACGTAGCTCGACGGTGTCATCGGCCTTGACTACCCAGATGGTGGGCATCCCGCGAGCATCGCGGCCCACCGCCTGTTGCGGAACCAGGATTGCGCCCTGCTGCTCACCTTCACTGAGCAGTGCGTGGACGAACATGCCCGGCAGCAGCTTGCGATCGGGATTGGGGAATTCGGCGCGCAGGGTGACCGAGCCGGTGGTGGGGTCGACGCTGACCTCGGAGAATTTGAGCGCACCTTTGAGTGGGTATGGCGTGCCGTCATCGAGGGTCAGGCTGACTTGTGCACGATCCTTCCCGACTTTCTGCAGGTGCCCTGACTCCAGGGCACGTTTGAGGCCCAGCAGCTTGGTTATGGGCTGATTGACATCGACATAGATCGGGTCGAGTTGGGTAACGGTTGCCAGTTCCTGCGCTTGTCCATTGGTTACCAATGCGCCTTCGGTGACGACTGAGCGTCCGATATGGCCGGCGATCGGTGACAGCACCTTTGTGTACTGCACGTCGATGCGTGCCATCTGAACCTCGGCCTGCGCTTGTTTCCAGGTGGCCATGGCGTCGTCGTATTGCTGCTGGCTGATCGCATTGGTCTTGAGCAGGCGCTCATAGCGGTGGGCGAGATTCTGCGCGGTCAACAGGCTGGCTTCGGCCCGGGCCAGGCGTGCCTCGTAGGTGCGGGGGTCGATCTGGTACAGCTGCTGGCCCTGTTTCACCTCAGAGCCTTCGACAAACATGCGTTTCTGCAAGATACCAGAGACCTGAGGCCGCACTTCGGAGATGCGGTAGGCCGAGGTGCGGCCGGGTAGGTCGGTGGTCAGGGTCAGCGTTTGGGCCTGCACGGTATAGACCCCAACTTCAGGGGGCGCAGTAGCACTTTTTGCCGGCTCCTGTTCACCACAACCCACCAGCAGCCAGATGGCTGCCAGTGGAGCTAACTGTCTCGCACGTAAAGCTCGCTTGAGTCTCACCACTCGTCTCCTAATTGAGGAACTAATTTCTGCGAATTATGATTAGTGAACCACATTGCGATATGGTGTACCACAATAAGATTTTCGCAAAGCAAGCTGCCCTATCAGGTGCACACTGCCTGAGGCCGGAAAAATGCAGAGGTAGGAGATCAATCTCGTCTCTGGCCTGATTGCTCGCATGCCACTAGAGTGGCCGCCAATCATGAGAAACGGGTACGGTGGTCAGCCGGCCAGACCCAAAGGAACGGTATGAGTCATTCAGAAGAAAGCAACGCCAAGCAGGGTGGTATACAGGTCATCGCACGAGCCGCGTCGATCATGCGCGCCTTAGGAAGGCACCCTCAGGGCTTGAGTCTTGCAGCCATCGCCCAGGTAGTCGATCTACCGCGCTCGACGGTGCAGCGCATTATCAATGCACTGGGCGCCGAGCACCTCGTCGAGACGTTGGGCCCTAGTGGTGGATTCCGTCTCGGACCTGCATTTGGGCAACTTATCTCCCAGGCGCAGACAGATATTATTTCCCTGGTCAGGCCTCATCTGATCGCGCTTTCGGAACAGGTACAGGAGTCGACGTGCCTGTCGTCCCTGTCTGGTGACAAGGTCTATGTGCTTGATCGCATCGTTGCCGAGCGTGAACTGCGCGTGGTCTTTTCCATCGGTATTCACGTACCGGCGACCGCTACTTCGGGGGGCAAGGTATTGCTGGCCGAATTGCCGGAAGAAACGTTGCGAGCCTTGCTGCCCGACCCTTTGCCCGTATGCACGTCCAAGAGCCTGGCGCGGGAGGCTTTGCTGGAACAATTGAAAGCGATTAAATCCTGCGGTGTGGCGAATGACCAGGATGAGTACATCGAAGGACTGTGTTCCTACGCCACGCTGCTGGACACATATCTCGGATCCTACTCGATATCCATCGTGGCCCCCAATTCGCGAGCAGCTACACGGGTTGAGGTATTTCAGCAGGCGCTTCAGGCATGCAAGCAGAATATTGAAGAGGCGATCGGTCGCGCGCCTCGGGAAACTGAAAGGTAAAGCTGGCATGGCCAGAAAGACTGCGGCTGAAGCTGCGCGCACGCGTAAAAAAATCTTGGATGCTGCGGGTGATCTGTTTTCTCGAGAGGGTGTGGCCAACACCACGCTCGAGCAGGTTGCGCAACAGGCTTCTGTCACACGAGGCGCTATCTACTGGCATTTCAAGGGAAAGGAGGATTTGCTCAGGACACTTTTCGGCGAGCAAACCCTGCCCTTGGAGAACAGTTTGCCGGAAGGTATCGACTTCAGTAGCGGATGGCAGCGATTGCACGGTGACTTGGTAGAAACTGTCTGCGGGGAAATGCCTCGGCGCCTGTCGGAAATCATGATGTACCAGGGCGCTTGCGGGGCGGATCCCGCGACACATCAACGGCGACTTGCGCGCGTCAGAGAGTCCTGCATGCATCGCCTCCAGACATTATTGGAAAACGCGGTGTCGAAAGAAGAGTTGCCTTCGGCGCTCGATATTCAAGGTGCCCTGGATTTCTTCCGTTTCTGTATAACAGGCCTGCTCTATGAGTGCCTGCAGGATAGCAGCGATCCAGTAGATGCAATCACCTCGGCGTTGGCGGTGCTGCTGCATGTCGTGAAAGTGCCTCCTCAGCATTTTTTGCTGAAGAAGAGCGTTTAGGTGAGCAGGTAGCAAATTCGTGCCGGTGGGCTATCGCTCTAGCGCGTTTCCTTGGGGCGCTCGGAGTATTGGATCGATGAGTCTCGCGTCGAGGTTTTTCATAAAACTATCGGATATATAATCTGACAGGGCCTTAAGTAGCATGTGCTGGAAACCTTCCATCGCGTGCTCTTGATACCCTCAAGCCCGCCAGCGCATGCTGCCAGTTCCTGGCACTGATCACTTCATTACGCACCTGTCTGCGAAGCTGTTCGGGGCCGAGCTCGCTCAGCAACTGGCCGTTGACGAAGAAGGTCGGGCACTGCGGATGCCATGCCAGAGGAAATTCAAATGCTGAGCATGACCACAGTGTTTGGTCTGTCCTGGGTTCTGGTCAGGTCGAGGAGATGAGCGTAGCCACGCCTGTATCGTGCGCGCTGGGGCCTACTCTGTTGGCAGCGACAAGAGCAATTGATCGAATCGCTCCAGCTGTACCTCGCGATCCTGGGATCCCATACGGTAGAAGGCGTCGACTCGAGCGCGGGTGTGATCATCGCTGAGCAGGTCGGCGAACAGCCGCTGTTCCTCCAGCAAGCCCTGCTCGAGTGAAAGGGTGGATGCGGAGATGGCGGCTTTGGCGGCTCGAAGAGATGTGGCGGGAAACCTGTCGAGACGCGTTGCCAGGTCATCGACGCAGGTGTCCAGTTCCTCGTCGTGTGTCGCCTGGCTGATCAGCCCCCATTGTGCTGCGGTGACGGCATCCACATCCATGCAGCCGATGATCATGGACATGGCGCGCGATTGGCCAATCAGCCGGGCCAGGCGCTGGGTTCCTCCTCCGCCGGGAATCAGCCCCACGGCGACTTCCGGAAAGCCGAACCGGCTGTGCCGGGCGGCAAAGCGCATGTCCAGAGCCAGCAGGAACTCCAGCCCACCGCCACGGGCGACACCGCGAGTCTTTCCTATGGTGATCTGTGGGAGGTTGCGAATGCGCTCCATTATCCGGTGAAAGGGGCCAAGTTCCGCTGGCGTGTTGCTATCGCTGCGGGGCAGGGCGAGCAGTTCGGTTTCATCGGAATGGCTAATAAAGAAGTCTGGATCGGTGCTGCCGAACACTATGACCTTTAGCCCCGGATCCGTTGCCGCCTGCTTGGCCAGGGCGTTCAGTTCCCGTGTCATCCGGGCATCCAGCAGGTTTACCGGCGGATTGTTCAGGTCGACGTGAAGAACGCCACCGCAGCGACGGGTAACCAGAGTCTGGTAATGCGCGGTAGTCATATCCGCTGCTCCTTGGTCTCGTGCAAATAATTGATGCCCATGGGGCTAGGCCATTCCGCAGGCTTGCTTCATCGGGTGGGTGGTGTGATCCGGGAGACTGCTGCAGTTCTTGAAATCACCAGCGCGATCTTTGAGTAGGGCACTCAGCCTTTCTCAAAAAATCGCAACATTTCCCCAAGCGTCTCATCTGGCGCTTCCTCTGGCAGGAAGTGCCCGCAATCGAGCGCCTTCCCCTGCACCTGTTCGGCATAGCCGGACCAGACATCCAGTACGTCGTACAGGCGGCCGACCAGTCCCCGACCGCTCCAAAGCACCATCAGCGGGCAGCGCAAGCGCTTATGCTGATCCTCTAGATCATGTGCAAGGTCGATGCTGGCGCCGGCGCGATAGTCCTCGCAACTGGCATGTATGGTCTCCGGCAGGCGAAAGCAGCGGCGGTATTCGGCTAGTGCCTCCTCGTTGAAGCGAAAGCCCGGCGCGCTCCAGCGTTGCAGGGCCTCGCCGAGGAAATAGTCCGGGTCGTTACCGATCAGTCGCTCCGGCAGCCCACCGGGCTGGGTCAGGAAAAACCAGTGGTAATACCCAGTCGCCAGAGTCAGGTCGACGTTCTCCAAGACATGCCGGGTGGGAACGATATCGAGCATGCATACCCGCTGAACGTGGTCGGGATAGTCCAGTGCGATCCGGTGCGCAACTCGTGCGCCGCGGTCGTGACCGGCCACGGCGAAGTGCCGATAACCGAGCACATCCATCATTTCGACCAGGTCGACTGCCATGGCGCGTTTCGAGTAGGGCTCATGGTCGGTACTGCTGGCCGGCTTGGAGCTGTCACCATAGCCACGCAGATCCGGGCAGATGACGTGAAAGTGCTCCGCCAGCCGGGGTGCAATGTGATGCCAGATGGCGTGGGTCTGTGGGTAGCCATGCAGCAATAGCAGCGGGAATCCAGAACCTCCGTGCTGGAGGTGAATATCTGCGCCGCGGGTGGTGATGCGTAGCTGGCTGAAATCTTTACCGAAGATCATCTGGGCATCCTGATTTCTTGTTGTTTGCGTGTGCTCTTGCTTTGAGGATACACAATTGTATTTTTCGTTGGAATTGTTCCCTCTATGGTTAGGGCATATGGGGTAGGTGTCTGTGAGTCGATCAGTACATAGATGTTTGTGGATGCGAAGGGCGGCGATCCATTTCCCACGGCTAGCCGGTTCTATCATCCCGTGGTCTCGTAGAGGCTGCTCTGTGTTGAACGAACACAGCCAGGAACCGGTTCATCTGGTGCTGGCGTATACGCCTATCCCGTCTTGGCGTCGTGTCTCTGAGCGGGTCTACTGAGACGGCGGTGTCCCTTCAGTCATCTCGTGCATTCGCGACATGTCAGGGCTGGGCAATTGACAAGGTCGAATCAACTACGACCTCTCTTGGCTGTTGCTCTTGGCGTTTCCCCAAAATATTTTCGGTAGTACCTTGCGAATTCGCCCAAATGTGTTAGCTGAAACCGCAGCGCCAGCTCGGTAATCCGAGGCGGATCCCTGTGTTGATCAAGCAATTTCTGGTGTATTGCAAATAGTCGTTGTTCACGAAGCCACTGCATGGGGCCCATGCCTATTTCTTTTTTGAAAACCCACTGAATAGTGCGTATGGGGGTTCCGGTGGCAATGGATAATTGTGTAAGGGATGTTGGTTCTTCGAGCCTATCTAAGAGAAACTCTTGAAATTTCTGCAGTTGTGGCCGGTGACCGCTGGTTGCCGGAGTATCCACGGGGTGGTGGCTGTGTGGCTGGTTGGTCAGCAATGATAAAACAAGCATTTCCCTCAGCCGATCTGGTAAATACTTGACATGGCTTACGTCCCACTCCCCGCGTGCATATTCAGCGATTGACATAAGAATTGGGCAGAGCGCTCTCCAGGCCTTATCTCCATTTGAAATTTTCCCAAGAAACACTATCGGGTCTTTGGGTGGCATACCGGTCAATGAAGTCCAAGCCTGGTCAACATATCTGCGCTCTATGTATATGACGACCTGGTCGTAGTCCGTGCTGGTCGTGAAGTAAAACCTTTCTCCGCCACCAGCTATCGCCAAGTCACCGGGGGCTATGTTGAAGACTGTATTGGCGTGTCTGAATTCATTGTGGCCGCTGGTCGGGATACATATTAGATAGTAGTTTTCCAAATAATCGGGATCCACGTGGACGGGAGCATGCCAGCGCAGTCTATTTAGCGAAAACGATCCTAATGGTATGTGATCCAAAACTATTCGTAGTGGGTGGCCAGATTCCACTATACGAAGACGATGATCGCTGAATGTTTCGCTGAGTAGGCGGTGGCCTTCATCTAGGTCAAGAGTGTCAAATAAACGGCCACCCTTGAAATTTATCCCTGCAAAAAGCGCTTTGGCCCAGCTTGTTTTTACCACACTCCGTACCTCGCTCTTATTTTTGTATGTGAATTGTAGTCATGGCTTGGGTTGCATGGCAAACCTCGTTGCGCGTATCTGACAGTGTTGCGTTAAGCTGATTGTTCATGCTGCTGGTTCTAATACAATTGAGTGAAACTACAAGAATAGAGTGGCTCGAATGAAGTCAATGTCCCCAGATCCAGAGTCATTGCGTATTACCAGCAGCGGGCCTGTAATCGGATCGCTAGAGCGCGGCAATGTGCACTCATGGAAAGGTATACCTTATGCCAGCCCACCTACGGGTTCCCTCCGCTGGCGCGCTCCCCAGCAGATAACGCCTTGGCAGGAAGTCCGCCAAGCATTGGCCTACGGTCATATGGCTCCCCAGTATGCCGGTTTGCTAGCCCCGGTGCCGAAGCATCTGCATGGTGAAATCCTTGGAGATGAGGACTGTCTAACTCTCAACGTATTCTCTCCTTCATGGGGTCGAGTCGACGTGCCTACTGGGCGAGCTCTTCGTCCTGTGATGGTATGGATTCACGGAGGAGGAAACGCCGTTGGAACCTCTGCCTCTTATGATGTTTTGATGAATTACGCTGCTGAAAGCGGCATTATAGTAGTTTCAATAAATTATCGTCTTGGAATACTAGGTTGGTTCTGCCTTCATGGGTTTCACGACATGCCAGATTATAGCCAGGAAGAACTATCGGGGAATTTTGGCACCCTGGATATTATTTGTGCACTGCGTTGGGTTAAAGACAATGTATCCGTATTTGGCGGGGATCCGGAAAACGTCACGATATTTGGCGAGTCTGCCGGCGCTCAGAATGTGTTGACTTTGCTGGTTAGTCCCTTGGCGACGGGGCTCTTTCAGCGTGCCATCGCACAATCTCCGGTTGCTGAAACCTACTCAATTGACGAAGCCGTAAATCTCAGCCAGTCGCCGCTGTCGTCACTGAACAATTCCTCGTCCAAGCTGATTGACGACTTTATCGCTTCCTCGGCAGGGAAGCATGTCGACCTCCCTGATAAGTTGAGCAGCCGAGAGCGTTCTGAAACGCTTATGGAATTTCTGCGTTCTCTTTCTAGCAGAGAGCTTCTGGGGGCTTTTACGCCCGGCTCTGTGGGAATCTATCTGTCTCCTAGACCTGTGAGAGATGGCGTGGTTATACCCCGTGAAGGTCTGAAAGAGACGTTCGCATGCGGAGAGTGGAATAGGGTTCCGGTAATCATTGGCAGTAATCGCGATGAATACAGAACCTTCCTGGCTGATAAGCCAGAACATAGCCGACTGCTCTTTGGTCGGATGCCGATATTAAAGAATCGCAAGTCATACATTGCCGAAAGCAACTTTCTCTCATCTGCCTGGCGAGCGATGCACGTAGACGAAATCGCTGATGCAATGGTGTCCGGCGGACATAAAGACGTCTGGAGTTATCGTTTTGACTGGGATGAAGCCCCGGCCATTCCATTCGTGCGACCGGATATTTTGCTTGGCGCCGCTCATGCCATGGAGATGTCTTTCGCATTTGGCGACATAAAGGGTGAGTTCGATATATTTGGGGTGAATACGCCCTTCAATAAAAGAGGTCGACGCAAGCTTGCGAAGGCGATGAGTGGCGCTTGGGTTTCTTTTGCTGCTAACGGAGTGCCAACGATAAGTGGCAGTAATGGATGGCGACGGCACCACGAGTCTCTATTCGGTTCTGCTTCTTTGGTTTTTGATAGCGAAAAGGATGGTGGTATTAGGATGGAATCTTTGAGGGCGACAATAAGCGATCTAAAAAAACAGCTTCTCGATGCCTGTAAGTTTTCCCCTTTGCAGTGTTGTTCAATATACGCAAGGGCGTTTCTGTGGTCTCCACTGTTTCATCGGTGGGGCAGTCGCGAAGAGTTTGAAGCGTTGCGCACCCAGCATAAGTGCGTGGAGTCGGCAGAGTATTTTCGTCCTAAGATGGAAATATAGACAGGACAGGGTCGATCTGTTTTGGGGGGTGGAAGTTCACACCTTGAATAATTGCCACCATGGCGTGTCCTGATAACTGCCTCGGAGTCTATTATGCGGGTTCGACTGGTGGTGGATGCTAATTGCGATCTGCCTCAATCATTTATCGATGAGAACGACATACTCATTCTTCCTAGCTCTCTGCGTCTTGAGTCAGAAATTATTCAGGATTTTCGTGATCCAGAGGATATGCGTAAGCTTTATCGCAGTGGACGGCTGAGCAAGGCTTATGATGCAGAGTCCATACCGCTTTCAATTGATGGCGTCAGAGAGATATTTCTAGAAAATGTAGTTTGCCAGTACGACTTCGCTGTCATTCAGACCATGATGAAAGAGCGGTCACCTATATTCGATAACGTAGAATCCGCCATGCGTCAGGTGATCACGTCGTATCGAGATCGCCGTCAGCAAGCGGGTAGAGAGGCTCCGTTTTCAGTGCGTGCGGTCGATACGCGGACTCTATTTTCTGGCCAGGGGGTTATCGCGGCTGAAACTGCTCGCCTCATAAGTGAGAATGTCGGGCGACAGGAGCTGAGAAAGCAAGTTGGTGATCTAACGACAAGCGTTCATAATTACGCTGTGGTTCAGGATGTCTATTATTTCCGTAACCGCACTCGTCGCTGGGGAGATGCCAGCGTCAATCTACTGGCCGCTGTGATTGGTAAGGCCATTAATATTTGTCCAATTCTATATGCTCACGGTGGAAAAACAGGCCCTGTAACCGCCGCTCTAGGATTCGAGTCGGCTGTTCGTAAATTGTTCAGTTACGCGGAGAGGCGTATTGAAAAGGGGCTTTTGAGTCCATATGTCTGCCTTAGTTATGCGGGGGATGATAGTGATATCCCACATCTCCCTGGTTTTGATCGGCTTCTAAGAACTGCGACTGCTAATGGCGTGGTTTTGATGACTTGTATGATGAGTACAAGTGGCGGTGCAGTTAATCTTGGGCCTAAAGCCGTAAATCTGGCGCTTTGCGCTGAACCTCACGGCTTTTCCTCCTTTGACGCGCAGTCCATAGCGCGTTAGTTGATTTTCCGATTAGGGGCCAAAGCCACTCACCAGATCCCTGGTATCTGGCGATGTGCGGATCTGTTATCGGAGCCCAGGTAACGACACCCGTGTTGCAAGGTGCGTGGCAGTTCGGCTTGGAAGTGATCCTTCGCCCCCTGTAGCGGGGCGGCCTCCCTCGTTATGGCCCGGCAGATTGAGTCGCCGAGTCGTAGGCTGCCTGGGAGGCAAGGATGGTGTCCATGTTCTTCTCAGCCCAGTGTGCCAGCGCAGAGACCGTCTCGGTCAATGTCTTTCCCAGGGGCGTCAGCTCGTACTCCACAGTCACGGGAACCGTGGGAAACGCGCGACGTGAGATCAGGCCGTCGCGCTCCAGCTTGCGCAACGTTTGTGCAAGCACCTTCTGCGAGATGCGCTTGATGTCGCGGCGCAGGGCGTTGAAGCGCACTGGGCCGTCTTTGAGGCTATCAAGAATGAGCAGTGCCCACTTGTCGGCCAAGCGTTCCAGAACCAGGCGAGTAGGGCAGCGATCCTCATAGACGTCGTAGGCAAAACGGGACTGGGCCATGTCGATTGTTCCGATGCAGGTTTCCTGCGGGAAACCAGGTTACTCGAAGGTGCGTTCTTACGCTGTTCGTGCAGTAGGTTTATAAAGATACCTGGTTTCCACTAGATACTGTATAGGTGATGAAATGGCAGGAAAAATTCTCGTACTGGGCGCTACCGGCAACATCGGTCGTCCCTTGGTCAAGGCATTGCTGGCGAAGGGCGAGGTCGTCAAGGCTGCTTCGCGCTCGGGCATCGCACTGGAAGGCGCCGAAGGCGTGGCGTTCGACATCGCCGATCCTGCGACATTCGCAGCGGCGTTCGAGGGCATCGACCGTGCCTTTGTGATGTTGCCGACCGGCTATGTGGAGTCCAAGGCTCTGCTTACTCCGGTGATCGAAGCCCTGGCCGCACGCAAGGTCAAGGTCGTGTTCCTGAGCGTGTTCGGTGTTGATGCGGACGATTCGATCCCTTATCGGCAGGTTGAACTGACCCTGGAGCGATCGGGTACGCCATACGTGATCCTGCGGCCCAACTGGTTCGCCGACAACTTCCACACCTTCTGGAAGGCTGGCATCGACCATGGCCAGATCGCCGTACCGGCAGGCGAGGGCACGTCCAGCTTCATCGACGTGCGTGACATCGCACAGAGCGCTGCAGCCGTGCTGGCCACGGATCGTTTCGATGGCCAGGCCTTCAACCTGACTGGCCCCGAGGCGTTGAGCTATGCGCAAGCGGCTTCGATTCTTTCGGATCTGCTGGGCAAGCCTGTTACCTACACGGCCATCGACGATGCCGCTTTCGTCACGATCCTGACCGGTGCTGGCGTGCCGCAGGACTATGCTCAGTTCCTGGCTTCGATCTTCTATCCCGTGCGCGAGGGGTGGACTGCGAGTGTGACTGATGCCGTTGAAACACTGACCGGAAGCAAGCCGCGCACCTTGAAAACCTACGTGCAGGATCACCTTGCCGAGCTGACCGCGTAAACCGGGAGCTTGCCAGTTACTGACGCGGAGCCCCGCCGCAAACGGCAGCAGGCAAATGCTGCTGCCGTACCCCGTGCCAAGGGACGAAAAACCTCTCTAGAGATGTTTTGCCGCGCGACAGCATGCCATGAGAATTAGGGCGGGAGAGTCTCCACATATGCCAGGCAGCTGTCGTCTATGGCCGCCGATCAGACCTCGCGTTTCACGACCAAGGTCAGAATGTCATAGCTTGCGACCAGATCGTCGTTCTGATTGGTTACCTCGACGTCCCAGGCCACCACGCCTTGCGGCTCGCCTTTCGGGCTCTGCTTGCCCTGGTCGATCTTGCGCTTACAGGTCAGGCGCGCCTGGATGGTGTCGCCGATGCCCACCGGGTTGATGAAGCGCAGGGTATCCAGGCCGTAGTTGGCCAGCACCGGGCCGACGCCGGGGGAGACGAACAGGCCGGCCGCCGCCGAGAGCACGAAGTAGCCGTGGGCGATGCGTTTGCCGAACTGCGATTCCTTGGCGGCGATCTCGTCGAAGTGCATGTAGAAGTGGTCGCCCGACAGGCAGCCGAAGTTCACCAGGTCGGACTCGGTGACGGTGCGGCGGTGGGTCAGCAGCGACTC
>LNAP01002317.1_pt1 | contig 19221 bp, 19 predicted proteins | sample 602601 | NCBI WGS metagenome assembly LNAP01 (sample SAMN02440304, study PRJNA202911) | soil metagenome | biome: Subtropical and temperate rainforests or woodlands; isolation source: soil samples (1 kg each in a 20% v/v slurry with milli Q water) were... ...
TTCAAAATCCTGAAAGAGTAAAGAAATATTTTAGACATAATGACATAAAATATGCAGCAGCATAATAAATTTCCGTTATTAATCCGTCAGGTTAATAGTCGCCACGCAAACCGGTTTCAAGAATAAATTTTTCGGTGGCATTCCAGGTGTTTTGAATAAATCCGCCAAAGGTTGTGTAATGATAATCTACTGTTTGAGAGTTATCAAATTTATCTTGGTTAAATTTATCAGTCCAAAGATTTAAACCGGCAATCCATTCTGAATTTTCAACTTTGTAATTGTAGGTTGCTTCGTTAAATGAAGCCAATTGAATCCCCGAAAATTTGTAATTTGGAATTTCAATGGCCCTGTCATAATAACTCAAGCTGTTTTTAAAAGACAGTTTTGAGTAGGCGTTTATGGTATGGTCAAGTCCCAACTGGGCACTGTAACGATTTGTGTTATTCTTCTCAAAATAACTATGGGAATCGTCACCTTTGTTTTCAATATATTTTATATCGCCGCCAATGCGTTCTTCAATGGTTGTATTTATGCCGGCATTCAAGGTGGTTTTGTCATTGAAATACACAAATAATTTTGGATTGAGCGTATATCTTGTATATTTTGGAATTGCGGTAAAACCTATTTCGGAAGGATCATAAGGTTTTGCGGTGTTATAAGATGCGAATATAGTTGTACCAACTTTAGTATTTTTTTTCGCATAAAATCCGCTTACATCCAAACCCATTGCAGAAGTTCCGTTAAGCATAAAACTTAATTCTCTTTCTTCTTTTGGTATTTTTGAAACAAGATTTACCAATCCCGCAATAGCGCCACCACCGTAAAGCGTGGAAGAAGCGCCTTTAATCACTTCCACTTGTTGCAAGTCGAGAGGCGCTGTTTGCAACAAACTTAATCCGCCCGAAAATCCTGAATAAAGTGGATAGCCATCTTTTAATATTTGCGTGTATTTTCCGTCCAGACCTTGTATTCTGATTGATGAATTGTAGCTTGTGGCTGAAGTTTGCTGGGTTTGAATGCCTGTGCTTTCGTTCAGCATCATTCGTATATCGCCAGGTTTCATATTTCCTTTTTCTTCCAGTTCTTCGCCCGAAATGGCTTCAATTCTTGTCGGAATATTGTCAATGGTTCTGCTGGAACGGGTGGAAGAAATTACCACTTCATCCAGTTCTTCGCCTTCTTCAGCAGAAAGCAGAATTTCAAATGGTTCGATTTGAAGCAAAGGAAAATTAAAGGTGTTGCTTTTCTCCTGATAGCCGATAAAACGAAAAATGATGGTATGTTTTCCGTCAGGAATATTTTTGAGTTCAATAAAACCATTTTGGTTTGCACTGGCGCCATTGGTTGTGCCTTGCAAAATTGCTGTTGCACCCATAAGCAATTCTTTGCTTTCGCCGTCTTTGATAATGGCTTTGAAGGTATGTTGTCCAAAAGCCAACGAGGTATATATGATTGCCAACAAAGGCAAGATGAATTTTTTCATTTGGGCAAAGCTTCTTAATTAAGGATTGTTAAAATCTTCAAAGCTATGTTTTTTAATTTGAAGCTTAATTTATTTTTCTGCAATTTCTTTCAATTTTTCCAATGCGTTAAGCGCACAAATTATTGCTGAAATTTTTTTCATAATTTAAGCCCTTTCTTTACCTGTCTTTTAAAGGTTTTTAGCATTAAATCATAATTTTTCATGGCAGTATAAGCAATTTCCCAACCCTCGTTTATATAGCTTGTTGTGGCTTTAAACTGGTCCATCTTATTGTACTTATCCTTATGTGTCATTCCTTTTAATCTGATAAATTTTATAGACTTACCGATCGATATGTAATAAAAATACAGCAGGGTTTCCACACCAAATCGTGATTCCTTCATTTTATCAAGAATTGGAATAATATCGTCTTTGTATAAAACTCTTTCGCCTGTTAATATTTTTAAAGGATTTACATCCTGATTTAAAATATTGACTGTAGAATAGCCTAAAACCATGTCCGATTCTTCTTTTAATAAAGGATTGGTTAATTGATTAATGTATCCATGAATAATGTTCGACTGGTCGGCATCAACAAATAGCATAATATCAAAGATTGAATTTTCAACACCCACCGCCATTGCGTAGCCTTTCCCTTTGTTTTCTGCTAAATGAATTGAAGTTATTTCAATTTCTTTCTGCAATTCCTCAATTATTTTCTTAGTATTGTCCGAAGACCCATCATTAACTACAATAATTTCACTAACAATTAAAGATTCTGAAATTGAAAGAATGACATCTTTTAGTGTTTTCTCTTCGTTATATGCACATATTATTGCTGATACTTTTTTCATGGTGTGTTTTTTAAATTATAAATTTGTTTTTTTACGAATTGCGCCCAATCGTAGTGAGACCTTGACATATCGAAGGTGCTGTATGAAATTGGCTTGCCTATTTTAACCCTTATTGTTTTATTTCTTTTGTTAAATATTTCGTGAGGCAACAATACCAATTCCAGATTTGCGCTAATTCTCAGGATTTTTCTAATGATGTAAATAAAATAAAAGAGAAGAGAGTTTTTTCCGTAGAAATAAAATGGAACGATATCGCGGTGGCATACAACTGCTTTTTTAATAAACCCTTTCCGCCATTCATCATCCTCAACTTTTCCTCTTTTTATCCTTGATACAAGCCCAGCAGGGAAATGGGTAATAGGTAAATTTGAACTAAACAGTTTCTCCAATTCCTGAATATATTTTTTTGAATTTGTGTCAAAAACATTCACGACTGTAATTATGGGTTTTAAATGAGGGATTAACATAAAAACATCATTGCCGATAGCTTTCAAAGTGCCGTATTTATGAGCAACCGTATTTGTTAAAATTAACCCGTCAACAAATCCAAAGGGATGGTTTGCAACAAAAAAACATTTTCCGTTTTCGGGTAAATTCTCAAGGCCTTCTATCTCCACTTTTATATTTAGCTCCTCAAGTATCTTTGGCAGAAAATCAACACCTTTATAATTGGAATATTTAGTCAGAATTTTATTTATTTCCTTTTGCCTAATAATTACTTTCAGCCATTTAACACAAAAGGTAGGTAATTTTTTTAGCAATTTTGAGTTGCTTTTTTGTATTTGTATGTCTAAATCTATGTATTTCAAAGCAGTAAATATTTTATTTCTACAGTTTGTCATTTTTGGTTAAATACTCATAAATTGCTACTTTCGCGGCGTTTTCGCCCAATTTAATTAATTCATCAGCCTTATAAAAATCGAAAGTGCTTGCAGAATCAAAAGGTATATTTATAACAATGTCAGGTTTATGTTTTTCAACATTGTCTTTTGCAAGTTTATGTACCATCGCGTATGTGGCATTGTTTAAAAGAGAAAAATAACCAAGCCTTTTTTGATCTCCTGAGCTAATAAATTTGTTAATGCCATTAACAAAATCATTTATTGCCCCATTGTAACCTTCCTGTTTTTCCATTATTATTTTTGGATTTATAATAGCGTTCATTTTATTGCCATATAAATTAACAACAACCAAAATATCATTATTTTCTCGCGCTACATACTGTATGGGAACAGGATTTAGCACACCGCCATCAACCAACAAAGTATCTTTATATTTTACGGGTGTTATAAGGGACGGTATTGCAATTGATGCCCTAATTGCTTCATAAAAACTTCCGTCAGAAAAAACCACTTCTTTTTCATTTATGATATCAGTTGCGATGGCAGAGAAAGGAATGTTCATGTCTTCAATCAGCATATCAGGAATAAATGTTTTCATTTTGTTGAAAACTTTTTCTCCTTTTATTAAGCCATTAGAGGAAATGGTAAAATCCATTAAATCCCAAATATTTTTTTTATTTAGTGTTTTTACCCATTCCGTATATTCCGGCAATTTATCCATAGCACATAGCCCGCCAATCACAGAGCCAATTGAAGAACCCGAAACCGATGATATTACAAAACCTTGTTTTTCAAGTTCGTTAATTATGCCTATATGAGCGAGACCTTTTGAACCACCGCTCGACAATACCAATGCTACTTTTTGTTTCATTTTATTTGGCTTTATATTAAATTTTTAACATATCCAACCAAATCACCAACGGTTTTTATTTCATAAAATAAATTATAATCTATTCTGATTTTAAGTTTTTCCTCTAAATCCATATACAATTCAGCTAAATCAAGATCGTTAAAATTCAAATCATCTTGAAACAATGAATCAATTTTTATATCAGATAATTCATTAGATGACAAAACACAAATTCTTTCAATTATTATTTTTTCCATAACTCCTGTTTTTTGATTGCATTTTCTTAAATTATTGATATTTCATTATTTTAATTTTTATTATTTTATTAAAATCTCTATTTGTCAATAAGTGATTAAAAGGAGCAATTAAATAATTCCAGGTTTCATAAATTCAATTTTTAATTCTCATCAACTCTTTTTACTTTGTTATATTCCCGACAGAAAGTAAATAGTATGAAATTTTAATTTTATACTGGCTTTTTGCATCAATTAAAGCATCTTTAGCTTGTTGAGACATAGCTCTGGCTTCTAACAAATCTGATAAACTAGTTATTCCCGCCTCATAATTATCTTCCAATTCTTTTTGATATTCCAATGATTGTGTAAGCGCGGTTTTAGCAATATCAATCTGTTTATAACTTTCTGTTAGATCTCTGTAAGCCTTCGACATTTGTAATTGAAGTAGCTCTGACTTTTCAGCTAAGTTATTTTTTGCAATATCAATTTTTATTTTATGTTCCTGAAGTTTGTATGACCCTCCCCACCAATCTGAAATAGGAATAGACAATGTAGCAAATGCTAGCCCATAACTATTTTCCTGTTCATATGCATCTAAATATAAACCACCAACACCCACTGCCAATTGAGGAAGATATTCTCCTCTAGTCATTTTCTTTTGTAATTCCTCTGCTTCTATTGCTTTATTAAGCATATTATATTCCTGACGATTTTTAAGAGCTAAATTTGTATCTGTATAATAACTTTCAGGTGGGCTTAACAAAATTATAGAATCTTTAATACTCACATTTTCACTATAAGGTATTCCAACATGTTGACAAAAAACCATTTTCAGCATTTCAGTGCCATTTAAAAGCTTCAATTTATTTCCCTCAACTTTATTTAATTCTAATTTAACTTTTAATAAATCACTCTTTTTTGTTAACCCTGCATCATATAAATCTCCAACTTCTTTAAGTAATCTTTGTAATAATTTTTCATAATCTTGAAGTGTTACCTTTTTTTCATTTAACCCTACTAAATTCCAATAATATTCTTCTGTAGTAACCAATACCTGATCTCTAGAAAGATTAAATTGATATTGGGTTACTTCCTCATTTAAATTAGCCAATAAATTTCCATTTTTAATACGCCCACCTGTATATAAGGGTTGTATTGCTGTAATCATTGCTGTATTTGCATAATCCAACGTTTGTATACTAATTGGCGGCACATACGCATATAGTGTTGCCATCTCTAAATTTGCCGTATTTCCATCATATACCGGCAAATCCATTGCTTCTGTTTTTATGTCTAAAAAATTTTTAGATGATTTAAACGCAAAACCTGAAGTGCTTACTGTTGGAAAATATTTGGTAAAAGCATCTTTTTTAACTTTTTCTGAAGCTTCTACTTTTAATTTTGACTCTTTTAAACGCTTATTATTTTCTAAGGCCAATACTTTACAAGAATCTAAAGTTAAACTTTGAGCAATTAAAGATGAACTAAAAAATAATAGTGTAATTACAATACTTAATTTTTTCATTTTATTCTTTTTTCAAAAAATTATTAATTAGTTTCCGATGGCTTTTGCTTCTTTTCTTTCCGCTGCTCTACCTACTGATTTCCAATACAATACCGGTAAAACCAATAATGTTAATACCATACCTGTAAGTAAACCAAAACATATTACAGTACCTAATGGCCCCCATAATGGTGATCCACTAATAATCATTGGTATTACACCAACTGCTGCTGCTAAAGATGTTAAAAATATAGGTCTCATTCTACGTTTACCTGCTGCTAGGCCAGCTTCTTCATAGGACATTCCTTGGTCATTAACTAATTTACTAGCATAATCTATAAGAATAATTCCATTTCTAACTACAATACCGGCCAATCCCATAATCCCCATAAAAGCTGTAAGACTAAATGGATATCCCATAACTGTCAATCCTAATGCAGCGCCAAACACACTTAATAGCATAGTTGACATAATAAGCAATGCTTTTCTAACTGTTTTAAATTGAAACATTAAAATAAAAAAGATTAATACAACACTAACTCCTAAAGAACCAACCATTGGTGGAAAATTTTCATTACTTGACTGATAATCACCACCATAATCAATATTCACACCTTCTGGCAACTCCAATTTTTCTATTTCAGGACGTATTTTACTAAGAACATTATTTGCCACTCCTCCTCTTACAATATCTCCCATTACTGTAAGTGTACGTACACCATTTCTCCTAGCTATAGTACCCTCGGTCCACTCTGGTTTTAAGTTACCTATTGAGCGTAATGGTAATGTTTCTAGTGTTAATAATGATGTAATGTATTGATTGCCTAGGTCATCTATATTATTTTTCTGATAATCTTCTTTTGATAAAATTACACTTATTGGATAATCATCTTCCCAAACCGTTGTTAATGGCAATCCATCTAAAGAAATTAATAATGAAGAAGCCACTAAAGATTTTGCATATCCCAATTGATTAGCCTTATGCTTGTTTAATTTAACCGAAATTCCTTCTCTCTCCTCAAGCCAATCATCTCTAATCCATTCAAAATCTCCGCTTTTATTTAATATCTCTTTTATCTTTTCTCCAACCTCCTTCAAATCTTTTATATTATTAGATGCTATTCTAACTTCAATAGGTGCTTTAAAATTTTCCATTGCCAATTGCTTCCACTTTACATGTGCAGAAGGAAAAGCATTTCTATACTTTACAGTATATTCATCAATTATATCAACAGTAGCCTCATTTGATATTGTATTTAATAAAAGCTGCCCATAATTTTCTGACGGTAAATGTGGCGCATATAAAGCGTTAAATCTTGGAGATCCATTCCCTATAAAACTAGCAATATTTGTTATTCGTTCATCTTTTTTTAAGATAGTTTCTAAACTATCTATAACGCTTTCAGTTTTAGTGGCAGACGATCCTTCGGGCAAATACACTTCTATAGCAAATTGCTTACGTTCCATTTCAGGAAATAATTTTTGGTCTAAGCCCATAAAAAACAATACGCCTATAGCTATAGATAAAATCCCAACAAAAATAGTTAGTTTAGGGTTTCTGAAACAAGCACTAAGCGCTATATCAAACCAATATTGTACATAGTCCAACAAACTTTTTTTATCACCTTTATTTTCATTATGAAGTCCTTTCTTAATAAAAACATAACACATAAAAGGGGTTAATAATAATGCAACAAGCATTGAAATACCTAAAGCTATAGCAATTGTAATAGGTAAACTACCCACAAAATCATCAGCAATACCAGTTAAGAAAAGTGACATTGGAAAAAAGGCTACTGAGATAGATAAAGAGGCTGTTAACACAGGTATAAATAACTCTGTTGCTGCCTTCCAAGCAGCATCCCATGGATTTTCACCATGGTCTAATTTTTCTACGTGACTATCTATTACCACTATAGCATTGTCTACCACCATCCCCAATACTACAATTAAAGATGCCAATGACACTATATGCAACTGAATACCTACCAATTGCATTACCCCTAATGTAATTAAAATAGAAATAGGAATTGATACTGCTGCCACTGCGGCTACTCTAAATGGCAATAACAACATTGTAACTATAATTACAGCTATAATTGCAATTACAAATTCTTGTAAAAAATGTGAAATAGAAGCATCAACCACTTCAGGTAAACTTGATATAACATTCAGTTTAACATCACTACCAACTTGTTTTGAAAATTTATCCAATACATCTTGAACATTTTCCCCGAAATGGACAATATTGTTTCCTTTTTGCATCTCTAAAGAAAGAAGTAATGAGTTATTACCATTATTTCTAATGAAGTTTTTAGGATCTTCATAGCGACGCTCTACATAAGCAATATCTTTTAACCGAATGATATTACCTAAAGGATCTGAATATATTATTTGCTCTTCTAAATCTTTTTCTGACTCAAACCTAGGAGGTAAATGAATTGGCATTACCAAATCTCCATTATCTAAAGTTCCTGAATAATTAATTGATTCTTGTAATTGAAAAGAAGCTAAAATTATTGAAGGTTTTACATTAAACTCTTTTAGTTTTTCAGGTTTAATATATACATAGATTTCTTCTTTTTGCTCTCCAAAACTGTTTATTTTAGAAACCTCTGGAATCTTTCGTATTTCAGCTTTTAAATCGTCCATTATATCTCCAAGTTGCCGATAACTTTTTTTGTCAGAAGACATTGTAATCAATAATGCCGAAGTATCACCAAAGTCATTACTTCCTATTAAAGCTAAAACACCTGTAGGCAATTGTGATTTTAATTCATTTAATCCATGTCTCAGTTTAGACCAAAACTTGTCTGCATCCTTAATATTTCCATTAAGCTCAACATAAATAATCATTTGACCTTCTTTGGAGTGTGAGTAGGTTTTTGATTTATCTACTTCCTCATAACCAAATATATAATCTTCAACAACCTTTGTTAATTTTTCTTCAACTTCTAATGATGTTGATCCTGGAAAAACACCTACAACAATACCTTGACGTATAGTAAACTCAGGAAATTCACGTCTTGGCATATTTTTTAAACCAAAAGCACCTAAAATCATCATTAGCAACACAATTGTTATAACAATTTGGCTATACTTCATAGATCCCTCAATAATATTAATTCCTTTTTTCATATGAATATGCTTATATTATAATTAAAAATACTTTGGTAAATTTAAAATCTAACTTTATCATTATTAGTCAATTGGTGATGGCCTTCAGTAACAATAATATCTCCTTTAGATAGACCTCCTACTATTTCTATTTGGTTATTTGCAAAAGGCCCAAGTTCAACCTCGTGTTTATTCACAATTTTTGAGTCTGGATTTACTTTAAATACATAATTTTTATCATTTACGTCTTTAATTACAGCTCTGTATGGTATTACTAATTTATCTTCTGAAGTTGCTAAACTAATATCAACATCACAAGCCATCTCCGATTTCATTAGTAAATCTGGGTTTTGAACAAGAATTTTTACTTCATAAGTTTTTGACAATCTATTGGCTACTACTCCAACTTTTTCAAGTTCCCCTATAAATTCTTTGCTTCCTAATGCAGATATTACTATTCTAGCTTTTTGCCCTTTACTAATTTTATTTATTTCATTTTCAGGAACAGAAACCCTAACATAAACTTCATTTAAGGAAACTAAATTTATTACAGGATTTCCTGGTATAGCACTAGATCCAACTTCGATATTTCTAGTTCCAATAAATCCAGAATTTGGAGACTTTAAAGTACAATTTGAAAGATTTTGATAAGCAATCTTGTTTGCAGATTTTGCTTGTGCTAACTTAGATATGGCGTCTTGCATTTGTATTTCCGGTAAGCTACCTTTATCATAAACTGATTTTAAACGTCTATGCGCATCTTCCGCTTGACTTAATGCTGCTGAAGTAGCTTGATATGCGTTGATAGCTGAAGTGCTGTTAAGTTCTGCTAAAATTTGTCCCTTACTCACCTTATCTCCCTCTTCAACTTTAACCGATACTACAGTTCCGGGAAGTAAAAAACTTAATGGCACCGTCAATTTTGGCTCAACATAACCATTATAACTAAATTCTTTACTTAATGATATTTCACCAACCTCTATAACCTCTACTTTATAGTCTTTATTAACATTATTCTCAGCGTCTTTTTCATTTTTATTCTTACAACTATGTATAAAATTAATAACTACAATAATTATTAACCATTTTCCCAATTTCAAAATTTTATTATTCATATTTTTCAAATTTATTATTGTTGTTTTATATCTTTAATTAATAAATCTATTTTATTTCATTAGGGTTTATGTTTTTAATCCTTTAATAAATACCTCTATTAATTTCTCAAAGGAAGGTTGATGCTTTTCATATTTGTCCTGTAAAAAAAATGGTATCTCAAGCCCTTTTACAACCATAAGATACATTTCCAGTAACTCATCAATATTCAAATTTTCCATAAATTCACCTGATTCAACACCTTGAATTATCAGATTTTTTAAAATTGATTTTTCCCAATTATCATGTTCATTTCTTAAATCATCAATAAAATCGTAATGTTCAAAAAAGTCAGCCTTTAGTGTATCGTGATAATTTGCAGCCTCATTAATAACTTCCATTCTTTTTACAAGTATTAATTTAATTTTTTCAGAAGCTCTTATATTTTCCTTATCAAGAATTAGCGACATTTCACTTTTAAATTTCACTATTTCATTTGATACAACTTCCTTATACAAATCTTCTTTACTAGCAAAATGATAATACAATGAACCTTTTGCTTTTCTGGCAATTTTGGCAATTTCATCCATTGAGGTTTTATGAAACCCAAATTTGCTAAATAAATTGTTTGCTACATTTAATATTATATTCCTTGTATTTTCTAAAGACATATTTTTAAATAATTAATCATTATGACTATAATCGTTTAATAGTACAAAAGTAATAAATAATTTTTAATATAAAATAAGGAAAAGACACATTAAGACCGTTGCACGGTAAATTTCGCTATAAAGGGAATAAATCGACACAAAAAATTGATTCAACTATTTGTATATCAATAAATTAAATTATATTGTATTTTGTTCTTATCAAAAAAGCAATTCACCTTACTTTAGCGGTCAGCATTTGTGATTTACGTTCACGAAAAATTAAAACAGTATTTTTTGACCAAATCAACACACTTTTAGACTGGAAAAAAATAAGTGGCCTAATGGCCAATTATTATATAAAGGGGAAAAGCGCCTCAGGCCGCCACAGTTACAATGGTCTTCTATTATTTAAAATGTGTCTTTTGCAAACCTGGTATGGATTAAGCGATTATGAAGTGGAAGACCGGGTAAACGACAGTATTTCTTTTTCATATTTCTGCGGATTAACAATTGATCAAGTTTAGCGCCGGATCAGAAACCAAATTAAAAAACCCTTATTGTATAGGGGTTAGGAGGGGTGCTGTTTTCTAACAGACCCCGAATTAGCCACTTAATTTTTAATCTAAAATGTATGCATTTATGATTTTGAGCTCAATACCAGTATATTCTGAAAATTCATGTATGGTAACAAACTGCCGAGGTTTTTTATCTAAAAACAATCTTATTTCCCTCAATAACTTACGTCCATACCGTTCACTTCTTCCAGTGATGATTTAAATATCTTTTGGGTATATACAGGTTCTTTTCTGCCTTTTCATACGCTATCTATGCCTTATCCATACCTTATCCATACTGTATCCATACTTTATCCATTTTGTCTCGCCCTAAATAACTGTAAACAAACTAAGCGTGTATGGAACACAATGAACAAGAATTTTATGATGATAAATCTACGATGATTTGTTCAGAATTAAAAATTTAATCGATTATGGCCAAAACATTAAATAAGGCGGAGATGAATGATCCAGAAATTTTAGTCTTCAGTGAAAATTTCTTTATATTTTTCTTCTATATTTTTAATCTCCATATCGTTTAATGCTGCAAATTCTTTTGTTCTTGCCCTCATTGATAAAACACCATTATTTTGTTCTAAAAAACGAAGCAGCGTAGCCACTAATTTATCCGGCATTTCAAAATTATTGTCCAAGTAACGCTTAAAGAGATCATAGCGCTGAAGGTATTTCACCTCCTCCGGGATGACTCTCACAATGGTATCTTCCACACATTCGTACATAAACTCAGCTTGTTTTGTGGCGTCAAAGTAGCGATAAAAATCAATGGTCTGGTTTAGAACTTCCGCATTATGGTCCTGTGTTTCCTTCCATTCAATAAAATCCAGCAATGGATGTGAGTAGCTTTCCAAAACTTCCCGATAGGTTTCAATTTTATCCAGAATTGAAGCAGAAACCGGGAAAATAACACCCTGCTGCGTAAATCCTTTTTTTGCCAAAATATGATGAATGATATAACGATGCAATCGGCCATTTCCATCAACAAAGGGGTGGATAAACACAAATCCGAAAGCGATAACTGCTGCCGCTAAAACAGCATCATAGCTTTCATCCTGCAACAAATTGTTGGTGGCTATTAAACCATCCATCAATTGTTCAACATCTTGTCCTTTTGAAGAAATATGGTCAGGGAAGGGTTCGCCTGTAATTCTGTCGTGTTCCCCTACAAATCCGCCTTTTTTTCGAAATCCCATTTCCAGAAAACGGGTATTTTCAATTACAACCTGTTGCAAGCGGGTCAATTCGCTTTTGCTTAACGGTTTTTGTCCAGCCTGGCCTATGGCTTTTGCCCAACGCATTGCCCTGTTAGTTCCGGGATTTTCGCCCTCAATGGTAAATGATGCTTTGGAATCCTTTAAAATCAAAAAGGAAGAAGCTCTTTGCAAGATGTCTTTATGGATGGTATTTAAGAAACTATTTTTTTTATCGGACAAATTGGCTTCAAGATAGGCTTTCAGTTTTTCCGTTTTAGTTATAAGCGGACAAAAATCTCTGGTTCCCGGGAGGTTATTTATAATACGATGGCGCGTTGAGCGTATTCCTTTAACGGAAAACTGTAAATTTTCATCGAGCAACGGCACAAAGTTTTTAATGGTTAAATCTTCAATATTGAGTTGTTTTTGCATCAGCCACTCATATAAAAACCAGATTTTACGGCTATATTGCCCTGTTGGCTCCAGTTGAAGTATTTTGACAATCTCTATTTCCGGCAGCTTTTCAGCAAATTTTTTAAAGAATAACAGGTTGACGCCTTCATATTTTAATGCAAAAACAAGGTGCTTATATAAGGTGTCTTCAATTGTGTTTTTTGATGAAAACACTTTCCATTTCGCTGTAGTATAACTCCGCCTTTTTTCACTTATTAACGCCAATTGTTCCGGAAAAGGCATTTCTAATTTTAAACCTTCAATAAGCGCTCCGTATCCAGCAATTGTGCCTTCTTCTGGTGCTTGCACTCCGTGAAAAATGGTTATTTTAAGTGAAAAATGTGTATTATCCATAAACTTTGGTAAAAAAAATAGTTTTTCAAATATAGTGGAAAAATAGGTTATTATTTGGAATAATGGGTTTTATTTTAATGTTTTATGTAAAAACGGGTTTTTAAATTTGTCAAATTGGGTTTTAATATGGCTTTTCAGGTTCATTTTGGTCTGAAATTGAAAAAACGGGTTTTTCACTACATTTAGCTCTTCATCTTATTTAATCCAGGAACCTTATACATTATAAAATAGCCGATTCGGTAAAAAGTGATCCTTTCGGTCAAAAACAGTCATTATTGTATAAGGTGATCATTATGGTAAAAAATTGTAAATACGGTAATAAGTGATCTTTTTTGTCAAAAACAGTCATTACGGTAAAAAGTGATCATTTCAGTCAGAAACAGTCATTTGTCTTTATAACTGGATTCACACTACTTCCAAAAAACGTAATTGGCTTGCCATCAACCCAAAATTAGCCAAAGCTTTGAATTTAAAATTAAGTAATGAAGGTAATTTTAGATGGTTGGATGAAAATGAAAATATTGTAGTAGAATCTTTTTACTGGAAAAGTAATAATGAAGATAATTGAAGTAGAAATTTACATTCAGAGAGTGGTCAGGGATGGTTTGTTGCTATTACACAAGAAGTGTTAGAAAGAATTAAAAAGTTAGGTGTCAATAAACTTTATCATCACAGAAAAATATTTAGAAGACTATAGTTTACTCAGAGAAGCTATAATACTTATTTAAAAGAAAAAAATGATTTAAGTTCTATAGAAAAAATTGAACTTGTTTAAGAATATCATAAAACGCACTTAAATTTTACATTTTAAATGGTCAGCCATATTATATTATAAATGAAGTAAACAACACCCAATATAGCACCTTAAAAAATAAAATCCTGATAATCAATCGATTATCAGGGTTTTTTGCAGAGAAAGAGGATCCGCAACCATTTTAAAAAACCCTTATTCTATAGGGGTTAGGAGGGGACCTTTTTTTAACTGACACCGAATTAGCTCCTTGATATTTGACGTAAATTGTGCTTATTTATGATTGCTATTTAAAAAAAGGTAGCTAAATTTTACCTTGTTTTGACAAAATAAAACACTCCTGATTTTTGTGCTCCTAAACACAAATTTAATCTTTTTCCAATTACAAATTATATATTGTAGTGTACCTTTTTTGGAATATTTCTATATATTTTACTTTCATAATCTCCGATAGGAAAGAGTTTTGAATCATTATAATCAATACTTCTTTCTTTTCGGAAAAACGTTTAAAGACGCCATCGATTTGTTTGGTATTTAATCCAAGATCCAATGCCAATTTTACAAAATGCTCTTTTCTTAACTTATTCTTTTTACCTCCCAATGTCAAGGCCAATTCTTCTGTATCTTCAGGGTTTGCAATCGCCACATTTAACAGGTCATAAGCAGGGGCTAAAACCCAACCGGAGGCCGTTTCGATCATTGAAAAGTTTTTTAAATGCATATCATTGTTTCCTGTCAAAAAACTAAATAAGGTCAATTCAAAAAAGAATAATTTGTCCAATTGCGTATTGCTTGAGAATTTACCTAAGGCATTCCCAATTTTTTCCATAGAGCTTTTATATTTATCAAAAGCTTCCGTTATCTGAAACATATCAAGCATATGTATTTTTTTTCCATCATCAGTTCTGTCAATACGTTTTGTGATATAGGAAAGTTCTCCAGATTTCAATTTGATTAAAGAGGAGGGAACCGTCTTGATTTTTAAAAGCGCTGCCAATCGCATTGTTAAATGTTCGTTTTCTGGCATTTCCGGATACTCCAGTGATGGTGGTTTAAAAATATAGTTTCCACCCAGTGCACCAACAACCGTCAACCGCTGATCCCTTTTTTCCTCATTAAAAGACATTGATAGTTTTGGCTGAACTCCCGGGACTGAAACACTGCGTTCCACAACATTTTTGGCCAAATCTGCCATTTGATCAAAGGTATATTCCAATTTTGGAGCTTGTTTTGTTCCAAAAAAAATGAGACTGCACTTTTCGTGAAAGTCTGTTTCAACAGTCAAATCCTCATAACAATATAAGCATTTATTCTTCATTTTCTTCCTTTATTGGTTGAACACTCACTGCTCCAATACAATTTTGGCAACACGCCAATAACAACCCCATTCTGTCATTTGGATTGATCTTCCAATTTTTGGATGCAATATTTAATAACCACCCTTCCGGAATAAGACCTTCAAAAAAAGGAAATAGCCTATTACTTGTGTATGGTTCACTTCTTACGGGCAGTGTAAATGTGATAAATTGATTGGGGAAATTTTTCACATAATCACTTGTATAAGTAAATGTGTATTCCCCATCATCTGTTTCCATTAATTTCCCGGCAAATGTTTTGTCGTAGAATATTTTAGCGCTTCTCATGGCCTAATTATTAATTTCTTTTAAACTAACTGGCGCCAATTGGTGCCCAAACATATTTAGCACCAAATTTACTTTATCCATGTTGAGGTTTGTTTTGCCTTGTTCAATTTTTCTGATGACAGTTAATGCCACTCCGGCTCTTTCAGCGAATTCCTCTTGCGTTAAATTCACCTCTTTTCTGCGTTCTTTTACAAACTGTGCCAACTCTTTCATTATATGTGTTTAAGTATAATTTAATGTAAATATACTAAATTATATGTATTTGCGTATATTATTTTATTAAATATTATATTTATATGTTAAAACGTATAAAAAATAAGAATATTAGAAGGGTGTTATGATACTTTTTGTAAATACTTTGTCGAAGACCCATTAAAATCAATGGCAATAATAAATGAAATTTTTGTGTAACTTAATGAGATAATAGGTTAAAAATTGCTCTGAATAGTTACCATAAATTATGATGATTGTTTCAACGGCGATTATCGCCGTTATAAATGCAATATTTAAACCGATTAATTTACAAAATGCATAAAATAGAATGACAAGAACTTTATAAGATTGTTGCTAAGTTATAATGATTAATTTTATTTTTAGGGGTTAGGAGGGGAGCTATTTATCTAACGCACCCTTAATTAGCCCCTTGGTATTTAATCTAAAATGTATTCATTTATGATATTGAGCTCAATACCGGTATATTCCGAGAATTCATTTACTGTTACAAACTGCCGAGGCTTTTTATCTAAAAACAATCTTATTTCCCTCAATAATTTGCGCCCATACCGTTCACTTCTTCCCGTGATGATTTGAATATCTTTTGGATATATACAAGTTCTTTTCTGCCTTTTCATACTCTATCTATGCCTTATCCATACCTTATCCATACTGTATCCATTTTGACTCGTCCTGAACGACCCGTCCTGTGACCCGTCCTGAAATAACTATACAGTTTAATTAATAAATCCTGCTTTAGCTATACAAATATAATTTTTAATCCTAAATATACTATACATCTGCTTTATCATAGTTAAATTTTTTATTATAATTCTTCCACCTTTTCTTTAAGTTCTCTGATTGACCCGTCCTGAAATAACTATACACAAACAAAGGGTGTATGGAACACAAAGAACAAGAATTTTATGCTATGATAAATCTATGTTGATTTGTTCAGAATTAAAAATTTAATCGATTATGGCCAAAACATTTAATTGAGGTGGTGATGAATGTTCTAGTAATTTTTAGTTTGCAGTGAAAAATGTTTATTTACCGTGAAAAATGTTTATTATAAGTAGGTTTTGGTGAAAAATGGTTATTTTAAATGCAGTGTAAAAATGGGTTATTATTTGGAATAATAGGTTTTATTTTAATGTTTTATGTAAAAACGGGTTTTTAAATGGATTTTTAGGTTCATTTTGGTCAAAAATTGGAAAAACGGGTTTTTCACTACATTTAGCTCTTAATCTTATTTAATATAGAAACCATATACATTATAAAATAGCCGATTCGGTAAAAAGTGATCCTTCCGGTCATATATTGTTATTTCGGTCAAAAATAATCATTACGGTTAAAAATGATTATTCCGGTCATAAATAGTCATTTCGGTCAGAAACAATCATTCTGGTCAAAAATAGTCATTTCAGTCAAAAACAGTTATTTCGGTAAAAAATGTTTATTCCGGTCATAAAAAGTCATTTCGGTCATAAATAGTCATAACGGTATAAATGACACTTTTCGGTATAAATGACCTAAAACGGCACGGATGGACACCTGTTTTTTTATACACTGCTAATTCTTCGGTGATTTGCTAAGAATTTAAAATTTATTCAATTATGGCTAGACAGACTGGTATTATTAAATTGAAAGGAACTATCGGGGATATTTCCTTTTACAAATCTTCAGATGGACATCTTGCTCGCGAAAAAGGCGGCATTGACAAATCCAGAATGAAAAATGATCCTGCGTTTCAAAGAACGCGTGAAAACGGATCTGAATTCGGCAGGGCCGGAAAAGGCGGAAAATTGGTGCGAAGCGCCATCAGAATTCTTTTGCTGAATGCAAAAGACAAAAGAGTGGTGAGCAGACTGACCACCGATCTTTTAAAGGTCGTAAAAACGGATGCCATCAATGAGCGCGGAATGCGCACCATTGAGGATGGCTCAATGGGGCTTATCAGTGGCTTTGATTTCAATACCAATGGGAAATTGGGATCTACTTTGTTTGCTGCTTACAGCAACAATTTTGATCGTGTAACGGGCGAGGCAAGTGTGAACATTCCTTCCTTTTCGCCATCGGTAAGGATTGCTGCTCCGGCAGGAACTACACATTTCAAATTGGTAACTGGTGCTGCAGAATTGGATTTTGCAAATGAAACCTCCACTTTTGAAAATGATGAAACTGCTATTTTGCCTTATGACAGTGCAGACACCGGTATTGTTGATTTTGTTTCGGCACTTACTCCAAACTCTGTGCTTCCTGTGATCCAGGTATTGGGCGTTGAGTTTTATCAGGAAGTGAATGGGCAAATGTATCCGTTGAAAAACGGCGCTTACAATGCCTTGGCAGTTGTTTATGTAGACACCATCTAGTGGAACTGCATTTGCACAGGACCTATTTTAAAGAGGGTACCAACGGTGCCCTCTTTCATCATGGTGTCTTTTTGGGTTTTGCCATCGAACTTTCCTGGCTAGAAAACCAGAAAATGAAGTCCTGCATTCCGGAAGGTGTTTATACGCTTAAAGCGCGTTATTCCGAAAAGTTTAACCATCATTTAATTCTGGAAAATGTTCCGGGAAGAAGTTTGATTCTGATCCATCCGGCCAATGATGCCAAAAAGGAATTGTTGGGCTGCATTGCACCGGTCACTTTTTTATCGGGGATCGGAAAAGGAACGGCCTCAAAACCATTACTGCAAAAATTAGTGTCCTTATGCTATCAGGCATTTGACCGAAAAGAAATTGTCACATTAACCATAAAATCTTAACCAATGAAAATTATAGATCGATATAAAAAAACCACTCCAACGTTTTTTAGAAAACTTAGAAATATTGGCATTGCATTGGCAGCCACCGGTGGCGCTATTTTAGCAGCTCCCATTTCTTTGCCTGCCTTGGTGATCACCATCGCCAGTTATCTGGCCGTGGCCGGAACTGTAGTGACTACTGTGAGTCAGGCTGTAGTGTCGGACAATGAAAATGAAACCGAAAAATGATGCTCAATGATATTCAAATAAGGTCGGGTGTTGTTGGTGGGACGTTGTTTTCGACTGCATTGAATATCAGTCCGCACGATTTGCTGTTCACCGCAATTATGGCTGTGATTGGCGCTGTGGTGAGTTTTTTTGTTTCATCTATTTTGAGAAAATTGTTTAAGGATTCAGATAAATCAAAAAATGCCTGATAGGCATTTTTTTTGTTATATATCTATTGTTGTTTAACGTTCTGCCGCTTCACGCAGTTGCGAACTTTGGAACCGCTTATTTTCTGTTAAAGATAAAAATTCATGCGAAACGTGAACGTGAATTTACTTCAAAATTCGCAATTGCGTGAAACGGCTGTGTGTGCCCTGCATGAGCAGCGCTCACACTTAGTGAAGCTAAATGAAAAAATTCAAAAATGCAAATTTGAATTTAGAAAAGCAAGATTAAGTGTG
>LNAP01006198.1_pt2 | contig 19215 bp, 22 predicted proteins | sample 602601 | NCBI WGS metagenome assembly LNAP01 (sample SAMN02440304, study PRJNA202911) | soil metagenome | biome: Subtropical and temperate rainforests or woodlands; isolation source: soil samples (1 kg each in a 20% v/v slurry with milli Q water) were... ...
AAATGGGCTGTGCGAGCGATAAAACGCTGGCATTGGCCAACCGGTCTGTTGCCGGTAGTGGGGGCGATCCTAATCGGGGAAGCTTTCAGCCAGCTTTCGCCAATGAAAGCAAGGACCGGATGTGCAACCGATCGTCGGATTGGGTTTCAAGTCCCTGAACACAGGGCGGGAGGTTGAACATGAGCGAACTTCACACCGGCGGCTGCCATTGCGGGCAACTGCGCTATCAATTCAGCGGGCCGCTGCACGATATCGCCCACTGTCATTGTTCGATTTGCCGACGGGTCAGCGGCGGCATCGTGACTACCTGGATAACCGTGCCGGCATCCGCCTTTCAATGGCTGGCCGGGACGCCGTCGCGGTACGATTCTTCATCCACCTGTGCACGATATTTCTGCAGCCACTGTGGGGCGCAACTGGCACTAGCGACGCAACTAAGCCCGGAAAGCATCGACTTGACCATCGCCACCCTCGACCATCCTGAGCAAGCACCAGCCGAGCGGCACATCTGGACCGACAGCCGCTTGCCGTGGCTGCATCTGGACGAACATTTGCCCGGTGAGGCTGAAGAAAAACTCTGATCAAAAAACAGACAGGTCCAGCGGCCGAATCGCGCCCATCCAGATCGCGTGCTCGGTGTGGTCAAGCAAATCGTCGCCGGTGTCCGGGTGCAGGAACACCACCAACCCCTTGCGGTTCAGCGCCAGCCACGGCAGAACGTCGCCCAGCACCTGCGGTTCGAACGCCAACTGGCAGCTCCAGTCCGGGTGCGGACCGACCGGGCGCTCGTGCACGCGGCCCATTTTCAATGGAAACAATTGCGCCGCCCGTTCACATAAGGCCCGCGCCTGCGAGATCGTGTTGGCATCGAAATAAACGTGGGCGTGGTAGCCCGTTATCTGCTGCATCTGAATCCCTCTGAAAGCTGTTCGAACCCTCGCCGTTTCCTGCGGGTCTCACGTTATATAGACGCTGGAAAACAGGAAGCCCAGCCATGAAAAATGCCGAAACCCCCGTCGTGAAAGTAGTGCTTTATGGTGCCATGAGTAGCCTGGGCAGCGCGCTGATGGCCGAAATGCTGCGACGCCAGCATGAAGTGATCGCGATTCTCGATGAACTGACGGCGCTGGCACCCCGTCCGGGGCTGCGCACCAAGACTGGCGACCTGTTCGACGCGCAACGGGTCAAGCAGAGTGTGGCCGGCAGTTCAGTGGTTATCTGCTTACTGGACGCACCAGGGTTACCGCTCAATAGCGAACACGTGGAAAAAACCATCGTGCCCGGCCCGGTCGAGCAGGTGCTGGCAGTGGATGCGCTCATCGATGGCATGCAGGCAGCAAACATCGCCCGATTGTTTCTGGTGGGTGATTTCGACGTGCTGGACGACCCGGAAACCGAGGATAGCTTGCAACGTCACGCCGCCGAGGAAATCCGCGAGGCACTGCAAAGCAGTCCTTTGAAATGGACGCTGGTTAACGAACCGCGCGGGGTACCAGGGCTGACCATCGAACACTTTGCCAACATCGGTGGCAACCCCGAACCGGGGTTGGCTGAACCGCTCAAACGGCTGGCCCGCACTGCCGTGGGCATTGCCGATGAATTGCACCTGAACCTGCACATCGGCGAACACGTCAACTTCATCGCAACCGACAATTAAACCGCAATGGACGGCAGCGTCAGGCCGTTGAGCGATTGCGCACTGCTGGCCTGTTCCGCCATCAACCAATCCACAAACTGCTGGATCAATGCTCCGCGTCTTTTGCGCTGGGGCAGAACCACGTAGTAACCCAGTCTCGACATCACCGTTTCGCCGATCGGTCGACACAACAACCCTTGCGCCAGCAAGTTATCCACAAGGTGGCGCCAGCCGATGGCCACGCCCTGGCCGCCAATCGCCGCCTGAATCAGCAAGGTGTAATTATCGAAGCGCAACTGCCCGGGCGCCGGTGGCGAAGTGATGCCCAGTTCGCGGAACACACCACTCCAGTCGAACCAGTTACTGCTGTGTTCCCCACGCAGGTGCAACAAAGGAAACTCCAGCAATGCCTGGGCTGGCAAGGGCAGTGGACGCTCGCTCAACAACTGCGGGCTGCACACCGGAAACACTTCTTCGCTGAACAGCCAATGGCTTTCACCCTGCTTGAAGCGTCCATCGCCGAACAGCACCGCCACATCGATATCGGTACGTAGCATGTTATGGCTGCGTTCACTGGTGACCAGGCTGACATCCACCTGCGGATTGGCCGCGTGAAAGCGGTGCAGACGCGGCATCAACCAATAGGCGGCGAAGGCAAAATCCGTGGCCACCTGCAGCACTTCATGCTGTTGCTGTGCGCTGATTGCGCTCAATCCTGCGTCGATATTCTGCAAACCGAGCTGAACCTGCTCAAAAAGAATCTGCCCAGCCTCTGTCAGTTCGATTCCGCGATAAATGCGGTCGAACAGGCGAGTTGCCAGTTGCTCTTCCAGGCGCTTGATCTGCTGGCTGATGGCCGGTTGCGTGGTGCCCAGTTCAACCGCCGCCGCTGTGAAGCTGCGCTGACGGGCCGCAGCTTCGAAGGCGCGAAGCAGATCCAGTGACAGGTCACCAAGGGCGTCATACATAAGCTGTACTTATCCTAGTCATTGCCGCGTATGGGCTTTACCGCAAGGTGCGAGGGTTTCATTCTCAAAGCCAGCACTCTCGCATAAACATCCACTATGGAATGCCGCGATCACATGAAGCGCAAGAACATTCTTTTCATCATGGCCGATCAAATGGCCGCGCCAATGTCCCATCGCCCATCAAACTGCCTCATCTGAGCCGCCTCGCCGCACAAGGCGTGGTGTTCGACTCGGCTTATTGCAACAGCCCCCTGTGCGCGCCGTCGCGCTTCACCCTGGTCAGCGGCCAGTTGCCGAGCAAGATCGGTGCCTACGACAATGCCGCCGATTTCCCCGCTGACGTACCGACCTACGCCCACTACTTGCGCCGCCTCGGCTACCGCACAGCCCTGTCGGGCAAGATGCATTTCTGCGGGCCAGACCAACTGCATGGCTACGAAGAACGCCTCACCAGTGACATCTACCCGGCCGACTACGGCTGGGCGGTGAACTGGGATGAACCGGACGTGCGCCCGACCTGGTATCACAACATGTCGTCGGTGCTGCAGGCCGGCCCTTGCGTACGCACCAATCAACTGGATTTCGACGAAGAGGTGGTGTTCAAGGCCCAGCAGTACCTGTTCGATCATATCCGCGAGGATGGCGACCAGCCGTTCTGCCTGACCGTTTCGATGACTCACCCGCACGATCCGTACACCATTCCCAAGGCTTTCTGGGATTTGTACGACGATGCCGATATCCCGCTGCCTACAATCCCGGACCCGCATGACCTCGATCCGCACTCGCAACGTCTGCTCAAGGTCTACGACCTGTGGGACAAGCCACTGCCTGTGGATAAGATCCGCGATGCCCGTCGCGCCTATTTCGGCGCGTGCAGCTATATCGACAGCAACGTCGGCAAACTCCTGCAAACACTCGAAGATACCGGGCTGATCGATGACACCATCATCGTGTTTTCCGGTGACCACGGCGACATGCTCGGTGAGCGCGGCCTCTGGTACAAAATGCACTGGTATGAAATGGCCGCACGGGTGCCGCTGTTGGTCAGCGCACCGGGGCAGTTCGGCGCCGGCCGGGTCAGCGCCAGTGTTTCCACGGCAGACCTGTTGCCGACATTCGTCGAACTGGCCGGCGGCTCGCTGGAACCGGGCTTGCCACTGGACGGCCGCTCGCTGGTTCCGCACCTGCAAGGGCAGGGCGGCCATGATGAAGTGTTTGGTGAATACATGGCCGAAGGCACCGTCAGCCCGTTGATGATGATCCGCCGCGGTGCCTATAAATTCATCTACAGCGAAGACGACCCTTGCCTACTCTTCGACGTACAGAATGACCCTCGCGAACAGGAAGAACTCAGTCATTCGCCGCAACATCGCCAGTTGTTCGACGATTTTCTCGCCGAAGCGCGGGCCAAATGGAACATCCCGGCGATTCACCAGCAGGTGCTCGCAAGCCAGCGGCGCCGACGCTTCGTGGCCGAGGCGCTGACCCTCGGCAAGCTGAAGAGCTGGGATCACCAGCCGCTGGTGGACGCCAGTCAGCAGTACATGCGTAACCACATCGACCTCGACGATCTGGAACGTAAAGCACGTTATCCACAACCCTGCCAAAACCAATAATGTTAAGGGGAAGTCCATGCAAAGGTTATCCACTCGGGCTCCTGGCTCTGGGCAGTGCCTCGGCGTTTGCCGATCAGAGTTGCGAGACGGTGAAGATGGCCGACCCGGGCTGGAGCGACATCGCCGCGACCAACGCCATCACCGGGTTTCTGCTGGACGGCATGGGCTACAAGGCCAAGGTCGACACCCTCGCGGTACCGATCACCTTTGGCGGGTTGAAGGACGGCCAGGTCGATGTGTTCCTGGGCAACTGGATGCCGGCGCAGCAGGGCTTCTACGACAAATTCGTCGCAAGCGGCGATGTCACGCAACTGGCGAAGAATCTCGACGGCACCGAATTCACCCTCGCTGTCCCGGACTACGTATGGGACGCGGGTGTGCATAACTTTGCCGACCTGAACAAATACGCCGACAAGTTCGACCGCAAAATCTACGGCATCGGCTCCGGCGCGCCGGCGAACATCTCGCTGCAAGAGATCATCAAGAAAAACGATTTCGACATGGGCCAGTGGAAACTGGTCGAGTCCAGCGAGCAGGCGATGCTGGCGGAAGTGTCCCGCGCGGTGAAAAAACAGAAATTCGTGACTTTCCTCGGCTGGACCCCGCACCCGATGAACGTGCAGCTGAAAATGCACTATCTGAAGGGTGGCGAGAAATACTTCGGTGACACCGGCAGCGTGCATACCCTGACCCGAAAAGGTTATGCACAGGCCTGCCCGAACGTCGGCAAACTGCTGACCAACCTGAGTTTCACTCAGGAGATGGAAAACAGCATCATGGCCGAGGTGGTGAACAAGAAGGTCAGCAATACCGACGCGGCCAAGGCGTGGATCAAGGCCAACCCGGCAGTGCTGGAAAAATGGCTCGATGGGGTGAAGACCGTGGATGGCAAGGATGCGTTGCCGGCGGTCAAAGCCAAACTCTAAACCAGAAGCGAAATGGTCTTTGTGGCGAGGGGGCGTGTCGGACCGCCGCACCGCCACAATGATCGCCTTGTCCTGCTACCCTTGCGCAAAATCCCCACCCGAGAGGACCCATGGCCCTTCCCAGCCGCCATTCAGTCTTTCCATTCCTCACCTGGCTACCCCGGCAAACCCGCGCCAGTGTCGGGCGCGACCTGATCGTCGGCCTCAGCGGCGCGATCCTCGCGTTGCCGCAATCCATTGCCTACGCACTGATCGCCGGCCTGCCGCCGGAATACGGCCTGTACGCCGCAATCATCCCCGTGCTGATCGCCTGCCTCTGGGGGTCGTCGTGGCATTTGATCTGCGGTCCTACGGCCGCCATCTCCATTGTTCTGTATGCCAGTGTCAGTCCTCTGGCCGTTCCAGCGTCGCAGGACTACGTCATGCTGATCCTGTTGCTGACGTTTCTTGCTGGCATCTTTCAGTGGCTGCTGGGTTTGCTGCGGTTCGGCGCGCTGGTGAATTTCGTCTCGCACTCGGTGGTACTCGGCTTCACCCTGGGTGCTGCCGTGGTGATTGCCATCGGTCAATTGCCTAACCTGCTGGGGCTGGACTTGCCCAGCCAGGCCACCGCGTTGGATAGCTTCATCACGTTGTTGCGCCATCTCGGCGAAATGGACAAACCTTCGCTGGCGCTAGGTCTGGCGACCGTGGTGGTCGGCGCTATTCTCAAACTGCTGCTGCCACGCTGGCCGACGCTCTTGATCACCCTGATTCTCGGCGGCTTGCTGGTTTGGCTCTGGCCATCAATGTTCGGCCATGTGCAACTGGTAAGCGCCTTCACCGGCAAACTGCCGCCCTTCAGCCCATTGCCCCTGGACCTGGATCTGATCCTGCGCCTGCTGCCCAGCGCGGTGGCGGTCGGCATGCTCGGGCTAGTAACCAGCCTGTCGATCGCCCGCTCGATCTCGGCACGTTCGCAGCAACTACTCGACGCGAATCAGGAAGTCCGCGCCCAGGGCTTGTCGAATATCATCGGTGCGTTTTTTTCCGGATCGCTGTCGGCCGGCTCCTTCACTCGCTCAGGCCTGAGCTACGAAGCGGGGGCCTGTTCGCCGCTGGCCGGGATTTTTTCGGCATTGTGGGTGGCGCTGTTTGCGATTGATTGCGCACATCCCGATTCCAGCCATGGCGGGCAGCATTCTGTTGATCGCTTGGGGTCTGGTGGACCATCGCGGCATCCGTGCGTTGTTGCGGGTCAGCCGCGCCGAATTTTTGGTCATGGCGCTGACCTGCGTCGCAACGCTGCTGCTGGAGTTGCAGACAGCGATCTACGCCGGCGTGTTGGCCTCGCTTTTTTTCTACCTCAAACGCACATCGCAACCACGGGTGCAGCATGTGCGAGATGGCGAGGAAGACATTCTACGAGTGGGGGGCTCGATTTTTTTCGGCGCCAGCCATTACCTGCAAGTGCGCCTGCAACGCATGCACGGCGCGCGTGTGGTGATCGAGGCGCAGCAGATCAACTTCATCGACTACTCAGGGGTGGAAATGCTGCATCAGGAAGCGCGGCGCCTGCTTCGCCAGAACCGCAGCCTGACCTTGCGCCGGGCCCGGCCGCAGGTGGTGGAAGAGTTGAGGAAGCTGGAAGGGGCGGAGAAATGCCCGATCCGGTTTGAGGATTGAAACACCGCTCACTGTAGGAGCGAGCTAGCTCGCGAAGGTCGTGAACGATTACACGCAAAACCAGATGCCCAACAGCGCCCTCAGATTTTTCGCGAGCAAGCTCGCTCCTACAAGTAGGTTACAAGGCCAATTGCCGGCGGAGTTCAGCCAGCACCGGCGCCGTATCCGGGCGCACGCCGCGCCACAGAAAGAACGCTTCCGCCGCTTGCTCGGCCAGCATGCCCAAGCCATCCATCGACACCGCCGCCCCGTGTTCGCTGGCCCAGCGGCAGAACGAGGTCGGTTCCTTGCCGTACATCATGTCGTAGCACACCGTTTTGCCAGGCTCAATCAAGCTGGGGGCAATAGGCGGCACATCGCCGGTCAGGCTCGCCGACGTCGCGTTTATGATCAGGTCCACCGACTCCTGCAACCAGTCGTAGCCGCTGGCCGAGACCGGCCCCAGATCGCAGAACAGTTCCGCCAGCAGCTCAGCCTTGTCCACCGTGCGGTTGGCGATGATCACCGAGGCCGGTTGCTCGGCCAGCAACGGCTCCAAAGCACCTCGCACCGCACCGCCAGCACCGAGCAACAGGATGCGTTTGCCCTTGAGGCTGAACCCGGCGTTGACCGTCAGGTCCCGCACCAGCCCGGCACCGTCGGTGTTGTCGCCCAGCAGACTGCCATCGTCCAGTTTGCTCAAGGTGTTGACTGCACCCGCACGCTGCGCCCGCGCGGTCAGGCTGTTCGCCAATCGATAGGCCTCCTCCTTGAACGGCACCGTCACATTGGCGCCGCGCCCTTCGAGGAAAAAAGTCCGGGCACAGGTGGAAAAGTCGTCGAGTGGCGCCAGCAGCGTGCTGTAATCCAGTTTCTGTGCGGTCTGCTCGGCGAACAGGCGATGGATCAGCGGAGATTTGCTGTGGCCAATCGGGTTACCGAATACGACATAACGGTCCATCAGGTTTCCTCGTTCAGGCTTTGGCCAACCAATCGCGGTCTTGCAGGAAGTACTCGGTCAGACGCGCTTCTTCACTGCCAGGCTCGGCTTTCCAGTCGTAGCCCCAGCGCACTTGCGGCGGCAGCGACATCAAGATCGACTCGGTACGCCCCCCCGATTGCAGGCCGAACAACGTGCCACGGTCGTAGACCAGGTTGAATTCAACGTAGCGGCCACGGCGGAACTCCTGGAACTCACGCTGCTTGGCGGTGAACGCATCGTTCTTGCGGCGCTGCACGATGGGCAGGTAAGCGTCGATGTACGCATCACCAATAGCGCGCATGAAAGCGAAGCTGGTGTCGAAGTCCCACTCATTCAGATCGTCGAAAAACAGCCCGCCGATGCCACGCGGTTCGTGACGATGCTTGATGTGGAAGTAGCTGTCGCACCAGGCCTTGTAGCGCGGGTAAACATCCGGGCCGAACGGCGCACAGGCTTGCTCGGCGACGCGGTGCCAGTGGATGCAGTCTTCTTCGTTGCCGTAATACGGGGTCAGGTCGAAGCCGCCACCGAACCACCAGACCGGCTCTTCACCTTCCTTTTCGGCGATGAAAAAACGCACGTTGGCGTGGGAAGTCGGCACATGCGGATTGTGCGGGTGGATGACCAGCGACACGCCGAGGGCTTCGAAGCCGCGGCCGGCCAGCTCCGGTCGATGGGCGCTGGCAGACGGTGGAAGACCACTGCCGAAGACATGGGAAAAGTTGACGCCACCCTTTTCAATCACCGCGCCGTTTTCTATCACACGGGTGCGACCGCCACCGCCCGCCGGCCTGGTCCAGGCGTCTTCGACGAATTGCGTGCCACCGTCTTCGGCTTCCAGGGCGGCGCAAATACGGTCTTGCAGGTCGAGCAGGTAGGCTTTTACGGCCTCGGTGCGGGTCGTCATGTCATCACCTTGAATCGGGCAAAACAACGCGGCGCTCCATTGGAGCTCAGCCTGCGCAAATGGGCGCGTAGCATACCATCGCAAGTCACCCCGCCGCAGTTGACGAAGATCAAGCTTAGGAGTCCGATAGGGAGCTTGGTAAAACGACCTATGGAGAGTTCTGATGGCAAAGCGTATCCAGTTCCGCGCCCATGGCGGCCCCGAAGTGCTCGAATATGTGGATTACCAACCCGCCGAGCCAGGTCCGAAGGAAGTACGCGTGACCAACAAGGCCATCGGCCTGAACTTCATCGATACCTACTACCGCAGCGGTTTGTATCCACCGCCGTCCCTGCCGTCGGGTGTCGGTTCAGAGGGTGCGGGCGTGGTCGAGGCAGTGGGCAGCGACGTGACCCGCTTCAAGATCGGCGATCGCGTGGCCTATGGCAGCGGGCCGCTGGGCGCCTACAGCGATGTTCACGTCTTACCCGAAGCCAATCTGGTGAAACTGCCGGACGCCATCAGCTTCGAACAGGCCGCTGGCGTCATGCTCAAGGGCCTGACCGTGCAATATCTGCTGCGTCAGACTTATGAACTCAAGGGTGGCGAAACCATCCTGTTCCATGCCGCGGCCGGTGGGGTCGGTTCCCTGGCCTGCCAATGGGCCAGGGCCTTGGGCGTGAAGCTGATCGGCACTGTCAGCTCGGCGGAGAAAGCCGCGCTGGCCAAGGCCAACGGCGCCTGGGCGACCATCGATTACAGCCATGAAAATGTCGCGCAACGTGTGCTGGAATTGACCGACGGCAAAAAAGTCCCGGTGGTGTACGACGGCGTTGGCAAGGACACCTGGCTGACTTCACTCGACAGCGTCGCGCCGCGTGGGCTGGTGGTGAGTTTCGGCAATGCGTCCGGCGCGGTCGACGGCGTGAACCTGGGGATCCTGGCGGGGAAAGGCTCGCGGCCAACCCTGGGCACTTATGCGAACAACGCCGAAAACCTGCAACGCATGGCCGACGAGTTGTTCGAGATGATCATCGGCGACAAGCTGACCGTGGACATCAGCCAGCGTTATCCACTGGCTGACGCGGCGAAGGCGCAGACCGAGTTGTCGGCGCGGCGTACGACGGGCTCGGTTGTTTTGTTGCCCTGACTGACGCCATCGCGAGCAAGCTCGCTCCCACAGGGGATTTGTGTTCGACACAGAACCCCTGTGGGCTTGCCCGCGATTGGGGTCAACTCGGTCTCAATCGGGGCGCACAACCCTGCCGGTCGCCAGATCGCGAATCACGCTCGGGTTCTTGCGTCCGCCCAGGTTTCCGCCCAGCACCAGATCCACCTGGCCACGGAAATACTGTTCGATGCGAATCCGCGTACGTGCCGCCGGACGCCCCTGCGGGTTGGCCGACGTCGACACCAGCGGCCCGACCAGCGCGCACAAATCCCGCACCAGCGGGTGATCGCTGACCCGCAGCGCCACGGTTTCATGCACGCCGGTAATCCACTCCGGCAGCAGGTTCTGGTGCGGCACCAACCAGGTGTTCGGACCCGGCCAGGTACTGGCCATGCGGTCCATCCACAACTCGGGGAAGTCTTCGAAGAGGAAATCGAACTGACGGATGTTGTCGGCGACCAGAATCAGCCCCTTTTCCACAGACCGGCCCTTGATCAGCAGCAGACGCTCCACCGCATCGATGTCCCACGGGTCGCAACCCAGGCCCCAGACTGCTTCGGTTGGGTAGGCAATCACCGCCCCGGCGCGAATTGCTTGCGCGGCTTGTTGCACACGCCAACTAACACTCCAGACTAAGGCTCTGCGCAGTTTACCGATCTTGTTTATAAAACCTAGCTCACCCGTGCAAACCAGCGCCCGTTTTCGCATACGGCGCTGCCATCCATTTCCAGTTCCGTCAACGCCGCCAGCACTTTCGGCAAGGCCCAGCCGCTTGCGTCGGCCAGCGCTTCACTGGTGTGAGGCGCGGCATGCAGCAGCTTCAGCAGTGGGTGAGTAGATACCGCGGTGCAGGTTTCTGTGGATAACGGCAGTCGCTGCCAGCCGCGCAAGGCTTCGAGGATATGCTCAATGGTTTCCACCAGCACCGCACCGTCACGAATCAACTGATGGCAGCCCCGGGCGCCGGGATGATGGATCGACCCGGGCATCGCAAACACCTCGCGCCCCTGTTCCGCCGCCAGCCTCGCGGTGATCAGTGAACCGCTGGCGACACTCGCTTCAACCACCAGCACCCCGAGTGACAAACCACTGATGATCCGGTTGCGCCGAGGGAAGTTGCCGGCGCTGGGACCTGCATCCAGCGGAAACTCCGAAAGCACTGCGCTGCCCGAAGCGATCATGGCGTCCGCCAGGCGTCGATTTCGCTGTGGATAAAACTTCTCGAGCCCCGTACCGAGCACACCGACCGTTTGCCCGCCGACGTCCAGCGCAGCCTGGTGCGCGGCGGCGTCAATACCCAGGGCCAGGCCGCTGGTAATGACAAAACCGGCACCCGCCAGGCTACGGGAAAACGCGGCAGCGGTGTCCATTCCTGGCCGGGAAGCGCGGCGGCTGCCGACCATCGCCAATTGTGGTTTTTCCAGAACGCCCGGATCGCCCGCGACAAATAACAGCGGTGGTGCATCGCTGATTTGTGCCAGCAGTGCCGGGTAGTCCGGTTGGTCCCACATCAGTAAATGCTGGGCCGGGCGCTCCAGCCAGGCCAATGCATGACTGGCGCCGTCACGGATCTCAGCGCTACGCCTGGCCTCGGAACAGGCCAGTGGCAAGCCCAGCGCGCGCCAGGCACTGGCTGGCGCGCTGATGGCTTTGGATGCCGAACCGAAGGCTTCGAGCAATTTCTTGAAACGCGCAGGACCGAGTTCCGGCAAACGGTGCAGCCGTAATCGAGCTTCCAGTTCCGCGGGGGAAACCGGTGTAACAGTAGGCATCGACATGGATCATCCTTGATCGTTATGAGCATCCGTACAAACGGGAATAAGCTGTGGATAACTCTGTTGGTAACTTGTGAAGCACTCTTACGGATTTCGTACCTTGTCCATCACCGACAGTGAGCGCGAGGCGCTGAGCACCAGCCCATAACTGAGTTTGTCGTAGGTACGGAAAACCATCAGCAAACCGGCGCGCTCATCGGGAATTTTCAACGGTTGGCCAGTGATCCGGTCCCTCACGGTTTCACCGGTTTTCATTACCGCCAGCAGATTGCCTTCGGCTAGGCCGTCGCGCTGACCCTTGTTCAGCGTTACCACGTCCAACTCGCCAATCTGCGTGACCCCACGCGGCACATCGATGATCAAACCGTTGATTTCGTGGCTCGGTGCGCTGGGCGTGAAGGTCGAGTTGATCGCGCGCTCTTCACCGCTGAACAAGCGATCGCCGAGGCGGACCTCCTGAGTCGTGCGCAGCAACTCCAGGGTAGCGACATCCCCTTCGATGGCCACGACATCGCCGCCGCCGATATCGTCGGCGTTGATCCCCAGGATTTCCTTGCTCTGCGGATCGGTGTAGACCTTGCCTTGGCGGAAGATACCGTACGCCGGTTGCGCCGGATCGAAATGGCCGCGGGCAAAGATGCGGTCACCCGCGCCGCTGAGCACCCGTTCGGAATCACCAGCGACGATGTAAGGCGCCTTGTCGAATTCCTCGGCCTTGTCGACGATGCGGTTACTCAGCAGAAAGCTGTTGATCGATTTCAGAGCAACGCTGGGGATAGCCTCGTTCACCGGGCTGCTGCGAACCTTTGGCGACAGCTTTATGGTGGGAATCTCTTCCCGAAGCTGCACTTGCCCGTACGCCCAACTTGCCGAAGCCAGGAGCAGCAGGGCGAGTAGTGATTTCCTCATGCGGTGAATCCCTTTATTATGTGCATTCGCGTGAAACGCCAGAGCCCTCGGCGGCTCGCTCCCGGCTTGCTTGTCAAAACTTGCTTGTCAAAAGAATGGAGCTACGTTTTACAACGGTAGCCTGTATGTCTTCGGACCCGCCAGGCCATCGACCCGACCTTACTTCACACGTGCACTAATCAAGCTTATGGCCATTTTAAACATCCTCGAATTCCCTGATCCGCGTCTGCGCACTATCGCCAAGCCAGTGGCCGTAGTGGACGACGAAGTGCGTCAGTTGGTCGACGACATGTTTGAAACAATGTATGAAGCGCCTGGCATCGGCCTTGCCGCGACCCAGGTCAACGTGCACAAACGTATCGTCGTGATGGACCTCTCCGAAGACCGCACCGAGCCTCGAGTGTTCATCAACCCCGAGCTCGAAACGCTGACCGACGAGATGGGCCAGTATCAGGAAGGCTGCCTGTCGGTGCCGGGTTTCTACGAAAATGTCGATCGCCCGCAACGAGTCAAGGTCAAGGCACTGGACCGCGACGGCCAGCCTTACGAACTGATCGCCGAAGAATTGCTCGCCGTGTGCATCCAGCACGAATGCGACCACCTCAACGGCAAATTGTTCGTCGATTACCTGTCCACGCTCAAACGCGACCGCATCAAGAAGAAACTGGAAAAGCTTCATCGCCAGAACGCCTGATGCCCATCTTCAAAGGCTTGCTGCGGCAAGCCTTTTTCTTTTCAAGAGACGTCACCCATGACTGAGCCACTGCGCATTGTCTTTGCCGGCACCCCGGAATTCGCCGCCGAACACCTCAAGGCCCTGCTAAGCAGCCCTTACGAGATCGTCGCGGTCTACACCCAACCGGATCGTCCGGCCGGTCGCGGGCAAAAACTGATGCCGAGCCCGGTCAAGCAGCTTGCTCTGGAGAACAATATCCCGGTGCTGCAACCGCCCACTCTGCGCAACGAAGATGCTCAGGCTGAACTGGCTGCACTGAAACCGGACTTGATGGTGGTGGTCGCCTATGGCCTGATCCTGCCGCAAGTGGTGCTGGATATTCCGCGTCTGGGTTGCATCAACAGTCACGCCTCGCTGCTGCCACGCTGGCGGGGCGCGGCGCCGATCCAGCGCGCCGTGGAGGCGGGCGACGCCGAAAGTGGCGTGACCGTGATGCGCATGGAAGCCGGCCTCGACACCGGGCCGATGTTGCTGAAAGTCGCCACGCCAATCAGCGCCGAAGATACCGGCGGCAGCCTGCATGATCGTCTGGCAGAAATGGGCCCGCCAGCTGTAGTCCAGGCGATTGCCGGCCTCGCCGCCGGAACCCTGGAGGGCGAAGTGCAGGACGACAGCCTCGCTACCTATGCGCACAAATTGAACAAGGACGAAGCACGCATCGACTGGAGCCGCCCGGCGGTTGAGCTGGAGCGTCTGGTCCGTGCCTTCAACCCGTGGCCGATCACCCACAGCACCTTGAACGGCGAAGCCCTGAAAGTACTGGCCGCAAACCTCGCCGAAGGCAAAGGCGCCCCGGGTGAAATCCTCGGCTCCAGCAAGGACGGTCTTATCGTCGCGTGCGGCGAGCAGGCCTTGTGCCTGACCCGCCTGCAATTGCCCGGCGGCAAGGCGCTGAACTTCAGCGATCTGTTCAACAGCCGTCGCGAGAAATTCGCCACCGGCACTGTCCTCGGTCAAGTGGCGGACGCTCAATGAATCCGCGTCTGGCCGCCGCCAAGGCACTCGCTGCCGTCCTGAACGGAAAAGCCTCGCTCAACAGTTCGCTGCCTACGCAGTTGGACAAGGTCGAGGACCGTGATCGCGGCTTTACCCAAGACCTGGCGTTCGGCACCGCGCGCTGGCAGCCACGTTTGTCGGCGCTGGCGGCCAAGCTGCTGCAGAAGCCGTTCAAGGCTGCCGACGCCGATGTCGAGGCGCTGTTGCTGGTTGGTCTCTATCAGTTGCTCTACACCCGTGTCCCGGCTCATGCGGCCATTGGTGAAACCGTCGGTTGCGCCGACAAGCTGAAAAAACCATGGGCCAAGGCGCTGCTCAACGCTGTGCTGCGTAATGCTCAGCGCGAAAGCGAAACGATTTTCGCCGAACTGGAACGCGATCCGGTGGTGCGTACTGCCCACCCGCGTTGGCTGCAAAAATCCCTGAAGGCATTCTGGCCAGAATTTGCGCCGCCAATAACGCGCATCCGCCGATGATTCTGCGGGTCAACCGTCGCCATCACACCCGTGATGCCTACCTCGGTTTGCTGACTGACGCGGGAGTTGCCGCTACGCCGTGTGTCTACAGCCGCGACGGCATCGTGCTCGACGCCGCCGCCGATGTGCGCAGCCTGCCGGGTTTCGCCGAGGGCTGGATCAGCGTGCAAGACGAAGCCGCGCAACTGGCTGCCGATCTGCTCGACCTCGCACCGGGTCAACGGGTGCTCGACGCTTGCTGTGCACCAGGTGGCAAGACCTGCCACATCCTCGAAGCCGAGCCAAAACTGGCCGGCGTCGTGGCAGTAGACCTGGAAGCCAAGCGGCTGGTGCGGGTGCGGGAAAACCTCGAACGCCTGAAACTGAGCGCCGAACTGATTGCCGCCGACGGCCGCGACACTCAGGCATGGTGGGACGGCAAGCCGTTCCAGCGCATCCTGCTGGACGCTCCATGTTCGGCCACCGGTGTGATTCGTCGTCACCCGGATATCAAACTGACCCGCCAACCCGACGACATCGCCGCGTTGGCGCTGCTGCAGGGCGAGTTACTCGATGCCATGTGGAGAACCCTGGAGGTCGGTGGCATCCTGCTGTACGCCACCTGTTCCACGCTGCCGACCGAGAACACCGAAGTCATCGAAGCCTTCCTCGCCCGCACGCCGGGTGCCCGGGAACTGGACCTCGCGATGGCGGCCGGCATCAAGCAACCTCATGGTCGCCAGTTGCTGGCCCAGGAAGGTGGCCACGATGGCTTCTACTACGCCAAGCTGATCAAGATCGCCGCCGCGCGCGGTTAAATGGATTCAATGGAGTAACTGGATGAAAATCATCATCCTCGGTGCAGGGCAAGTCGGCGGTTCGCTGGCGGAACACCTGGCCAGCGAAGCCAACGATATTACTGTGGTCGACACCGATGGCGAACGCCTGCGCGACCTTGGTGACCGCCTGGACATCCGCACGGTACAAGGTCGTGGCTCGTTCCCGACCGTGTTGCGCCAGGCCGGAGCCGATGACGCCGACATGCTGGTCGCGGTAACCAACAGCGACGAAACCAACATGGTCGCCTGCCAGGTCGCCCATACTCTGTTCCACACCCCGACCAAGATCGCCCGGGTTCGCGAAGCCGCGTACCTGACCCGCGAAGAGCAGTTGTTCCAGAACGAAGCGATTCCGGTGGACGTGCTGATCAGCCCGGAACAAGTGGTCACCAACTACATCAAGCGCCTGATCCAGCACCCCGGTGCCTTGCAGGTAATCGACTTCGCCGAAGGCAAGGCGCAATTGGTGGCGGTGCGGGCGTACTACGGCGGGCCGCTGGTGGGCCAGCAACTGCGGCAGTTGCGTGAACACATGCCGAACGTGGAAACCCGCGTTGCGGCGATTTTCCGTCGTGACCGGCCAATCCTGCCCCAGGGCGACACGGTGATCGAGGCCGACGACGAAGTATTTTTTATCGCCGCCAAGGCGAACATTCGTGCGGTGATGAGCGAAATGCGCCGTCTCGACGAAACCTATAAACGCATCGTCATCGCCGGTGGCGGGCAGATTGGCGAGCGTCTGGCCGAGGCCATCGAAAGCCGAATCATCGAGATGAACCCGGCACGCTGCCGTCATCTCTCCGACACACTGGACAGCACGGTGGTGTTGCAGGGCAGTGCTTCGGACCGCGACCTGCTGATGGAAGAGAACATTGCCGACGCCGACCTGTTCCTGGCCCTGACCAACGACGACGAGGCCAACATCATGTCTTCGCTGCTGGCCAAGCGCTTGGGTGCGAAGAAGGTGATGACCATCATCAACAACCCGGCCTATGTCGATCTGATCCAGGGCGGTGACATCGACATCGCCATCAGCCCGCAACTGGCGACCATCGGCACCTTGCTGGCCCACGTGCGCCGGGGCGACATCGTCAGCGTGCACTCACTGCGCCGGGGTGCGGCGGAAGCCATCGAGGCAATTGCCCATGGTGATGCGAAATCGAGCAAGGTGATCGGCAAGGCAATCGAGAACATTGGCCTGCCGCCAGGCACCACCATCGGTGCGATTATCCGCGACGAAGAAGTGATCATCGCCCATGACGACACCGTGATCGAAGCGGGCGACCATGTGATTCTGTTCCTTGTGGATAAAAAGCATATTCGCGATGTGGAGAAGTTGTTCCATGTGGGGCTGAGCTTCTTCTGATGCGGATTTAGCGCCGGCCTGCCTTTGTAGGAGCGAGCTTGCTCGCGATGAACCCGAGAGCGACGCGGGGTGTCTGGTTTCCAGCATTATCGTTGACGGCCATCGCGAGCAAGCTCGCTCCTACAACAAATCAACCCATGACATGCCTCAGGCAAGGAATCCACCGATGATCGAATCCCTGGAAAAAATGCTCGCCAAGGGTGTGGATAACTCATTGCTACGCTTCGGTCTGGGCAAGGGGAAAACGCCAAGGCGGCGGAGCATTTCCAGCGATGCGTCGAATTCGATCCGAAGTATTCGGCGGCGTGGAAACTACTGGGCAAGGCCCATCTGGCACTGGCGGACGTTACGGCCGCGCGCCAAGCCTGGGAGCAAGGCCTGGAAGCCGCTCGCGCCCATGGCGACAAGCAGGCCGAGAAGGAAATGACGGTGTTCCTGAAGAAGCTCGAGCGTCAGGCGCACTGACTCAGAGATAACGCAAACCGATGCCCTCGGCGTCCACCTGCACCACTTCCATGCGCACCCGCGGCGCGCCTGTGGGTAAGCCCTGCACCTGACCGTAAACCACCGCGCCTTTGGGCAGAGTCGACAACCCAGGATGCTTGACGTAGACCCCCGTGGTCGACAGATTGCGCGTCTGACCCAGGCATTCGCCAAAGCTTTCATGACTGATCTTGATGCGAAATGATTTGCGGTGTTCGGACATCTTTTTGCGCCCTAATGAACGGTTGTGGATATGTGTAGGAGCGAGCTTGCTCCTACAGGTTATCCACAGAGCGTGCCAAGTCAGTCAGTACCAACGCTCTTCACCCGGTGGGCGCTTCTTGAAGCGCTTCATGCTCCACATGTACTGGCTCGGGTAAGCCCGCACATAGCGCTCGACCACTTGGCTCATGGCCGCACAGGATTCTGCCGTATCGGTGCTGTACATGGCCTCTGGCGCGGCTTCAAGGATCACTTTGTAGCCCGAACCGTCCGGCAGGCGCAGGGCGTGCAGGAACACGCCGACCGCTTTGCCGCCGGCCAGCATGTTCGGCACGAACTTGCTGGTCAGCGCCTGAGTGGCGAAGAACGGCACGAAGATCCCGGCGGATTCGGACGGTTCCGGGTCAGCGGGAATGCCCACTGCACCACCTTTGCGCACTTCCTTGATGACACTGAGGATGCCTTCCTTGGTGGAAGCCGCGACCTTGTTACCCAACTGCACCCGCTGCTTTTGCAGCAATTCATCCACTGCCTTCAATTTCGGCGGACGGTAGAAAATGATCGGTTTGCACTGGCTGCAATAGAAGTGATTGAGCACTTCCCAGTTGCCCAGGTGGCTGGTGATGCCGACCACGCCTTTGCCGGAGGCAAGGGCGTCCTTCAATACGTCGAGGCCTTCGACTTCGCGCACCAGGTCGATGGAGCGCTGGGCCGGCCAGATCCAGGCGCAGGCACTCTCGGTCAGGGACTTGCCGATGTCTTTCAGGCTCTGGCCCACCAGGCGTTCACGCTCGGCGGGGTCCATTTCCGGAAAGCACTTGGACAGATTGATCCGTACCACGTCGCGGGAACGGTTCGGGGTTTTCCACATAACCCAGCCAATCGCCGAGCCCACGGCCTGCACGGCCCACCACGGAAGCAGGGCAAACAGCCGCAGAGCGCCTACCAGCAAGGCGCCTTTAAACTTATCCACAGGTCACTCCTGATCTTGTGCTGTGCGCGAGGCGGCCATTCTACAGCTGCGCGTAGCGGTCGCAATCGCGGGTGTGATCCATGACCATGCCCGAGGCCTGCATCAGCGCGTAGCAGATGGTCGGCCCGACGAACGTGAAACCGGCCTTTTTCAAGCCTTTGCTCATTTCCACGGCAGTCGGCGTCACGGCCGGGACCTCGCTGCGATCCTTGAAATGATTGATCACAGGCGTGCCGCCGACGAATGACCACAGAAACGCCACCGGATCCTCCAGCGCCAGCCAGGCCTGGGCATTGCGCCGGGCCGCGTTGAGCTTGAGTCGGTTACGGATAATGCCGGGATCGAGCATCAGCTCGTCAATTTCGGCATCGCTCATCTGCGCCACGCGCTGCACGTCGAAGCCGAACAAAACTTCGCGATAACGCTCACGCTTGCGCAGCACGGTGATCCAGGAGAGCCCGGCCTGGAACCCTTCGAGCAAAAGCAACTCGAACAATCCCTGCGCATCCCGTAGCGGCGTGCCCCACTCCTGATCGTGATAAGCCATGTACAGCGGATCTTCGGAACACCAAAAGCAGCGTGGCATAAGGCTCCAGGGGGCGTGCGCAGCAATGAATCGGGTATACTCCCGC
>LNAP01002318.1_pt1 | contig 19210 bp, 16 predicted proteins | sample 602601 | NCBI WGS metagenome assembly LNAP01 (sample SAMN02440304, study PRJNA202911) | soil metagenome | biome: Subtropical and temperate rainforests or woodlands; isolation source: soil samples (1 kg each in a 20% v/v slurry with milli Q water) were... ...
AGGGTCTCTAACCTCAAAGTATTTGTCCGTTGAAACTTCTTGGTTGTTGATCAACAAGTCAATTTGTTCTACCTTTGTCATTGACATTTAATCGCCGCCCATCTTTTATTTTGTGTTGCTAAGCTAAAGTTCACTAGTACCTCGGCGGGAAGGAGGCAAACGTGACCTCATAACGCACTGCTTCCATTTTGGATGCTTCATCGTTACCCTCCAATAAAATTTATTAACATATAATGATTCACTTCTTTGGTAAACGCTTTCATTTATCTTTTGCATATAGATTTTAAATGCTAAACGACATATTTTCCGGATTCAATGACTCGCTTGGCAATTTGCCTTTTCAGTTCTATGGTGTCCAGCGGAGACTTGCTTGTCAGTTTTGATAATATCGAGAGCTGGGCTTGAAGATCGCCAAATTTCAAAGCGGATAAGATTTCTTTGGCCCAGCCTTCAATTTGATCGAACCCCTCATGAATAAATATGATTGTCATATGAATTGCATTCTGGGATTTGGCCTCGCCTATACGCGCGATCAACTTTTTGGTCCGGAGCAATGCACTTTCCATAGCGTATATGTTAATCATGATGTCAGCTAAATGGCTGCAAATTTCTTGTTCTTGCTCAAGCATCGATTGATATTTTTGATAGGATTGTCCTAATGCCATAAGACAAATTTTCTTTGCCATTGCGATCAGATAGGTTTCCTGTTCCAAGATTCCCTCAAAAACATGAACGGGAACGAACTGTTGCAGCTCCGATTGAAGCTCTGTCACTTTCTGCATCAACTCAAGTTCCCCTTTTAAGGCCCGTTTGATCAAGATGCCGGGGATCAGCAAACGGTTGATTTCGTTGGTTCCTTCATAAATACGGTATATTCGGCAATCCCGGTAAATACGTTCAATTCGGTAGTCCTGAATGTAACCGTAACCGCCATGAATCTGGACTCCTTCGTCGGCTACAAAATTGATAGTTTCCGAACCGAATACTTTATTGATCGAAGATTCCAACGCATATTGGGCAATCGCTTTTGCCGATTGGCGCATTACATCCGGGCTGCTGTGATCGAGTTCACTTAATCCTTCGTCTAATAAACCGACTGTAAGATAAACCATACTTTCCAAAACGTACATCTTCGTGTTCATTTCCGCTAATTTTTTTCCGATCAGGGGGAACGAAGAAATTTTACGGCCGAACTGGAAGCGTTCATTTGCATATTTGACCGTACTTTCAAGCGCGTCCTTGGATATGCCGAGACTCATCGCCGCCAGTTTAAATCGGCCGATATTCAAGATATTGAGCGCGACCACATGCCCTTTGCCAACTTCCCCAAGCAAATTCTCCACCGGTACCTTCACATCGTCGAATACCAAGGAACAGGTTGACGAACCTTTAAGTCCCATTTTCTTTTCTTCCGGCCCTATTTGAACGCCATCCATGGTCCGTTCGACGATAAACGCACTGAAATCGGTGCCGTTTACTTTGGCGTATACGATGAAGATATCAGCAAAGCCTGCATTGGTTATAAATTGTTTGGTCCCATTGAGCATATAATATTTACCATCTTCGGATAACTTCGCAGTGGTTTTTGCACTAAGAGCATCCGAACCGGCAGAAGCCTCGGTCAATGCGTATGAGGCGATTTTCTCGCCCGACATCAGGGCAGGCAAATATTGTTTCTTTTGCCGATCGGTTCCGAAGAAAACAATCGGAAGCGAACCGATTCCCGTTTGGCCGCCAAACGCCATGGAGAACGAGGAAGCTTTAGCCATCTTCTCAGTGATTAGAACAGAGCTTGCAAAATCCAGACCCAACCCGCCGTACTGCTCCGGCACATCGGCACTGAGAAGACCAATCTCACTGACTTTTCGCAGCATTTCTATCGTCAAATCATAATTCAGTTTTTCTAGCTGCTCCTCCTGCGGCGCCAATTCTCCGGCTACAAAATCTTCTGTTGTTTGCGCGATCATGCGATGTTCTTCTGTGAAATCCTCAGGAGTAACCACCCGTTGAAAATCGATATCATGGATAATAAAACTTCCTCCGGCAACTTTATTCATCTTACCGCTCTCCCTTCAAAGTTTACTTTGAGATCTTAATGGTTATCACCGAAAACGGATTGCTCAAGAATTTCAGCTATGTCCCTGGCTTTAACACGCTCCTCTGCTTCTTTCATTTTGGTTCCGTCCTCCATCATCGTTAGACAATAAGGGCACGCGCTGCTGATCACGGTTGGGTTCACTCTTAAAGCTTGCTCTGTTCGGGCAAGATTCACCCGTTTACCCGCGGTTTCCTCCATCCACATCATTCCGCCGCCGGCGCCGCAGCACATCGCGTTCTCGCGGGAACGTTCCATTTCCACCAGTTCGACGCCCGGAATCGCTCGTAATACGTTACGGGGTTGGTCATAGATGTTGTTATAGCGTCCCAAGTAGCAGGAATCATGGTAGGTGATACGTTCCTTCACTTCATAGCGGGGCTTTAGCCTTTCTTCCAAGATCAACTTTTCCAACAGTTCTGTATGATGAATCACTTCAACCCCCGTCAAACCGAATTCCGGATATTCATTCTTCAAAGTGTTATAGGTATGAGGGCAAGCGGTTACAATCTTCTTGACACCGTATTTTTGGAAGGTTTCGATGTTCTCCATGCACAACTGTTGGAACAATAATTCGTTGCCCATCCTTCGGGGAGTATCGCCGGAGTTTTTCTCCTCGTTTCCCAGTATGGAGAAGCTGACTCCCGATTCAGTCAATAATTTTACGAAAGCCCGGGAAATCTTACGGCTCCGCAGATCATAGGAACCCATTGATCCGACGAAGAACAAATATTCAAAACCGGGATTCTCCTTGACCGTAGGCACCCGAAAGCCTTCAATTTCGCCGGTCCACAGGAGACGGTCGTTTCGGCTTAACCCCCATGGATTTCCTTGTCTTTCAATATTTTGCAGTGCGCGCTGTCCCTCATGGGGCATACTGCCCTGCATTAAAACCAGATGTCTCCGCAGGTCGACAATTTTGTCAACGTGTTCGTTGCCTACCGGACATTGATCCTCACAATTTCGGCATGTGGTGCACGACCAGATTTCATCCTCAGTCATCACTCCGCCGATCAGTTCGACCTCTTCGGGCTTCTTGTCCTGAACCGTCCAGGAGGATTGCTGCCACTGAAGAGTCGGCTGAATATCCGTTATCCCGTCAAGGCTCGAATTCAGGCTATTACCAATCATTGTATGAGTTCCAGCAGAGGAAAAAGCAAATTCAGGTACCCAAGGTGACTTCGAGGTAATCGCCGATCCTTTCTCAATAAGATGGTCCCGCAGCTTCGTAATCAAGTGCATCGGTGAAAGCGCTTTACCGGTATTCGATGCCGGACATACATTCGTGCATCGGCCGCACTCCACGCAGGCGTAGAAGTCAAGCATTTGTTTCTGCGTAAAATCCTCGATCTTACCGACCCCGAAAGTTTCGGAGTCTTCGTTTTCCAGGTCGAGCTTATTTAAGCGGCCAACCGGCCCTTTACGGCGAAACCAGAGATTGAATGGCGCAGCAATAATATGAAAATGCTTCGACTGTGGAACATAAACAAGAAACGCTAAAAGAATAATGAGATGCAGCCACCAAAAGAAATAGAATCCCTTCCCTGCAGTTGAACTGGATACGCCATCGAAACACATGGAAATGAGCGAAGAAATTGGAGTAAAAGCAGATGGGTCGTGTCCAAGCCATAACCGTTCAAAGCTCAGCGTCAGCAAAACAGATAACATGAGGAAGAAGATAAAGAAAATAACGATGCTTGGTTTCCATCCTTTCTTTAAACGGGGAAGCTTTTCCCCATAACGGCGGAATGCAGCGTACCCCATTGCCACTAGAATAAGAAACACGGTCACCTCTTGCATGAGGCTGAAAACATCGTACCCCGGAATAGGCAGGTTTCTGCCGGTTAATCCTTTTACAATCAAATCCAAAGCGCCAAACTGCAAAATAATAAACCCGTAAAAAATGATGAAGTGCATGATGCCGCTTTTAGCATCTTTCATTAACTTTTGATGTCCAAATACTTCCGTCAAGAATGCAGACAACCTATGCCCCGTCTGTCGAAAATTTGCGGGCTGGCCGAGCTTCAGATAAAGGTATCGATGGTAGACAGCCTTGTAAAACAAATATGTACCATAAACGGACACCATCGAAAATACAATAAAATGAGCCCATTGCAACAATGTCTTCTACACCGTCCTTTCAATTGAATAGTAAAACCATTGACAATTTGCCACTGTTTAGCATAGAATCAGAGTAATAAATGAATGGGTTCTCATTCATTTATTTAAATGATATCACCGGGGTGAACGTATGACAAGTAGAAAAAAAGAAAAATATCCTTTGATTTTGGATGCTGCGCTCAAAGTTTTCGCCGAATACGGCTTTCATGGATCACAGGTTTCCAAAATTGCCAAAGAAGCGGGCGTAGCCGAGGGCACTATTTATTTATATTTTAAAAATAAGGAAGATATTCTTGCTTCCCTCCTTCACGGACTCTTAAGCGATCTGGTCGAAACAAATAAAAAAACGATTAATGAGACGGATTCAGCTGATGAAATTCTTCGAAAAATTTGCGAGAATCACCTTTTAGGTTTGGAAGAAGATGAGAAAGTTAACGTGGCTTCTGTGTTTCAGAACGAACTGCGTCAGAAATCTCCGGAACTTCGCAAAGCGATTAGTCTTGCAGTGAAGCCTTATTTTGAGCTGATAGAGCAAGTATTGCAAAAAGGGAAAGACGAAGGGACATTCCGTTCTGATCTGGATGTCAAGTTAACCCGGCGACTTCTGTTCGGCGCCTTAGACGAAGTAGTCGCTTTATGGTTATATTCAGGAAGAACCTATTCCTTTTCGAGCCAGCTCGATCAAATCGTCACATTTTTTCTGAGAGGTTTGAAATAAGAAGAGCTCTATAGGAAGGAGCAGTTCAAATGAATATTTATGTTATTATGAAACAAACTTTTGACACCGACGAAAAAATCATCATTCGAAACGGGGAGGTGTCGGAAGATGGTGTAAAATACGTCATTAATCCTTATGACGAGTATGCCGTTGAAGAGGCTATTCGGCAAAAAGAGCTGCATGGGGGAAATATCGTAGTCGTTTCTGTCGGCCCAGACCGCAACGCTGAAGCTTTAAGAACCGCAATGGCGATGGGTGCCGACGAAGCCGTTCTGATCTCTGATGATCGCATAAACGGCGATGAATACAGCGTTTCGAAAGCATTGGCGGCATATTTTAGCAAGCAATCTTTTGATCTTATTTTGGGTGGAAACTTTTCCGTCGACAACGGCGCCGGCCAGGTGGCTGTCCGATTGGCCAAATTGTTGAATATTCCTCACACTTCTTCGATCACCAAGTTGGATATTACCGAAGGAAAAGCGCTTACCTCGCGCGATTCCGAAGGAAATATTGAACTGGTAGAGGTCAGCTTACCCGCCCTATTTACCGCACAGCAAGGTCTGAATGAACCTCGTTATCCATCCTTGCCCGGCATTATGAAGGCAAAAAAGAAACCATTTCGGCAAATTGGATTGGACGATTTAGGTTTGACGGATGCGGATATCGCCCCTAAGACACGGCGTTTATCACTTTCCTTACCTCCGGAACGTAAATCCGGGCTGATTATGCAAGGAGAATTAAACCAGCAAGCCGCTCAGTTAGTGCATCTGCTCCATACCGAAGCGAAAGTGATTTAACGTTCATGAGGGAGGAATTTAGATGGGCAAAATATATGTGGTAATAGCCGAAACGCGCGGTGGAAAGCTGCGTCAGATAACTCTGGAAACGCTGCAAGCCGCATTGACCGCTAAGGACAACGGCGACCGTATAATCGCGGTATTGATGGGGCATCGGCTTGCTCCACTAGCCGACGAATTGGCACAGTATGAAATCGGGCAAGTCTATGTAATCGACCACCCGGATCTGGAATATTACAACCCGGATGCCTACTTTACAGCCTTATCCGGTTTAATGGATGAGTGGAAGCCGCATGCCGTAATTCTTGGACACACAGCAATAGGACGCGATTTGGCGCCGATGATCGCTGCCCACATGAATGCCGGACAAATCTCAGATGTCATTGATCTCCAGAAATCCGGTTCGGATGTATGGTTTACACGTCCCCTCTATGCTGGAAAGGCATTTGAAAAGAAACAATTTTTAGAGTCTCCATTTGTAATTACAGTGCGGCCAAACAATATTTTGGCTGCAAATGCAGTTCACGCTCAAGCTGAAATCGTTCATGCTAATTATACGCCGCCCGTTTCACTTCGTACCTTAGTAAAGGATGTTGTGCACAAAACCTCGGGAAAAGTGGATTTGACTGAAGCCAAAATTATCATATCTGGCGGCAGAGGCGTTAAGAGCGCAGAAGGCTTCAAGCCGCTCGAGCAATTGGCTGAAGTGCTTAACGCGGGGGTGGGCGCTTCACGCGCCGCTTGCGACGCAGGATATTGCGAATATTCCATGCAAATCGGACAAACCGGGAAAGTGGTAACACCGGAAATTTACATCGCCTGCGGGATCAGTGGAGCGATGCAGCATTTAGCCGGAATGAGTCAATCGCGTATCATTATTGCGATTAACAAGGATCCCGAAGCGCCGATTTTTAAAATAGCCGATTACGGAATTGTCGGGGATTTGTTCGAGGTCGTACCTCTGTTAACAGAAGAATTCAAAAAAGTTCTTGTTTAACTCCGTATATTCCCAAAGGGGTACCGCCAACAAAACGCGGAAAACGTACGCTAAGCGAAAATTAATTCAAACAAGCCGGAAATTCCGTACGTTAAGGAAATCCGGCTTGTTTTGACCGCCGCCCCCTTGATCTGCCTCATAAAAGACATCAATTACGTCGAATAATTCATCGGACAATAGATTTATCTCTTCGTCGGTACATGACTCCAGACAGGCCATCGTCTCACTCATATCCCTCGTTAATGCGTTGCAAATATCATTCGAATCATCATGAAAACGTGGATCAGTATAATGCAGACGCTTTTTGCGTTGAATCATCCATTTTACTTTCTAGTAGTCGAGCATGATCCAATCACCTCACTTTTTCTTTTGGCTATTCTTCAGTCAAAATCTGTTTAAGAGGCCGTAGCCCCTTTAGAGCTGCGATTTGTTTTAGATCAAATTTGTATTCGCCTAGGAAATTAATATGTTCCCAGCCAAGAGGGGAAATATGCTTCAACAGTTCTTCATTCAATTGTTTATTGCTCTTTCTATATTCCGTTGCCTCTGTCATATAAACCGTATTCCATACACTGATTGCATTGATGAGGATATTCAATGCGCTGGCCCGCTGGAGCTGGTCTTGCAGAGCACGTTCACGCAACTCGCCATGCTTGCCGAAGAAGATCGCTCTGGCCAATGCATTCATGGCTTCCCCTTTGTTCAAACCACGGTGGATCTTCCGCCGCAGCGCTTCACTTGAAAGGTAATCTAGGATAAAGATGGTTTTCTCGATTCGCCCCATTTCCCGAAGTGCGGTTGCTAAACTGTTCTGACGTGCATAAGATCCGAGTTTTCCCATAATCAGCGATGCAGAAACTGTACCTTCCCGGATAGAGTGCGCTAGCCGCAGTACATCGTCGTAGTTCTCCTGAATGATCTTTGTATTGATCTGTCCGCGTAGCAGCTTCTCCAGTTTCGGAAAATCGCTAGACTTTCCGATGGTATAGAGCTTAGAATCAGACAGGTCACGTAATCGCGGCGCAAAGCGGAAGCCAAGAAGGTGTGTCAAACCAAAGACTTGATCGGTATATCCGGCGGTATCCGTATAGTGTTCTTCGATGGCCAAGTCTGTTTCATGATGGAGTAAACCATCAATGACATGCACAGCATCCCTAGCGTTCGTATTGATTACTTTGGTATAGAAACTGGAGAATTGATCGCTGACGAATCGGTAAATTGTAGCACCTTTTCCTGTACCGTAATGGGGATTTGCATCGGCATGTAGCGCAGCTACCCCAATCTGAACACGCATTCCGTCGGATGAGGACGTGGTGCCATCCCCCCAATAAGAGGGGAGTGATAACTTATGATGGTAATTGACGAGAACAGCTTGCGCTTTGTTCATGGCATCTTCATGAAGCCGCCATTGGGCTGTATTAGCCATCTGCCGATATGAAATATCCGGAGTCGCTTCGGCCATCTTGGTCAAACCAATATTCGTTCCCATTGCCATAATTGTGGCCATGAGAACTTTCGTCTCCTCATCATTCGGAGTCCGATTTGTTGAAGCGTGGATGAATTGCTCGTGAAATTTTGTCCAGTTGGCTACTTCGATGAGCAGATCGGTCAGCTTAATACGTGGAAGCAGCTCATACAAGGATCCGCTGAAATCTCGCGCATCTTCTGGAGTAATACTAACTGCGAGTTTTGTAGTGCTGAGTTCAATTCGTGCCCAATTCTCTTTCGGAACAAGGTATTCATCGAAATCTTTATGCTGACGGCTGCCGACAATGGACACGTCACCGGAACGAACATAATTCCGAAGTTCCGTGAGGACAGCCATTTCATAATAATGCCGGTTTATCGTTCCATCATCATCGTAGACGTGCTTTTGCCAACGGTTTGAAACGAAGTTCAGTGGTGCGCCTTCCGGAACCTTCCGCTTCCCGGTTTCGTTCATATCCCGGATAATATCGATAGCTTTTATAAGCGGCTCTGCTGATTTGGTGGAGCGAAATTCCAGAGATTTCAATAGTGTAGGGGTGTACTTTCGCAGCGTGTAAAATTTCTTTTCCAGCAAGTCCAGATAGTCGTAGTCGAGAGGACGTGCCAACCGCTTAGCCTCTTCGATAGATGCGACGAGCTTTTCCCATGGCATGACCGCATCAAGCACAACAAACGGGTCGATGCCTTCACTCCTAGCCTTGACGAGTGCTGCTCCAAGATCAGCAAACAGCACTACTTTCTCGTTAATCGATTTACCGTTTTGCTTTTGAAGTTCTTCTTGCGCTTTCCGTCCCTTGGATAGCAGTTGTAGGATCTGCCGGTCGTGGATATCAAACGCTTGGTCGGTCAGGTCTTGAATTAGCTCAATGAGATAAGCAACCAAAATGGCGTATTTTTTCGGATCATCGAACCGTCGAAAGGAATGAGGTTCATATCTCGCTCCAACTTTGGATAGCTGGCGTAATCGGTTCGGATGGATGCCTTTTGTATCGATCTGTAGCCGTAAGTCCCTTACATATTCAAGCTTTTCGATCACTTTAAGGAAAGCGTCTGGAGAGCAACTTCCGGGAATTTCACGTAGCCAAGCAAGATACGTCTTGCTGCTTTCCGGCATTGGAGAAAGGAGTTGCTCCATTTTCTCAACCTGTTCCCGATTTAAAGACGAAATAAGCAGCTCGGATATTTTCTCTTCGGCGCGTTGCTGGGCCTCCCATACCACACGTTCAAGCGTTGTCATGCCGGGTAAAATTATTTTTTGCTTGCGTAGCTCATCTATTGCTGTACGGAGCAAATAGACGGCATTCCCGTTCTCTAACGCATATTTCAACATGGTTTGGGAGATTGAGCGGTATTCCCGAAGCGTAAAATTCCTGTAGCCGTATGCCTGTCGTATTTCCTCCATGTGTTCCCGACGGGTTGGTTCCCGCTGGGCGTAAAGCGGAAAAACATCCGGCTCTACGCCGACCTGTTTAGCGATATAGCTCAGCACCGAACCCGGAATCATCTTTAGATCCGATAAAGACCATCCGGGGAAGCGCAGGACGGCCAATTGAACTGCAAATCCAAGACGGTTGTGATCGCGCCTATGGTTATTAATGATATCGAGGTCATGTTGAGAAAACGTGTAGTACGTGCCCAAATCCCAGTCGCTATCGGACGGGATATGCATAAATTCCTCTCGCTGCTCTGCCGTCAATAACTCTTTTCCCCTCATCGAAAAACACCTTCCGTTATAAAAGTTCCATCTTGCGTTTCAGCTTAGCCTTATCCGGATTCGTGTAGAGTAGAGTCGTGTTGATATTGGAATGTCCAGCTTGATTGGCTACCTCATGAATGCTTAGCCCTTTCTCAATAGCATTGGTACAAAAAAAATGTCGGAGTTGGTGCGGCGTAATTTTTGGGCTAAACTGCTGAAAGATGCGATTGACAACCGTTCGATTAAGACTATCATTCTTCTTGCTGACAAATAAGAAATTCGATGCCTCCGCCGCGCTATAACGGCTACGATCTTTCAAGTAATCGCGGAGAGCATTAATTATTTTCGTGTTCATAAGAACGGTTCTTTGCTTTTCGCCTTTCCCGTTCCGGATGATGCATTCGCCAGTCTGCAAATTAAAGTCTCCTAGCCAGATAGAAAGAGCTTCCGATATTCTCATTCCCGTGTAGGCAAGAAGGGTGACAATCGCATAATTTCGCTTGTTTTTGCTCTCGAGCACTCTTTGCATAAACTGCTTTACTTCCAATTCCGTAACTTGCGTGGGGGAAGCATATTCTGTCTGTACTTTAATCATATCCGTTTTCTGGATCACCACGTCGTTCTGGATGCCCAGTGAGATCAGGAAGTCATTATAGCTGCGTAAGCTACTTAGTTTATGATTGATGGTCTTGGCGTTATTAAGCTTGATGAGCTTCAAGTAGCTCACGTAATCAAGCACGTTTTGCCGATACAGCGCCGCGCAATCTTGACCGAACGATTCTTCAAACCATTTGAAATACTGATTTATATCCAGAACATATCCTTTAATCGTGTTCTGGCTTTTATCGTTCGCTTTGAGATAGGTAGAAAACGAATCGATCCTACTCATGCTTCATATCCACAAAATTCCTCTGTTTTTGGTCATGACCCCTGTAAGCCATAAATTTTTCAATGCTTTCTGCTCGGTCGTCTTCAGCGCTTTAACGTACTGACTTTTCCTACCTCGTCTGACTCGAACCATTATCAAAACATCCCCCCTGCGGTATCCTGCACTTGAAATTAATTGTGTTGCATTAAATAACCTGATTGTACCATTTGATAGAGTCTAGTACAACACAATTTATATTGTGCTGCACTTCTTAGCGTACGGAAAATCAGCGATTACTGTATTTTTCCCCTTAACATTAACGTACGTTTTTCGCGTATTGTTGGTGGCTCCTATACTAGAAACAGTGTGGCCGTCGTCGAAATGAACCGGGTAAAATGGCCGGATAATTCTGGTATATAATATAGGCAAAGAATGAAAAAAAACTTCCCGACAATTGCAATTTTAGGGAAGTTTTTAATACTATTTTCCATCTCCATAAAGTTCCTTCATGAGTGATGTTAAATCAGGGTTAGGCTTAATGGGCGTGTGGTTAATGCTAGTAGGGGTTAGATATAACTTTTTTTGTTTTTTTTCAAATAAAGTAACATGGAATAAAACACCGCTAGATTCCTTTTGATTTGGATCGGGAACGATTTTTAAATGGCGAATTTTTTCCAGCCATTCCTTAATTTCCGCTGGATTATTGATCACCTTCCGGTTCCCATTGCTACCACTAATCATTTCAATTGAATCTACGTTTGTGATGTTGCCGGGGTAAAACATTTCTAATTCCTTAGTCGTGAGGTCTTCCGATACTTCTGAATTGGATTGGTTATTATTTTGGCAACCGACGCAAATCTCAACAAGCATGGTTACGATGAGGAACATTAAGAGATTTCTTTTCATAAATCCATTCCCCCTTTAAATTTACAAACGTACTTTTCATTAATAAAGTTGCACATTAAAAGGAAAAACAAAAAACGCTTGGATAAAAAGTCGTCCAAGCGTTTTCTAGGTATACGTTAATCCCTAATTTTCCACATGTCCGTAACTGATCCGTATTGACCTAGTAGCAAATAGACATCTGTACCAGTGGTTTCCCAGTTATCATGTACAATAGCGTACTGAGGGTTAGACCAGTCTTCCGTATCCGTATAAGTTTCATAACCGACCAGGTTAACCAAGTGACCTCCATCCGATCCTTCCGGTGTGTAACCATAGTTCTCTAACCGTAAAAAACCAGGAGCGTTGGCGTTTACTTCTGTTTTCATTTCTCCAAAACTTGGCGACGAATCCCATGATGTACTAAAATTGCTAAATCCCTTTTCGCTAAAATATGAGTTCATGCCAGGTCCGATATCACTACTATAAACACCGTAGCTATCGTCGTGATCCATTAGTGCGCCAAGTCGATCCGCAACATTTGTCCAAACCCCACTTGAGGAAAGGTTAGTATATCCTTGACTTCTCCAATACATAATTGTGTTAGCCCCGGATGTTGGCACACAGTCATTATTCATGCTCGAATTATCATTTTGCTGATAGTCCGGAACACCGCTGATTTTACCGTACTCATAGTTTATGATTGTAGCTGGACTAACTTGTCCATTCTGTGATTGTGGTGCAGCCGCCGGAGATAAGACAGCTTTTGCCTTTGCTTTTTTTGCCTTCACTTCTTCTAAAGCTTTTTTATCGAACGTCTTCTTGGTTTTTAAATCATTAAATTCATTCTCACTTGTTTTGTTGGCATAAAATAGCGGCCCTAAATAATAGAGACTACTCTCATCCTGACCTTGTCCAGGATAGACAGTTCCAGTAGAGAATTCAAGAAGAAGACCTGTTTCATTATCAACAACGAAGTACCCCGCAACTTCACTTCCGCGCTGAAGTACAACAAGGGTTTTCGTAACTTGTTCGTTTTCATCTTTCATTCCAATCATTTTTCCGGCAGTAACACCTTCAAAATCTTTATGTCCCAATTGAACACGTTCTGCAATGACAACGTTATACCAGTTAATTTTTTCATTTTTTGTTCCTCCTAGTGAATATTAGTTTAGAATGGACTATGAATTTTTGAACAGTACAAGCTTAGATCGATTAGCCCTCCTTTTTTCCAGAATCTTTTAGATGTACCTTGTCAATACAATTATTATGACGTCTCAAAATGTTTAAAAGTTCCAAAAAATATAATAAATAGTTCTCGCTACCCAGAATCCCTTTTATTTGTGACAGAGTGTTGCAAATGAAGACAAAAAATCGCCGACCTTAGAGACAAAAAGTAGCTCTTGGCGATGTGTCCCAAGAGCTACTTTTAGCTATTTCTTTCCTAGTCGCTGTCGCCGAGAACCAGCGGATGGAACTGACTTCATTGCCATGGGTTTGCTTACATGGGGTAATGCCAGCGAACGTGTTACCAAGTGCCAACTATTTGAGTTGGCACTTGGTGACAGCTTCCCTGGAGTCGGAACCGAATCAAGGAGGCGGAGGTCAATTTGTCAATTTTTCAAAATGCTTGCAGAAATCTGCCCAAACGTGGAAATTCAGGATGAAAAAGGAATTGCTGAAACCTTGGACGAAATGGTTAATAACCTTCCCTTCAATAGTCGATCTTCCTTAGTGCTTGTACAAAACAAGCCGGATTTCCATAGCGTACAGAATTTCCGGCTTGTTTGAATAGTTTTTTGCTTAGCGTACGTTTTCCGCGTTTTGTTGGCGGTACCCCCCAAATAAAAAACTGTCTCAACAGTAGTTTTCTACAAGGGAGACAGTTTTTTTGCTGGAAAGAGGATTCTTGCCAAATGACGATGATCCAAATGAAATTAGGAATGCCATTTATATAGATAAAGTCTGTTCATCCTTGGGTTTTTCATAACCCAAGTACGCAGACTGGACCATCGGATTTTCCAACAAGTCATTGGCGTTGCCATCCAAAATAATTTCGCCCCGATCCATGACATAGGCGCGGTCGGCTACTTTCAGGGCTGCCTTCACATTTTGTTCAACCAGGATGACCATCGTGCCTAATTCCTTCTTGATTTTCGCCAAAGTCGAAAGAATCTCCTTGACTACCAAAGGAGCAAGCCCTAAGGACGGTTCGTCCAGCAAAATGGCTCTCGGCTCGGACATAAGCCCTCTGCCGATCGCAAGCATCTGCTGCTCCCCGCCGCTGAGATTTCCTCCATAGTTGTTCCAATGCTTTTCTAATCCCGGGAACATGTCCAGCATCATTTCCAATTTGGAATTGACTGTGCTTCTCTTTTTGTAATAACAATGATACATGCCGAGAAGCAAGTTTTCTTTTACCGTGAGATTGGCGAAGATTTGACGCCCTTCGGGCACCAGACTCAATCCTTCGCGTATCACTTTATCCGCCGTTAAACTCTTTATCGATTTGCCGAATAAGGTGATGTCGCCGCTTTGAACGGGGCGGTAAAGTCCCGCCAATGTGCCTAGAAGGGAGCTTTTTCCGGATCCGTTCGAGCCGATGACGGCAACGATTTCCCCTTCTTTCACATGCATATCGATCGACTTTAGCTTCTGAATTTTATGGTGATACGTGTTCAATTGCGTGACTTGAAGCATCAGTAGTCCTCCTCCCCCAAGTAAGCGGCAATGACTTTAGGATCGCGTTGAATTTCCGCCGGGGTGCCCTCGGCAATCTTGCTCCCGAAATTGATGACCACAATCCGGTCGGCTACTTTCATCACGGTTGCCATATCATGCTCCACAAATAAAAAGGTGTACCCCTGCTTTTTCAGTTCAACCAATAGCGACGCCAGCTTCGCGCTTTCCCCGTCATTTAAACCGGCCATCGGTTCGTCCAGCAAAATTAAGGAAGGGGAGGCTACGATCGCTCTGGCAATTTCAAGCATTTTTTGCAGCCCGTAGGACAGGTTGTCCGCAATTTCGTCTCCGCGGTTGGCCAAACCAACCAATTCCAACGCACGGGTCGCCAGTTCATAAGCCAATTGATCGTCGCGATGAACGAGCGGACGGTAAAACGCCGCCGAAAATACATTCGTTTTTAATTGGGTATGCGCCCCTAACATGACATTTTGCAATACAGTCATGTTATGGAAAATTTGCAGATTTTGAAACGTCCGGCTGATCCCTCTTCGGCTCAGTTCATATACCGGAAGCGAATTGACCCGATCCCCCTTAAAGTAAACGTCGCCTTCCGTAGGGGCGGTTACGCCGGAAATCATATTAAACAATGTCGTTTTCCCCGCTCCGTTGGGTCCTATCGTTGCGACGATTTCCCCTTCATTCACGGTAAAAGACACCTTGTTCACAGCGGTTACCCCGCCGAATTTTTTGGTAAGCCTATCTACTTGCAATAATGAACGGTTTCCCATTTACAGTCTCCCTATTCAGTGATTTTTAGGCAGCATTCGCTTGAAACTAGACTTGAATTTCCCCTTTGGATACGGATTTTCTTTTGGGCCATGCGCTGTTCAAAATGGATGCGATCCCTTTCTTGAAGAAAATCATCACTACAATCAACAGGAATCCGTATATAATAAATTCCACTTGCCCACCGGCGTGAACATACTTGCCTATTAAGTTTTTTAAGTAATCGCCCAATAGCGTGATCACTAACGCCCCCACGATCGCTCCCCAGATCGGACGCGCTCCGCCAACGGCAACCATGATCAAAAATTGGATCGAAGCGGTAACGAAGAACGTGGGCGGAGCAATAAAGTTCAGGTAGTGGGCATACAAGCTGCCGGCAAGAGAAGCGAAAACTGCGCTTATGACAAAAATCTGAATTTTATAGGTGGCTATGTTTACCCCCACACTCAATGTAGCGATTTCACTGTCATGAATACCTTGCAGAATACGTCCCACATGCGAATTTACAATATTAAAGGAGATCAGGGCGACTAGCAATACGACGCTCCAGACCAAAAGGAGATAATGAGGTTCGGATGACAGCCAAAAACCGAAGAAGCTCAATTTGGGAATGCCGCCCAGGCCGGAAGCTCCGCCAGTCACATTCATTTGGGCGTGAAGGATCACATACACAATCACGTTAAAACCCATCGTGGCTAACGCTAAAAAGTGTTCTTTCAATTTCATGGTAGGTATGCCTACCATATACGCAATCAATCCGCTCAATACCATACCGAGTATCATCGCAATCCAAGGATCCACACCGTGGTGCGCTGTCAGTATGCCGGAAGTGTAGGCGCCGATCCCAAAAAAGGCGGCTTGCCCTAGGGAGATTTGCCCGGCATAACCCATCAATAAGGTCAACCCAAACGTAACAATGCTATATATTCCCACCATCGTAGCCAGACTTATGAGGTAGTTGGACTTCACAAAAAACGAAATGGCCAGAATAATCGGTATGAGAATGAGAAGCACTTTCGGACTGTTGTAACCGTAATTTTCTTTTGTGGCGCGCATAGAAGCCTCCTCGTTTATACTCGTTTTCCTAGTGCCTTGCCCAAGAGTCCGTTTGGAAATAGAAACAGAGCGATGAGCAATATCCCAAAGATGATGGCGTCGCTGTATGCGGTCGAAATATACCCTCCGGCCATAGCTTCAATAACGCCCAACATGAGGCCTCCCGCAATGGCTCCGCTAATATTGTTCATCCCGCCGAATACCATCGCCACAAAGCCTTTCAATCCAAGGAAAAGCCCCATATCATAGGAAGCGCTCGTAACGGGTGTCATTACAATTCCTGCGACTGCGCCAAGCGCAGCACTTACCATAAACGAATAGGCAGACATATTGGAAATGTTAATTCCCATTAACCGCGCGGCTTTAGGATTGATCACACACGCTTTGACCGCAGATCCCATGACCGTTTTTTCGAAGAAAACATAAAGCAGAACCAAAAGAAACACAAGAACAGCAAATATCCAAATGCTTTGCGGGACTAATACCGCACCGAAAATCTCAATCGGGGTGTTATTTGAAAAAGGAGGCAGCGGTTTAGGATTAGTACCCCAAATAAGCTGACCGAATGCCCGAAAGAGGATGGAAACGCCAATGGTGATGATGAGGAGTACTACGAAACTGGCATTTCGCGCAGGATATATTGCCGTCCGTTCGACGATTCCTCCGATAAGACCGGTAATCACGATGGCCAGCAGCGCGGCAGGCAAAAGTCCCAATCCCATCTCATGCAGACTGACACAAGTCAGAGCGCCGATCATGACGAATTCGCCATGCGCAAAATTGATGACGCCGGTAATATTATAAACGGTTACAAGGCCTACCGCGATAAGCGCATACACGCTTCCCACCGATAGGCCGGTTATGAGAAATTGAGCCAAAACCGATCCATCCATGCTGATCCCCCTTTATTGTAAGAAGGTATACGGGGAAATAAATCCCCGTATACATTTTTTGTATTTCTTAGTCCAATAATCGCCATGCCATATTGGAACCATCATTGTATGCTTCCAAAATCACCAATGCACTGGCATCGGGACCATTACGCTTGTCGGATTTGATGTAATTAAATTTCCCGTTTAACCCAACGTATTCCCCCAGGCCGCCGCTTACAAGCCAGTCATTAATCTCTTTCCCGGTAGTCTTACCAGCCTCTATCGCTTTAAGAAGTATTTTCAATCCGTCATAAGGTAAAGTGCTGTTATTGTCAGGACTGTACCCGAATTGAGCTTTGTAATCGGAAATATAATTCTTGTAAATTTCCTGGTCAGATGGAGTAAGTGAACCAAATACACTAACTTTAGTCCCAACGGCAAGCACACCTTCACCATCTTTACCCACCTGTTTCAAAAAGCCTTGATTAGACGCAGCGTGGCTTTGAATCATCGGAACCTTGAACCCTAGCTGCTTATAATTTTTTGCGACAATCCCCGCACCAGGGGAACGGGACCAACTGATAATAGCCTCCGGATTTTTCGCTTTAATCTTCGTTAACGGAACCGTCATATCCGTTGCTGATGCATCGAAATCTTCCGTGGCCACAATATTAATTCCATTTTTTTCGGCCAATTTTTTAAAGACAGGCAATCCGCCCTGTCCAAACCCATCTCTTGAATTGATCCAAGCCACGGATTTAATATTTTTCTTTATTAAGTAATCCGTAATTCTCTGCAATGACAGCTCATCGCCTTGATTGAGATTAAAAATATAATCCCCTTGCTTTGTTAACGGCGATATCGACATTAGAGGAATTTGTTTTTCTTGCGCTATATCCGAGATTGCCATCGTTGTGCTTGTTTGGGTTGTGCCCACCACGGCAATAATATTTTCCTCGGAAACCAATTGTTTCATATGCAATAAACCAGTCGTATCGTTCGACTCGTAATCCTTTATAATGATCTCCACATTCTTTCCGCCGATTTTACCACCCATTGCCTGCAACTGTTTTTTGACTAATTCTGCACCCTCTGCCATCGGTTTTCCCAACACTGAAGCAGGACCTGTGATGGCGACTATCACACCGATTTTGATTACTTCTTCTTTCTTGCCGGCATCTGGTTGCTTGCCGGCATCTGGAGCTTTATCCGTTGCGGTTGGCGCAGTAGAGCCGCAACCGCTTACAACCAGGGTTAATATCAACACCAACAGAATGATAAAACTTTTTTTCATCTTCATTCACTCTCCCCATTTTTTAATATGAAATGATCCAAGTACACCATCGGGTAAACCGATACTTCAATCATCGATGCTCCTTTTTATCTTAATTTCACCCGATTTTCTTTGATTAACAGTTCCTTTAGATCCGGCTTCACTATCTTTCCGGAGAGCGTCGTGGGCAGATTCTCCATGAAAAGGATCTGATCCGGTACTTTATAATCGGCAACACGCTCCGCAATAAATTTTTTCATGTCTTCAACAGTGGCTTCATATCCCGGCTTCAGGAGTATCGCTGCACATGAGATTTCGCCCAGCACAGAGTCAGGCAAACCAACGATCGCAATGTCCATCACGCTTGGATGAGAGTAGAATATCTCCTCTATTTCACGCGGATAAATGTTATACCCTCCACGAATAATCATGTCTTTCTTACGGCCGACGATACGAAAATATCCTTGACCATCGACTGTAGCCAAATCCCCCGTATAGAACCACCCCTCATCGTCCATAACTTCACGTGTCTGATCCGGCATGTTGTAGTAACCTTTCATTAGCCCGACGCTGCGGAAAGCAAACTCGCCAACTTCGCCAACCGGCACTTCTTGCCGGTTGTCATCCACTATCTTTGCTTCAACACCCGGAAATACTCTTCCGACGGTTTCGGCCCGCGTCACATCACCGTCTTCAAAACTGGTTATTGTCAACCCCGGAGAGGCTTCAGTCATACCGTAACCTACTAAAATGTCACACCCCATCTCCGATCTGATCCTGCGCACAATTTCCACCGGACAAGGCGCACCGACCATGATTCCCGTTCTCAGGGATGAAGTATTCGTTAATTTGAATGAAGGATGATTCAGCTCCAGA
>LNAP01006068.1_pt1 | contig 19207 bp, 20 predicted proteins | sample 602601 | NCBI WGS metagenome assembly LNAP01 (sample SAMN02440304, study PRJNA202911) | soil metagenome | biome: Subtropical and temperate rainforests or woodlands; isolation source: soil samples (1 kg each in a 20% v/v slurry with milli Q water) were... ...
CCCGACACTGGCGCCATAGCCGACGGCGTCGAGCAGCAAATCAATCAAACCCTGACGATAGTGCGCAAAGCTTTCAACATTGACGCGGCGCAGTTGGGCGGCGTTCATGGGTATCACTCCTTGTGGGGACCGGGTGGCATTGCACCCGGGTCGAGGATCAGTTGCATGAAGGTCAGGTCCAGCCAGCGGCCGAACTTGGTGCCCACCTGCGGCATTTGGCCGGTGACGACAAAACCGGCCCGGTCGTGCAGCCGAATCGAGGCGCCGTTACCGCTTTCGATGGCGGCGACCATCACGTGTTTGTTGCAGCCTTTGGCGCGTTCGATCAGCACTTCCATCAGTTGCGGCCCGAGGCCATTGCCCCGCTGATCGTTGCGCACGTACACCGAGTGCTCGACCGTGTGGCGGAACCCATCGAACGGCCGCCAGTCACCGAATGAAGCGTAGCCGAGTACGCTGTTGTCGCCGTCGACGATCACCAGCACCGGATAGCCCTGATCTTGCCGGGCGCTGAACCAGGCCTGACGGTTACCGAGGTCCACGGCCTGTTCGTTCCAGATCGCCGTGGTGTTGAGCACGGCGTCGTTGTAGATGTCGCGGATCGCCGGCAGGTCGGCGGGCAACGCATCGCGGATGTGGTAAGTCATGGCGCGACCTCAGGCGATCGGTTGGTGAACGGTGACCAGTTTGGTGCCGTCGGGAAACGTCGCTTCGACCTGGATCTCCGGGATCATTTCCGGGATGCCTTCCATCACTTGTTCGCGGCTGAGCAGGGTGGTGCCGAAATGCATCAGCTCCGCCACGGTCTGGCCGTCACGCGCGCCTTCGAGCAGCGCTGCGGAAATATAGGCCATGGCCTCCGGGTAATTGAGCTTCACGCCGCGAGCCAAACGCCGCTCGGCCACGAGGCCGGCGGTGAAGATCAGCAGCTTGTCTTTTTCGCGTGGGGTCAGGTCCATCGTAGAAATCCATATTCGGCAGTTAAAAAATTACTCAACCTGTAGGAGCGAGGCTTGCCCGCGAAGGGGACGCCTCGGTTTAACTGGAAGACCGCGTTATCGTTCTTCGCGGGCAAGCCTCGCTCCTACAGAGGATCGTGTTCAGGTGCTCCATATTCGTGGCGGGACGGATTCCCGGCCGAGCAATGCAGGCCTGAGCAACCGCCACAAATCGATCAGCCAACCACGTGCCAACAACGCTTCACTGGCCAGGCATCGGGCCACCAAAAGCCCCGGCAACTGCGTCAGATCTCCGCGTACGTCATTGGGCAGCGAGCGGCATTTCTCCAGTAATTCGCTATCAATTTCACCCGTCACCAGCAACGTCGCAAACACCGGTTGGCCGTCCAGCCCTATCGGCGAATCCAGCAAACCATCATTGCCGACAATGCGCTGGCGTTCGTGCCAGAGCAACTGGCCATCGCGGCGTATATCCAGATGCGCCTGAAAATGTCCGAGATCGAAACGCTCGCCACTGGCCGGGCGACCCAGCGCCACCACGTCCCAGTAGAACAGCCGCGCATCGCCCTCAAGGTCGATGCGGGTGCTGAGTTCCGCCTGAGCATCGCTGAAGATAATCGTCTCTTGCGGCAGCCATTCCAACGTAGCACCGGCGGCCACGCGCAGGTCGAGTTTCTGATAAGCCGGCCCTGCCGCGCGATACCACTTGGCGGCGCCGGGGCTGGTGATTTGCGCCCAGGCATGCGTGCCGACGCTGGCCGAGATGTCCAGCCGATCACCCCCGGCAATCCCCCCCGGCGGGTGGACGATGATGTGCTGGCACACCTCGGGGCCTTCGGCGTACAGATGCTTCTGCACCCGCAGCGGGCCTTTGTGGCGGCGCTGCACCGGGCGTGTGCTGTCGCCGAAACGGGCGTAGCCGAGTTCCAGCTCGGCATGCCAGCTGGGGGTGAACAGCGTGATGGGGGCAGGTAAATTCATGATTTCCAATTATCGTCAGGAGGCTGCAGGTTAGATCGTAACCAGTCCACGGACACCTTCGGCTTCCATATTTTCGCCGCGCCCTTGTTGCACGATCTCGCCTCGGGACATGACCAGGTACTGATCGGCCAGTTCGGCGGCGAAATCATAGAACTGCTCCACCAGCAGAATCGCCATGTCGCCGCGCGCTGCAAGCTGCTTGATCACCGCGCCGATTTCCTTGATCACCGACGGCTGGATGCCTTCGGTGGGTTCGTCGAGGATCAGCAGCCGTGGACGACTGGCCAGTGCTCTGCCGATCGCCAGTTGCTGTTGCTGACCACCGGACAAGTCACCGCCACGCCGTTGCTTCATTTGCAGCAGCACCGGGAACAGCTCGTAGATGAACGCCGGGACTTCCTTGGCTTCGGAGCCGGGAAAGCGCGACAGGCCCATCAGCAGGTTTTCTTCCACGGTCAGTCGGCCAAAGATTTCCCGGCCCTGGGGCACGTAAGCGATGCCGGCATGCACCCGTTGGTGCGGCTTGAACGTGGTGATCGGTTTGCCTTCCCAGTTCACCGCGCCTTCTTTGGCTGGCAGCAAACCCATCAGGCATTTGAGCAGGGTGGTCTTGCCTACACCGTTGCGCCCGAGCAGGCAGGTGACTTCGCCGACCTTCACCTCAAACGTCAGGCCCCGCAGGATGTGGCTACCGCCGTAGTACTGGTGCAGTTTGTCGACTTGCAGCATGTTCAAAATTCCCCTCAATCCCCTGTGGGAGCGGGCTTGCTCGCGAAGACGGATTCAAATTCAACATTTGGGTCGCCTGACACACCGCCTTCGCGAGCAAGCCCGCTCCCACATTGGAATGTGTTTGCAATCTAACGACCGAGATACACCTCGATCACCCGCTCATTGTCCTGCACCTGTTCCAGCGACCCTTCGGCCAGCACGCTGCCTTGATGCAACACGGTGACGTGGTCGGCAATCGAGCCGACGAAGCCCATGTCGTGTTCCACCACCATCAGCGAATGCTTGCCCGCCAGGCTTTTGAACAGCTCGGCGGTGAATTCGGTTTCGGCGTCGGTCATGCCCGCCACCGGTTCGTCGAGCAGCAGCAGTTGTGGGTCTTGCATCAGCAGCATGCCGATTTCCAGAAACTGCTTCTGACCGTGGGATAACAAGCCCGCCGGGCGTTCGACCGAGGCAGTCAGGCGGATGGTTTCCAACACTTCGCTGATGCGATCTTTCTGCTCGCCACTGAGACGTGCCCGCAGGCTGGCCCATACCGACTTGTCGGTCTTCTGCGCCAACTCCAGGTTTTCGAACACGCTCAAGGCCTCGAACACCGTCGGCTTCTGGAACTTGCGACCGATGCCGGCCTGGGCAATCTGCACTTCACTCATCTGCGTCAGATCGAGGGTTTCACCGAACCAGGCTTTGCCATGACTTGGGCGAGTCTTGCCGGTGATCACGTCCATCAGCGTGGTCTTGCCCGCGCCATTGGGGCCGATGATGCAGCGCAATTCGCCGACGCCGATGTACAGGTTCAGAGCGTTCAGCGCCTTGAAACCATCGAAGCTGACGCTGATGTCTTCCAGGGTCAGGATGGTGCCGTGGCGGGTATTCAGGCCGGGGCCGACGCGTTGGCCGAGACCGATGGCATCGCGGCTGCTGCCGGCGTCCCTGTTGGGCTCCGGCGGGAAAAAGACCGGTTCGAGCATGAATTCAGCCGTCGGTGTAATTCTCATGATTCACCCCTTTTCTTCAGCAGACCGATCACTCCCTTAGGCAGATACAACGTCACGACGATGAACAGCGCGCCGAGGAAAAACAGCCAGTACTCCGGAAACGCCACGGTGAACCAGCTCTTCATTCCGTTGACCACACCAGCGCCGAGCAGCGGACCGATCAGCGTGCCGCGCCCCCCCAGCGCCACCCAAACGGCCGCTTCGATGGAGTTGGTCGGCGACATTTCACTCGGGTTGATAATCCCGACTTGCGGCACATACAGCGCGCCCGCCAAGCCGCACAGCACCGCGCTCAACACCCAGACAAACAGCTTGAAACCGCGTGGATCGTAGCCACAGAACATCAAGCGGTTTTCCGCATCGCGCAACGCGGTCAGCACCCGGCCGAACTTGCTCTGGGCCAGCCGCCAACCAATGAACAGACTCGCCACCAGCAACAACACCGTGGCGAAAAACAACACCGCACGCGTCCCCGGTTCAGTGATGCCAAACCCGAGAATGGTGCGGAAGTTGGTGAAGCCGTTATTGCCGCCAAACCCGGTTTCGTTGCGGAAAAACAGCAGCATCCCGGCGAAGGTCAGGGCCTGGGTCATGATCGAGAAATACACGCCTTTGATCCGCGAGCGGAAGGCGAAGAAACCGAACACCAGCGCCAGCAGGCCCGGCGCCAACACCACCAGACACATGGCCCAGAGGAAGCTGCTGGTGCCGGTCCAGTACCACGGCAATTCGGTCCACGAGAGGAAGGTCATGAACGCCGGCAAGCCGTCGCCCGAGGCCTGGCGCATCAAGTACATGCCCATGGCGTAACCGCCGAGGGCGAAGAACAGACCGTGCCCCAGCGACAACAGGCCGGCGTAACCCCAGACCAGATCGAGGGCCAGGGCAACGATGGCGTAGCAGAGAATCTTGCCCACCAACGTCAGGGTGTAGGCCGAGACGTGAAAAACACTGATGGGCGATAACAGCGACAGCAGCGGCAACGCCAACAGCAAAACAAGGATCACCGCGCCAACAGCGAGGGTGACTTTTGGGCCGGCCTTTTGTGTGGCCGTGAGCAGCAGAGGCTGGTTCATCGGGGCATGCTCACGTCCAGTGACGCACCGCGTTGCTGGCTGTCGGCGTGCCAGGCAAGGCGCGGGTCGCAGGTGATGGTTATTCCCTCGGCAAGACCCGCAACGCAGCATGGCGCGTCGACAGTCGCAACCCGTAGGGCCGTTGCCTTGATGGCGGCGGAGCCTGTCTCGATGTGGCTGATGGAAAACATATCTACCTTCCTTCTCGGTGTCGCCGCCAGCAAGGCAGCGGCGCGGTCGTCAATGGGCGTGAGCATGTCCCGCTTAGTCGATCACCCGTCCTTTCAGTGCGAAGAGGCCTTGCGGACGTTTCTGGATGAACAGAATGATCAGCGCGAGGATCAGGATTTTGCCCAGCACCGCACCGATCTGCGGTTCGAGAATCTTGTTGGCTATCCCTAAGCCGAATGCGGCCAATACGCTACCGGCCAATTGGCCGACACCGCCGAGCACCACCACCAGGAATGAGTCGATGATGTAACTCTGACCGAGGTCCGGGCCGACGTTGCCGATCTGGCTCAGCGCCACACCGCCGAGGCCAGCGATTCCCGAGCCGAGGCCGAAAGCGAGCATGTCGACGCGCCCGGTCGGTACGCCGCAGCAGGCGGCCATGTTGCGGTTCTGGGTGACGGCGCGCACGTTGAGGCCCAGTCGCGTCTTGTTCAGCAGCAGCCAGGTCAGCACCACCACAAACAAGGCGAACGCGATGATCACGATGCGGTTGTACGGCAGCACCAGATTCGGCAACACCTGAATCCCGCCCGAGAGCCAGGCCGGGTTGGCCACTTCAACGTTCTGCGCGCCGAACACCAGGCGCACCAACTGAATCAGCATCAGGCTGATGCCCCAGGTGGCGAGCAGGGTTTCCAATGGGCGGCCGTAGAGGTGACGAATCACCGTGCGCTCCAACGCCATGCCGATCCCGGCGGTGACAAAAAACGCTACCGGCAAGGCAATCAGCGGGTAGAACTCAATGGCTTGCGGGGCGAAGCGCTGGAACATCAGCTGCACCACGTAAGTCGAGTAGGCGCCGAGCATCAGCATCTCGCCGTGGGCCATGTTGATCACGCCGAGCAGGCCGAAGGTGATCGCCAGTCCCAACGCCGCGAGTAGCAGGATCGAACCGAGGGACATACCACTGAACGCCTGCCCGAGCATCTCGCCGATCAGCAGTTTGCGTTTGACCTGGGCCAGGCTGGTTTCGGCGGCGGTGCGCACATTGGCATCGGCTTCGACGCCGGGTTCAAGCAACCCTTCGAGGCGGGTGCGGGCCAGCGGGTCGCCGGTTTCACCGAGCAAGCGCACAGCGGCGAGGCGCACGGCCGGATCGGTATCGACCAGTTGCAGGTTGGCCAGCGCCAGGCTCAGGGCGGCGTGAACGGTTTCGTCTTTTTCGCCAGCCAGTTGCTGGTCGAGGAATTTCAACTGCGCCGGTTTGGCGCTTTTTTGCAATTGCTGCGCTGCGGCCAAGCGGATTTTGGCGTCGGCGGCAAGCAACTGGTGGCTGGCCAGCGCGGTATCGATCAGACCGCGCAGGCGATTGTTCAGGCGCAGGGTTTTTGGTTGGCCATCGACCGTCAATTCGCCTAGTTGCAGAGCGTTGATCAGTTCGATACGAGCCGGATCGGGCTGCGCAGCCCAGGTTTCCAGAAGTTTTGCTTGTTGCACGGGATTGGCCGCGACGAAATCTTCGGCGTCGCCGGCGTGGGTGGCCATCGGCAATAGCAAGGCGATAGCGAGGATCAAGCGGTAAAGGGCAGTGGGCATAGAGAGTCGCCTTGACGCGGACATTGTGGGAGCGGGCTTGCTCGCGAATGCGGACTCACATTCAACATGTCAGTCGCCTGGCACACCGCTTTCGCGAGCAAGCCCGCTCCCACAGGGGATTTTGCCTGGCCGGAGAGTTAATCCGGCCCGACATCCAGTGGCTTAGTTACTCTTCACCGCATAGTCCGGCTTCTTGTCGTTACCCTGAATGAACGGGCTCCACGGCTGGGCGCGGATCGGCCCTTCGGTTTGCCATACCACGTTGAACTGACCGTCGGCCTGAATCTCGCCGATCATCACTGGCTTGTGCAGGTGGTGGTTGGTCTTGTCCATGGTCAGGGTGTAACCGGACGGCGCGGCAAAGGTCTGGCCGGCCAGGGCTTCGCGGACTTTGTTGACGTCGGTGGACTTGGCTTTCTCCGCTGCTTGCGCCCACATATGGATACCGACATAGGTGGCTTCCATCGGGTCGTTGGTCACTGCTTTGTCAGCGCCCGGCAGGTTGTGTTTCTTGGCGTAGGCTTTCCAGTCGGCGACGAACTTCTTGTTCTGCGGGTTCTCGACCGACTCGAAGTAGTTCCACGCCGCGAGGTTGCCCACCAGCGGTTTGGTGTCGATGCCACGCAGTTCTTCTTCGCCCACGGAGAACGCCACGACAGGAACGTCGGTGGCTTTCAGGCCCTGGTTGGCCAGCTCTTTATAGAACGGCACGTTGGAGTCGCCATTGACCGTGGAGATGACGGCGGTCTTGCCACCGGCAGAGAATTTTTTGATGTTGGCGACGATGGTTTGATAGTCGCTATGACCGAACGGGGTGTAGACCTCTTCGATGTCCTTGTCCGCCACACCTTTGGAGTGCAGGAACGAGCGCAGAATCTTGTTGGTGGTGCGCGGGTAAACGTAGTCGGTGCCGAGCAGGAAGTAGCGCTTGGCGCTGCCGCCTTCTTCACTCATCAGGTATTCCACCGCCGGAATTGCTTGCTGGTTAGGCGCCGCGCCGGTGTAGAACACGTTCGGCGACATCTCTTCGCCTTCGTACTGCACCGGATAGAACAGCAGACCGTTGAGCTCTTCGAACACCGGCAATACCGATTTACGCGACACCGACGTCCAGCAACCGAACACCACCGCCACCTTGTCCTGAGTCAGTAACTGCCGGCCCTTTTCGGCGAACAGCGGCCAGTTCGATGCTGGGTCAACCACCACCGGTTCAAGCATCTTGCCGTTGACGCCGCCCTTGGCGTTGATTTCGTCGATGGTCATCAACGCCATGTCTTTGAGGGATGTTTCGGAAATCGCCATGGTGCCGGACAACGAATGCAGAATACCGACCTTGATGGTCTCGGCGGCCTGGACCGTCCAGGCCATGCCCATCGCGGCAATGCTTGCCGATAGTGTGAAAGCCTTGATCAAACTGCGACGCTTCATTGTGCGATCTCCATGAACGTTAAAGTTTTTTATGGTTGGCAGATGCGGACGACTGAAGGGTCTTTAGCAAGGGCTGTGCCCGGTCGGGGAAGGGCAAGGAAATGTCGTATTAGAGCGGTTGCGGGGTTTGGATGACGCACCATGAAGGATCGCGTCTGGCGCGTTGGTGCGAGAAGATGCGCCACATTGGGGCGCAGAAATTGGCTGGCTCCTGTAGGAGCGAAGCTTGCTCGCGAAGACGGCGGCACATCCAGTATCAATGTGTCTGACCTAACGCTTTCGCGGGCAAGCCTCGCTCCTACAAGTGCTTTGTGTCGTACACCGAATCTGTGTACGACGTTGAACCCATGTGGGAGCGAGCCTGCTCGCGATGGCGGTGTGTCAGTCACAGTGATGTTGGATGTGCTGCCGTCTTCGCGAGCAAGCCCGCTCCCACAGGGACTACGCCGGGTCGACGTTATCCAGCGCCCGGTTCACCGCCAGTTCCGCCAGCATGATGACCTGCTGAATCGCCATCGCTGTATGGCGCTGCGGGCCGATCAGGTTGTTGGCGAAATCGCTGGCCAGGACACTTGCCGAGGCCAACGATTCACAGGCGTGGGCCAGCAGGCTTTCGGTGCCGGCATCCGGGGCAACCAGGAACAGGGTGCTGGGGCGGCGAGGTTTTTCGGTGTATTGATTTGGTGGATCGGGGACTAATTTCTTCATTTAAATTCTCTGTCCGTGCTGGGGCCACCATTTGCCGTTTCTCACACGGAAAGTGGTGGCAGCTATGTGCAGGGTGAGAAAACCGGGAACAGAGAACCGGCCGGACCGAAGTCCGCCCGCACACAGCCGCCATAAGCGAATAGCTGGCGGCAATTATGGTGATACTGACGGTAGATTCATACATCTCTGTTGCCGGGTTCTCACACCCGATCGCTGAGTGTTCAGCGACAGCCCAAGACTAGAGGGCCCGCGTCCGACGAACAACCTGAAAAACCCGTGGGAAACTTCCGTGTTTTGACACATCCGTTAAACATTCAAAGGCGCAACGCGGAGCGTCCCTGGCGGCATTCTCACGTCTGACACCAAATTCTCGTCCGACACGGATTACCGTAGGAGCTGTGTACATCTGGTAGAGAAGGGGTTAGCGGCGGCGCATCAGGCCGATGAAGAACAAGCCACCAATGGCGGCGGTGGCGACGCCGATGGGCAGGTCTTCCGGGGCGATCAGGGTGCGGGCGGCGACATCGACCCAGACGAGGAACAGACTGCCCAGCAACACGCACACCGGCAGCAACCGCCGATGCTCGGCCCCGACCAAACGCCGGGCAATGTGCGGCACCATCAGCCCGACAAACCCGATAGACCCACTGATCGACACCAACACTCCAGTCATCAGTGACGCAATCAGAAACACCCGAAAACGCACGGTGCGAGCATTCAGCCCGAGGGTCACAGCCGTCTGTTCGCCGGCCATCAACGCATTCAACGGCCGGGCCATCCCCAGCAACAACACCAGCCCCAGCAACACGCTGGACGCCGGCACCGCAAGCAATTCCCAACGCGCCAGCCCGAGGCCGCCGAGCATCCAGAACATCACCGCCGAACTGGCGCGATGGTCGCCCAGAAACAGCAGCAAATTGGCAATCGCCATCATCACGAACGACACCGCCACGCCGCACAACAGCAGCCGATCACTGTCCAGCCGCCCATGACGGTTGGCGATCATCAGCACGATCAACATGCTCAACAACGCGCCGATAAACGCCGCAATCGGCAAGGTCAGCAAGCCTGCGATCTCACCAACATGCAACACCACGATCACTGCACCGAGGGTGGCGCCGGAGGTGACCCCGAGCAAGTGCGGATCAGCCAATGGATTGCGCGTCACCGCTTGCAGCACCGCGCCAATCAACGCCAGACCAGCGCCCACCAGCGCGCCGAGCAACATGCGCGGCACGCGGATCAGCCAGACGATGTGTTCCTGGCCGGCCGTCCAGTCCGGACCACCGAAACCAAAAATCTTGTGCAGCAATATTCGCCACACCACCTCCACCGGCACCCGCGCCGGGCCGAAACCCAGCGACACCACGCATGACACCAGCAACAGCGCACCGAGGGCGATCAGCAACAAGGCATAGCGACGATCGATCATTCGCCGTGGAAACCCTTGGCCAGGGTTTCGACCGCCAGCACGTTATCGATCCCGGGCGTGGCCTGTACGTACGGAATGACGATGAAGCGCTGGTTCTTGATCGCATCCACCGATTGCAGCGCCTGGTTATTGAGCAGGAATTTCTCCTTCTGCTCCGCGGTAACTTCGCCGTAATCGACGATCACGATCACCTGCGGATTGCGCTCGACCACGTTCTCCCAATTGACACGGGTCCAGCTCGCCTCGACGTCGTCGAGAATGTTGCGCCCGCCCGCTGCATCGATCAGCGCCTGAGGCATGCCGAGTCGCCCGGACGTCATGGCCCGGTCTTCACCGCTGTCGTACAGAAATACCCGAGGCTTGTCGGTCGGAAAATTCTTGCGCACCTCGGCGACTTGCGTCTGCATCTGGGCAATCACGGCATTGGCGCGATCCTGCACGTCGAAGATTTTCCCGAGGTTGCGCAGGTCGTTGTAGGTGTCTTCCAGGCTGGCCGGTGGGCGCTTCATGACGAAGGCGCAGGACTCGGTAAGTTCGTAGACGTTGATGCCCAGCGGTTGCAGGGTTTGCGGCGTGAGATCACCGCCCACGCGCATGCCGTAATCCCAACCGGCGAAGAAGAAGTCGACGTTGGCGTTGAGCAGGGTTTCCACCGACGGGTACTTGGCCGCCAGCTCCGGCAAGCCATCAAGGATGGTCTGCATCTCGGGTGTCACCGACTTCCAGCCGGTCACGCCGCTGTAGCCGGCCATCTGCGGTTTGAGGCCGAGGGCGAGCATCATCTGGGTCATGTTGATGTCATGGCTGACCGCGTGTTTCGGCGCTTGCTTGAACGTCACTTCGCGGTTGCAGCTCTGGACGGTCAGCGGGTATTTCGTGGCCTCGGCGAAGGCTTGGGCACTGCCCAGCAACAGAGTGAGACACAGCAGGGAACGCAAAGTCATGGTTGGGTTATCCAGGTGATTCGTGGGTAGCCGTGCAAGGGATGGTCGTCGATCAGGGCGTCGACGCCGAACACGTTGTGCAAAAGTTGGGCGGTCAGGACTTCTTTGGGTGGACCGCTGGCGACGATGCGCCCGTGATTGATCACGTACAGCCGGTCGCAGAAGGCTGCCGCCAGATTGAGGTCGTGAATGCTCGCCAGCGTGCCGACCTGCAGGCGCTTGACCAGTTGCAACAACTCCAGCTGATAGCGCGGGTCGAGGTGATTGGTCGGTTCGTCGAGGATCAGCAATTGCGGTTGCTGGGCCAGGGCGCGGGCGAGGATTACCCGCTGTTTTTCACCACCGGAAAGGGTGGCGAAGGCGTGGTCTTCGAAGCCTTTGAGGCCCACCGATTCGAGGGCCTGGCTCGCGAAATTTCGATCCTCGAGGGTATCGCCATCAAACAGGCCTTTGTGCGGCGTGCGGCCCATGGCGACCACTTCATCCACGGTCAGGCCGAAGGCGTCGGGGAACTCTTGTAACACCACCGCGATGCGTTGCGCGCACCAGCGTGAGGATTGCTTCCAGACGTTGTGATGGTCGAGTTTGACCTCGCCGCTTTCCGGTTTGCTGAAGCGATAGGCGCACCGCAACAGGCTGGTTTTGCCGCTGCCGTTGGGGCCGATCAACCCGACGAACTCGCCCGCGGCCACGTGCAACGATGCATCACGCAGCTGGAACTGGTGATGGCAATGGCCGTGGCCCAGGGGTGTCCAGGCGAGGTTCGTGAGGTTCAGCGAGGTCATGCAGTTCTCTTGGGATTTTTGGTGTGGCTGATGACGCCTTCGCGGGCAAGCCTCGCTCCTACAGGGTTTGTGTCGTACGCAATAGTTGTGATCGACATAAACCTTGTGTGTCGTACGCAATATTTGTGATCGGCACAAAACCTGTAGGAGCGAGGCTTGCCCGCGAAGAGGCCCTATGCTTCAGAGATAAGCGCCAGAAGTCTATAGATCCTTCTAAAACGCGCATCTCGCCTGCTTCATGATGAAGCTGAAGTGGATTCAGTTTGCCGGCTCAAACGCGACAGCAGCACACGATCCAACACCCACACCACAATCAGCGAAGCCCCCACCAACGGAAACATCACCGCCAACCCGAACATGATGACCATCGCGGTTTTCCATTTCGGCAGGTCGTGACGCAACGGCGGTACACCGAACTTGCCCTGTGGCCGGCGCTTCCACCAGATCACCACACCGCTGACGGCGCTGAGCAAAATCATCAGGCAGATCAGCAGCACGATGATCTGATTGAGCGGGCCGAACATTTTGCCTTCGTGCAGCATCACGCCGACTTCCGTAGCCCGGGCGACGTTGCTGTAATGCTGCCAGCGCACGTCGGCGAGGACGTCGCCGGTGTACTGATCGACATGCAGGGTGGCGTCGTTGCGCGGGTCGTCGGCGAACACGGCGATGGTGAACACGCCGGTGGCTGTAGTGGGGAAGGTGATGCTGTAGCCGGGCTCGACCTTGCGTTGCACGGCGATGTTTTGCACGTCTTGCAGGCTGATGGTCGGCGCTGCCGGGCCGGCTTGCGTGCCGGTGTGAGCCATGTGTTCAGCGTGGTCGCCGGACATCGGCATCGGCGTGTTTTCCATGGCCCACGGCACGGTCTGACGCGTGGCGCTGTTGAGGCTGCGGGCCTCGACGTCGGATTTGGGCACCTCATTCCACATGGCTACCGGGAAGCGGTTCCAGAGGTCGGCGTATTGCTTGCCCCAGAACCCGGTCCAGGTCATGCCGCTGAGCAGCATCACCAGCAACAATGATGCGCCCCAGAACCCGGTCACCGCGTGCAGGTCACGCCAGAGCACTCGGCCGCGACTGTTCAAGCGAGGCCAGAGAATCCCGGCGGACTGGCCGCGCGGCCACCATAAAAATACCCCGGAGACCACCAGCACCACGCCCCAACCGGCGGCCAGCTCTACCAGCCGATCGCCGACGGTGCCGATCATCAATTCGCCGTGAATCGAGCGCGCAATCGCTTGCAGATTCTTCTTCGCGTCTTGCTCGCCAAGGATGTCGCCGTGGTATGGATCGATGAACACGTTCAGTTCATGACCTTCATTGATCACCACAAATTGCGCACTGCGTTCGGCGTTGACCGGCGGCAGATACTGTTTGATCTGGCCTTGTGGATACGCCTCTTTCACCCGTTTGAGCAGGTCGTCTGCGGCGACTGTGTGATGAGCCGCAGGGACGTTCAGCAGGCTGCCGTACATCAACGGATCGAGTTGCGGTTTGAACAGGTAGATGATGCCGGTCAGGGCCAGCATCACCATGAATGGCGCGACGAACAGGCCGGCATAGAAATGCCAGCGCCAGGCCAGGTTGTAGAAATTCGGTTTGGGCTGTTTCATTTGTGTGCTCCGCCAGGCTTGGGTCTTTTAGTTGTTTGGTAATTGATCGCAGACAAGGGTTGAACACCGGCCCCCCTGTGGGAGCGGGCTTGCTCGCGAAGACGGCGGCACAGCCGACATTGATGTCGCCTGACACAACGCTTTCGCGAGCAAGCCCGCTCCCACATGGCCGGTGTTGAGCCTGCTCGCGATGCTTTTAGAAACTCATATCAACCTTGGTCCAGAGCGTGCGCCCCGGTTCGTTGATGGCTTGCGGATCATTGGCCGGAAAGCCGAAACCGGCGTTGCCCGCCAGATTCAAGTGTTCGGCGTAAGCCTTGCCGAACAGATTGTCGACGCCGCTGCTGACCTTCCAGTTCTTGTTGATCCGGTACGCACCGTTGAGCGAGAACACGCCGAACCCCGAGCTCGTGTCGAAGTCTTTGCCAACCACGTTGCCCTTGTTCCGGTCGATGCGGTTTTGCGCCGCCACCACCCGCCACAAGGCGCCAGCGCTCCAGTTGTCTTCGCTGTAGGTCAGGCCGAAACGGGCATCCAGCGGTGGCATCTGCGGCAGGGCGCTGCCGTCACTGCTGTTCTTGCCCCAGGCGTAGGCCAGGGTCGCGTCGGCTTTCCAGTTGGCCGTCAGCTTGTAGGCCGCACCGAGTTCGCCGCCCATGATTCGCGCGTCGATGTTCTCGGCTTGCGAGGTCATGCCCATCATCCCCGGCGTGTAGTTGAACAGGATGTAATCGCGCACTTGCCCGACGTAACCCGAGGCCCAGGCTTCGAGGTCTTCGGTCTTGTATTGCAGGCCGAAGTCGAGCTGGGTGGTTTTCTCTGGTTTGATCGAGTCGAACGCATTCACCGAACCGGCGGGGCCGGACTTGGGTGAAAACAGTTCCCAGTAATCCGGGAAACGCTGGGCGTGACCGAGGCCCGCGTACAGCGTGGTCGGGCTGTCGGCCAAGTCATGCTCGTAACGGACGAAACCGCTCGGCAGTGTATCGGCGCGGGTGTCGTCGGCCGTCGGGTTCGGCCGGGCCATCATCCCGGAGCCGATGGTTTGCCGGTAATCCTTGGCCGACGCGCGATCCAGTCGTGCCCCGGTGATCAACCGATCACGGTCGGCGGCGTACCAGGTCAGTTCGCTGAACACACCGTAGTTGTGGAAGTCGGCGTCCTTGTTGCGCGGCACATCCTTGTAGGCATCGACGCCCATCGCGCTGCGTTGGCGATGTTCGTTGGTCTGCGCGTCCAGGCCGCTGATCAGTTGCACATCGGCCCAGCGCCAGGAGGCTTTGATCCGCGCGCCGAGGGTCCGGCGGTCAACGTTGGAGGCCATGGGGCCGGCCATCATCCCGGTGCCGGACGGCGTGCGCAGGGTGTAGTTGTCCATCACGTGGTCGGCGTAGTTGTAGTAGACCTGTGCCTCGACCTTATCCAGCACTTCACCGATGTTCGACTGTTCGAAGCGCAGGCCCAGGCTTTCGCGCAAGAACTGCGAACCGTCCATGCCGCGCCCGGCGTAACGGGCTTCGCCATCGCCCTTGCCGGCGGTCAGTTCCAGCAGCGTGTCGGCGCTCGGGGTCCAGCCGACAGCGACGTCGCCGTTCCACTTGTCATAGCGCGAGGGCACGGTGTCGTTGTTGCCGTCCTTGTAATCGTCGGAATGCGCGGTGTTGCCGATCACGCGCACGTAACCCAGCGGCCCACCGGCGGCGGCGTCCACCACTTTGTCGAAACGACCGTTGGAACCGGCCAGCACGCTGGCGTTCACCCGGGTGCCGAGTTCGCCGAAGCTCTCCGGCTCACGGTCGAACAGGACGGTGCCGGCTGATGCGCCGGGGCCCCAGAGCACGGTTTGCGGGCCTTTGATGACGGTGAGTTTGTCGTAGGTTTCTGGTGAAATGTACGAAGTTGGCGCGTCCATGCGGCCGGGGCAGGCGCCGAGCATCATGCTGCCGTTGGTGAGGATATTCAGTCGCGAGCCGAACATGCCGCGCAGCACCGGATCGCCATTGGTGCCGCCGTTGCGTACCAGCGCGAAGCCGGGGATGGTTTTCAGATAATCGCCACCGTCGCTGGCCGGCACCGGTTGGCGCGGGTCCTTGGGGTTGGTGACGATAGTCAGTGGCGAACTCGGCGCAATGGCGGTGATCACCGTCGGGCTCAGTTCTTCGGTGTGGCCGGTGTGTTCATCGGCCAGCACCATCGGTGTCAGCAGCAAGCCACAAAGAATGGCGGTGGCGTGCCTGAAGCGAACGCGAGATTCGTTCAGGGCAAAAGAAGCCTGGGCAGCGCCCAAACGTGTGTCAGCAGAAAACCTGGACATGACAATTTCCATCGAACAGTCGTAAACGACACGGCCGGCAGCCTGCGGCTGTCTTCTAAACCGTGTGAAATTGGAAGTGGGTGTTTACGCGACGATGGGCGGCGCACGGGTGCGGGCGCCGGGGAAGAAGGTTTGCCGGGCGTGGCCCAGGCGGATAGCGGGAGTGCTGAAAGTGGTTGTCTGTGGACTGTCGAAGGCGACGAAGGACTGACCGCCAGTGAGCGCCGGGCAATTGAACAGCAGGCTGCAATAGCCGCATTTTTCCCAGAGTGCGTGATGGTCGGCTTTGGGTGGGCAGTGCTCGGCGGCGGGTTGCGCGCCATGTTCCATGGCCAACATGTCCATGGGCATGTCCATCGACATGCTCATGGATACTTTCATCAAAGCCGAGGCGCGTTGATCCATCGGCATCGACTGAGAAATCAGCGGGCCGATAAAGATCATCAGCATGGCGAACAGGCTGATCCAGCTGCCGCGCGTCAGGCTCATTGGCTGACGGCGGTGCACGGATGACCGGGTGCCAAGCGGGCGCATGGGCGTTTTCAACGTGGGCGATTACTGAGCGTGCATATGCTCTTGCATGCCGTCAGGCGCCTTTTTCTGCACCGCGACTTCGACCGTCACATCGCCGGATTTTTCGAAGTGCATCGTCAGCGCGAAGCGCTTGCCGTCGCTCAACAGGCTGCGGTCTTTCAGTTCCAGCAGCATCACGTGATAGGCCATCGGTGCGAAGGTGACTTCGCCGCCAGCCGGAATTTCGACGCTTGGCACTTGCTGCATTTTCATCAGGTCGTTTTGCTTCACGTGCTCGTGCAATTCGGCCTTTCCCGAAATTGGCGAGTCAACGCTCAGCAGTCGATCGGCGGTTTTGCCGTTGTTGTGAATCACGAAATACGCCGCGACGGTGGGCGCGTTGGGCGGCAACTCTTGCGACCACGGATGGGCGATCTCAAGCTCGCCAGCCTTGTATTGGTGAGCATTGGCAAAACAGGCAGGCAGCAGCAATACAGCCAGAACGATGAGTTTGTTCAACATGGCAGTTCTCCAGAACGATTCAAAACGCAGGTCAATTGCGAGAAGGAATCACACCAGAGGGGACGCGCGGGGGTTGAGACTCGGCCATTGCTGGCGCGGTGTAGGGGTGTCGAGCGTGGCCGGCGGCAGGCTTCGATTGGCCTCGAAACGCGCAAAATACAACTGCGGCGCATGCCCCGGCAGCGCCACCAATGGCGCAGAGCCCGAGCAGCACCAGCAATGCTGCATGTTGGAATGATCGTCGCTCTGCGGAGCTTTCTGCTCGATATCGCCCAGGGAAATCGCCACCAGCCTGGTGCCGTTGGAAGAGCAGAAACTGCCCCACAGCAACTGTTCGGCCGGCGATTTCGCCGTCTGCGCCATCGCTCCGGACATCGGCATGGCGAGCATGTTGAACAGCACTGCAAAGCAGGCGATCCAGGCAAATGCGAGCCGTTGTCGGGACATGAGGACAGATCCGGTTGAGTGGGCAATCAGGCGCGGCTATTTAGCCTGATCAGGGGCGATAAGTAAAAAGACCGCGTGCGGTGTGGTGTCGCAGTGCTTCAGTCAGCATGTCGAGCAGCCGACGTGCGAGCTCAGACTCGCCGTTTTGAAAGAGTGTAGCGACTTCGATTCTTAATGCCTGAGCGAATTGAGCGTCGCTTTGAATCCTTGCCCGGATTGTGTGTTTGACATCTCTGAGCGCCACACGATTGAGGCTCCCATCGCCTGGGTCTTCCTCTTCGCAAGCCTTGATGTAGTTCCACAAGTCGGCAGGTGTCAGGAGAAACTCAGCGATATCGAAGCGTGTGAATTTTTCAGACATCGGGGCCTCTGAGCGAAGCGTTAGCGGATGCTCAGGAATATAGGCTTGGAATTCGGGCTCAACCAGTCAGCCACTTTTGAGGGTGACGTGAGTTCGGTCTGCTCAACTTGTAGGAATTAGTTCGTCACCGAGATCCTTCCAGTGTGTTCGCTATCGCCAAGATCGCAGCCTTCGGCAGCTCCTACAGTTGGAATGCGTACTCCTGTAGGAGCTGCCGAAGGCTGCGATCTTTTGGGGCCAGTAAAGGTTAATTACTTCAGCGCTTCCAATACCTGTACGACCGAACAAAACTCCCGCTCAACCCCCGGCAACACCGGCCGCTTCAACACCAGCACTGGCACTGCGCGTTCCCGCGCCACTTCCAGTTTTGGTTCGGTGGCGGTGCTGCCGCTGTTCTTGCTGATCAGCACATCAATCTGCCGACGCTCAAATAGTTCCCGTTCATCCTCAATCAGAAACGGCCCACGCGCGCCAATCACTTCGCAGCGTTCGTTGCCCGGATAAACGTCCAACGCACGCAACGTCCAGAATTGCTCCGGCGGGATTTCGTGCAGGTGCTGCAGCGGTTCGCGGCCGAGGGTGAACAGCGGTCGGCGGAAGGGTTTAAGCGCTTCGATCAATTCGGCCCAGTCGCTGACTTCGCGCCAGTCATCTCCGGCTTGTGGTTGCCAGGCCGGACGCCGCAAAGCCCAGCACGCAATGCCGCTCAACTTCGCGGCGGTGGCGGCGTTCTGGCTGATTTGCGCTGCGTAGGGATGGGTCGCATCCAGCAGCAGGTCGATGCCTTCATCGCGAATGAACTGCGCCAGACCTTCAGCGCCGCCATAGCCGCCAACCCGAATCTGGCAGTTCAGATCCGTCGGCACGCGACCGACACCGGCCAGGCTATAGATGTGTTCCGGGCCCAGCGTCCGGGCGATGGCCAGAGCCTCAGTGACGCCGCCGAGCAACAACACGCGCTTCATTGAAAAACCCCTGCATGGCCGACAATCCCGCCCTGGCGATCGATGGCGAATACTTCGACCTGAACCTGCGCTGGCACCACGCTGCGGGCAAAGTCCAGGGCGTGCTGACACACCGCGTCGCCGAGTGCGATCCCGGCAGCGCTGGCCATGGCCAACGCCTGCTGACTGGTATTGGCTTGGCGGATCGCCTGTTGCAACGTCTCATCGGCGCCGACCGCTGCTGCCCATTCGGCCAGTTGCGGCAGGTCAATGCTTGAATGCCGACTGTGCAAATCCATGTGCCCGGCCGCCAGTTTGCTGATCTTGCCGAACCCGCCGCACAGGCTGAGTTTATCCACAGGCACTTTGCGCAAGTGCTTGAGCACCGCGCCAACGAAGTCGCCCATTTCGATCAGGGCGATTTCCGGCAAGTCGTAGACCCGGCGCATGGTGTCTTCGCTGGCGTTGCCGGTGCACGCGGCGATGTGCAGGTAACCGTTGGTTTTGGCGACGTCGATGCCCTGGTGGATAGAGGCGATGTAGGCCGCGCAGGAGAATGGCCGGACGATGCCGCTGGTGCCGAGGATCGACAGGCCGCCGAGAATTCCCAGTCGCGGGTTCATGGTTTTCAGTGCCAGGGCTTCACCGTCCTCGACGTTCACCGTGACCTCGAAGCCGCC
>LNAP01002319.1_pt1 | contig 19205 bp, 19 predicted proteins | sample 602601 | NCBI WGS metagenome assembly LNAP01 (sample SAMN02440304, study PRJNA202911) | soil metagenome | biome: Subtropical and temperate rainforests or woodlands; isolation source: soil samples (1 kg each in a 20% v/v slurry with milli Q water) were... ...
GCCTCGGTCGATGTGATGGTCCATCAGTTGGTGGATCATCTGGAGGGTGAATCGCGTTACGCGTTGCTGGGTATATCCAACAGCATCATGACGGCGGAGATCACGGCGAACCGGGTGTTGGATAAGATTGATCTGCCCAAGTAGGTGCCGCTTGCTGTGGTGAGTGGCTAACGGATGTTTGGCTGTTCATCAGGGCCAGAAGTGACATAGCCGCGACTCGTACGTTTCAAACGCGAAGAACCCCCAGTGGTCTGCCGATCACTGGGGGTTTTTGTTGGCCGCAAGACCGGCCGGTTTCGCCGGGCACCGTCGGTCTACCTCGCAAACCTCCTCGCACCCACCACACACAAAATCACCGCAACAGTAACTCCGAGCATGCCGAGACTAACCTGCTCGTGCAGCAGCGTAGCCGCCAGCGCCAATCCAAAAAACGGCTGTAGCAGCTGCAGCTGGCCAACGGCTGCAATCCCCCCTTGGGCCAATCCGCGATACCAGAATACGAAGCCGATCAGCATGCTGAAGAGCGACACATACGCCAGGCTCAACCAGGCTGGTGCGCTGATGCCCGAGAACGAAGAGGGCGTCAGCCACCAGGTCAGTGGCGCCACGATCGGCAGTGACACTACCAGCGCCCAGGAAATCACCTGCCAGCCGCCCAGGGTTTTGGAAAGCTTTGCCCCTTCGGCGTAACCGAGGCCGCAGGCAAGAATGGCCAGTAGCATCAGGATGTCGCCGGCCGGCGAAGCGGTGAGTCCCTGGGAAACGGCGAACCCGACCACCAGTAAACTGCCCAGGACCGAGAAGAACCAGAACGCCGGCCGGGGACGCTCGCCGCCGCGCAACACCCCGAACGCGGCGGTCGCGAGCGGCAACATGCCGACGAAGACAATGGAGTGCGCGGACGTCACATATTGAAGCGCCAGCGCCGTCAGCAGCGGAAACCCGACCACCACGCCCAGCGCGACGATGACCAAGGGCAGCATCTGGTGGCGCGCAGGGCGCTTTTCCTTGAACAGCCACAACATGCACAGCGCCAGCACGCCGGCGATGGTGGCTCGGGCGACGGTCAGAAAGACCGGGTCGAATTCCAGGACGGCCACCCGTGTCGCGGGCAGCGAACCGCTGAAGATCAGGACGCCGATGAGTCCATTGATCAACCCGCTGGTGTTCTTTTCCACGGTCTGGTTTTGCAGCTTCGATGTGCGTTCCATTTGGCGTCCACTCAAGGGGCGGGGTTGCGTTCAGCGCATCGTATGACCGACTATCGATACAATCAAAAAATTGTCATGGATACATTTCCCTATGCCTCGCTCCCGGTACAAGTCGCTGGTGGACGCCTTCGCAGCCGATATCCGCTCAGGGCGTTTGCCGCCCGGTACGCGCTTGCCGACTCACCGTTTGCTCGCCGCCAGCCATGGCTTGGCCTTGGTCACTGCCAGCCGGGTCTATGCAGAGCTGGAGGCCATGGGCCTCGTCAGTGGCGAAACGGGGCGCGGGACTTTCGTCCGGGAGACTTCGCTGCCGCCCAGCCTGGGCATTCATCAGCCCAGCGTGGCGGCGGGGATGATCGACCTCAACTTCAACTATCCCTCGGTACCGGGGCAGGCCGATCTGCTGCGCAATGCCTTGCGTCAGCTCGCATTGTCCGGTGACCTGGAATCCCATCTGCGCTATCAACCGCACGCGGGGCGCCTGCATGAGCGGGCATCAGTCGCGCGCCATCTGGAGGTGCGCGGGCTGACGGTACAGGCCGAGCAGGTGTTGCTCGTCAGTGGCGCGCAGCATGGTTTGACGGTGGCGTTGATGGCGCTGCTGCAACCGGGTGACGTGATCGCGGCCGACGCCTTGACCTATCCAGGGTTCAAGGTGCTGGCTGAAACGCTGCATCTGGAAGTCGTGCCTATTCCCGGGACCGATACCGGGCCGGATCTGGAGGCGCTGGAAAAGCTCTGCCGGAGCCGATCGGTGCGAGCCGTCTACACCATGCCGACGCTGCACAATCCGCTGGGATGGGTGATGGCCGCCGATCAGCGTGAACGCCTGGTGGCGATTGCGCGCCAGCATGACCTGCACATCATCGAGGACGCTGCCTACGCGTTCCTGGCCGAAGACTCGCTGCCGCCGCTCGCGCAACTGGCCCCCGAAAGAACGGTGTACGTTTCAGGCTTTTCCAAGAGCGTCGCCACCGGCCTGCGCGTCGGATTCGTCGCTGCGCCCCTGCAAACCGTGCCCGCACTGGAGCGCACGATCAGGGCGACTACCTGGAATACCCCCGGGGTGATGACGGCGATTGCGTGTGCGTGGATCGATGACGGCACCGTCAGCCAGCTCGAAGCGCAAAAACGTGCAGACGCACAGGCCCGCCAGGCCGTGGCCGATCAGCACCTGGCCGGCCTGCACTTCGTGCGCCATCCATCCTCCTACTTTATCTGGCTGCCCTTGTCGGAAGACGCACGGGCCGACCAGATTGCCATGGCATTGATGCGCGAGCAGGTGGCGGTATCGACCGCCGAACCGTTTGCGACTTCTGTCCATGTGCCCCACGCAATCCGCCTGGCGCTGGGTTCGGTGGATTTGGGCGCACTTGCCGTGGCACTGGAGAAAGTGAAGCGGGTGGTCGGGGCGTACACGTAGCGAAGTCATTGCCCGGGTGTGATCACTTCGCTAGCCACACACCCATAACCACAACCATGACCTACGCTTGTTCACAGACGCATGTTCAGAGAGCAGGGTTTGCTCCTGAGCGCGATTCAATCGGCACCCCACAAAAATAATATCGGGAGAGTCCCTATGCTTGCCTTGCTCCGTCGATCAAGCCGCTTCATGGCAATTGCCGTCACCGCTGCCGCGCTCGCGGCACCGGCGTTTGCGCTGGACACCGTCAAGTTCATGGCCCCTGGCTCGGTCGGTGGCGGCTATGACCAGACCGCACGGGATCTGGGCAAAGCCCTGGTCGAGGCCAAGGCGGCCAAATCCGTCACCTTCGAGAACAAGGGCGGCGCTGGCGGTACGCTCGGGCTGGCGCAATTTGCCAACAGCACCAAGGGCGACCCGAATGCGCTGCTGGTGGTCGGGGCGATCATGGTCGCAGGTATTGAACAGAACAAACCGCAAATCACCTTGAAGGACGTGACACCGATTGCCCGGCTGTTCACCGAATACAACGTCATTGCCGTACGCAAGGAGTCCGAGTTCAAAACCCTGGAGGACTTGCTCAAAGCCTTCAAGGACAAACCCTCCAGCATCACGTGGGGCGGAGGTTCCAAGGGGTCGATTGATCACATCGGGATCGCCGACCTGGCCGGCAAAATGGGAATCCCCGTCAACAAGGTGAACTACGTGGCGTTCGCGGGTGGGGGCGAAGTGGTGGCGCAGGTACTCGGAGGCCAGATCAAGGTGATCACCGGAGGTTATGCCGAACTGGGCCAATACATCCGCAACGGCCAGTTCCGGGTGCTCGCCATCGGCGCGCCCGAGCGCATTGCCGGCATCGACGCGCCAACGCTCAAAGAGAGTGGTTACGACGTGACTATCGGCAACTGGCGCGGTGTTTACGGTGCCGCGGGCCTCACACCCGAGCAGCGCAAGGAAGTGACGGACGCCGTGCTGGCCGCCGCCGCCAGCGATGGCTGGAAAGCCAATGTCGAGACCAATAAATGGGCGCCCAACCTTCTGACCGGCGATGAGTTCGGCAAATTCGTCGACGAAGAACACGTGCGGTTGCGTGCGATGCTGGTCGAGGTCGGGTTGATTGCGAAATGAACCCGACTCGTAGAATCCTGCCGGTGCAACTGGCGATCGGCCTCGGTGTGGTCGCCATCAGTACAGTGTTGGCGCTCGGCGCCAACCGCTTTCCTGAGGAAATGGGTTTCGTCATCCTTGGCGCTCACGTCTATCCCTACGCATTAGCGGTGTTCCTCGGTGTGGTCGGTCTGTTGCTGTGTTATCAGGCCGTCACCGGTGGTTTTCGCGAATTGGCCGATCACGAAGACGAGTCTGCCAAGGCGCTGCCCGGCGGCAAACTCGGGGCTGCCTGGGTGACCGCGGGCCTGGTGGGCGTGGCAGTGCTGATCAACCTCATCGGGTTCGTGCTGTCGGCGGGGTTGTTGTTCGCCTGTTCGGCCCGGGGGTTTGGCAGTCGTCGCCCGGTGCGCGACCTCGCCATCGGCATTGCCCTGACGCTGCCGATTTACTGGCTGTTCAACGCCGGGCTCGGCGTGTCCCTTCCGCCCCTGATCAACGCCTGGATCTGAGGAGGTAAAGCACGGTGGATATTCTCTCAAGCCTGGCCATCGGTTTCGCCGCCGCGCTGACCCCGATCAATCTGATGTGGGGATTCATCGGCTGCCTGCTCGGCACGGCCATCGGTGTGTTGCCGGGGATCGGACCGGCGCTGACCGTTGCGCTGCTGTTGCCGATCACGGCCAAGGTCGACCCCACGGGGGCGCTGATCATGTTCGCCGGGATCTATTACGGCGCTCAGTTCGGCGGCTCGACCACGTCCATCCTGCTCAATACCCCCGGGGAATCGTCGTCCATGGTCACGGCCCTGGAAGGCAACCTCATGGCCCGAAACGGACGGGCAGGGCCGGCCCTGGCGACGGCGGCTATCGGGTCGTTTGTCGCCGGCACCATCGCGACGGTCCTGCTCACCTTGTTTGCGCCCATCGTTGCCACGTTGGCACTGAAGTTTGGTCCGGCGGAGTATTTTGCGATTCTGGTGCTGTCCTTCACGACGGTGTCGGCAGTGCTCGGCGCTTCGATGCTGCGGGGTTTCGTCTCGCTGGGGATTGGCTTGACGATTGGCTTGATCGGCCTGGATTCGACCTCGGGCATTGCCCGCTACACCCTGGGCGTGCCGGAGTTGGTGGATGGCATTGAAGTCGTGCTCGTGGCAGTCGGTTTGTTTGCCGTGGGCGAGGCGCTGTACAGCTTGCTGTATCAAAAAGAAGAAGCGTCCGGTCGGCACCGGCTGACGTCTTTGTGGATGACGCGCGCCGACTGGAAGCGCTCGATTCCTGCCTGGCTGCGGGGCACTCTGATCGGTTTTCCTTTCGGCTCCATTCCGGCCGGTGGCGCTGAAATCCCGACCTTTTTGTCCTATTCGGCCGAACGCAAACTGAGCAAGTTTCCCAAAGAGTTTGCAGGCAGCAAGGGCGAGGGTGCCATCGAAGGCGTTGCCGGCCCCGAGGCCGCCAACAATGCCAGCGCGACCGGTTCCCTGGTGCCGCTGCTGACGCTGGGCATTCCGACTTCCGCCACGGCTGCAATCCTGTTGGCCGCGTTCCAGAACTACAACCTGCAACCGGGGCCGATGCTGTTCCAGACCTCGGGTGATCTGGTCTGGACCCTTGTCGCCTCGCTGTACATCGGCAACGTCATCTTGCTGGTGTTGAACCTGCCGTTGGTGGGGTTGTGGGTCAAGTTGTTGCAGATTCCCCGACCGTACCTGAACGCCGGCATTCTGGTGTTCGCCACCATTGGTGTATACGGCATGCGCCACTCTTCGTTCGACTTGCTGCTGATGCTGGCAATCGGTTGGGGCGGGGTGCTGATGCGGCGCTTCGATTTCCCTGTCGCGCCGGTGATCGTGGGCATGCTGCTGGGGCCGATGGCCGAAAAACAGCTGCGCAACGCGTTGTCCATCAGCGAAGGTGACTGGATGATCTTTCTGACGCAACCTATCGCCGCGTCGTTTCTCGCGCTGACCCTGTTGGTGTTGATCGTGCCCCATCTGCTGCACGCTCGGGGCATCAAGTTGCATGAGGATGATTAGGCAGTTTTCTTCAATACGCAGGGCAGGGCGCTCAGTACCTTGGGCGCTGGTTTTCCTGAATTGAAGAAGGTGTGCGATGAGTCTGATTATCTCCATGGCCACATTTGCCCTGGTGGCGTCGATAACGCCGGGTCCGGTCAACATTGTCGCGTTGAGTTCGGGGGCGCAGTTCGGCTTTCGCGCCAGTCAGCGGCATGTGGCCGGGGCCACGTTGGGCTTTGTGTTATTGCTGGTGTTGATGGGCCTGGGGCTGCATGAGGTGTTGCGCATCTGGCCCGCGCTGACACAGGTGGTGCAACTGGCGGGCGTGGCGTTTTTGTTGTTCATGGCCTGGAAGCTTGCGGCAGACGATGGTCGCATCGACGCCAAAGAGTCACGCCGGGCACCGTCGATGCTGTATGGCGCGGTGATGCAATGGCTTAACCCGAAAGCCTGGCTGGCGTGTGTGGCGGGCATGGGCGCCTTCGTCGCGGACGGCGAGGCGCGGTTGGTCTGGCAGTTTGCAGCGGTGTATCTGGTGATTTGCTACGTGTCGGTGGGGTGCTGGGCGTATGCCGGAACTTTCCTGCAGGGTTATCTGAATAACCCTGCAGGCATGCGCTTGTTTAACCGCGTCATGGCGCTATTGTTGGGGGCGAGTGCCGTGTATCTGCTGGTTTCCTAGCCCCCGGCCACTCACCTCAATCGAGACCGTGCAGCAAACTGAACTCATTTTTTATCAACGGCGTGCTTAGCCTCGATACTGTCCCGGTGTCGCTGCCAGATGCTGTTTGAATACCCGCTGGAAATGCGCCTGATCGGCAAATCCCGCTTCCAGTGCTACCTCCGCAATCAACTTGCCATTGCGCAATTGATCACGGGCGAACTGGATACGCCGGTTGACCAGAAAGGCATGGGGCGTCATGCCGTAATGGTGCTTGAAGGCGCGAATCAGGTAGGACGGAGACAGTTGAGCCGCGTCGCAAATATCTTCGAGCTTGAGTGGGTGTGTACAGTTGTCACGAATGTAGTCGGCGGCCCGTTCCAGCTTGAAATTGGGTTCGCGCAACGCTTGATCGACCGGGTTTAGCCGCTGTTGCACATCGGTAAAAAACTCCACCGCCGCACTGTGTTTGCACAACACGTCCTGCCAGGGATCAACCAGTATTTCGTACAAGCTGTTGAGGCCGTCGAACAGGTTGCCATCGCGGGTGTGGGTGACGGAAAACCGCCTGAAGGCGGAGTCCTGGCTGAAGCCGAGCTGACGCTGCAAATCGGTCAGCCAGGGCGTTTCGACGTACAGCATCAAGTATGACCACGGCTGGTCGTCGATCGGATTGCAGGCATGGACATCATCAGGGTTCATCAACACCACGGTGCCGGCGCTGACCTGGAACTGCGCTTGCTCATGAAGGTAAGTACTGCGCCCGGCGGTGATCGCGCCGATGGAAAAGTGCTCGTGGGAATGCCGGGTGTAGCAGACCTCGCGGCCGTCGGCGATGGAACGGGCCTCGATGAAGGGCAGGGCATCGTCTCGCCAGAAACGGGGTGCTGTGTCAGCGTCTTTGGCAAAGGTGTGCTTCATCGTCAATGTCCTCGGCAGGCCAGCAACGGAGTGTATTAGCTCTCGCCGTCAAAGGCTCGTCGCAACGCGGCAATGTCGAGCTTTTTCATCTGCATCATGGCTTGCATGGCGCGTTGGGATTTCTTCGTGTCGGGGTCTTTGAGCATGTCCATCATGGCGACCGGCACGATCTGCCAGGACAAGCCGAACTTGTCCTTGACCCAACCGCACTGCTCGTTCTGCGGATGGGCGGAAAGCGAGCCCCAGAAATAGTCGACTTCTTCCTGGGTCTGGCAGTTGACCTGAAACGAAATCGCTTCGCTGAACGTGAACACCGGGCCGCCATTGAGGCCTGTCATGGGCTGCCCGTCGAGTTCGAAGCTGACCGTCATCACAGAGCCTTCGGGCATGCCATGAACCTCCTGGCCGGCCTTGCCGTAGTGAGTGATGGCGGTGATTTTCGAATGATCGAAGATCGAACAGTAAAACTTCGCTGCCTCTTCGGCCTGATTGTCGAACCAGAGGCAGGGCGTCAGTTTTTGCACGCGTTGCATGATGAAGCTCCTCTACGGGTGATTCATGCTGGATTATCAGCGTAGCCAGCTTGTAGTCGATTGGCTGGACCGTAGATCGACATTTACCCTCAGGTCTTGGTGTGCGATTGAGTCAAAATGACACTTATGTGAGTCATATAGACCATTAACGAGAGTGGTCGTTATGACTCATATCGCTTCAGGGTGCTGATTTGGAAGGATTAAAAAACTGGCATGAGACTTGATACGTAAAACGTACAACTGAACTGCTTCAGGAGTACGGAAAAATGTTCGAGTTCTTCAACAATCCTCAGAACGTTCTGAACCTGTCGAGTCGCGTGCTGGGCGCGGGTCTGGCACTGCTTTTGGCGGGCATCTACGGCGCGTATCTCTACGGCGGCCATGTGCCAATCGTGGCGCTGGTGATGATGCATGCCATGACCATCGTCGGGCCGACCTTGCTCAAGATCGGCTACGTGATGCGCCTGCTGGCCCAGCATCGGTTGAGTAAAGGTTTGGTCAGGGCTGTGGCTTGATGCGCAGACTCGCCGCTGCCCCCCTTTTCAGTCTCGGCTTTCGACGCTTCTTTCTGGCGATCGCCGGTGCGAGCCGGGTGTTTCCGGTACCGTTTTCCGGGTGGGGGCTGGGCTCTCGGCGCTGTTGTGGAGCGGCGCTTTCGGCCTGTTTCTCATGCACTACACCGGCATCCTGTTGAGGCCGAGACTCTAATGCCCAAGGCCGCCGCGATCAGCGATCCACTGCGTGGCCATGTCGATGAAAGCGCGCAGTTTCGGTTGAGTCTGGGTACGGCTGGGGAAGTACAGGTACAACCCCGAACTCAGCGGCACAAACGGCTGCAGCACTCGCTCCAGCTGACCGTTCGCCAGCTCGTCGATGATCTCCAGGTTGCAGGCGTAAGCTAATCCGAGCCCGTTTCGGGCGGCGCTGATCAGTAGCTTGCGATCATTGACGAGCACGCCACTCTCGACGCCCACCGTGAAGTCTCGCCCGTCGCGGCGAAACTCCCAGCGATGCGCGCTGCCGGAGCTGGCGAAGCGGAAGCCGATGCACGCATGCCGGGTCAGCTCTTCCGGGCTGAGCGGTTTGCCGGCCTTGGCGAAGTACGCTGGCGAACCCACCACCGACCATTGCAGGTCCGGTGTCAGGCGCACGGCGATCATGTCTTTCTCGATGGACTCTCCCAGCCGGATCCCGGCATCGAAACCGCTTTCCATCAAGTCGACTGTGGCGTCGTCCAATGAAATGTCGAGGCTGACCTGCGGATAAGCCTGGCGAAACAGCGGCATCAGCGGCTCGATCAACAAGGCGCCGGACAGGCGTGGCGCGGTGATGCGCAACGTGCCCATCGGTTGGTCGCGAAAACCGCTGAGCACCGCCAGGGCTTCGTCGATTTCACTGGCCGCCGGACGCAAGCGAGCGAACAGGCTGGCGCCAGCCTCGGTCAACGCCACCCGGCGCGTAGTGCGCTGGAACAGCAACACGCCGGTGCGCCGCTCGAGCAGTTTGATCGCGTGGCTGACCGCCGTGGGCGTCACCGCCAACCGGGTGGCGGCGAGGGTGAAGCTTTTGTGCTCGGCCACCGCCAGAAACTCGGTCAAGCCATCGAAAGGATCGTGATTCATATCGGCGCCATTATGAAAGACAGTTTCATAGTGCTTGTAACACGAGGGCATTTTTCAGACCAATCTTCCTGCGTACCTTGTGCTCACCCCAACCCGAACAAGGAACTCGATTCATGACCACTTCCCACACCTTCAAACGTGTCTGGCTCATCACTGGCGCTTCCCGCGGTATCGGCGCCAGGATCGCGGCCGCTGCACTGGCCAATGGCGACGCCGTGGTGGCCACCGCCCGTGATGCCAGCAGCGTCACCCAACGTTTCGGCACTCAACCCGCGTTGCTCGCCGTGTCCCTGGATGTCACCAACGAAGCGCAAGGCGTTGCGGTCGCCAAGGCCGCCATCGAGCATTTCGGGCGCATCGATGTGTTGGTCAACAACGCCGGCTTTGGTTTGCTGGGCGCGGTGGAAGAAGCCAGCGCCGATGAAGTGCGCCGCGTGTACGAAACCAACGTCTTCGGTTTGCTGAACATCACTCGGGCCGTGTTGCCATACATGCGCGCCGCCCGCAGTGGGCATGTGATCAACCTGTCTTCGGTGGGTGGTTACGCGTCGGGGCCGGGGTTTGGCGTCTATTGCTCGACCAAGTTTGCCGTCGAAGGCCTGAGCGAGGCGTTGCACGCCGAGTTGGCACCTGTGGGCGTCAAAGTCACCGTGGTTGAGCCTGGATATTTCCGGACCGAATTCCTCGAGGGCAACTCCCTGGTCGAATCCCCGTCGACGATTGCCGACTACGACAGCACGGCGGGTGAGGTGCGCAAAATTGCCAAGGCCGTGACCCTGAACCAGCCGGGCGACCCGGACAAGCTCGCCCAGACCATGATTATCCTGGTGGAAGCGAAAAAGGCACCGCTGCGCTTGCCGCTGGGCAGTGATTGCGTCGCGGCGATCGAAGCCAAGAACGCCTTCGTCGCTGATGAGTTGCAGACGTGGCGCGAGGTGTCGGTGTCCACCGACTACTGATCGCAATCTTTGTGGCCAGGGAGCTGCTGTGGCGAGGGAGCTTGCTCCCGCTGGGCTGCGAAGCGGCCCCAAACCCTCCAAACCCGGTACATCAGAAAAGCCGTGTTAGCTGGTATTGCGACGGCTTCGCCGCCGAGCGGGAGCAAGCTCCCTCGCCACAAATGCCCACCAGGCACAAAAGCCCGCTAGCCACCCAAGCGCCATCACTACAAAACCTCATTCCAAGGCCACCCATCAAGGTGGCCTTTTTTTGACCGGTGGTCGATGAACCGGTCTCGCCCGGCATTTTGCGCTTAGCTGTAGGGATAACCGGAGGCGCGCGTAGGCATTCCGTGTCACAGCGACGCCCCTTCAGAACACCGTGAGTCTGAGGAAATTCGCAATGCTGACCCTGAATATCAACGGCAAGGATCAGGAGTTGGATGTCCCCGCGGACATGCCGCTGCTCTGGGTCCTGCGCGATGTCGCGCACCTGACCGGGACCAAATTCGGTTGCGGCATGGCCCAGTGTGGCGCCTGCACCGTGCACGTCGACGGCGCGCCGCTGCGCTCGTGCATCACGCCCGCCACCGCGGTGGCCCACGGGCAAAAAATCCTCACCATCGAAGGCCTGTCCACGGATGGTTCGCACCCAGTGCAGCAAGCCTGGGCCGAACTCGACGTGGTGCAGTGCGGTTACTGCCAGTCCGGGCAAATCATGTCCGCCGCCGCGCTGCTGGCGAAAATCCCCAAACCCACCGACAGCGACATCGATCAGGCGCTCTCCGGCAATATCTGCCGCTGCGGCACCTACCCAAGGATCCGCGCCGCGGTCAAACGCGCCGCCGAGATCGGTTGATGCCACGTTGAAGGGAGTCTGAACATGAACAGCATCAACCCGGTGTCACGTCGCGGTTTTCTCAAGGGCAGCGCGCTGTTGGGCGGAGGTCTGGTGGTGGCGTTCGTCATTCCCGGCGCCCATCGCTTTGCCGTGGGGGCGGAGAATGAAGGCAACGTGTTTGCGCCCAATGCGTTTTTACGGATCGGCAACGACAACGTCGTCACCGTACTGCTCGGCCACTCGGAAATGGGCCAGGGCATCTGGACCGGCCTCACCATGCTGATCGCAGAAGAGCTGGACGCCGACTGGTCGAAAATCCGCGTCGAACATTCACCCGCCTCGGCGGCTGACTACGGCATGGCGGGTTTCGGCGGAATGCAGATCACCGGCGGCTCGACTTCGACGTGGATGGAGTTCGATCGTTATCGCCAGGCCGGCGCGGCAGCGCGTCTGATGCTGGTCGACGCAGCCGCCAAGCGTTTCAACGTCGCCCCCTCGGCGATTCACACCGAGTCAGGTGTGGTCATTGCCGGCGACAATCGCGCGACCTACGGCGAACTGGCGGACGACGCCGGCAAGCTGCCGGTGCCGGATCCGGCTTCGATCAAGTTCAAAGAGGCCAAGGACTGGAAACTGATCGGCAAACCCACCAAGCGCCTGGACACCCCGGAGAAAATCACCGGCCGGGCCAAGTTCGGCATGGACGTGCAATTTGAGGGCTTGATGACCGCCATGGTCGCCCGCTCACCCGTGTTTGGCGGCAGCGTCAAATCTTTCGAAGGCGCCGAAGCGCTGGCCGTGCCGGGCGTGCATAAAGTGGTGCAGGTGCCCACCGGCGTGGCGGTGATTGCCGACCATTACTGGGCGGCGAAGCTGGGGCGCGATGCGCTGAAGGTCGAGTGGGACCTGGGGCCGAATGCCGGCCTCGACAGCCAGAAATTGCTGGAAAGCTTCCGCAAACTCGCGACCACGCCTGGCGTCTCGGCCAGCAAGGCCGGGGATACCACCGCCGCGCTGGGCAAGGCGGCCAAGACCGTCGATGTCGAATACAGCGTGCCGTACCTGGCCCATGCGCCGATGGAGCCGCTCAATTGCACGGTGAAAATCAGCAAGGACAAGTGCGAGATCTGGACCGGCACGCAGTTCCAGACCCTGGATCAAATGATCGCGGGCAAGATCACCGGGCTCAAACCCGAGCAGGTTGAAATCCACACCGAATTCCTCGGCGGCGGCTTCGGTCGGCGGGCCAATCCGACCTCGGACTTTGTCGCTGAAGCCGTGCAGGTCGCCAAGGCGGCAGGCGGGCCGGTGAAAACCGTCTGGTCCCGGGAGGATGACGTCCGCGGCGGTTATTACCGCTCGGCGTTCCTGCATCAGGCACGGATCGGCCTGGATGCTGGCGGCATGCCTGTGGCCTGGAAGCATGTGATGGTCGGTCAGTCGATCATGGCCGGCACCATGATGGAGGCGACGATGGTCAAGGACGGTATCGACAAGACCTCGGTCGAAGGCGTTGCCGACAGCCCGTACCTTGAAGACCTGGCCAATCACCAGGTGGAACTGCACTCGCCGACTACCGGCATCAGCGTGTTGTGGCTGCGTTCGGTGGGGCACAGCCACACGGCGTTTGTCATGGAGTCGTTGATTGATGAACTGGCGGAGGCGGCTGGCAAGGATCCGGTGGAATACCGACGAACCTTGCTCAAGGCGCATCCGCGACATTTGGGCGTGCTGAACCTCGCCGTCGAAAAAGCCAACTGGAAGGCGGAACTGCCGGACGGCCATGCCTTGGGTGTGGCGGTGCATGAGTCTTTCGGCAGTTACGTCGCGCAGGTCGCTGAGGTGTCCCAGGACAACCTGAAAATCCGCGTGCATCGGGTGGTGTGCGCGGTGGACTGCGGGATTGCGGTCAACCCGATGAGCATCGCGGCGCAGATGGAGTCCTGCATCACCTTCGGCCTCGGCTTTACCTTGCACAGCAAACTGACGTTCAAGGACGGTCAGGTGGTGCAATCCAATTACCACGACTATCAGGTGCTGCGGCTCAACGAAATGCCGGTGGTCGAAGTGCATATCGTGCCGAGCACTGAACGGTCCGGCGGTATTGGCGAAGCCGGCGTCCCACCCACGGCGCCGGCAGTGGCCAACGCGGTGTTCGCCCTGACCGGGCAGCGCTTGCGGGAACTGCCGTTGCAACTGTCGGGGGTGTGAGATGAGACGACATCTGATTCTGGGGACGGTGGTGTTGATCGGCTTGGTCAGCTATGCCGAGCACCTGTTTGCTGACGATAAGGAAGCCATCAAGGCGTTTGATACGGTGCAGAAGGTCTTTCAAAGTCCGCGTTGCCAGAACTGTCATATCCCGGGCGATTCGCCGTTGCAGTTCGATGCAGGCATCCCCCACGCCATGAGCGTAGTGCGCGGGATGGACGGCAAGGGCGCAGCGGGTTTGCCCTGCGCGACCTGTCACGCCGAGGCCAATCCGCCCGCCAGTTACGGGCCGCATACGCCACCGGGGGCGCCGCACTGGAGCTTGCCGCCCGCGGCGCACAAGATGGCCTGGATCGGGCTGCCGGCCGACCAGTTGTGCGCGATGATCAAGGATCGCTCCAGTAATGGTGACCGTGATTTCGCGGCCCTGATCAAGCACGTCACCGAGGACAAACTGGTGCTCTGGGGCTGGAATCCGGGTGAGGGAAGGGCGCCGGTGCCGGTGCCGCACGACATTTTCGTCACCCAATTCAAGCTGTGGGCGGCCGCTGGAGGCCCGTGTCCGGTGCAGGGCAGTTGACCGGCGGTCCGTTAACAGGGAGTCAAACCGGGTATGCACGACTCTAAAGTACATACCCGCCAATGGAGTGAGTCATGCTGATCCCAGGCAAACCGGTCAAGCGCGGTGCTTGTACAGACCCGTTACGTTCGCCACTGCAGGAGCGTGAGCTGTTGCGTGACCTGGCCCGCAAGGCCGAGCAAGAACTGATGGGCGTGCAGATGGCGAGCATGGACGAGTTGACGCTGCTGCCCAACCGCCACGGTTTTACAGCGCTGGCCCAACAGGGGATGGACGCCTGCCAGCAACTGGGGCTGCCGGCGACGCTGCTGTTTTTCGACCTCGATAACTTCAAGCGAATCAACTATCTGTACGGGCGCGCCGAGGGTGATCACGCCCTGAAGACCTTCGCTGACGTGCTGCGTATCGCCTTTCGCGAAAGCGATGTGATTGGTCGACTGGGCAACGATGAGTTTGTCGCCCTGTTGACGGGTGCAAGCGTTGTCGAGCTGTCCGCGATCAAGGCCCGGCTCGAAGAAATACTCGCCGAGCGCAATGCCACGGCGAATCGCAGTTTTGCCATTCACTTCAGCATTGGCCAGGTCGAGTTTGATGCTCGGCTAAACCCGACAGCGGAAGACGTGTTGACCCTGGCCGATAAGGCGATGCACGACACGGATCATTGCTGAGCGGCGCCTTGCAACGCTGCGGCAACGTAGGCGGCCGTTCGCAACAGCCGGCCATCGTCCCTGAACTTCCCGATGATCTGTAGCCCGACCGGCAACATGGGGTGGGCGCGCACCAGCGGTACGTTCACCTGCGGCCAGCCAAACGCCCCCCAGAACTTGATGAAATCCGACGGTCCGGTGCTTTCCAGGCCCATCGGCGCGACCATCCCGCAGGAGGCGCCGAGCATGGCGTCGAACGGTTGGCAAAGCTCATTCAAACGGGGCGCAAGGGTGGCCAGGCGCGCCTTGGCAGCGGATTCCTGCTCCCAGGTTGTTGCCGCCGCTCGCTCGAACATGGCCAGTGTCGATGGGCTCAGTTGAGCACGATGGCGTTGGAATTCCTTGGCCAGCGAGCGGGCACCTTCGCAATCGTTGATCAGCTGATGGTCGTCGAACACTGCGGCAAACTCATCGGGCAGTTCCAGTTCGCTCACATAATGGCCGGCGCTGCGCAACTGATCCGTGGCCTGCTCCAGAGCGCAGGCCACCTCGGCGTCCACCTGATCCCAGCGTGAGGTGCGGCAGAAACCCAGCCGCAGTGGACGCCGCTCAACGTCAGGCACTACAAAACCGGGAATCAACACCCGCGCCACAAGGTGCAGATCGCGCACCGATCGTCCATACCAGCCCACGGTGTCGAAGCTCGGCGCCAGCGGCTTTACACCTTCCAGCGACACCAGTCCCAGGGACGGTTTGTAGGCGAAGAGACCGCAATAGGACGCCGGCTTGAGCAACGAGCCCGCTGTTTGGGTGCCCAGCGCCACCGCAAAGAAACCCGCTGCCATCCCCGCCGCCGAACCCGCGCTGGAGCTGCCCGGCGTGCGAGCGAGATCGTGAGGATTTCGGGTCGGGCCAGTGTGCATGTAGGCAAATTCGGTGGTGTGGGTCTTGCCCATGATCAGCGCCCCGGCCTGGCGCAGCAGCGTCACGACGTGGGCATCCCGGGACGGTTGATGGTCGGCGTAGATGGGCGAGAAGAATTGCGTGGGGTAGGCGGCCGTGTCGAAGATGTCCTTGATGCCGACGGGGACGCCGGCCAGCAGGCCGCGCCCGGTGATCTGCGCAGCATCGGCACGCACCTGCCGGTCGTCGAACGAGACGAACGCCTGAATCTCCGGCTCCCGCGCCTGAATGCACTCAAGAAAGGATTCGGCGATGGCGGCAGCGGTCGTATCGCCATTGACTACCGCTTCACTGAGGGTGGTCGCGTCAAGGGCTGGGCGGTTCATTTGGCGAACAACTGGCTGATGTTTTTAAATGCCTTGAACTCCAACGCGTTGCCGCAAGGGTCGAAGAGAAACATCGTGGACTGCTCGCCCACCAATCCCTGAAAGCGGATGCCTGGCTCGATCACGAAGCGTGTCCCAAGGCCTTTCAAGCGCTCGGCCAGCGCCTCCCATTCCGCCATCCCCAGCACCACACCGAAATGCGGCACCGGTACGTCATGACCGTCCACGGCATTGGTGTGCGCCGCTTCCTGTGAAGCGTTTTTCGGTGCCAGGTGTATCACCAGTTGATGGCCGAAAAAGTTGAAGTCGACCCAATGCTCGCTGGAGCGGCCTTCTTCAAGACCGAAGACTTCGCCATAGAAACGCCGGGCAGCGGCCAGATCGTAAACCGGTACAGCCAAGTGAAAAGGGGAGAGTTGCATCGGATTCGCCTCGGATTGTCAGGAGATGAGGCTGAGTTTAGCGCTATGATTTTTGATTGAAAGACGATAGTTTTTGCGTCGAGCTCAAATTATTTCGATCAATCGAGAAGTCCAATGCTGCGCGAATTGAAAACCTTCGTCGCCGTCACACGCTACGGCACATTCGCCGCCGCCGGCATGCACATCGGTCTGACGCAGTCGGCGGTCAGCGCGCAGATGCGCAACCTGGAAAAGGCGCTGGGCATCCGCCTGTTCGATCGCACCGGGCGACAGGCGATTCTGAATGCCGCAGGGCAACGGGCATTGCCGATGGCACAGCAGATCCTCGACACGTTTAGCCGGATGGCCGTCAGTGAGGACGTCAGCGAGTACCGTGGCGAGTTGAAAATCGGTGCGGTGGCCACGGTCCAGACCGGGTTGTTGCCTCAGGCATTTTTGCGCTTGAGGGAGCAGGCACCGCTGCTGGAACCGAAACTGGTGCCGGGCGTGTCGTTGAACCTGCTGAGTCAGGTCGATACGGGTGAGGTGGATCTGGCGATATTGATCAAGCCGCCCTTCGAACTGCCCAAGGAGCTGTCGGCGCAGGTGATTCGCCGGGAACCGTTTGTATTGATCGTGCCGATGGATCTTGAGGGCGATGATCCGCTGCAGATCCTCGCGAGCCAGCCGCACGTGCGGTACGACCGTAACTCATTCGGAGGGCGCCTGATTACGCGATTTTTGCGTGAACAGCAGATTGATGTGCACGTGGCGATGGAGATGGATGAGCTGGAAGCCATTGTGAAAATGGTTGAATGCGGGTTTGGCGTTTCACTGCTGCCCGAGGCCGGGTTATGGCTTGAACATGGGGCGAAGGTCAGGATCATTGCGCTGGGCGAGCTGACGTTTTATCGGGAGATTGTCTTGTTGCAGCGCTACAGCCAACGCACGCAGCCGATCCAGCTGTTGTTTGCCAAGTGCCTGGCGCAACCTGCCGGCTAACGCAGGCGTGGCAGTGTATGTGCTGTAAAGAATGAATTTTGGCTCTTGAAGACAGTAAGACTGTTATTTATGACAGTGATATGCGTGTCGGCTTTCGCATTAGGGTGGCGCTGTCAAACGGATCTGGCTGTCGGGATGGATGTTTGTTGGCATTCCCCTGATTGCATGGAGCCCTTACTTCAGGAGGATAACGGCATGACAGCGCAAGCCAACACGCAGCAAGCACCAGGTGACCTGGATGTGGGATTTGCTGACAACGGTATGATCAATATTCCCCAAGGTTCGTCTCAGTGTGTCGTTGAAACATCTGCCGGCAAACTTCTTTACGTGGCTCAAACAGGCCGTGTCTCATGGGTTTATCGGGCCATGGCTGATGGCACTTCCGATCCGACCTTCCAACCGTTCGCGTGGGACTTCGCCAAAGGCCAATTCGAAAGTTTCACACGTTTACTTGCTCGAAGAGACGGCAAATTCCTCTTGATTGGTAACTCGGGTAATGAGCCCTTTATCCGGCAGGCTGCGATCACGCGATTCAACGAGGGAGGAAGTCCTGATTTAGTCTTTGGCACAAAAATGCTGCCTTTACCCGTAGACCCCGTCCCTCCGGAGCAGGGTTTGCAGACATTCGGACCTACGGGATGCCTCACTGCTGACAACCATGTGTTAGTGGCCGCAAGTTACCAATTGGCGGACAGCGAGGGCACAACTATCGATTCGGCAGGTAGGGTATACACCCTGGATGACCAAGGTCATCCCGACACTGGATTTGAAGTCAGATTCAAGGGGCCGATTACAACGATTCATAGTATCGGCGTCCTGTCAGACGGGCGCATCGTTGTGTTTGGGATTGTTGACCGCCCGGCATCAGGCACATCAGTGCCGAACGCGGTCTTGGCTTGCTACAACCGAGACGGCACGTTGAACAAAACCTTCGGCATTGACGGATTTTGGGAAGACAAAAGCTACGCTGGTTTTGGCTCGATGGTGGTGGATGATGACAAGATAATCATCGCCGCTGTCACGTCGATTAATAACGATGGCAACCGTTATGTTTCCGTGCAACGGGTATTGGGTGATGGCACCTCGGATAAGACCTTTAACAATGGAGCGCCGTTGGTGGTTGATCTGGGTTCCGGCTTTATAAACATCCCGTCCATCACCGTACAGCCGGATAAAAAAATCGTGGTCGCAGGGAGTGAGAATTTTCCTGTGCAAAACCTGTACTGGCTGCGTACCACCGAGGGCGGTGAGCTAGACACTTCTTTCGGTGATTCTGGGGTGGTTCGACAGCAAGCTGGCCGGGTGAATGACATTATTGTCCAGCGCACCGGCAATCGACTCATCCTCGCGGTTAATCTGGACTCAAGTGAAGCTCAAGGTCCGAAAGTCTTGGGTATCCTGAGCTGATAGCGTCTTTACGACCACGCAAGCCACAAATCCTTGTGGGAGCGAGCCTGCTCGCGATTGCAGTGTGTCAGTCAACATCAATACTGAATGTCAGACCGCAATCGCGAGCAGGCTCGCTCCCACAGGGGATTTGCGTCGGGCATTGATAATGCAGGCATAAAAAACCCGCCAGACGAGGCGGGTTTCTTATTGGCTAGCGGAAGATCACTCTTCCAGGCTACCCATCGCAGTGGTGTTGAAGCCACCGTCTACATACATGATTTCGCCGCTGATACCGGACGCCAGGTCCGAGCACAGGAAGGCGCCGGCGTTGCCGACTTCGTCGATGGTGACGTTGCGACGCAGCGGGGTTTGCGCTTCGTTGGCGGCCAGCATCTTGCGGAAGTTCTTGATG
>LNAP01002321.1_pt1 | contig 19198 bp, 15 predicted proteins | sample 602601 | NCBI WGS metagenome assembly LNAP01 (sample SAMN02440304, study PRJNA202911) | soil metagenome | biome: Subtropical and temperate rainforests or woodlands; isolation source: soil samples (1 kg each in a 20% v/v slurry with milli Q water) were... ...
CGGGCTGCTGGATCAGCGCGGCGACCGCTTCGGCGGCGGCGACCACCTGGGCGGCGCGCTCGCGATCGACCTGCAGCGACTTGCCGCTGCCTTCCTCGGCCAGGCGCAGGGTGCATTCGACCTTGCCGCGGGCCAGGGCCTGGCGCAGCGCTTCGCGGACGCTGCCCTCGAGATCGCGGAAGGCTTCCGGCAGGCGCAGGTGCGGCTCCAGGTAGCGGTGGTTGACCGAGCGCAGCTCCCAGCTCAGGGTGCCGTACGGCCCGGCGTTCTCGACCCGGGCAAAGGCGGTCATGCTGTGTACCATGGGCGGTCCTCGCAGTGATAAGGGGATGGCGCGCATGGACGCCGTACGTATTCAGTCCGCCAGTGTAACCCAGGCGCCGGGCGGCCCCAATGCGACGGTGGTTCGCGATGCGCAGGGACCTCTATAATGGGGCGCAGTTTTTCTTCTCTCGACAGGACATGCCGATGAATCGTCCCAGTGGTCGCGCCGCCGACCAGATGCGCCCGATCCGTATCACCCGCCACTACACCAAGCATGCCGAGGGTTCGGTGCTGGTGGAGTTCGGCGACACCAAGGTGATCTGCACGGTGAGTGCCGAAGCCGGCGTGCCGCGCTTCCTCAAGGGCCAGGGCCAGGGCTGGCTGACCGCGGAATACGGCATGCTGCCGCGCGCCACCGGCTCGCGTACCCAGCGTGAAGCGGCGCGCGGCAAGCAGGGCGGCCGCACCCTGGAGATCCAGCGCCTGATCGGCCGCTCGCTGCGTGCCGCACTGGACCTGAGCAAGCTCGGCGAGACCACCCTGTACATCGACTGCGACGTGATCCAGGCCGACGGCGGCACCCGCACCGCGTCGATCACCGGCGCCACCGTGGCGCTGATCGATGCGCTGGCGGCGCTGAAGAAGCGTGGTTCGCTGAAGCAGAACCCGCTCAAGCAACTGATCGCGGCGGTGTCGGTGGGCATGTACCAGGGCGAACCGGTGCTCGATCTCGACTATCTGGAGGATTCGGCGGCCGGTACCGACCTCAACGTGGTGATGACCGACGCCGGCGGCTTCATCGAGGTGCAGGGCACCGCCGAGGGCACGCCGTTCCAGCCGGAAGAGCTCAATGCGATGCTCGAACTGGCGCGCAAGGGCATCACCGAGCTGTTCGAACTGCAGCGCGCGGCGCTGGACAACTGAACGGCCCCGCTGGCCGGAGGTGAGCGATGAGCGAGCAGATGCAGTCCGATGAGCGGCGGCCCGAGGGGCAACTGCCGGTGCCATCCCCCTCCGCCGAGGCGCGCAAGTGGGCGATGCTCTGCCACTATGCGGCCTTCGCCTGGTTTCTTGCGCCGATGATCGGCAATGTCATCGGCCCGCTGGTGGTCTGGCAGCTCAAGCGCGAGAGCGACCCCTACGTCGATGCGCAGGGCAAGGAAGCGCTGAACTTCCAGATCACCCTGAGCCTGGCGCTGATGGTCTGTGGTGTGCTGGCCTGGATCCTGATCGGCTTTCCGCTGATGGTGCTGGTCAGCGTGGTCGGCCTGGTGCTGACCATCATCGGTGGCATCAAGGCCAACGAGGGCAAGCCCTGGCGCTATCCGTTCTGCCTGCGTCTGCTGAGCTGAGCCCGCGCGGTGCATAAAAAAGCCGACTCGCTGAGTCGGCTTTTTGCATGCGTGCGGCGTCAGATGCTCAGCGTCCAGTCGTAGTCGACCACCAGCGGTGCGTGCTGGGAGAAGCGCGGCTGGCGCGGCAGCTGGGCGCTGCGTACGCAGCGGCGCAGGCCGGGGGTGAGCAGCTGGTAGTCGAAGCGGAAGCCGAGGTTGAGCATGGCCGCCTGCTCGGTGTCCGGCCACCAGCTGTACTGGTCACCCTCGCGGCTGACTTCGCGCAGGGCATCGACGTAGCCGAGGTTGCCCAGCACTTCGTCCATCCACGCCCGCTCGGGTGCGAGGAAGCCCGGCGCCTGCTGGCACTCGCGCCAGTTCTTCACGTCCAGCTTCTGGTGCGCCACGTACAGCGAGCTGCAGTAGATGTACTCGCGGCGCTTGCGACGCTGCTTGTTCAGATAGCTGGTGAAGTCGTCCATGAACTTGAACTTGGCGTTCAGGTCGTCGTCGCCTTTCTGCCCGCTGGGCATCAGCAGGCTGGCGATGCTGACCTTGTCGAAGTCGGCCTGCAGGTAGCGCCCGTAACGGTCGGCCTGCTCGAAGCCGAGGCCGAAGATCACCGCCTTGGGTTGCTGCCGCGAATAGATAGCCACCCCGCCCTGGCTGGGAACCTCGGCGTCGGCGGCATACATGAAGTAACCGTCCAGCTGCCAGGCGGGATCTTCCATGTCGTAGCTCGAGGCGCGGGTGTCCTGCAGGCAGATGACGTCGGCATTCTGGCTTTGCAGCCAACCGAGCAGGCCGCGCTCGACCGCTGCCTGCATACCGTTCACGTTGACACTGACAATCCGCATAAATGGCCCCTGAAAAAACCTGTGTGTATGATACCTGAGCTTCGTGCTTTTTTGGCTAAAACAGGCATCCCATGCAGGCATATCAACGCGAATTCATCCGCTTCGCCATCGAGCGCGGCGTACTGCGCTTCGGCGAGTTCACCCTCAAGTCCGGGCGCACCAGTCCCTACTTCTTCAATGCCGGGCTGTTCAACAGCGGTTTGGCCCTCGCCCGTCTCGGCCGTTTCTACGCCGAAGCGGTGCAGGCCAGCGGCATCGACTTCGACGTGCTGTTCGGCCCGGCCTACAAGGGCATCCCGCTGGCTTCCGCCACCGCCATCGCGCTGGCCGAGCAGCATGGCCGCGACCTGCCGTGGTGCTTCAACCGCAAGGAAGCCAAGGAGCACGGCGAGGGCGGCAGCCTGGTCGGTGCGCCGTTGGTCGGCCGGGCGCTGATTGTCGATGACGTGATCACCGCCGGCACCGCGATCCGCGAAGTGATGCAGATCATCCAGGCGCAGGGCGCGCAGGCCGCGGGCGTGCTGATCGCGCTGAACCGCGAGGAGCGTGGCCAGGGTGAACTTTCGGCGATCCAGGAAGTCGAGCGCGACTTTGGTATACCGGTGGTAAGCATTGTCTCGCTGAGCCAAGTGCTGGATTATCTCGCTCAGGATCAGGCGCTCAAGCAGCATCTGCCGGCAGTGGAAGCCTACCGCGCGCAGTACGGAATCTGATCGGCGCAAAAAGTTTTAGGCCATATAACAACTATTAAAAAGAACTATTTTTCTGAATTGGCATACCAGTTCAAGGCCTGCCAGGTGGCCATGCGGAGCATGGTCACCCGCCTCATAAGAATAATAGCGATTAAGCAGAGCAAGTCAGGTCACGGCCTGACTTCGTCTTTAATATTAATCTAATAATAGTTGAATGTATGACTGATAATAATCAAAAGAGTTATCGCGAGCTGCATAAGCCCAAAGAACAGTTTGCCTCGCGGGAAGAATACCTCGAGCACGAACTGACCATCATGGCGCCGCGGCGCTGGGCGCTGAACCTGCCCTTCCGCGACTATCGCTTCGAACTGGAAGACTGGGTCCCGGCGATGGCCGCGACCATCGGCAAGATTGTCATGGTCGCCGCGGTGGTGGCCGCGTTTGCCGGGCCGCTGGGCCTGTCCAGCGAGTTCGTCATCGAAAACGCCCGCTTCGAGATGCTGATCGCCGCGCTGCTGTTCGTGCTGCTGTTTTCCGGGGTGTTCAACCCGACTGCCAACCTGGCCGGCACCCATGGCCCGCTGATTCCGCTGATTCCGCTGATCGTCGCCTCCGGCGGCCATCCGATGGCGCTGGGCATCATGGTCGGCGTGCTGGGCTTCGTGCTGGGGATTTCCAAGGGCGGCAGTCTGCTGGCGCGGCTGACCAGTGACGGGGTGTGTGGCGGCCTGCTGCTCTATCTCGGCTTCATTGGCGTTACTTCGCAGATCAAGAGCCTGTTCGCCTGGGCCAATGGCTTCGACATGGGCTATGTCGCCTTCGTGATCGTGTTTGCCACCATCGTGATGTATGCCTACCTGGAACATATTCGTATGCGCTGGCTGGCGATTCCGCTGGGTGCCATTCTGGCCGCGGTAATTGCCTTCGCGCTGGGGGCGCCGTTCGAGTTCAGCACCGAGCCGGGTATTCCCAATCTGAATCCGGCCTACTGGTGGGGCGAAGATACCGGCTGGAAACTGGGTCTGCCGGAATTCCAGCATTTCGTTGCCGTGGCGCCCTTTGCGGTGCTGGCGGTGGCGATGTGGTCGCCGGACTTCCTCGGTCATCGGATCTTCCAGGAGCTGAACTATCCGCCCAAGGCCAAGAAGGTCCTGATGAACATCGACGACACCATGTGCATCGCCGCGGCGCGCCAGGCGGTCGGTACGGCGCTGGGCGGCGGCAACCTGACCTCGTCCTGGGGCACCTACATGGTGCCGGCGGCCATCGCCAAGCGGCCGATTCCGGCCGGCGCGATCCTCACCGGCCTGCTCTGCGTGATCGCTGCGGTGTGGGGCTACCCGATGGACCTGGCGATCTGGCCGCCGGTGCTCAGCGTGGCCCTGCTGGTCGGTGTGTACCTGCCGCTGCTGGAAGCCGGCATGCAGATGACCCGCGAGGGCAAGACCTCGCAGTCGGCGGCCATCGTGATCTTCTCCTCGGCGCTGGTGAACCCGGTGTTCGGCTGGTCGCTGACCATGCTGCTCGACAACCTCGGCCTGATCGGCGACAAGGAGCGCGGCCAGGGTCTGGGCCATCGCGATCGCTGGATCATCCCGGGCGTGGTGTTTCTGATCCTCTGCGGGGTGATGGCGGCGATCGGCATGTTCCCGGGCATCCCGGCACTGCTGGAGTCTTTCCGCGCGCTGGCCTGATAACATAGCGCGGGCAAAAAGAGGGGGAGCTGCGGCTCCCCTTTTTTGTCGGAGAATTACCAGGTCGCGAACAGGCGCTCAGCGTCGCCCGAGCAAGCCCGATGACGCGAGGGGCTGATCAATGCAGATGGGAAACAAGCTGTTGTTGTTGCTGTTGGGGGTGCTGGCGGCGACCCCGGCCCAGGCCGAGCTGTACCGCTATCTGAACCGGCAGGGGGTGGTGGTGCTGGATCGCCAGGGCGTGCCGCCGGAATACGTCGGCAATGGCTACGAGGTGATTGACGAAGAGGGCCGGGTGCTGCGCGCGGTGCCGCCGGCGCCGAGTGCCGAGGAGTTGCGCCAGCGGGTCGCGGCGCAGCGTCAGGCCCGCGCCGATGCGCAGCTGCGCCGGCTCTATCCCCGCGTGGCCGACCTCGAGGTGGCGCGGGCGCATCAGTTGCGCGATCTGGACAGCTTGATCGTGATGGCGCGCGGCAACCTGAACGCGGTGCAGCAGCGGGTGCTGGGGCTGGAGCAGCAGGCGGCGGAGCAGCAGCGGGCCGGCCAGCCGGTACCGGCAGCGCTGCTGCAGCAGTTGGAGGGCTTGCGCGGCGAGCAGCGGCAAGCCGAGGCTGAGCTGCAGCGCCTGCAGGAGCTGCGTCAGCGCAGCGAGACGCGGTTTGCCGCCGACCGGCTGCGGCTGGTCGAGATTCTCGGTCGCGAGCCCTGACCGGTTGTTGAACAACCACCTGCTAACGGCCTGCGCCGGAGGAGACCTCCGGCGCGACCGCTCGGCGCGGCGCCGTAGCGCCTTGGCGAGCCCTCAGCCCTGGCGGGCCTTGGTGACCCCTCAGCGCGGCTGCGCGTTGGTGATCAGGGTGCCGACGCCGCTGTCGGTGAAGATCTCCAGCAGCACGGCATTCGGCACGCGGCCGTCGATGATGTGCGCGCTGTTGACCCCGCCCTGCACCGCCTCGAGGGCGCAGCGGATCTTCGGCAGCATGCCGCCGTAGATGGTGCCGTCGGCGATCAGGCCGTCGACCTGGGCGGTGGACAGGCCGGTCAGCACCTGGCCCTGCTTGTCCAGCAGGCCCGCGGTGTTGGTCAGCAGCATCAGCTTCTCGCACTTGAGCGCCTCGGCTACCTTGCCGGCCACCAGGTCGGCGTTGATGTTGTACGACTCGCCGTTCGCGCCCACGCCGATCGGCGCGATCACCGGGATGAAGTCGCCGGCCACCAGCATGTTCAGCAGGTCGACGTTGACCCCGACGACTTCGCCGACGTGGCCGATGTCGATGATCTCCGGCTGGGTCATCTCCGGCGTCTGGCGGGTCACCTTGAGCTTCCTGGCGCGGATCAGCCCGGCATCCTTGCCGGTCAGGCCGATGGCGCTGCCGCCATGCTGGTTGATCAGGTTGACGATGTCCTTGTTGACCTGGCCGCCGAGGACCATCTCCACCACGTCCATGGTCTGCGCGTCGGTGACGCGCATGCCGTCGATGAAGTGGCTCTCGATCGACAGGCGCTTGAGCAGGTCGCCGATCTGCGGGCCGCCGCCGTGCACCACCACCGGGTTGATGCCGACGGCCTTCATCAGCACGATGTCGCGGGCGAAGCTGGTCTTCAGCTCGTCGCTTTCCATGGCGTTGCCGCCGTACTTGACCACCAGGGTCTTGCCGGCGAAGCGGCGGATGTAGGGCAGGGCTTCGGTGAGGACCTTGGCTACCTGTTCGGCAGCTTCACGATTGAGAGGCATGCTGGGCTCCAGTGGCATCAGAAGGGCAGTTCCAGGTCAGGGGCCACGGCCTTGAGCTGGGCGTGGAAGACCTGCTGGATCCGCGCGAGTTCGGCGGCGTCGTCGGCCTCGAAGCGCAGCACCAGCACCGGAGTGGTGTTGGAGGCGCGCACCAGGCCCCAGCCATGGGGGTAGTCGACGCGCACGCCGTCGAGGGTGAACAGGTTGGCGTCGCCCCACTGCGCGTCGCGCTGCAGGGCCTCGATCAGGGCGAACTTGCGCTCGTCAGTGACCTTGATGTTGATTTCCGGGGTGGACAGCGCGACCGGGAAGTCGGCGAACACCTCGGCGGCGCTGCGCTTCTCCAGGCTGAGGATTTCCAGCAGGCGCACGGCGCTGTAGATGCCGTCGTCGAAGCCGTACCAGCGCTCCTTGAAGAAGATGTGCCCGCTCATCTCGCCGGCCAGCAGGGCGCCGGTTTCCTTCATCTTCGCCTTGATCAGCGAGTGGCCGGTCTTCCACATCAGCGGACGACCGCCGTAGCCGCTGATCAGGCCGGCCAGGCCGCGGGTGCACTTGACGTCGAAGATCACGTCGGCGCCGGGGTTGCGGCTCAGCACGTCGCGGGCGAACAGCATCAGCAGGCGGTCGGGATAGATCATCTCGCCCTGGTTGGTCACCACGCCGACGCGGTCGCCGTCGCCGTCGAAGGCCAGGCCCAGGTCGGCGCCGGTCTCGGCGACCTTGGCGATCAGGTCCTTGAGGTTCTCCGGCTTACCCGGGTCCGGGTGGTGGTTGGGGAAGGTGCCGTCGACGTCGCAGAACAGCGGGATCACCTCGCAGCCGAGCGCCTCGATCAGCTGCGGGGCGTTGACCCCGGCCACGCCGTTGCCGCAGTCGACCACCACCTTGAGCGGACGGGCCAGCACCACGTCGTCGGCGATGCGCTGGTGGTACTGTTCGAGCACCTCGACCTGGGTCAGGCTGCCGCTGCCGCTGCCGCTGCCGCTGGCCAGGTCGTTGTTCTCCAGGCGCTGGTGCAGGGCCTGGATGCGCTCGTTGGCCAGGGTGTGGCCGGCGATGACGATCTTGAAGCCGTTGTAGTCCGGCGGGTTGTGGCTGCCGGTGACCATCACGCCGCTGCTGGCGCCGAGCACGTGGGTGGCGAAGTACAGCACCGGGGTCGGCACCATGCCGATGTCGGTGACGTTGCAGCCGCTCTCGCGCAGGCCGCGGATCAGCGCTGCGGCCAGCTCCGGGCCGGACAGGCGGCCGTCGCGGCCGACCACCACGCCGGGCTCGCCGCAGGCGAGACTTTCCGAGCCGATGGTGCGGCCGATCCAGTAGGCGGTTTCGCTGGTCAGGCTGTCGCCGACCACGCCGCGGATGTCATAGGCGCGGAAGATGCCGGCCGGCAGGTGCGCGGCGTTGGTGCTGGTATTCATCTGGGCGTTTTGCTCCATGCTGGGTTGAGCCGGCAGGGCCGGTTCGGGATCAATCAGGTCGAAGACGTCCGCCGGGGCCGGGGTCGGCGCGGCGGCGGGCGCGGGAGTGTTCAGGTCGCTAGCTACTGAGACTGCGGCAACGCCGCGCGGTTCGCTCGGCGGCAGTCTGGCCAGCAGGTCGGCGAGGTCGCGGTATTCGTCGTCGAGCAGCTGCGGCGCCGGTGCCTGCGGGCTGACGCCCAGGCGCCGGGTATAGCTCTCCAGTGCCTCACGATCGTGGCGCTGGCGTTGCCGTTCGGCATGCCGGTAAAGGGCGGCGCCGCCGAGGGCCCCCGCCAGCACCAGCAGGCCGGCCAAGCCCGCCAAGGCGGCATCGACATAGAACTCGAACGGCCCGTACAGATAGGGCGCTTCCGGAATCATCCAGCCGTAGGCATCGGTCTTCAGCACCGACGTCAGACCAGCGCCAAAGACTGCCGCGGCCGCAGACAACAACAGGAAATCACAGACACGCAGCAGCAGTTTCGGCATCACGGAACAGGAAGGCGCCGCATGCAGCGGCGGGGTGCGGGCGCAAGGATGCCACATGACTGCGGCCGCCGCATCCGCTGCGCCAGGACAATTGCGTGGGAACCGGCATCTCCCTCCGTTCTCTGAGAGAATGGCCGCCTGTCTCACAGGCCCCATCGCTCAGACCACAAGCAGCACCCATGACGTTTCCGCAATCCAGGCTGTACCCCTTGCTGTTGTCAGGCGCGCTCGCGTTGGCGCAGGCCGCCTTTTCCGCGCAAGCCGCCGGCAGCGCATTCCCCAGAAAATCCGCCACCCACAGCACCCCCTCAGCGCCGCCCGAAGGCATACCCCAGTACGGCAAAGGCGGCCATGGACGCTATCTGATCCTGAGGCTGGACAACAGCCGCGGCAACGCGATCGCCCCCAATACGCCCTACCGTCTGTTCCTGACCGAAAAGGGCCAGTCCATCGAGGGCACACCCAGCCAGGACGGCATCGTGCATGGCGTCACCGACGCGCTGGGCCGCAGCGCCTGGATCTGGACCCGCGAGAAGCACGGTGCCGCTGACTACACGCTGATCCGGCGCATCGGCGACGGCGCCTGGGGCACCGTCTTCCAGCTGCAAACCAGCGGGGATAAAGATCCGCTTGGGGGCTGGCCCTACCTCACCACCATGCAGGTGCGTTGGGGTGAACAGTGGGCGGACCTGGGCTACAGCACCGCCCAGGGCAATACCGCGTACTTCAGCCACGACCGCCCCGCCGCCACCTTGTCGATATCGGTCGACGCCAGCGTGGCGGATAACCGGCAGTGCTTTGACGCATTGGACGCCATCAACCGCAAATTCAGCCAGAACGACACCGAAGGCGCGCTGCAATTGGTGGATGCCACGGACTGCGGCGCGCAACCTGGGCAACAGCTGGACATGGCCAATCTGCTGCTGATGGCCGGCCACGCCGATCTGGCGCGGCAGTGGCTGGACCGCGCCCGCGCCACGTCCTTGTCCAGATCCTCCACGCCCGTGGACCACGATGAGCTTCACGAGCGCTACAAGCTTGAGCGATTGCTGGGCCTGCCCGAGCTGGCATTGGAGGACGCGCTGGAACTGCAACGCCGGCAAGCGGAGCAGCCCCAGGCGGACGAACCCGACTGGGGCAATAGCATCGCCTACTACCTGGCGGATTTTCCCGAGCATCTGGCCGAAGCCGAAGCTCAGGCGCGCAGATCGATCGAGACCGTCGGACCCGGGCCGTACAACCAGGGCACCCTGGGCTGGATCCTGACCCTGCGGGGCGACGTCGACGGCGGGCTGGCGCTCATGAAGCGGTCCTACCGCGAGATTCCGCGCAATGAGGAAATCGTGGCCGACTATGGCCTGGCGCTGTGGCGCCACGGCCAGCCCGAACTCGCCGCGCGCCTCTGGGACCAGGCCCAGGCGCAATGCGTCTGGGGCCAGCGCATGCACGACGCGCTGCGCGAGGCCGGCCAGCAGCACCCCTACTTCCAGCCGGCGAATTCCAGCGCGGTGCAGGCCTACCAGCAGCGTTGCTCAGCGCCGCAGATCAAGCGCAAGACCAGGCAGGGCGAGCGCCGCAGCGCTGCCGCTGAAGCGTAAAATAAGTCCAGTAGACAAGCCGCGCGTTACACGCCCGCAGCAGCGGGCTCGCGCAGGAGACCATCATGAAATCCGCTCTGATCCGCCTGCTTACCCTCATGGCCACGGCCCTGGCCCTGGCCGGCTGCGCGCCGGGAAATGGCGGCCCGCCTCATCCGGGCGCGGTCAATCCCTACAGTCAGGGCGGCTTCCACGACGCCGGCCCCAGCTACCCCGACACTGGGCGCTGAAAGCCGCCGGTTTCAGGCTTCCCGCAACGCCCCTGACTTCAGCAGGGGCGCCAGGATGCCGGCGGTGTAGATCCGCGCGAGGTTCACCAGAAAATCGGTGAAGTCAGCCTTCGCGGCATGATCGGCCTGATCGGAGATCACGCGCAGTACCGCGAACGGTACGCCGAATTCATAGCAGACCTGTGCCATCGCCCCGCCCTCCATTTCCAGGCAGAGCGCGTCGGGCAGGCGCTGGCGCAGCTGGTGCGCATAATCATTGCTATTGACGAAGACATCGCCGGTGGCGATGAGCCCATGGTGCACCTGCGGCGGCTGCGCGCGCGGCCCCGCTGGCAAGCCGGCATGGCCGCGCGCGAAGTGTCCTGCGCTTTCCAACAGCAGTATGCTCAGGACCGGATCCGCGTCGAAGCGCTCCCGTCCCAGCAAGGGAATCTCGTGCTGTCCGAACAAAGGACGCGCATCCATGTCGTGCTGCATCAGGGCACTGGCCACGATGACGTCGCCGACCGCCACGTCCGGATGCAGGCCGCCCGCCAGGCCGGTGAAGATCACGCGCGAAACCTTGAACTCCTGGATCACGATGGACGCGGTCGCAGCCGCGGCCACCTTGCCGATCCGGCTCAGCGCAATCACGCAAGGGGTGCCCCACAAGATGCCGACATGGAAGTCGCGCATGGCGATGCGGTGAATGGTGGCGCCCGGATCCATCGCGGCAAGCAGGTCGGCGATTTCTTCGTGCAAGGCGCCAAGTATGGCTAAACGTCCCATGTACCTATTCTCTGTTCATGCGCGGCCCACGGCCGCTCAGTCCGCAACATACCCCAAGCCTGGGGCTGCCGCCAACGCGCCACGGCTCGCCGAGCGCAGGGTGCGGATTGCGACTTTTGATGTAGTGCGGATTTCCTGCTGCATGCGCTTCCGAGCGCAACGCCAGCAAGGACGTTGGATGGCTGCCGATTAGCTAGTCAAAAGTACGGTGTACATCCGATCAGCAGGGAAACCACGCTCCCGGAGCGCCCCGCGCCGCGTGCTAGCTTACGTCGCGCAGGACGCGGGCCATGCAACAAAGCAGATTCATCGCAGGACTCAATCCGTGGAGAACCATCATGGTGAAGAATCTAGCCGTATTCTTCGACGGGACCTGGAACGAACCCAACGACCGCACCAACGTCTACGAACTCTATAAGGCGGCGCCCGAGACCTCCACGCAGGAAACGCTCTACGTCGAAGGCGTGGGCACGCAGGGCCAGGGCCTGTGGGCCGCCATCGACAAGTTCGCCGGCGGCGCCTTTGGCGCGGGATTGTCAGCCAACATCCGCGCGGGCTACCGCTGGCTTTGCCAGCGCCATGCAGCGCGAGACCGCATTTTCCTGTTCGGATTCAGCCGCGGCGCCTACTCCGCCCGCAGCCTGGCGGGCATGGTGCGCAAATGCGGCCTGCTGAACGATCCCTCCGACAACAACGTGGCCGAAGCCTATGCGCTCTATCGCGACGACTGCGTCCCCACTTCGCTGGAGGCCTCGTCGTTCCGCGTGAACTTCTCGCGCGAGACCGACGTGCATTTCGTCGGCGTCTGGGACACGGTCGGCAGCCTGGGCATACCGGTGGGCGGCATACCCTTCCCCGGCTTTTCGAAGTTCTACAACTTCCACGACACCGAACTGAGCAACCACGTCCATCACGCCTATCACGCCATCGCCACCAACGAATTCCGCGAACCGTACTCGCCAACCCTGTGGACGCGCCTGGCCAATTCCGAGCCGCGGCCACCCGACAGGCCGGTCGAACAACGCTGGTTCATCGGCGCCCATTCCGACGTCGGCGGCGGCTACCGGGACGGCAGCCTGCAAACGCTGCCGGCCTCATGGCTGCAGGAGAAGGCCCGCCAGGCCGGCCTGGAAGCCGGGCTGGCGCAACGCGTCGCCACCGACTATGAACAATGCGAGCCGCACGACTCCTACCGCGAATTCACCGACAAGGTACTGATCCATGTGAAGAAGCGCCCCAGGCTGTGGGACGGCGCGACCGTGCTCAACCTGACAGTGGACGAACGATTGCTGAAGCGGTTCGGCCGCAGCCTGGAGTTCCTGAAGGAGTATCCCGACTTCAAGAATGCGCTGGAACAGTTGCCCGTCGCGCCGCCGTGACCCTCCCCCCGCTCATGACGGCGCAGGCGATGAAAGCACGCGCAACAGAGTGACTCAATGCGCTTGAAAATGAGACTTTGCGACTTAATGCGATACAAACTTCGGTCCGTCGGACTGTGCCGGGAAAACCATGCTGTCCGTGGCCCATTTCAAGTAACCTCCGGCCACCAGTCATTGTTCCGAGCCGATGTTTACGCATGTTCCGCAATGTCTTTGCTCTCAAATCCCTTGAAAGGTATTTCCTGACGCTGGCTGCAGGCGTGGCGCTGCCGGTCTCCATGCTGACCGTGATCGTGGTGCAGCAGAACTGGCGTTCCCTGACCGCCACCGACGATGCCATGCGCGGCTTCATCGTGGTCCGCACGACCCTGATGACGATGGAGGCGGTATCCGCCGAACGCGGCCCCATGAACTCGGCGTTGGGTTCCGACCTGCCGGTCCCCGAACATATCCTGCACGCACTGGACCAAGCGCGCCAGCGCACCAACGCACAGATCGCCGACCTGCTTGCCCTGTACCGCGCGCCGCTCAATCCCAACGGCGCCCGCGAATTCACCAACATCCAGCGCATCCGCGAATCCCTGTTGAATGCCCGCGCGAGCGCCGACGCGGCGATCGCCGCGCCCCGCGCAAACGTCTCCGGTTTCAATCTGTGGACGGTGGTCGGAGACATGGTCGCGCTGGTGCCCGAACTGCGCGCCGCGATGTCCGACGGCATAGGCCTGGTTGCCAGAAACCAGGGCGAGGACTTCGACCTGCTGTCCTTGGCGCTGCTTGCCGGCGAACTGCGCGAGCAGGCAGGGCTGGTGGGATCCACGTTCGCGCCGGCCCTGAGCAAGCGCCGCACGCTCACCGCCAGCGACCAGCTGAGGATCGAGCGCGTGATCGGCCGCATCGACGAACTGCGCGCGCTGATCGAGGCCAACATCGCCAGCATGCCAGGGCACGCCTCATCGCTCGCCTACCGCGAACTGCAGCAGCAGTATTTCGGCGGGGGCATGAGCTACCTCGACAGCGTGCGCGCCATTGCCGAGCGGGCCCCGGAAGATTCGCTCGTGTCGATGTACGAACTGGGCGCGAACTATGTGCCGCAGATGAAGTCGATCGTCCGGTTCCGCGACCTCATGCTCAACGACGTCGAGCAGCGCATCGGCGAAAACCGCCAGGCCGCGATCCGCGTCCTGCTGACCACCCTGGCGGCCGCGGCGATGCTCACCGCCGCCCTGATCCTGGGACTGGCCATGTTCCGCAAGCGCGTCATCCGGCCGTTCGTCCGCGCCACCAACATCATCGGCGCCATCGCCAAAGGCGGCGAGGTGCCGGCCATTCCCGCGGGCCAGTACCGCGGCGAAGTAAACAGCATGTTCAAGGCCTTGAATGTGCTCAACGACAACGCCGCCGCCGTGCGCAAGCTCGAGCTGGAGCGCGACCGCCTGATTCAAGACCTGGCCATCATGGCCGAAACGGATTTCCTCACCGGCCTGCTGAATCGCCGCGCCTTCGAGAAACGCCTGGAAGCCGCCCTGGACGACATGCGCCACGATAACGGCGACGGCCTGGCCTTCATCCTGTTCGACATCGACCACTTCAAGTCCATCAACGACACGCATGGCCACCCCACGGGCGACGAAGCGCTCAAGACCGTGGCCGAACTGTGCCGCAAGACCTTCAGGCAATCCGACGTGGTCGCGCGCGTGGGCGGCGAAGAGTTCGCGGTATTGTGCCGCAGCCGCCGCCCCGAACCCGTCCGGGACATCGCCGAACGCATGCGCCTGAACATAGCGCATGCTCAGATCATCGCCGGCGACACAACCCGCTTCAGCATGACCGCCAGCTTCGGCGTTGCCCATGCCCGCAGCGGCGACGCGCGAGACCTGGAGAACCTGTCCCGCCGCGCCGACGAACTGCTGTACAAGGCCAAGCTGAACGGCCGCAACCGCGTGCTGCTGGAGAACGCAGCGTGATGACGCGCATGCCTCAGGCCGCCAGCGTTTCCCGCGCCCGCCCCCGGTAGCGCTCCCACAGCTCGGATTGCTGCGAGCGCACCCGTTCGACGTTTTGTTCCTTGACGTGGCCATAGCCGCGGATCGTGTCCGGCAGCGCCGCCAGCTCCAGCGCCGCGCCGCGATTGGCCGAGTCCAGCGTGCGTGAGAACTCCTGCGCCAGCGCCAGGTACTCGGTGGCCAGTTGGCGTTCCATGCGGCGTTCGGCGGTCTGGCCGAATACGTCCAGCCAGGTTCCGCGCAGCCGCTTCATCGGCGCAAGCGCGCGGAACGCCAGCGCCATCCACGGGCCATATGTGCGCTTCTGCAACCGCCCGCGCGCATCGCGGCGCGCGAGCGCCGGCGGCGCCAGGTGATAGCGCAGGCGGTAGTCGCGGCCCGGCTCGCCTTCGAATTGCTCGCGCAACCTGGCCTTGAAGGCCGGGTCCATGTATAGGCGCGCCACCTCGTATTCATCCTTGTAGGTCATGAGCTTGGCGAGATTGCGCGCGACCGACTGCGTCACCTCGAAGCGCTGCGGATCCGGCAGCAAAGCCTCGCGCGCGCGCACCGCCGCCACCGCGTCCAGGAAGCGCGCGGCGTAGGTCTCGTCCTGGTAGGCGCGCACGTGCTGGGCCAGCCGCTGGATCTGGCCGTCCAGGGACTCCGGCATTGCGACCACCTGCGCCCGAGGCGCCGGTTTGAGCGCATCGACGCCGCGATGCGCGGCCTGCCGGCCCAGTTCGAAGGCCGCCAGGTTCTTCTCGACCGAGACGCCGTTCAGTTCGATCGCACGCCGCAGGCTGTCCAGCGACAGCGGCAGCCCGCCCTGCTGCCAGGCATAGCCCAGCAGCAGAGGATTGGCGTAGATGGTGTCGCCAAGCAGGGTCTCGGCCAGCGGCCCGGCTTCGATGAAATCGCAGTTGCCGCCCGTGCTGCGCGCCAGCGCGGCCTCGGCCTGCGCGCCGGGAAAGCGCCAGCTGGGTTGCGACAGAAACGCCGCCGTGGGCGCGGCGCTGCTGTTCACCACCGCGCGGCCATGGTCCGGCCGCAGGCGCGACAGCACCTCTGGTGACGCCGACACCAGCGCGTCGCAGCCGATGACCAGATCGGCCTCGCCCAGCGCCACACGCGTGGCGTGCAGGTCAGCGGGACGGTTGGCCAGTTGCACGTGGCTGAGCACGGCGCCGCCCTTCTGCGCCAGCCCGGCCATGTCCAGCACCGTCACGCCCTTGCCCTCGATATGCGCGGCCGCGCCCAGCAGCGCGCCTATGGTCACGACGCCGGTACCGCCCACGCCCGCGATCACCACGCGATAGGCCCCAAGCGGGCGGATTTCCGCCAGGGCGGGCTGTGGCGGTTCGGGCAGCGTCGGGGACGTCTTTTCCCCGCCCGGCTTGCGCAGGGTCGCACCTTCCGCCGTGACGAAGCTGGGGCAGAACCCCTCCACGCAGGAGAAATCCTTATTGCAGGACGATTGGTTGATGCGGCGCTTGGTGCCCAGCGGCGTGTCCAGCGGCTCCACCGACAGGCAGTTGGATTGCACCGAACAGTCGCCGCAGCCTTCGCAGACCGCCTCGTTGATGAAGGCGCGGCGCGGCGGATCGGGATATTCGCCGCGCTTGCGGCGACGGCGCTTCTCGGTGGCGCAGGTCTGGTCGTAGATCAGCACCGTCGTGCCTTCGATGTCGCGCAGCGCGCGCTGCACCTCGTCGAGCGCCTTGCGGTGGTGCACCTCCACGGCCTGAGGCAGGGCGGCGGCGCCGGCGTACTTCTCCGGTTCGTCAGTCACCACCACGGTCTTGGTCACGCCTTCCGCCAGCATCTGGGCGGCGATCTGCGGCACGGTCAGCACGCCGTCCACGGGCTGCCCGCCGGTCATCGCGACCGCGTCGTTGTAGAGGATCTTGTAGGTGATGCTGGCGCGCGCGGCCACCGCGGCGCGTATGGCCAGCAGCCCTGAATGGAAATAAGTGCCGTCGCCCAGGTTGGCGAAAATGTGGCGCTCGGACGTGAAGTCCTTCTGGCCCAGCCAGGCCACGCCCTCGCCGCCCATCTGGCTGAAGGTGTCGGTCTTGCGATCCATCCACATCGCCATGTAGTGGCAGCCTATGCCGGCCACCGCACGCGAGCCTTCCGGTACGCGGGTGGACGTGTTGTGCGGACAGCCCGAACAGAACCAGGGCTTGCGCTCCTCCACCAGCGTGGGCCGGGCGGCTTCGCGCTCCTTGGCATCGATGACCGCCAGCCGTGCTGCGATGCGCGCCCTCAGCGCGTCCGACAGGTCGGCCTTCTCCAGGCGCGCGGCAATGGCTCGGGCGATCAGCGCCGGCGACAGTTCGTGGCGCGCCGGCAGCAGCCAGCCGCCGCGCGGCGTGGACCACTCGCCGCCGCCGTTGTCGCGCTCGTCGAACTTGCCATAGACGCGGGGCCGCACGTCGTCGCGCCAGTTGTAGAGTTCTTCCTTGAGCGCGTACTCCAGGATCTGGCGCTTTTCCTCCACCACCAGGATCTCTTTCAAGCCAGTGGCGAACTCGCGCGCGTCCTGCGCGTCCAGCGGCCAGATGCAGCCCACCTTCAGCACGCGGATACCCGCCTCGCTACAGGCGGCCTCGTCCAGGCCCAGGTCGTTAAGCGCCTGGCGCACGTCCAGATAAGCCTTGCCGGCGGTCATGATGCCGAAGTGCGCCTGCGGCGAATCCAGCACCACGCGGTTGAGCTTGTTGGCGCGCACATAGGCCAGCGCCGCATACCACTTGTGGTCCAGCAGCCGCGCCTCCTGCGCCAGCGGCGTGTCGGGCCAGCGGATGTTCAAGCCGCCTGCGGGCAGGGCGTCCTCCGGCAGCACGATCTGCACGCGGTCCGGATCCACTTCCACCGATGCGCTGGACTCCACCACGTCGGTCACGCATTTCATGGCCACCCACAACCCGGTGTAGCGGCTCATGGCCCAGCCGTGCAGGCCGTAGTCCAGGTACTCCTGCACATTGGACGGATACAGCACCGGTATGCCGCTGGCGATCAGCACGTGCTCGGACTGATGCGCTACTGACGAGGACTTGGCGGCATGGTCGTCGCCCGCCAGCATCAGCACGCCGCCGTGCGCCGAACTGCCGGCGGAGTTGGCGTGCTTGAGCACGTCCACGGACCGGTCCACGCCCGGCCCCTTGCCGTACCACATGCCAAAGACCCCATCGCGCGCCGCGCCCGGGAACAGGTTCAACTGCTGCGAGCCCCACACTGCCGTGGCAGCCAGGTCCTCGTTCACGCCGGGCTGGAACACCACGTCGCTGGATTGCAGATGCCGCTTGGCCTTCCATAGCGCCTGGTCCAGGCCGCCCAGCGGCGAGCCGCGGTAGCCCGAGATGTAGCCGCCCGTGTTCAGGCCGGCCTGCAGGTCGCGCTGCTTCTGCAACAACGGCAGCCGCACCAGGGCCTGGGTGCCGCTCAGGTAGATGCGCCCTTGGGTGCGGGTGTACTTGTCGTCCAGCGTCAGGCCATGGGTATCGGCCGCGCCTGCGGGTTGTGGGGCGTTCACGCTTGTCTCCTGCGTTGCGGTTTTTGGTGTTTTGCCGCAGTGTAGGAAGCAGGCTGGTTATCGTATATTCATATATTCAGGTATCAGGTATTGGATTAACTCATGGCTAATGACGTCACCCTGCGCCAGCTGCGGTACTTTGCCGCAGCCGCCCGGACCGGCCGGTTTTCCATGGCCGCCGCCGACGAGCATGTCTCGCAGTCCGCGGTCACCAACGCCGTCCTGGCGCTGGAGGCGCAGTTGGGCGTGCGGCTGTTCGACCGCCATCCCCACGGCGTCACCCTGACGCCGGAAGGGCACAACTTCCATCAGCGCGCGCGCGAAGTGCTCGACTCCCTGGACGACGCCCTGCGCGAGCCCGGCTTCCAGCGCTACGCATTGCGCGGCGCGGTGCGGATCGCGGCGTCCTACACGGTGCTGGGCTACTTCCTGCCCGACCTGCTGGCGCGCTTCCGGCGGCGCTACCCCGACGTGGAGCTGGACCTGGTCGACCTGGACCGGCCCGAGATCGAAGCCGCCGTAGCCAGCGGCGAGGTCGAGCTGGGCGTGGCGCTGCTGTCCAACGTCGAGAAGCGCGAGCGCTTCGGACACCAAGTGCTGGTGCGCTCGCGGCGGCAGCTATGGACCGCGTCCGGCCACCCGCTCACGCAGGCCTCGGCGCCGTCGCTGGCCGACATTGCCGGCTATCCCTACATCCTGCTGGAGATGGACGAAGGCGAACGCTCCGCGCTGGCCTATTGGCGCGCCCACGGCCTGCAGCCCGACATTGCGTTCCGCACCCGCTCGATGGAGGCGCTACGCGGGCTGGTCGCGCACGGCTTTGGCGTCACCATGCTGTCGGACATGGTCTACCGCCCCTGGTCGCTGGAAGGCCGCAAGATCGAGGCCGTGCCCATCACTGACGCCGTCCCGCCCATGGAGGCCGGGCTTCTATGGCATCCGCAAGCGCGGCTGGCCAAGCCCGCCGAGGCGTTCCGCCAGTTCATGATCTACGCCTGCGGCGTCTGAGGCCCCGCTACACCAGGATCGCGCCCTTGCGGCGCGTGAACTGCACCAATGAACGCAAGGCCAGCGCGTGCATGGCCGCCACCGACGGCAGCAGCGTCTCTTCCTTGCGGGTCAGCACGCCGACGATGCGCTCCACCGTGGGTTCGGCCAGCGGCACGAAGGCC
>LNAP01002322.1_pt1 | contig 19196 bp, 18 predicted proteins | sample 602601 | NCBI WGS metagenome assembly LNAP01 (sample SAMN02440304, study PRJNA202911) | soil metagenome | biome: Subtropical and temperate rainforests or woodlands; isolation source: soil samples (1 kg each in a 20% v/v slurry with milli Q water) were... ...
ACTGGCGCTCGCAGACCTTCGTCGCCGCGGCCGCCCGGCGCGGCATTGCACTGACGCCGTCCTCGACCTTCGCCATCGCGCATGGACACGCGCCGAACGCAGTGCGGCTTGCGCTCGCCCCGCCCTCGCCCGAGCAACTCGATTCCGGCCTGCGCACGCTCGTCTCGCTGCTTGGCACCAAGGAAGAGGATTTCGACTCGACGGAGTAGCGCTAAGGCAGCAAGGCCTTCGGCACGCGATCGAAGCTGTAGCTTTGCGGCTGGTTGCGCCGGACGAAGCCGCCGACCTGCCAGATGAACAGCGCGGCAAAGCCGAGGATGAACAGCGCGCCGGCGAACTCGCCGATCATGAGCGCGCGGATCAGCAGCCCCGTCATCGCCACCGCCAGCACGGCCAGGAACGCCAGCACCGCGGCGTAGGTGTTGCGGCCGAGGCCTGCCGTGAGTGTCGCACGGCTGCCGGCCTTCGCCATCCGCGCGTGCAGGGCGACGATGAAATCGCGAAATCCATTGTCCTGCGGCGCCACCAGGGCCGGGGTCTGCCAGCTCGTCGACAGGATCCTGATGCGGCCGCCACCGGCATGGCTGACATCGGCGCGAAAGCGGTGCTGCTGCATCGACACCGGGCGGAACGACAACCGGATCGCGCTGATCTCGTCATAGCGCCACAGGCCGGAACGGCCGGAGATGTGCCAGGACAGCCCCTCGTCCGTCAGCTCGAAGCGATGCGCCGAGCCGATCAGCGACGCCTTGTAGGCGTAGCTCTCACCCGAAGGCACCTTGGCTTCCGAAACCTGCATCTCGACAATCAATCCCGTACAATCCCGTCCGCGATCCGCTTGCACGATCGCCCTCGCCCATCCTACAAGCGGGACATGGCTGAGACGACCTTTTTTCCGCGACGCCTGATTCTCGGCGCCGCCGTGATCTCCGGCGTGCTGCTCGCGCTCGCGGTGCACATGCTGGGTGCGCGCTACGGCCTCGACCTCGGCGGCCTCTGGCACTCCGACACGCATGAGTTCATTCCCGCGGGCGCGGCGATCGCATGGTGGCTGATCGCCACGGTCGGTTTTTCCGGCGGCTATTTCACCGCGACATTGATGCAGAGCGCCGCCGACGGCCAGATCCCGCAGCGCATGCGGCAGTTCCTGATCGCGGTCGGCGTGCTTCTGCTCGCGGGCGCAGGCCAGGTGGCTTCGGCGCCAAGCCCGATCCCCACGGTCTCGGGCGTGCTCGCCGGGCTGGCCGCGCTCTGCCTTGGCGCGGTGATGGCGTTCTGCGGCGCGCATTTTGCGCTGCGCCGCGGCTGAACACGAAAACGCCGCGCGAAAAACCGCGCGGCGTTTCAGGCAGCAACTTCGCGTTAGCTGGCGGCGCGCAAATTCACCTTGCTCTCTGCGAGCGTCGTCAGCTTCCTGTCCGTCGCCTTCTCCTCCTCGAGCGTCTTGGCGAGCACGGCCGCGCAATCGGTGCGGCCAAGCTGCTTGGCCCAGGCGATCAGGCTGCCGTAACGGACGATCTCGTAATGCTCCGCTGCCTGCGCCGCGTTGATCAGCGCCGCGTCGAGCACCGCCTTGTCGGCGACTTCGCCGGCGGTCTCCTCGGCTTCCTCGATGATGCCGTCGATCGCCGGACAGTCCACCGCCTTCACTTGCGTCCCGTGCATCTTGAACACTTCCTCGAGGCGCTTGACGTGCTGCTTGGTTTCCTCGAGGTGCGTCAAAAAGCCCTGCTTCAGCTGCGGATCGGTGGCCTTGTCTGCCATTTTCGGCAGCGCCTTGGTCAGCTGCTGTTCGGCGTAGTAGATGTCCTGCAACTGGTGCACGAACAAATCGTCCATAGTCTTGATGTCCTTGGTGAACAGTCCCATCGTTCCGATCCTCTCGGGTTTCGGGAACATGACGGCACCGGCTCACAAGAAAAGCCGCCTATTCCGCCATGTTCGATTGCTGATGAGGCGCTAACCAGCGCACGGCACCGACGTTCCTAAAAGTCCGCAAGCTCTTGCGCTGGAACAATGTCGGTGATGGTCGGATTTGCGATCATGGCAACTTACGGACGCACGGTCGGCCCGCGGCCGCGCGACTCATATGCTTAACGCGCCGGATGTGAACCACATATGACAAAAGCGGTCGCCGAACGCAGAACCTATCCTTGTCAAGGGCTGCACAAGTCGCTGTTTTTGCCTTAAATGAGCTACATCATGCCTAGCGATCGACGCCCAGTTCGGGCACTGATCGTACCCGACCGGCCAATGTCTGGCCCGGTCGGTCTTGCCCCCTGCCGGGAGGATGAATGCACGGACTGCTGCCCGCGCTGAAACGCGGCTTCAAGAGATGGATCGGCTGGCGACGGCTCGGCATTGCCGCAAGCGTCTTCATCATCGCCTTCGCGGTCACCACGCTGGTGCGCACCCTCAAGGGGATCGATACCGGCGTCATCCTGACCGCGCTGACCGAAATTCCCCGCGCCAATATCGGGCTGGCGGCGATCTGCGTCGTCTTCGCGTTCTGTACGCTGACCTTCTACGACTTTTTTGCGCTGCGAACGATCGGCAAGAAGCACGTGCCCTATCGCATCGCAGCACTTTCCAGCTTCACATCCTATTCGATCGGCCACAATATCGGAGCCACCGTTTTTACGGGCGGCGCGATCCGCTTCCGGATCTATTCGGATTACGGGCTGAACGCGATCGACGTTGCCAAGATCTGCTTCCTGTCCGGCCTGACCTTCTGGCTCGGTAACATCTTCGTGCTCTCAATCGGCATGGCCATCCATCCGGATGCCGCCACCTACATGGATCAGCTGCCGTCGTCGATCAACCGGCTGATCGCGTTTGGCGGTCTTGCCTCAATCGCCGCCTATCTGGTCTGGCTGTGCATGGGCGAGAAGCGCCGCGAGCTCGGCCAGAAGGGCTGGAAGGTGGTGCTGCCGTCGGCGCCGCTGACGCTGGTGCAGATCCTGATCGGCGTGGTCGATCTCGGCTTCTGCGCGCTGGCGATGTACCTGCTTGTGCCGGCCAATCCGCACATCGATTTCCTGTCGCTCTCCGTCGTGTTCATCCTGGCGACGCTGCTCGGCTTTGCCAGCCACGCCCCGGGCTCGCTCGGCGTGTTCGACGCCGCCATGCTGGTGGCGCTGCCCGAATTCGGCCGCGAGCAGCTGCTGGCGACCTTGCTGGTCTTCCGCATCCTCTATTTCGTGATCCCGTTCGGTCTCGCCATCTCCATCATGGGCGCGCGCGAGCTCTGGATGAACGTGGTCGAGCCCTGGCAGGAGCGACGGCGGCTGGCGGAGGCCTGCGCTCAGGCCAACCTGCCCAAGCAGGTGGCAGCGATGGAGCGCGAGCGGTCGCTGCGGCAGGCCAGCAAGCGTTAAGAGGCTGGACGGTCCAAACAAGGGTTGCAGGCGGCGGAGCAATCCTCTCTTATTTCCGCCTCAACTTTGCCGTTGAACACGCGGGCCATGATCCCTTTATCCCTTCGTACCCTCTCCGCAGGCGCTCTGCTGCTTGTCGGAATTCTGACGTCTTTGCCGCTCCAGCACGCCGCCGCGCAGGACGCCGGCGCCATGCAGATCAATTGGGAGGTGCGCAACCGCTTTCGCCTCTTTCGCGAAGAGCGCGACTTCCTGCTCCACGTCGAGAACGCGCGTAACCGCAGCATTCTCGCCGCCGAGCAGTCGCTGGAGCTGCAGAGCGAGGGCCGCGGCTGGGCCCGCAACATGGTCAACCGGCTCTGCATCGACCTGCAGGGCCGCGTCAACCAGCCCTGCACCCGCGACAACGTCAAAGAGAACTACATCACCCCGATCGACCATCCCGTCACGGTGCGCCTGACCGGCGCGGTACCGGTCGGTGCCACCTGCGCCTGGTCGTTCGACGATGGCGAAGGGCCACAACAATCGACCTTCGACTGCGCCGAGCCGATCAATCTGCGGGTCCGCTACGGCAAGCAGACGGTCGCGAGCGTGGACGTCTCCTCCGGCTCCGACCCGACACAGCGCGTCCAGACCGAGATCCAGGTTCGCGACATCTTCGTTGCCGGGCTCGGGGACAGCATCGCCTCGGGCGAAGGCAATCCGGACCGGCCGCTGGCGCTGTCGGACGAAGGTTTCTGCTTCCGCTCCTATCTCGGCACCGCCGGTGCGCAGTACTACCGGCCGAGCCGCGCCGGCTACAAGGGCGGCCGCGCCTGCGAGGCACCCGATACGCTCGCCAACTGGCAGCGCTATGGCGCGCTTTGGTTCAACTCGCCCTGCCACCGTTCGCTCTACAGCTACCAGGCCCGCACGGCGCTCGCGCTCGCGGTCCGCTACACCCACATCGCGGTGACCTTCCTGCCGCTCGCCTGCACCGGCGCCAGCATCAGTGATGGTCTGCTCGGTTCGCAGCGTGCCCGCGAATGCCCGCCCGGCAAAACCGGCGTCTGCAACACCAGTGTGAACGCGCAGGTCGCCGAGCTGCGCGAAGCGCTCACCGCCGCGAAGAAGCGCCAGCCCGACCGCAACCTCGACCTCGTGCTGCTTTCGGTCGGCGCCAACGATGTCTATTTCTCCGGCCTTGTCGCCGACGTCATCGTCGAGACCGCGACCGAACGCGCTATTTTCCGCCGCTCCGGCGTGATGGCGAGCGTCGACGATTCCCGCGATGCGCTCGCGCGCGAACTGCCGCAGAATTTCGTCAAGCTGCGCGAGGCGCTGAAACCGCTGGTCGGCGGCGAACTCTCGCACGTGGTCTATGTCTCCTACGCCAATCCCGCGCTCGCCGACGGCGGCGTGCCCTGCCGCGGCGGCCGCGCCGGCTTCGACATCCATCCGTCCTTCAACGCCGACCCCCAGCGTATCGCCCGCGTCTCGACTTTCGTCGACACCGAGTTCCTGCCGCAGTTGAAGGGCCTCGCCACCTGCACGCGCGGCGCGCTGTGCCGCGATCCCGAAGCCGACCGCATGACCTTCGTGGATTCGCATCAGGCCGCGTTCGCCGATCACGGCTTCTGCGCCCATGCCGGCAACGATCCCGAATTCGACCGCACTTGCTTTGCCGAGAACGGCCAGAGCTTCAATCCGGATATCGTCAGCGCGGCGAGCCAGCCGATGCTGTGCGGTCGCGGCGCCTCCGAATATCGCGCCTACCTGCCCCGCGCCCGCTGGATCCGCGACGCCAATGACAGTTACTTTGCCGCGATGACCTATCCGCAAGGTCTGCCGGCGGCGAGCCAGCCGACCGACATCCACGACGCCACCTGGGGCGTGCTGTCAGCCGTCTATGGCGGCGCCGTGCATCCGAGCGCCGAGGGCCACGCCGCAATGGCGGATGCCACGCTGCCGGCCGCGAGCGCGATACTTGGGTTGGACGCCGTGCCGCCGGGCGTAACACGCAGCCTGCTCGCGCCGCTGCTGCCGGGCGCGCAGCAGTAGAAGCGAGAGCGGTCTCTCCCCACACCGTCGTTGCGAGCGTAGCGAAGCAATCCAGGGTCTCTCCGGGGAAAGATTCTGGATTGCTTCGCTACGCTCGCAACGACGAGTTGGGAGTTAGAATCTCGTTCCTCAGAGGATCGTTCCCCCGACCCGCCACGCCATCAATTCAAAAACGGCATCAATCGATACTCCCTTCAACTTTGACACTTTGCCGCGCGCGCCTCTAGGAGTCGTCGTGAGGGGACATTCGAGTTCCAAGGAGGCGCCTGATGAGCGCAGTTGTGTCCGCAGCGGACATGGCGACCGGCTCCTTCAACGGCGCGCTCGTCTTCGTCGGCGCCAACGCGCTGGTGGCCGCCTTCGCCTATCTCATGGTGGTCGGCAGGATCGAGCGGGTGGTGCTCAAACGTTCCTCCTGATCGCTCCGAGTGATCGGAGCGGGCCAGGCAACTCAACGGCGGCTCAAAAAGCCGCCGTCTTTGTTTTGGGGATGATCGATGCTAGAAGTTCCGAGGAAGCGCCTTATCCATTTAAGGCATGTATCGATGTTCGACCTCAACCAGCTTCGCTGTTTCGTCACTGTGGCCGAAGAACTGCATTTCGGCCGCGCCGCCGCGCGGCTGAACATGACGCAGCCGCCGCTGTCGCGGCAGATCCAGGTGCTCGAGCACATCATCGATGCGCCGCTGCTGGAGCGGACCAGCCGCTCGGTGCGGCTGACGCCGGCCGGGCGCAGCTTCCTGCCGGAAGCACGCCGGATCCTGAAGCTTGCGGAGAGCGCTTCGCAGGTCGCCCGCCGCATCGCGCTCGGCAAGACCGGCTCGTTGAAGATCGGCTTTACGGCCGCAGCCGCCTACGGCTTCCTCCCGGAGTTGGTCGCGGCTTGCCGCGCCAAGCTGCCGGAGGTGGATTTTTCGCTGAAGGAGATGGTCTCGGGCGACCAGTTCGAGGCGCTCAGTTCCGGTCAAATCGACGCGGGCCTGCTCCGCCCGCCGATCGCGCGCCCCGAAGTGGCCAGCCGCCGCGTCGTCGCCGAACCCCTGCTCGCCGCGATCCCGAAGAAGCATCCCCTTGCGAGCGCCGAAAGCATCACCATGAAGGATTTCGACGACCAGCCCTTCGTGATGTATTCGCCTTACGAGAGCCGCTACTTCCACGATCTGCTGGTGGCGCTGTTCACCCGCGCCGACGTGTTGCCGCGCTACGTTCAGCATCTCAGCCAGATCCACTCGATCCTCGCCATGGTCCGCGCCGGCCTCGGCCTTGCCATCGTGCCGGCCGCGGCTGCCGGGCTGAAGATCTCCGACGTCCGCCTGCGTCCCCTGAAGCTGCGCACGCGCCTTCCGGTGGAGCTGTTCATGGTCTGGCGCCGCGACGACGAGAATCCGCTGCTGTCGGCACTGGTCAAAATCGCCGGTGAATTGTCCTCCGCGGACCCGATGGAAGATTGATGCTGATTTCGCATTGGTCGATATAGGCTTTGGCTTGGACGCGCATCGAACGGTCTCCTAAACCACGGCGCATGGACGCGCAGGCTTGCGTCCTCCACAACACCGGACAAGGGAGCCGCGCCCATGAGCAAGATGACCCCGCAGGAAATGGCCCAGAAGATCGGATCGGGCCTCCTGTCCTTCCCCGTCACACCATTCAAAGCGGACTATTCCTTCGACGAGGCGACCTACCGCGCCAACATGGACTGGCTGTGCGGCTATGATGTTGCAGGTCTGTTCGCCGCCGGCGGCACCGGTGAGTTCTTCTCGCTGACGGCGACCGAAGTGCCGGAGATCGTCAAGATCGCCGTGGACGAGACCAAAGGCCGCGTGCCCGTGCTCGCCGGCACCGGCTACGGCACCGCAACCGCCCGCGAGATCGCTGTTGGCGCAGAGAAGGCCGGCGCCGACGGCCTGCTGCTGCTGCCGCCCTATCTCACCCATTCGGAGCAGGACGGCCTTGCCGCCCATGTCGAGGCTGTCTGCGCCTCCGTGAAGATCGGCGTCATCGTCTACAACCGCGACAACGCCATCCTCCAGCCCGACACGCTCGCTCGCCTCGCCGAGCGCTGCCCGAACCTCGTCGGCTACAAGGACGGCATCGGCGACATCGAGCTGATGACCCGCGTCTACACCAAGCTCGGCGACCGCCTGACCTATATCGGCGGCCTGCCGACCGCGGAGACCTTCGCGCTACCATATCTCGACATGGGCGTGACGACCTACTCCTCGGCCGTGTTCAACTTCGTTCCGGAATTCGCCACCAACTTCTACGCCGCGGTGCGCAAGCGCGACCATGCGACCATCCACGCCGGGCTGAAGGACTTCATCCTGCCGTTGATCACGATCCGCAACCGCAAGAAGGGCTATGCGGTTTCGATCATCAAGGCCGGCATGAAGGTGATCGGCCGCGATTCCGGTCCGGTCCGCCCGCCGCTGGCTGATCTCACCGAGCAGGAGATCGCCGAGCTGGCCGCGCTGGTGAAGAATCTGCCCGCCATTCGATCGTCACAACAGGCTGCAGAATAACAGACGACAACAGCGAGGAGCGTGCGATGGCCGAAACCAACATTTCTGGTGCACCGGTCGTTACGTCGATGCAGGTGATCCCGGTCGCCGGCCGTGACAGCATGCTCCTCAACCTCAGCGGCGCGCATGCGCCGTTCTTCACCCGCAACATCGTCATCCTCACCGACAATGCCGGTCACACCGGCGTCGGCGAGGTGCCGGGGGGCGAGAAGATCCGGCAGACGCTCCAGGACGCCCGAGATCTCGTGATCGGCAAAGCCGTCGGCGCGATGAACAACATCCTCGCCGACGTACGCACTGCCTTCGCCGACCGTGATTCCGGCGGCCGCGGCAAGCAGACGTTCGACCTGCGCGTGATGATCCACGCGGTCACGGCGATCGAATCCGCGCTGCTCGACCTGCTCGGCCAGCATCTCAATCTGCCCGTTGCCGCCCTGCTCGGCGAAGGCCAGCAGCGCAACAGCGTCGAGACGCTCGGCTATCTCTTCTTCGTCGGCGACCGCCGGAAGAGCAAGCTCGACTACGTCAAGGGCGAGACCGGCAAGGCGGAATGGTTCAACCTCCGCCATCAGGAGGCGATGACGCCGGAGACCGTGGTGCGGCTCGCGGAAGCCACCCATGACCACTACGGCTTCGCCGATTTCAAGCTCAAGGGCGGCGTCTTGCGCGGCGAGCAGGAGATCGAGGCCGTCACCGCGATCGCCAAGCGCTTTCCGAACGCGCGCGTCACGCTGGACCCGAACGGTGCCTGGTCGCTGGATGAGGCGATCCGGCTCTGCAAGGACATGCACGGCATCCTCGCCTATGCCGAGGACCCCTGCGGCGCCGAGGCCGGCTTCTCCGGCCGCGAGATCATGGCCGAGTTTCGCCGCGCAACTAGCCTGCCGACCGCCACCAACATGATCGCGACCGACTGGCGCCAGCTCTCCCATGCGCTGCGCTTGGGTGCGGTAGACATTCCGCTCGCCGATCCCCACTTCTGGACCATGCAGGGCTCGGTGCGCGTCGCCCAGACCTGCCGTGACAACGGCCTGACCTGGGGCTCGCACTCCAACAACCATTTTGACATTTCACTCGCGATGTTCACCCATGTCGGTGCCGCCGCCCCCGGCAAGGTCACGGCGATCGACACCCACTGGATCTGGCAGGACGGCCAGGCGCTGACGAAAGAGCCGCTTCGGATCAGGGGCGGCAAGATCGCGGTGCCGGAACGTCCGGGCCTCGGCATCGAGATCGACCGCGCGGCCGTCGAGGCCGCCCATGAGCTCTACAAACAGCATGGACTTGGCGCCCGTGATGACGCTATTGCCATGCAGGACTTGATCCCCGGCTGGACGTTTGACGACAAACGTCCCTGCCTCGTGCGCTAAGAAACTCTGGAGGAAGCTATGACTGCGATCCTGAAAAACTTCATCGGCGGCGAATGGGTCGACGGCTCCGGCGTCACCAGGAACATCAACCCCTCCAACACCAACGATCTGGTCGGCGAATACGCCAAGGCCGACAAGGCGCAGACCGAGAAAGCGATCGCGGCCGCCAAGGCCGCCTTTCCTGCCTGGGCGCAATCGACGCCCCAGCAGCGCTATGACGCGCTGAACAAGATCTCTCTCGAAATTCTCGCCCGCAAGGACGAACTCGGCCGCCTGCTGGCGCGCGAGGAAGGCAAGACGCTGCCGGAAGGCGTCGGCGAGGTCGCGCGTGCCGGCCAGATCTTCGCGTTCTTTGCCGGCGAGGCCCTGCGGCTGATCGGCGAAAAGGGCGCCTCCGTGCGTCCCGGTCTCGACGTCGAGCTCACGCGCGAGCCGGTCGGCGTCATCGGCATGATCACGCCCTGGAATTTCCCGATCGCGATCCCGGCCTGGAAGATCGCGCCGGCGCTCTGCTACGGCAATACGGTGGTTTTCAAGCCGGCTGAGCTGGTGCCAGGCTCCGCGCATGCGCTGTCCGAGATCATCACCCGCTCCGGCATTCCCGCCGGTGTGTTCAATCTCGTGATCGGCTCCGGCTCCGTCGTCGGCCAGACCCTGCTCGAACATCCGGACGTCGCCGCGATCTCCTTCACCGGCTCGGTGCAGACCGGACGCAAGATCGCGCAGGCTTGCGTGCTGTCGAACCCGATGAAGAAGTTCCAGCTCGAAATGGGCGGCAAGAATCCGCTGGTCGTGCTCGACGACGCCGACCTGAAGACCGCCGTCGAGGTCGCCGTCAACGGTTCCTATTTCTCCACGGGACAGCGCTGCACCGCCTCCTCGCGCCTGATCGTGACCGAAGGCATCCACGACCGCTTCGTCGCGGCGATGGCCGAACGGTTGAAGGGCCTCTCGGTCGACGATGCGCTCAAGGCCGGCGTGCATATCGGCCCCGTCGTCGACCAGAGCCAGCTCGACCAGGACCTGCGCTACATCAAGATCGGCCAGGACGAGGGCGCCAAGCTCACCTTCGGCGGCGAGTTGCTCAAGCGCGAGACGCCCGGCCACTACCTGCAGCCGGCGCTGTTCACAGAAGCCAACAACAACATGCGCATCGCGCGCGAGGAAATCTTCGGCCCCGTCGCCGCGGTCATCCGCGCCAGGAATTACGACGAGGCGCTGGCGATCTCCAACGACACCGAGTTCGGCCTCGCTTCCGGCATCTGCACGTCGAGCCTGAAATATGCCTCGCACTACAAGCGCAACAGCGAGTCCGGCATGGTGATGGTCAATGTGCCGACCGCCGGCGTCGACTATCACGTCCCGTTCGGCGGCCGGAAGGGCTCGAGCTACGGCGCCCGCGAGCAGGGCTCCTATGCGCGCGAATTCTACACCACGGTGAAGACCGCCTATACCTATCCGGGCTAACCACAGGGTGGATATCGTAGGGTGGGCAAAGCGAAGCGTGCCCACCGCTTACGTTCGGTGTGAAGCATGGTGGGCACGGCGCGTTGCGCCTTTGCCCACCCTACGAGGATGTGAATCTTTCGACTTTCTGCGATTTCGATGTGAGTCAAATCAACGACTCAGCTTGCTCGAAAACGGCATAAATCGAATTGTCTCTCATGCTCTACGATTTCAGCTTCTGAGGCAAAGCAAATGGACCAGGACGTCGCCGCGAAAGAGCAGCCCCGCTACATCAAGCTCAACGAGCGCGACAATGTCGCGATCGTGGTCAATGATTTCGGGCTTCCCGCCGGCTCGCGCTTCGCCAGCGGCCTGACACTGCGCGCCTTCGTGCCGCAAGGTCACAAGACTGCGCTGGTCGACATCGCGGAAGGCGCGCCGATCGTCCGCTATGGCGAGGTCATCGGCCACGCGCTGTCGCCGATCCTGGCCGGCGAATGGGTGGATGAGGCGCGCATCCGCATGCCGGAGGCCCCTGCCCTCGACAAGCTCGAAATCTCCACGGCCGTCCCCGCGCCGCTGCCGCCGCTCGAAGGTTTCACCTTCGAGGGCTTTCGCAACACCGACGGTTCGGTCGGCACCAAGAACATCCTCGGCATCTCCTCCTCCGTGCAATGCGTCAAGGGCACGATGGAATATGCGGTCAAGCGCATCCGCGCCGAGCTGCTGCCGAAGTACCCGAACGTCGACGACGTCGTGCCGCTGACGCACGCCTATGGCTGCGGCGTCGCCATCAATGCCCCCGATGCGGTGGTGCCGATCCGCACGCTGCAGAACATCGCGCTCAACCCGAATTTCGGCGGCGAGATTCTGGTCATTAGCCTGGGATGCGAAAAGCTCGCGCCGGAGCGGCTGGTGCCGGAAGGCGTCAGTGACGCCATCGTGCGCATGCAGGACGAGGCTTTTGACGGCTTCGGCGCCATCGTCGACGCGATCATGACACAGGCGGAAGCTCGCCTGAAAATCCTCGACAAGCGCACCCGCGAGACCTGTCCGGCCGCCGATCTCGTCATCGGCCTGCAATGCGGCGGCAGCGACGCGTTCTCCGGGGTCACCGCCAACCCCGCCGTCGGCTTTGCCGCCGACCTGCTGGTGCGCGCCGGCGCCACCGTGATGTTCTCCGAAGTCACCGAAGTGCGCGACGCCATTCAATTGCTCACCCGCCGAGCCATCAACGAGGACGTCGGCCGCGCGCTGGTCCGCGAGATGGCCTGGTACGATTCTTATCTGGCCCGCGGCGGCGCCGATCGCAGCGCCAACACCACGCCCGGCAACAAGAAGGGCGGCCTCGCCAACATCGTCGAGAAATCGTTGGGCTCGATCGTCAAGTCCGGCTCGAGCGCCATCACCGGCGTGCTCTCGCCCGGCGAGAAGGCGACGCAGAAGGGCATGCTGTTCGCGGCGACGCCCGCGTCAGACTTCATCTGCGGCACGCTCCAGCTCGCCTCCGGCATGACGCTGCAGGTGTTCACCACCGGCCGCGGCACGCCCTACGGCCTTGCGGCCGCGCCTGTCATCAAGGTGGCGACCCGCACCGAGCTTGCCCGCCGCTGGAAGGACCTGATCGACTTCGACGCGGGCGGCATCGCCACCGGCGAGAAGACCATCGAGGAAACCGGCTGGGACCTGTTCCGCCTGATCCTCGACGTCGCCAGCGGTCGGACCAAGCCGTGGTCGGACCGCTGGGGCATCCACAATGATCTGACGTTGTTCAATCCGGCGCCGGTGACGTGACGCTCACGTCATGCTGCCCGGCATGAAGCAGCGGACGCGCGGATGCCCGTCGATATAGTGCTTCCACACCATGGTGCGGCCGATCTTGTTCGGCTCGGTGATCACGGCTCCGTCGGGCACGACGACCCATTCGTCGTCGAGATGCACGCGGTAGCGGCCCTTGTCGGACTCCCAGTCGACATCGGCGACCACGTAGCCGTCGGTATCCGAGCAACATTGCCCGAATTCGCTGTGCAGGCTCTCGAACCAGGGCTTCAAGGGCGAGTTGGCATAACGTCCGTCGTCGCGCGCAAGTGCCGATGTCGCCAGCAGCATCATCAGCCCCAGCAGCATCGCCGCACACACTCTTCCAGGTCTCATGTCGTCTTTCCGCGGATCGAGATGGTCATCGCGGGGGCGCACATAGCCGCTCGCGCTCCGCGCGGTCGGACATGCGCGGCGCCGGCGACTCGTTCCCCCAGCTGCTTTGCGACAGCTATGCAAATCGGGCGCCAACGCGCATTCCGGGGAACTACTGGCGCCAAGCCTCTCCCTCGCCGGGGCACGCAGGCCGCATGTGTGACGGGCCGGCGATTTGCCGGGATGTTTCGGAGGCTTTCCTTGTTGCGTCAGGACGTGTACGAAGCTGCCGCGGGCGCGGATCGCATCGTTTAACCGACTGTTTCGAATAAAGGAATTGGGTGTTGGCGTGACTGGCATCGGACCGTCGGCACTATGAGTGGTTCGAAAGACCTGCTTCCCAGCCAGCAGGACCCGACCGATTTGCCCGCAAACCAGGTGCAGTTTGCGCTGGTGATCTCGCGCATGCTCGAGACGGTGAAAGACGACGCGGAAGCCAGGCGGCAGATGGTCTACGATCTTGCCCGCTACAAGCTCCAGGAGCAGTTCACCTACGCCGACGCAAAGAACATCGACCAGATGAAGCGGGCCCTCGAGGTCGCGATCGAGGAGGTCGAGAAGTTCTCGCGTGACGAGGCGCCGCTGGAGCGCCTGCCGTCGCAGCAACTCACATCGTCAAAGGAGACAGGCGGTCTTCTGGTATCCGGCGAGGCGACCGTTTTGCGGTCCGGGATCGGGATGTCCGGCAGCAAGCTGCCCGCGAATGCGGGCCCGCTTCTGCCGGTGATCAAGCGAACAGCGGCTATCCTGCTTGCGGTTGGCGCAGTCATCCTGATCGTCTCGCAGCGAGACAATATCGCCGCGCTGCGCCGGCTGATCTCGTCCCAGCCCCCGGAGATCGCACTGGTCGCACCCAAACCGGAGACGACGGTCACGGTCGCCAAGCCGGAAATGATGCCCGCCGTCCCGCCGCCTCCAGCGCGCGTGCTGCCAACCGACTACGGCATCTACGCCCTGATCGACGACAAGTCGCTGGCGGAGTTGAATGCGACCGGCGTGATGGCGCCCGACATGCGGATCGCGATTTCACCGGAGTTCAAGAAGCCCGACCGGCCGCATCTGCCGAACGGCCGCGTCAAATTCATCGTGTTTCGCCGGGACGCTGCAAGCGTGATTCCCGAGCGCGTCGAGGTTCGGGTCGTCGCCAGGATCGCGCGGGAGTTTTCGACCGATGCCGCGGGCAAGGCGCTGGGCGGCGGAGACGACATCGGGGTCATCCGCAACTTCGCCTATCCGTTCCGGGTATCGCCGATTCCGGGGAAACCCGAAATGTACGAGCTTCACACTGGCGATTCAGGGCTCGAGCTTGCACCGGGACATTATGTCCTGAGCCTGGGATCGCAGGCCTATTATTTCCAGGTCGACGGCGAAATCACCGATCCCCGACAGTGCCTGGAGAAGGTCGTCGCCGGCAACGGCACGTTCTATGTGCCTTGCAAGAAGGCGCGGACTTACTGACTTTCCCAAAACGGAAGCAGCCTACTGCTTCGGCGCCGGCGCCATCATCGCGCCGCCCTTCTTGGTCGCGGGTGCGGGCGCGGCCGCAGGCTTCGTCGTCGCAGCGGTCGCCTGCGCGGGAAGATATTTCGCGACGATGGCGGGATCGACCTGGGCGATGTTGGCGTCAGGCAGGCGCGTCCAGGTCTCGTCCTTGCCGAACAGGGAAATGCCGAGGAAGCCGCGCATGGTCAGCGTCTGGCCATCGGGGCTCACCGTCATCTTGGCCTTCCAGATGTTGCCGTCGCGCGGATTGACCACGTTGCCGCCGTCATACTTCAAGCCGTCACGCTTCATGTCGCGGATGAAGGAGAGGCCGAGCACCGGCGCGTTCTTGCGATCGTCGGTGCATTTGGCGCAGATCTCGTTCGGATCATCGCCCGGGCGCGGGAAGGTCTTTGCGATCACGCCTTCGAAGATGCCGTTGTGGTCGATGAAGAGAAACCAGCCCACCGTCTTGCCGTCTTCGACCTTCTGCCACAGCCCCGCAGCCGTCGGCTGCTGTGCCTGCGCGGCAGCAGGCCACACCGCACCGAGCGACGGCGCGAGCGCGAGGAGCGAGAGCAGCCGAAAGCTGAAAAAGAGATTCCGCATTATGATCACCTTGCTGAGCCGCCACTGCAATGGCCGCAGACTACGGCGATTTCGCGAACGGTTCCAGCACCAGAAACATGGGGCATCGCATGTCGTTCCCGGTGCCGTCAGTTGACACCGAGCTTTTTTTGCAAGCTGGAGGACGAGGTCGTGTATTGGAACACGAGCCGCTTCTCCGGATAGACGTAGCGATGGGCTTTTTGCGACATCAGCGCGCCCTCGTGGAAGCCGCACAGTATCAGCTTGATCTTGCCCGGATAGGTGTTGATGTCGCCGATGGCGAAGATGCCCGGCACGTTGGTCTCGAACGCGGACGTCTCGACCGGCACGAGATTGTTCTCCAGCGCAATGCCCCAGTTCGCGACCGGACCAAGCTTCATGGTCAGCCCGAAGAACGGCAGCATGGTATCGCAGGAAATCTCGGTCACGCTGTTGTCGTTGCCCTTGACGGTGGCGCCGGTCAGCTTGCCCTCGGCGCCTGAGAGCGCGGTGACCTGGCCGAGCCGCAGGTCCATCTTGCCGCCCGCGACCAGCGCGCGCATCTGTTCGACGCTGTGGGGCGCGGCACGAAAATCGTCGCGACGATGCAGCAGCGTGATGCGCTTGGCGATCGGATGCAGATTGAGCGTCCAGTCGAGCGCGGAATCGCCGCCACCGACGACCAGCACGTTCTTGTCGCGGAAATTTTCCATCTTGCGAACGGCGTAGTGCACCGAGGTGCCTTCATAGGCCTCGATCCCCGGCACCGGCGGACGCTTCGGCTGGAACGAGCCGCCGCCAGCCGCGATCACCAGCACCTTGCATTCGAACACCTTGCCGGCGTCGGTGGTGCAGCGGAATCCGGGATCGCCGATCTTCTCCACCGTCTCGATCATCTCGCCGAGGTGGAAGGTCGGATGGAACGGCTTGATCTGTTCCATCAGCGCATCGGTGAGGCCCTGGCCCGAAACCTGGGGAATGCCGGGAATGTCGTAGATCGGCTTTTCCGGATACAGCTCGGCGCACTGGCCGCCGACCTTGTCGAGGATGTCGACGAAATGTGCCTTCATGTCGAGAAGGCCAAGCTCGAAGGCGGCGAACAGACCGCAGGGGCCGGCGCCAATAATCAGCACATCGGTTTTGATCACATCGCTCATGTCGTCTCTTTATCGGTTGGACGGCGCCCGGCGGGCAGAGGTGACCCTGCCTGTCTAGCCAACGGGGATGGATCAGGGAAGGCATAAAAGCGGTAGCGCCCCGCAGCCGCACCCACTTGCCGGGTCAGGATAACTGGGCTGTAACGGGATGCGATATGACGGAGATCAATCGGTGAACGCACCAAGCCGCCTCGATACGACGCCGCGCCTCGAGGACTTCCCTTTTCGCCTCGGTGACAATGTCCGCTTCGGCGACCTCGATCCGAACCAGCACGTCAACAACGCGGTCTACGCCACCTATTTCGAGACCGGCCGTGTCACGCTGATGAAGCTTCCCGAATACGGGCTGACCCCGCCTGGCCTTGCCTGGATCATGGTGCGGCTCGACATGCATTTCCGCGCCGAGCTGCATTGGCCCAACACGATCGAGCTTGGCCTCGGTGTGGTGAAGCTGGGACGGACGTCGGTGACCTTCGAACAAGTCGTGTTCTCGAACGGGAAGTGCATCGCGTCAGCGACGTCGGTCGGCGTCCTGCTCGACGAGGCCACGCGCCGGCCCGCGGCGCTGACTGCGGAAGTGCTCGAGAAGCTCAGACCCTGGCACAAGCGCGGCATCGAGGTCGCGCCGCCGGGAACGTAACGAGCAAGAAGCTCAGGCCTGGCGTTCCGGCGTCGCGACGACGAGCCCGTCGAGCTCGTCGGAGACCTTGATCTGGCAGGACAGGCGCGAGTTCGGACGCACGTCGAAACCGAAGTCGAGCATGTCCTCTTCCATCGGCGTCGGGCTGCCGACCTTCTCGCGCCAGGCTTCGTCGACATAGACATGGCAGGTGGCGCAGGCACAGGCGCCGCCGCATTCGGCCTCGATGCCGGGGATGCTGTTGCGGATGGCGGCTTCCATCACGGTTGCGCCGTTCTCGACTTCCACCGTACGGGTTTCGCCCTTGTGGTCGACAAAGTGAATTTTGGCCATGTGTGCTCGTGCTGCCGCGATCTGGGAGAAAAGGAGGGTCCGGGCTGTCCTATAACGGGTCGATCAGGGCGGCGCCATAGCGTTTTCGAGCGAAGTGAATACCGTTTTGCGTGAAGAAAACGCGTCAAAACAAAAGACTAAAGCCACCCGCATGTGTGGGGTTGCCCGCCTAGTGCTTCAGGATCGCCTCGATGGCAGCGCGAACCTCGGCCACCGCCTCTTTCAGCGCGGCGAATGCATCGGGCCGGTTGTGGCCGGTCCGGATCGCCGTCTCCAGGCTCGCGGCGGCATCCGCCACCGTAAAGGCGCCGATTCCGCGCGCGGATCCCTTGAGCTTGTGCGCGAGTGCGCCGGCCTCGGCCGGCAATGCCGCCATGGCCGCGATCAGGCGGACCGCCTGCTCGGCGAACATCGCGAGCACTTCCTGCTCCAGCTCGGCATCGCCGAGCGTCATGCGGGAGAGGTGGTCGAGGTCGAGCGGGCTGTCGATGGGTGCAAGCGGGGGCGAAGGCATCCAGTCCATCCGTTGCAGTTCAGGCGTCATGGCGCAGGCCCCGGCATCACGCGATGATCCGCCGGTCCGGCGGTCAGGTTCCCTCCACCCAAGCACGAAAATGGTTAACGAAATGTTTGGGCCGCTTTGCCTAATTCCGCCGGCTTATTGACGAAAAGTTGCCGCAATCCCACGAGTCCGGTGGAGAATTTCATTTATTGCTAAGGTGTTACCGCGCGATCCTGTTAACGATGATTAAGATTGTCTTAATCGCGGGCATTTCATTCGCGACGCTCTGCCAATAGGATGTTGCGGAAATTGGCGGACAAGCCGTCCGGGTGGGGACGGCTCGGAAATCCGCAAAAGCGGCATGATCCGGTCTGTGGGCTTGCGTAGCGCGGGGCTCGCGGGGGACGCGTACAAGTAACGAGGGCTCGGACTGAACATGGCAAACACTCCGAAAAAGGCCAAGGACCCCACAGAAGTTGCGCTTTCTGCGATCCAGGAAGCCCTGAACATCAGCGACACGGCGGCCGATACCAGCCGCAGCGCATCGATCCGCAACGAAACGGCGCCGTCCATGGCGCCCCCGTCTCCCCCGATGTTCGACGAGCCGACCTTCGAACCGCGCCCCGCCGCCAACGAGCGTGCCGTGTTCGATCCGATCGAAGAACCGCGTTCGTCGCGCCGCGCCGCCAACGACGATCGCGCGACCATCGGCCAGCTCCTGCAGACGCTGCAGACGGGACGCCCGTCCCGCAACATTTACACGGGCGCGACGATCTTCACCGTCATCTGGCTCGCGGCGTGCGCCGCGCTGACAGTCGGCTTCCTGCCCTCGATCCAGGCCGCGATGGGCCAGAGCGGCGGCGTCCTGGCCATTGCCGGCCTCGTCACGATGTTCTTCGCGCCGATCATGCTGTTCTTCTTCCTGGCGAGCCTCGTCTGGCGCGGCCAGCAAATGAGTGCCGTCGCGCAGGCGATGGCGCAGGTCGCGATCCGCTTCTCCGAGCCGGAAGGCTCGGCCTCCGATTCCATGGTCACCGTCGGTCAGGCCATCCGCCGCGAGGTCGCGGCGATGGGTGACGGCATCGAGCGCGCCATTGCGCGCGCCGGCGAGCTCGAGACGCTGGTCGCCAACGAGGTCGCGGCGCTGGAGCGCGCCTATTCCGACAACGAAGTCCGCATCCGCGCCCTGCTCCAGGACATCGCGCACCAGCGCGACAACCTGGTCGGCCAGGCCGAGCAGGTCCGCAGCGCCATCTCCGGCGTGCAGATCGATCTGCGCCACGACATCGCGCTGATCTCGGATGCGATCGCCTCGCGCGTCGACGAGGTCGCCAAGTCCATCACCGGCGCGCTGGAAGAGCGCGGCGCCCACATCACCGGCGCTTTGAGCAACGCCGGCGACAACATGATCCTGGCGCTCGGCGAGCGCGGCGGCGACCTGCTCGACCGCCTCGAGGAAGCCAGCAACGAGACCACGCGCGCCGTGCTCGACGCCAGCGAGCGGCTGACCACCAGCCTCAACTTCAAGACCGGCCACGTCCACGACGAG
>LNAP01002323.1_pt1 | contig 19196 bp, 17 predicted proteins | sample 602601 | NCBI WGS metagenome assembly LNAP01 (sample SAMN02440304, study PRJNA202911) | soil metagenome | biome: Subtropical and temperate rainforests or woodlands; isolation source: soil samples (1 kg each in a 20% v/v slurry with milli Q water) were... ...
GATGGCGCGGCCCATGGCCAGTGCCGGCAGCATCACCCCCAGCGCGATGCCGAGCACCGCCACCACCGTGCTGGCGATCACCAGCCAACTCATATCGGACATTCGACTATCCTCCTTCACCGTGGGTTTGCTCATGCGCCTGCATGCCGCTGGCGATGTACACCAGCGCCAGCATGCCGAAGATATAGGCCTGCACCACTGCCTCGATGACGTGCAGCAGCAGGATCGGCACCGGCACCAGCAGGTCGGCGTCTTCCAGCAGTTCCCGCCCGGCGCGGGCCATCCAGCGCCCCATCGACGGCGCCAGGTCGGTGCGGTCATGGTATTTCAGTGCATGCACCAGGGTCCGGGCGATCTCGTCATAGCGCACCGCCGCCCGCGCCCGCTGATAGGCCGGCGGGTCGGCGATGGCCTGCATGGACAAGAGGCCGGGGCCGGGGTCGTAGACAAAGGGAATGCCGAGCCGCGGGCAGAACGGCTCCGCGATGAACGACAGGCTGGACCAGCAGGCGGGGCATAGCCCCTCGCCCGCCACCGGTTCGCGGCAGGCCACGCACAAGGTCGGCAGCGCGATGTCGAGCGCCGCGCGGGCGGTGTGATGCCAAGCCTGCCGGCACAGCCTGATCGCGCCGCGCAAAGGCGTCGCGAGGGAACGTGAAGATGCAGCTTCGGCGTCCATGATCGAAGGCTACTCCCGGCTATGCCGGCTCTCAAGTGCGTTGCCACGGGCCCGAAATCCGGCGTACCAAGCCGCATGGCCGCCAATCCCAATACCGCTCCGATCCTGTTCGACCGTGCATTGCTGCGCGCACGCCAGCGACGCGCCGCGGGACTCGGTGCGGAATCCTTCCTGCTCGACCGTGTCGTTGCGGAGTTGGATGAGCGCCTGCAGGCGGTGCTGCGCAAGTTCACCGCTGCCGCCGACATCGGCACGCCCGGCGAGGGCCTTCGCGCCGTACTTGCGGGACGCACCGAAACGTTCACGCGGGTCGCGGTGCCCGACGACGAGCGCGAAGGTCTGCGGCTGGCGCCGGAATCCCTTGATCTTGCAGTCTCGGCGCTGGCGCTGCAGACGGTCAACGACCTCCCCGGCGCGCTGGCGCAGATCCGGCGCGCGCTGAAGCCCGATGGCTTGCTGCTGGCGGCGACGCTGGGCGGCGATACGCTGACCGAGTTGCGGCAGTCCTTCGCTGCGGCCGAGGCCGAGCTGGACGGCGGCGTGTCGCCGCGCGTCGCACCGTTCGCCGATTTGCGCGATATCGGCGCGCTGCTGCAACGGGCCGGCTTTGCGCTGCCGGTGACCGATGTCGACCGCATCATCGTGCGCTACGACAGCGCCTTCGCGCTGATGCAGGATCTGCGCAGGATGGGCGCCACCAACGTGCTGGTGGAACGACGCCGCACCCCGTTGCGCCGCGCTACGCTGCTGCGCATGGCGGCGGTCTATGCCGAGCGCTTCAGTGATCCCGACGGCCGCATCCGCGCCACCTTCGAGGTGATCTGGCTGTCTGGCTGGGCGCCCCACGAAAGCCAGCAGAAGCCGCTACGGCCCGGCTCGGCGAAAGCCAGCCTCGCGGATGCGGTGCGGGGAATGAAGAAATAGAGTTCTTCCCTCATGGTGAGGAGCGCGCTCTCAGGCGGAGCGCTTGCTCCGCCGTCGCGCGCGTCTCGAACCATGCGCCTCACGCCTCATCCTTCGAGACGGCGCTGCAGAAGCGCCTCCTCAGGATGAGGCCGACTGCCCTACAGCACATCGATCAGATGCGGGATCAGCGGGATGTCCGCCGCCGGCATCGGGTACTCGCGAAGCTTGTTGGCGCGGACCCAGGCCAGATTCTGGCCTTCGCGAGCCACTGCGAGGCCCTCCCAGCGCCGGCAGATATAGAGCGGCATCAGGAGATGAAAATCGTCATAGGCGTGGCTGGCAAAGGTCAGCGGCGCGAGGCACGCCTCCTTCACGGTGATGCCGATCTCCTCGTGCAACTCGCGGATCAGCGCCGCCTCCGGCCGCTCGCCGGCCTCCAGCTTGCCGCCGGGAAATTCCCACAGCCCGGCCAGCGCCTTGCCCTCGGGCCGCTGTGCGATCAGCACGCGGTTGTCGGCGTCGACCAGCGCCACGGCGACAACGAAGAGGAGTTTCATTTTAGCCATGGCAGCGGGCGCTTTCTTCACCCTCCCCTGGAGGGGGAGGGTCGACGCGTATCGCGCGAAGCGCGATGGGCGTCGGGGTGGGGTGAAAAGCAGAGGTGGCCGGCAATGTGGTTCAACACCTCGCCACCCCACCCCGGACGGCTGCGCCGTCCGACCCTCCCCCTCCAGGGGAGGGTAAGAAAGCTACGACCGGTAATCGCCGTTGATGGCGATGTAGGCCTTGGTCAGATCGCAGCTCAGCACGCGATCGCGGCCCTGGCCGAGGCCGAGCGCGACCTTGATCTGGATCGTCGGCTGCTTCATCGCCGCCGAGACCTCGGCCTCGTTGTAGGACGGATCGCGCGCGCCGGCTTTGGCGACGCGGATGCCGTTGAACGAGATCGAGAGCTTGTCGCGGTTGGCGGGCTGGCCGGCCTTGCCGACGGCCATCACCACGCGGCCCCAGTTGGCGTCCTCGCCGCCCACCGCGGTCTTCACCAGCGGTGAGTTGGCGATCGACATGGCGATCCTGCGCGCCGACGTCTTGGTCGTGGCGCCCTCGACGATGACCTCGATCAGTTTTCGCGCGCCTTCGCCATCGCGGGCGACCTGCTCGGCGAGGTCGGCGAGCAGGGCCTGCAGCGCCTTGACGAAGGCCTTCAGCCGGATATCGCTCGCCTTGCTGATCTTCGGCGCGCCGTGCGCCGCGGCGGCGCCGGTGGCGAACATCATCAGCGTATCCGACGTCGAGGTGTCGCCGTCGACAGTGATCGCGTTGAAGGTGTCGGCGACGCCGGCCTTGAGCAGCGCCTGCAGCGCCGGCGCGCTAATCGGCGCGTCGGTGAAGATGAAGGCCAGCATGGTCGCCATGTCCGGCGCGATCATGCCCGAACCCTTGGCGATACCGTTGATGGTGACCCTGGCCTTGCCGAGCTTCACCGTGGCGGTGGCGACCTTGGGAAAGGTGTCGGTGGTCATGATCGCCTTTGCGGCATCCATCCAGCGGTCCGGGCTGGCGCTGTCAGCCAGCGTGCCGAGCACGCCGTCGAATTTGCTGGCGTCGAGCGGCTCGCCGATCACGCCGGTCGAGGCGAGGAAGACATCGTCCGGCTTGCAGCCGACTGCCTTGGCCGCGATGGCGCCGGTCAGTTTGGTGGACGCCTTGCCGTTTTTGCCGGTGAAGGCATTGGCATTGCCGGAATTGACGACCAGGGCCCGAGCCTGAGCGCCCTTGAGCCCGGCGCGGCACCACTCCACCGGGGCGGAGGGGCATTTCGAGGTGGTGAAGACGCCAGCCGCCGTGGTGCCCTTGTCCATCACCGCCAGCAACACGTCGGTACGCCCCTTGTAGCGGATGCCGGCTGCAGCAGTGGCAAGGCGCACGCCGGCGATCTCCGGCATGTCGGGAACAACAGTGGGTGCGAGCGGGGAAACGGGGAGGGCCATGAGCGCTTTCAACTTTTCACGAAAAGATGCCGCGCTCTGTAACACCTCTGCCGCCCGGACGGGAGAGGCGTCTCGAATCTCCGCCGATGCCTCAGCCCGGGCCGAACTTGAACCTGCCGTCATCTTCCAGGAAGGGGCCGCTGCGCATGTAGAGCTGGCCGTTTTCGCCGATGAAGAACAACGTGTTCTTCGGCACCTTCTTCGCGCCCTTGAGCAGGAACTTGGCGTTGTTGGTGCCCATCTTGTAGGCCAGCGTCTTGCCCTGGGCATCGTAGCCATAGCCCATGTCGGGTGCCAGCACCCAAGGCGTCGGCGCCTGCGCCGCAACCGGGGCGGCCAGCGCAGCAAGCGCGATCGCGGCGGCAAGCATCGTGATCGATGGTCTGGTCATGTGGCGTCTCCCAAATCCCGGACATTCGCTCCGTTTGGTGCGGAAGCCGAATGTCGCACCCTGTTGCGAAATCTCTGATGGATTGCGCGTGTTTTCAAGCAACGGCAATCGCTCAGCACATAATCCTCCCAGCCTCGCCGGCCACTGACTTGAACAAACGACGAACGGTTGGCATGATCCACGAGTTGCAGTGACGCCGGCAAGTCTGTCATTCCCGGGGTCGTTGCCGGAAGCTATCGTGGATGGGGCGGTCGGCGAATAATCGCCGGCCAGGGAATGAGCCGGGGATGAGTCGGATGCGGGGGCAGGCGAAGTGCGGTTGGATGGTCGGGATGTTCGGATGGCTGGCGCTGGCGGCGGGCCCTGCGGCTGCGGATGAATTCAAGCTGGTCAGCAACCAGCGCATCTCCTGCGGCCGGGGCCTGAGCGCGGGCAAGCTGTCGACAGCCACCTGCCGATCCTACGCCTATCTGTTCAACACCAGGACCTCGGAATATTTCCGCTGCTCCGTCAGTCTGGCAATGACCCGCGACGCCAAGGAGATCCTCAACGTCCAGAGCGATGGCGGCTGCGTCAAGAAGCCACGCATCTTCGATGCCGATTCCAGCTACTCCTTCGACGCCACCGAGACCGAACCGCCGAACACCAATTCGTTTTTCGGCTCCGGCGGCTATGCGGTGTGGGCCAGCGACAATGCTGCGCCAAAGGTTCGCGGCTGCATCATCATCGCGTCGGGGCTCGGCTCCGACGTTGCCAAGTGCCTGGACATGAAGTTCGACTAGAGCCGTCAGCCTGACGCCAGCAGCGGGCGGACCATGGCGGCGCGGGTGAACTTCTTGACCCCCATGGGCTTGCCGAACAGATAGCCCTGCACCAGACCGAAGCCCAACTCATGGGCGGCAAGGTAGTCGGCGCGGGTTTCAACGCCAGTGGCCACCGTGCGGGCGCCATAGCCGTTGGCGAGCTCGATGATTCGGCTGCACACCGTCTGCTTCAGCCGGTCGTCGGCGCAGCCGGTGACGAATGCGCGGTCCACCTTCAGTTCCACGAAGGGAAAGGTCTCCAGATACATCAGGGCCGGCCAGTCCGCGCCGACACCGTCGATGGAGATCGCGATATTGTGCAGCCGCACCTGTCTGGCGACGTCGATGACCAGATCGAGGTTGTCGATCACCTCGGCGCACTTGATCTCGAGCAGCAGACCGCTGAACGCCGGATCTGCAGGCATCCAGCGGCACAGGTCGCGCACGGCCCGGGGATCCCTGAAAAATGCGACCGGCAGGTTGATGGAGAGGTCGACGGGCCCCTGGTGGTCGAGCAGGATGCGCCAGTCTTCCATCGCGCGAAAGATCACGAACTGCGACAGCGCGCGGAAATGCGGATCTTTGTCGTCGGGCAGGAAGTAATCCGGCGGCACCACGCCCCAGCTCGGATGGCGCATCCGCACCATCGCCTCGGCGCCGCAGGGCGACAGCGTGCGGGCATCGATCTTCTGCTGGTACCACAATTCGAGCCAGCCGGCCTTCAGGGCCTCGGCGACGTCCACCGCGGGGCGCGGCGTCGGCTCGGTCGGCAGCAGCAGCGCGACGGCATCGCGCAACGTGCCGGCGCTGAACGGCGTCGACAGCGGCGGCAGCATGGCGATGCCGTAGTCCTCGGCAAGTTTTTGCACCGCGCGGACCATGATCGACTCGCGCGGACCGATCACCAGCACCTTGCCGCCGAACTTCCCGGCGCCGAGGATTTCAAGGATCCTGCCGGCCTCGATGCCGTTCACCGAGAGGCCGATGACGATCAGGTCGGGCAAGCGCGTCTCGAGGATTGCTGGCAGATCGTCGGCGCGCGCACAATCGCTGGTGACGAAACCCAGTTCGTCGAGCGCTTCCGCGAGAAACGTTCGGATATGGCCTTTGCTGTCGGCGACGCAGACGCGCGGCGTCACCTTGCGATGTCCGAACACCGCCGGCCTCAGCTCGTCTTCAGATGTCGGTTGATGCATGCCCGCTCCCATATGACTGGGTCGGGTTTATCGCTCCACAGAGGCTCAAATTGAGGAAACTCCTGGAGCTCCCACAGAAATGCCGCGGTAAGGTTAAACGAGCGAATGCAGTTAAAATTTGAACGACTGCGGGCGAGAGAATTCGCCTTTGTCCGGCGCGCCCTGTCGGTCGTCACGGAGCGGTCGGGTGTGCGGCATCACGGCAGGCGAAGGACAAACAGCCTTCCGCCTGCCGTGATCACTGGCCGGTTATTCCGGCTTGATGCCGGCGAATTTTGCGACCTTGCCCCACTTCTCGGTTTCCGACAGCACATAGGCCTGCATGTCTTCTGGTGAACCGCCGGCCGGCTCAGCGCCGAGCTTGCGCATGCGGGCGATGCCGTCCTCGGTCTTGATGTACTTGTCGATGCTGGCATTCAGCTTGGCAATGATCTCCTTCGGCGTCTTGGCGGGCGCGCAGACGGTGAACCACGCGGCCGCTTCATAGCCCGGCACGCCGGCCTCGGCGATGGTCGGGATTTCCGGCAGCAGGGGCCAGCGGGTTGCGGTGGAGACCGCGATCGCGCGGATCGAACCGGCTTCGGCGAAAGGCTGCGAGGCCGGCAGGTTGTCGATGGTCAGGTGAACGCGGCCGGCGATCAGGTCGGTCAGAGCCGGCGCGCTGCCCTTGTAGGGAACGTGCACGATATCCACTCCGGTCATCGACTTGAACAGTTCGGTGGCGACATGCGCGGTGCTGCCGAGGCCGGGCGTGGCGTAGAACAGCTCACCCGGCTTCGACTTGGCCAGCGCGATGAATTCGGCGACCGATTTCACCGGCAGGGCGTTGGTCACCGAGAACAGGTTCGGCACCTTGGCGATGACGATCACCGGCGCGATGTCGTTGATCGGATCGTAGTTCAGCTTCTTGAACACGTACCTGTTGATCGCGTGAGTGCCCGGCGTGCCGACCAGGAAGGTGTAGCCATCGGCCTCCGACTTGGCGACGAAGTCGGTGGCGATGTTGCCGCCGGCGCCGGCCTTGTTCTCGACGATGAACTGCTGGCCCATTTCATCGGACAGTTTGGCGGCGACCAGCCGGGCCAGCGTGTCGGTGGTGCCGCCGGCGGCGAAGGGCACGACCATCTTGACCGGCCGCGATGGCCAGACGTCGGCGCGCGCCTTGCGCGAGATCAGCGGCAGCGTGCCGAGCGTGGCGGCGGCACCGATGATCAAGGAGCGGCGAGTCGGGCGAGCGAAGATGGCTGGAGCGGACATCAGATCATGTTCCTCAGGAAGGATGCGCGGGGCGTCATCGCCGCTGCGTATTGATTTGCTGCCGCGTCTAACGCGTTGCAGCAAAATGCGCAACGCGGCGAGGGCCGCGGGCAGCGCTATCCGGTACGCGTAGTTTGCGGGAAGTTAAAAAACCGCGCCCGCCGATATCTGTGGCGGACCGTCCGCCGGGCGTGTCGGATTTATGACGCGTCAACGCCCCGGCCGGGTCTCAGGCATCAGCACGAGAAACTGGGCAAGCCCAACGGCCGCGACCGCCGCGAGCGTCAGGAACGCGGCGTTGTAGCCGGCCTGCACCACGATCAGTCCGGCTGCCGCGGTGCTGAGTGCGCCGCCAAGGCCGGCCGCCGTGGCGATGGCGCCCTGGCTGACATTGAAGTGGCCGGTGCCGCGGGTGAGGTCGGCGACGACGAGTGGAAACAGCGCGCCGAAAATGCCGGCGCCGACGCCGTCGAGCAATTGGACGCCGACCAGCCAATACGGATTGTCCGACAGCGGATACAGCGCGCCGCGCAGCACCAGCACGGCAAGCGCGGCGGCGAAGATCGGCTTGCGGCCCCACGCGTCCGCGGTGCGCCCGACGACGATGGCGACCGGCACCATGACCAGTTGCGCCGCGACGATGCACAGCGACATCAGCGTGGTGCCGAGCTCCTTGTTCACCAGCGACAGCTTCTGGCCGACCAGCGGCAGCATGGCGGCGTTGGAAAAATGAAACAGCACGGTGGCAACCGCGAACACCAGCAGAGGCCTGCAGGTGAAGAGAACCTGGAAACCCGATGGCTGGTCGCCGTGGCCGGCTCCGCGTGCCGTGCTGTCGTCAAGGCCGCGCGCGACGTGATCGTCGATGGCCTCGCCGGGCACCGCCAGCGTTGCAAGGATGCTCGCGGCGGCCATCGCCGCCATCAGCCAGAACACCACGACCGGGCCGAAGAAATAGGCAAGGCCGCCGGCCAAGGTCGCGGCCACGGCGTTGCCGGCGTGGTTGAATGCCTCGTTGCGGCCCAGCCGCCGGGCGAAGGCCTTCGGTCCGACGATCCCCAGCGTGATCGCCGCCAGCGCCGGCGCAAACACCGCGGCCGCGACCCCGGTCAGCGCCTGCGTGGTCGCTACGAACACGAAGCCCGGATACAGCGGCAGCACGATGGAGCCGAACGTGACGATCACTGCGGCCAGGATGATCATGGCCCGCTTGGCAGTGGTCCGGTCGATCAGTGCGCCGGCGGGGGTCTGGGCGACGATGCCTGCGAGGGCGGCCACCGACATCACCGCGCCGATGCTGGCCTCGTCCCATCGCTGCACAGTAAGCAGATAGATCGCCAGATAGGGCCCAAGTCCATCGCGGACGTCGGCGAGAAAGAAATTCAGCGCATCGAGAGGGCGCTTCACCCGGTCTGCATCCGCGCCCGCCAAACCGCCCTCGCTGTCGCTGCCGTGTCGGCAGCAACGGCACAGGGGACAGTGAGTTCCCGCGGCGACGGAAAATCGACGACGCGCCATTGATCTGCCATTTGGCGGATCAGCGTTACGCCCGGTCCCTACTTCACCTCTTTCCGCCAGAGCGAGGCGAGGTCACGCGCAGCCACCACGCAACGGAGAGAGCGCGGCGCGGGTCAGCCCCCGATGCCCTTTTCCTTGAAATACTTCAGTGCGCCCGGGTGGAACGGGATCGGCGAGCGCTCCTGGATCTGGTTGTCGAGGGAGAAGCTCTCGGCCTCCTTGTGCACGGCGACAATGTCGGCCTTCTTCTCCACCAGCGTCTTGACGATGTTGTAGGCGTCGTCATTGCTCATCTTGTCGCCGGTAACGATGATGTTCCAGACCTCGGCGATAGCGTTGTCCTTGTCGGTGCCGGGATAGGCGCCGGCCTTGATGGTGCTGGCGCTGTAGAGTTTGCCGTATTTGGCGTTCATCTTCTCGACGGTGTCGCTGTGGTCGATCAGCTTCATCTTCATGCCCGGGGAAGCCGCGAGGTCGGTGACCGCCGCGGTCGGAATGCCACCGACCCACAGGAAGGCGTCGATCTTGCGATCCTTGATCGCGTTGACGGATTCGGCGACGCCGAGGCGCTCGCGCTTGACGTCCTTGTCCTTGTCGATGCCGGCGGCTTCCAGCACGCGGAATGCCATCACCTCGGTGGCGCTGCCCGGCGAGCCGGTCGAGACGCGTTTGCCCTTGAGGTCGGCCATCTTCTCGATGCCGGTGCCTTCGACCGTCACCACATGCATGCGGTTGGGATAGACCACCAGCAGGGTCTGCAGCGGCACCTTGCCGCTCTTGAACTTGTCCTGGCCGTTGAGGGCGTCGAGCGCCGCGTCCGCCATGCTGAAGCCGAGTTCGCTCTGACCCGAGGCGATCAGCTTGAGGTTATCGACCGAGCCGCCGGTGACTTCCGCGGTGGCCTGGGTGTTCGGCAGCGCCTTCGACAGCACATTGGCGATGGCGCCGCCGAGCGGATAGTACACGCCGCCGGTGCCGCCGGTGCCGATCGCGATGGTCTTCTGCTGGGCGTAGACACCGCCGGCCAGAGCCAATCCCGCCGCCAACGTGACGGCCAGCGCAACGGTCGTCTTCCTGAATCTGCTGAGCATCGTGCGTCTCCCTGTCATATCGTGACGGCCGGTCGTGAAGGCGCCGGCGTTCTGTATTGCCACAGTAACACGCCCAGGCCGATGATGAGACCCGGGAGATAAGTATAGCTGATGTCGCGCCCGATCAGCGATTCCAGGATCGCCTCGATCAGGCTGGGGAACACCAGCAGCAATCCCGATAGCAGAAGCAGGCCGCGTTCGAGCGGGGTGGTTTGTCGCAGGGCCCAGTTCTGCGCGACGGCGGCGAGCGCCAGCAGGCCGAAGGTGGTCTTGATGGTGATCTCGACGATGTCGATCCATGAGCCGCCCTTGGGGATCGCCAGCAGCAGTCCGACGCCCTGCGGGTCGAGCACGAACACGAACGGCACCAGGAACGCCGGCAGGGTATATTTCCACGACTGCAGCGTGGTGCGGTAGGGATCGCCGCCGGTGATCGCCGCGGCCGCGAAGGGCGACAGCGCGGTGGGCGGCGAGACTTCCGACAGCACCGCATAGTAGAAGATGAACATATGCGCGGCGTAATCGGGCACGCCGAGCTTGATCAAAGCGGGGGCGGCGATCACCGCGCAGATGATGTAGGACGCCGTGACCGGCACGGCGAGACCGATGATCCAGACGATCAGGGCGGTGTAAATCGCCGTCAGCAGCAGGCTGCCGCCGGCATAAGCGATCACGATCGACGAGAACTTCAGCCCGAGACCCGTGAGCGTCACGACGCCCACGACGATGCCGGCGCAGGCGCAGGTGGTGGCGGCGTTGAGCGCGCCGATCGAACCGTCGGCCAGCGCCTTGACCAGCTTCTTCGGCACCAGTGCGGTTTCCTTGCGCAGGAAGCTGAGCGCGAAGGTGACCGCGGTGGCATAGAACACCGACAGCGACGGCGAATAGCCGATCAGCATGAAGATGACCACGGCGATCAGCGAGATGAAGTGGAAGCCGTAGCGCTTCGTCATCTGGCCGATGGTCATCTCCGGCTTGAAGTTGACGTCGTGGGCGCCAAAGCGCTTGGCGTCGAGCTCCACCATGATCAGCAGCGACAGATAATAGAGGCAGGTCGGGATGGTCGCCATCCAGATCACGTCGAGATAGCTGATCTTGAGAAACTCGGCGATCAGGAACGCCGCGGCGCCGAGCACCGGCGGCGACAGGATCGCGCCGAGCCCGCCGGCTGCGAGCAGGCCGCCGGCGGCGTTCTTCTCGAAGCCGGCCTTGGCTAGCATCGGATAAGCGACAGTGCCGATCATCACCGTGGTGGCGACGCCGGAGCCGGACGGGCCGCCGAGCAGGAACGACGACAGCACCACGGTGCGGCCGGCGGCGTTGGGCTTGCCGCCCATCAGCGCCAGCGAAAAGTCGATGAAGAATTTCCCGGCGCCGGACATCGCCAGGAACGCGCCATAGATGGTGAACAGGATGATCAGCGTGGCGGACACGTCGACGGCGACGCCGAAAATGCCCTCCAGCGTGATGAAGAGATGGCCGACAAGGCGCGGCAGGTCGTAGCCGCGATGCGTCCACGGCGCCGGCAGATGCGGGCCGAGCATCGCATAGGCGATGAAGAACAACGACACGACCGGCATGATCAGCCCGGTGGTGCGCCGCGTCGCCTCGAGCAGCAGCGCGATGAACACCACGCCGACGATGACGTCCCAGTGGTCGGGCAATGTGGCGCGGTCGGTGAAATCATCGCCGCCCCACAGCGCATAGACGATGGTTCCCACCGCGACGATGCCCGGCACCACGTCCCACCAACGCACCCGATTGCGAAACCGCGTCGCCAGCGGGAACAGCAGGAAGCTCAACACCAGCGTGAAGGCGACGTGGGTGTAGCGCAACTCCTGGGTCGGCACGATGGCGTAGGCCGCGTAGAGATGAAACAGGCTCATGACCACGGCGATGGCGGTGGAAATCCACCCGGCCCAGCCCATCAGCCGGTTGGTGGCGCCTTCATCCGCTTCGATATAGGCTTCCGCCTTGAGAAGGGCTTCGTTGGAAACGACCACCGTCTCTTCGACATCGCGCGTATTGTCTGCAGCCATCTTCCCCCCGGAACCGTTTCCCCAGCGCGCCGGCTTTGCCGATCTCGTCTGTTGCGGCATTGATCCCGGTTTGCCGAAGCGTGGCAAGTGGCCGTGCTGCGAAAATTCGGCCGCAGTTAGCCCGGGAAGCCCAAAACATATTGCTGCAACTGTATTATTGGCCATTTGGATGGCTTGACCGCGCGCCTTCATCCGTCCACTTTCCCGCCAAATTTGACGGGAGAGAAATAATGAAAACGAGAATGACCGCGGCCGCACTCGCCGCCGCCACGCTGCTGTCTGCGCCGGCCGCATATGCCCAGCAATTCATCAACGTCCTGACCGGCGGCACCTCTGGCGTGTACTATCCGCTCGGCGTCGCCATCGGAAAGATCTACAGCGACAAGATTCCGAACGTGAAGACCCAGGTGCAGGCAACCAAGGCCTCGGTCGAGAACCTGATCCTGCTGCAGCAGGGGCGCGGCGAGATCGCCTTCAGCCTCGGCGATTCCCTGAAGGCCGCCTGGGACGGCGACGAGGAAGCCGGCTTCAAGGCCAAGCTCGACAAGCTGCGGGTGATCGGCGCGATCTATCCGAACTACATCCAGATCGTCGCCACCGCCGACAGCGGCATCAAGACGCTGGCGGACCTCAAGGGCAAGAGCCTGTCGGTGGGCGCGCCGAAGTCCGGCACCGAGCTGAATTCGCGCGCGATCCTGGCGGCAGCCGGGCTCAGCTACAAGGATCTCGGCAAGATCGAATACCTTCCCTTCGCCGAATCCGTCGATCTGATGAAGAACCGCCAGCTTGCCGCGACGCTGCAGTCGGCCGGCCTCGGCGTTGCGTCGCTGAAGGATCTCAGCACCTCCACCGACATCACCGTGGTCTCGGTTCCCAAGGAGACGGTGGACAAGATCGGCCCGCCCTTCGTGTCGGTGGTCATTCCCGCCAAGACCTATACCGGCCAGGACAAGGATGTTCCGACCGCCGCGGTGGTCAACTATCTGGTGACGAGTTCCGCGGTGTCCGACGATCTGGCCTATCAGATGACCAAGCTGGTCTATGAATCGCTGCCGGAGCTGGCCAATTCCCATGCCGCCGGCAAGGAGATCAAGCTGGAGACCGCCGCGGCCGGCAGTCCGGTGCCGTTGCATCCCGGCGCGATCCGCTACTACAAGGAAAAGGGCCTGATCAAGTAACAGGCCGGTTGCGCCCATCCTGTCGTCATGGCCGTTATTGGTGCGTCGTCGCGCCGCTGTCCCGGCCATCCCGTCTGTCAGGGCGATCGATGAAGACTGTCATGCCCGGCACATCCGGCGAAGCTACGCTTCGCGCCCGGGCCGGGCATGACCAATTTGAGCGTTGATCATATTTGAGGACCACGTTGATGCTGCAGGCCGAGGGCGCGGAGCCCGTCAAGGTTGAGTTCGACAATTTCGAGCATGGGTTCCCCGAAGGCTTCGGTCCGGGCGGCTGGGGCAAGCTGGCCTATGCAATCGGCATTGCCTTTGCGACCTTCCAATTGGTGATCGCGGCGTGGAACGTGTTGCCGAGCCAGGTGGTGCGCGGCGTCCATGTCGGCTTCCTGATCCTGATGACCTTTGGCCTGATCGGCAACTTCACCGCGAAGAACAACACCGGCCGCGCCATCGGCTGGTTCATCGGCGGTCTCGGCTTCATCTGCGGCCTGTACCAGTGGATCTTCTATGCCGACCTCATCGCCAGGGACGGCGACCCGACGCGGCTCGACCTCGTGGTTGGCACGCTGCTGGCGGTGCTGATCTTTGAGGGCACCCGCCGGCTGATGGGATTGGCGCTGCCGCTGATGTGCGGCGCGACCCTTTTGTACTGGTTCTTCGGTCAGTACCTGCCGGCGCCGTTGAATCATCGCGGCTACGATTTCGACCAGATCGTCACCCACCTGTCCTACGGCACTGAAGGTTTTTATGGCGTGCCGATCTACGTGTCGGCGACCTATATCTTCCTGTTCATCCTGTTCGGCTCGTTCCTGGAACGCGCCGGCATGATCCAGCTGTTCACCGACGTGTCGCTCGGCCTGTTCGGCGGCACCCGCGGCGGCCCGGCCAAGGTCGCGGTTTTCGCCTCCGGCATGATGGGCACCATCTCCGGTTCCGGTGTCGCCAACGTCGTCACCGTCGGCCAGTTCACCATTCCGCTGATGATCAAGTTCGGCTATCGCCGGGCGTTTGCCGCCGGCGTCGAGGCCACCGCCTCGATGGGCGGCCAGATCATGCCGCCGGTGATGGGCGCGGTCGCCTTCATCATGGCGGAGACGCTGGGCGTCGAATATTCCGCCATCGTCAAGGCGGCGGTCATTCCCGCGATCCTGTACTTCGCTTCGGCCTTCTGGATGGTGCATCTCGAGGCCGGCAAGCACGGCCTCGTCGGCATGAAGAAATCAGAGATTCCCAATGCCTGGAAGGCGCTGGTGGCGCGCTGGTACCTGGTATTGCCGCTGGCGGCGCTGGTCTACATGCTGTTCGAGGGCTTCACGCCGCTCTATGCCGGCACCATGGGCCTGTCGCTTACGGTCGGCCTGATCCTCGGCGCCAGCATCGTGCTCGGCTTCTCCAACCAGGCGCTGCGCTTCATCTTCTGGATCGGTCTCGCCCTGATCGTCGGCGTCACCTTCCGCAACGGCATCGACATCCGCCTGGTGGCGGCGATCGTGTTCGCGCTGGTGTTGGTCAGCGCGCTGACCCGCGGGGGCCGCGCCACGCTCGCTGCCTGCCGCGACTCGCTGGCCGACAGCGCCAAGTCGGCGCTTACCGTCGGCATGGCCTGCGCCATCGTCGGCACCATCATCGGCATGATGACCCAGACCGGCGTTGGCACCATCTTCGGCGGCTGGGTGATCGGGCTCGGCGAGAAGAGCCTGTTCCTCGCGCTGGTGATGACCATGCTGCTGTCGATCCTGCTCGGCACCGGCATTCCCACCATCCCGACCTACATCATCACCGCCGCACTCGCCGCGCCGGCGCTGGCCAAGCTCGGCGTGCCGCTCATCGTCAGCCACATGTTCGCGTTCTATTACGGCATCATGGCCGACCTCTCGCCGCCGGTGGCGCTGGCGGCACTGGCCGCGGCACCCATTGCGCGGGAGAATCCCGACAAGATCGGCTGGGAGGCGATGCGCATCGCGCTGGCCGGCTATGTGATCCCGTTCATTGCGGTGTATTCGCCGGCCCTGATGCTGCAGAACGGCGATCCGATGACCGCCGAACTCGGCTTCTATGGCGCCGTCGCCTACGCCACCTTCAAGGCGCTGGTGGCCATCGGCCTGTTCGGCATGGCAGCGATCGGCTTCCTGTTCACGCGGATGAATTTCGGCGAGCGGCTGGTGTCGTTCGTCGCGGCGCTCTGTCTGCTTGGCGAATTCGTCTATAGCGACTGGATCGGCTACATCATGAGCATCGGCATCGTCGTTTGGCAGTGGCGGCAGAGGCCGGCGCACAAAGTGGCGGCGGCTTGAGCCTCTGCCTCATCTCCGCCGGCGTCATCAAGACGCTGGCCGTGGCGGCGTTCACGCTGGTATGGACCCATTCGATCGAGAAGGTCGACTGGCAGGAGGACTGGACCGTTACCGCGGCCGGCCTTGAACTGGTGCAGGCCCGCGTCAAGGGCTCCGGCGCCGGCATGGAGCCGCCGCCCGAGGCGCGATTGGTCAATGGCTGGTTCCAGTGGCGACCGCAGCGCGCGCCGATGTCTGAAGTCGCGCTCGGCAATTCGGGGGCAGCGGGCGAATGGCGGCTGTGCCGCGATGGCCGCTGCCGGACGCTGTCGGAAATTCTCGGCCATGACGTCGGCGCGAATGTTACGATCATGCAGGCCTGCGACACAAAATAGAATAGAGACAGAGGGAACGTCCAATGCAACGCTTGAAGGGAAAGATCGCGCTCGTGGTCGGCGCCGGCTCGATCGGGCCGGGCTGGGGCAACGGCAAGGCGACCGCCGTCACTTTTGCCCGCGAAGGCGCCCAGGTGTTCTGCGTCGACCGCAACGGCCGTGCCGCGCAGGAAACCGCTGACATCATTCTGTCGGAAGCCGGCCACGCCACCGCCTACACCGCCGATGTCTCCAGCGCCGATCAGGTCGCGGCCATGGTGGCAGCCTGCATCAAGACCTATGGCCGCATTGACGTGCTCGACAACAATGTCGGGATTGCCGAGGTCGGCAACGTGGTCGATGTCACCGAGGCGGAATGGGACCGCGTCTTCGCGGTCAACCTGAAGAGCTGCTTTCTGGCCATGAAGCATGTCATTCCGGTGATGGAGAAGCAGGGCGGCGGCTCGATCATCAACATCTCGTCGGTCGCCTCGATCCGCCAGCTCGGCATCTCCTACGTCACCTACGCCGCCAGCAAGGCGGCGATGAACCAGATGACCCGCGTCACCGCCGTGGAATTCGCGCCGAAGCATATCCGGGTGAACTGTGTATTGCCCGGCCTGATGAAGACGCCGATGGTCGAGCATTCCAGCGGGCTTGCCGCCAGCTATGCCCAGGGCGACGTCGCTGCCATGTGGCGCGCGCGCGACGCCATGGTGCCGATGGGCCATATGGGCGAGGCCTGGGACGTCGCCAATGCCGCGCTGTTTCTGGCCTCCGATGAATCCCGTTATGTCACCGGCATCGAACTGGTGGTCGACGGCGGGCTGACCTTGAAAGTCGGCTGAAGTCACGCATCGTCATTCCGGGGCGCGAGGGCGCAGCCCGAGCGAACCCGGAATCTGGAAATGTTTTGAACATCTCGGGATGCCCCGCCACTCCAATTGGAGTGGCTGAGGTCGGCGTGCGGCCGCCGCCGCCCGCGCCCCGGAATGACCATCATACGAATCGCGGATCCAATATGCGGCGCTACCTTCTCGCCCTCATCCTTGCCATGGCGTTCGCAGCGCCCGGTGCTGCACGTGCCGTGCCCAGCGATCCGCAGGTCGACCCGGTCATCGATCCCGCGCCGTGCTTCGTTGCGATCAAGGCGAGCGACGACGACAGGATCATCGCCGGCTGCGGCGTCGTGATCGACAGTGATGAGAGCGCCAGGCCCGATCGCGTCAGGGCGCTGCTGGCGCGCGCCGGCGTGTTCGTGCGTCGCGACCAGATCGACCGCGCCATCGAGGATTACGACGCGGTGCTGCGCTTCGATCCGACGCTGGCGGACGCCTTCAACACCCGTGGCGAGCTTTGGCGCAAAAAGGGCGACCTGCCGCGTGCGCTGGCGGACTTCGGCGCCGCCCTCAAGCTCAACCCGCGGCATGAGGCGGCGCGGGCCAACCACAAGGCGCTGGCGCTCGAACTGGAGAAGATCGGCGCGCAGCGCGCGGTGGCCGGCAGACCGAGCTTCAACTGTGCGGTCGCGCGAAAACCGGTGGAAAAGGCGATCTGCGCCAACCCGGCGCTGGCCGACCTTGACCGCGAGGTCGACGGCGCGTTTGGCCTGGTGCTGCGCGAGGCCGGCGCCGAACCGCGCCACATCGTTCGCATGACCTGGTACGTGGTCGACAAGCGCGAATACCTGGCCGCCTCGGAAGCGCTGGGCGCGGCTTACCGCGAAATCATCGGCAAGCACTTCCCGGCCATGACCCTGGTCCAGGTTTCGGCCCTGATCGATCCGCAGGCCAAGGTCGAGATCGAGGGCGAAGCGATCTTGCCCTGAGTCCTGGCCTGACACCCGGCGCGCCCTCGCGAACGGCGGAGGATGACCGGCATGTCAGCCGGCTCATGCTGTTCTTCGCCATCGTCTATCTCGTCGAGGGCATCGGCCAGGCGCGCGTCGGCATCATCTACCAGCCGCTGACGCACTATCTTAAGGAGACCGGCTGGACGGCGCTGCAGGTCGCCGCCTATTTCGCCGTCCTCAACTTCCCGTGGGTCATCAAGCCGGTCTTCGGCCTGGTCTCCGATTTCGTCCCGCTGTTCGGCTATCGCCGCAAGAGCTACCTGATCATCGCCAGCCTGTGTGCGGTGGTGGCCTACGCCGTCATCGCCCGGCAGGCCGACCCCGTCGCGTTCGCCCTGCCGCTGCTGCTCACCGCCTACGCCATGGCCAGCGCCAGCACCTTGTGCGGCGCCCTGCTGGCGGAGAACGGCCAGGCCTTCCGCCTCAGCAGCAGCTTCGTCAGCCAGCAGTGGCTGTGGTTCTACATCGCCATCATGGCGTGCTCGTTCGCCGGCGGCGCGCTGATCGAGGCCCTGCCCGCCCTCTCCGCCTTGCAGGTGGCCGCGGCGATCGCCGCCATCGCGCCCATCGCCGTGGTGCTGGCGTCGCTGTTCCTGCTCGACGAGAAGAAGGTCGGCGCGAGCGGGCAGGAAATGCGGCGCACCTTTCAAAGCCTCGTGGCGGCGTCGAGGTCGGCCAAGCTCTACATCGTCGCCCTGTTCCTGTTCCTCTATTCCTTCGCGCCCGGATTCGGCACGCCGCTCTACTACTTCATGACCGACGAACTCAAATTCTCGCAGAGCTACATCGGCATCCTGGGGGCGATCGCCTCGGCCGGCTGGATCGCCGGCGCCCTGGTGCATCGCTTCCTGCTGCGCGGCATGAGCTCAAAGGCGCTGCTCACCCTCAGCATCGTGCTCCTCGCGGTGTCGGTGGCCTCGTTCCTGTTGCTGGCCGGCCCGGTCACCGCGGCGATCGTGAACTTCGCCAACGGCATCGCCATGATGATCGCCACCATCGCCTCGCTGACGCTCGCCGCCGACTACTGTCCAAGACGCGCGGAGGGCTTTGCGTTCGCCGGCCTCATGTCGATCATGAATCTTGCGGAAATCTGCTCCAGCACCGCCGGCGCCTGGCTCTACGACCGCGTGTTCGATGGGCAGCTGGGACCGCTCATCATCGTCGCTACCGCCTCGACCGCATTCGCGCTGGTGCTTGTTCCGCTGCTGCGCCTGGACCGCGGCGTCAGTCGCTAGACCTGGACAGTTCCAGATACTGGTTGCCCAGCCGGAGCTGCAGCGTGCCGCCGATGGCGCGGCCCCTGATCGCCATCTCCGTCTTGAGGCAGGTCGAGCTGAACATCAGCGCCAGGCCGGTGACGGTGCCCGTGGACGAGACCTTGAGCGTGATCGGCGCCACGCCGCATTCGCGCTGGATCTGCGTTCCCGAGCCGATGCCGTTGCTCACCTTGAGCCTGATGGTGACGACGCGACCATCCGCCCTCGTGGTCACCATGCCGACATAGAGGCCGTCATGGGCATCGATCGGCGCCGCGTTCTCGAGGTTCGCCGGCTCGTCGTCGATCGCATGCGGCGGACGCCAGCGATCCAGGGCCGCTTCCGCGTGCCTTTCGAGCAGCAGAGGGTCGATCGCTTCAGCCAGCGCAGGC